>PJUD01000014.1_pt1 | contig 366185 bp, 337 predicted proteins | sample 1512341 | NCBI WGS metagenome assembly PJUD01 (sample SAMN08177675, study PRJNA422409) | Feces metagenome, whole genome shotgun sequencing project. | isolation source: Chicken feces (3) enriched on wood chips: beechwood xylan treatment | host: Gallus gallus | place: USA: Madison | collected...
CGGGTCTAAACGGGAGGGAAAGTCAAAGGCTCCGGATCAAGTGGCCACACTGGTAAATAAGCTCGATTACTTTTGTCTGCATCGCCCGGCAAGGTGAAACAAGATCTCTCGTCAGCGGGGGCAGGGGTCAAGCCCACCCGACCCTCCCGCTATTACCCTCACAACAGGCGCCTCAGCGCCTCAAATCACTATCCTGCAAATCCAAACCCATCTCTAGCCACAAACTCCTGCACTGGCTTTCTCGGTGTAGGCTGCTCCCGGGCATGCAGGTCTGGCGGCAGGCTGTCCCTATGTGCCTGTTTGCCCACGGCAATGAAGATCTCAATATGGTAACCCTCGGGTATTTGCAGCAGTTCCCGCGCTTTTTCTCTATCAAAACCGCCAATGGCATGGGTAATCAGGCCATCATGCACTGCTTGCAGGGAGAGGCTGGCCCAGGCTGCGCCTGCATCCAGGGAGTGGTTGCGCAAGGGGCTGGGCTCGGTATCGCCAGCACGTACGTGGCTGGTCTTGGATAACAGCAGCAGCAAGGCCCCGGCATTGCTGGCCCAGCGGCGGTTGTTGTCATTGGTTAATTCCACAACCTGCTGCCAGTTGGCGCTGTCGGGTTTAAAGTAGATAAAACGCCAGGGTTGGGAGTTGTTGCCTGAAGGTGCCCATCTTGCGGCTTCAAACAGGCTGAACAGGGCCTGATCGCTGATGGTTTCGCTATTGAAGGCACGCGGTGACCAGCGTTGCAGAAAAACGGGGTTGATGGGGTATTCCGGGGTACGCGATTCACTCATGATCATTCCTTATGGTTAAAAACTGGCCTTGTCTGGCCTGGCGGGTTACGCCAGCGCGGCAATGACTAGTCAGCGCAAGCACCATGCCAAAGCCGGGGCAGGGTGCTTTTGCTAATAAAAAGATCCGCGACTGACGCTATGCCTTTGTCTGCAAAGGTATTAAATCTTCTGCCATCAAAAAAATATACTTATTCTTAAGCGCCACCACATCTCAGTGCTGCTGCATTTTCAACAGCAGACCCGGGATGATGCACGCCAAGCAACACTCGCTCTGAGCACAATAAAAAACGCCGCTCAACCTTGCGGGCTGAACGGCGCTCATGATCGCCTGCCCCTGCATGGCAAGGCAGGCGATTCCCCTTTAAATGAAGCGTTAGCGCTTTCTTCTGAATTAATGTTGCCTTGTTTATTCTGCTTTTTTCTTGATGCCATAACCCTTGTTGGCAAGGAAATCGACCACGATACGGCTAAAGGCTTTCTGGCCTATGATCAGCGCGTCATCATCCACCAAGAAGAAAGGTGAGTGGTTGGACGCGGCCTTGGCCACCGGGATATGCGGTGGCGTTACCGACAGGCCAAAAGCCAGTGCTGGCACGATTTTGCCAAAGGCCCAAAAGTCCTCGCCAGCGTAGCCCGAGGTGGTGCTGACCTTGAACGGTTTGTTGCCAGTGGCGGCGGCACTCTTGAGGCTGGGGATGACCTTGTCGACAAAATCAGGCTCATTGAAGCCTGCAGGCCAGTTGCGTGGATCAACCTTGAATTCGGTGTGCGCGCCATAGGCTTCGGCGATATGGGTGGAAATCTGCTCAAGACGTTTCAGTACATCATCACGCTGGCCATCAGATTTGGTGCGCAGGGTGGCATCCAGGGTGATGGATTCGGGAATGATGTTGTGGCGCTGGCCACCTTCCACACGGCCGACGCTGATCACGGGCGGGCGCTGGTTGACGATGTCGGTATGACGGCTGGGAATCTGTTGCCAGGCCAGGATAATCTCGGCGGCAATCGGCACTGGGTCTATGCCGCGCCACGGAGCAGCACCGTGGGTTTGCGCGCCTATGATTTTGGCGGTGAAGTGATCAGAGCTGGCAGTCGTCGGCCCTTTGGCAATGGAAAGGCTGCCAGACTCACCCGCGCTCACGTGCAGCATAAAAATGGCATCTGGCCTGGGGTTTTCCAGTGCACCTTCTTTCACCATCAGCGCGGCACCGCCTTCTTCTTCCCCGGGTGGGCCTTCTTCTGCGGGCTGGAAGATAAACTTCACGCTACCTGCCAACTGCGATTTATGTTTGGCCAGCGCCTCGGCCACGCCTAACAAAATGGCGATATGCGCATCATGGCCGCAGGCATGCATGATGCCGACTTCATTGCCTTCGTACTCGCCCTTGGCGGTAGAGGCATAAGGCAGGCCAGTCTGTTCACGCACAGGCAGCGCGTCTAGCTCTGAACGCAAGGCAATCACCGGGCCGGGCTTGCCGCCCTTGAGCACGGCGACTACGCCAGTCACGGCCACGCCAGTGCGCACTTCCAGGCCCAGCTTGCGCAGGCGCTCTGCCACCAATTGGCTGGTGCGGACTTCACGATTACCCAGTTCTGGGTGCTGGTGAATATCATGGCGCAGGGCAATGATTTCAGGCTGAATCTGATCCAGGGTCTGGTCTATGGCCTTGATCAGGGCGGAGTCGTTGGTATTGGCTGCCTGCGCAGTCACGCTGGCATTAAGGCCGGCTGCAAGTAACAGGGTCAGCAGGGTGCGATGCACGCTGTGATTCAGGCTGTGATGCACACGTTGATTCAAGGACTTTTTCATGTCTGGCTTTCGATTAGGGAAATGGCACCGCTGCTTGGCGCAGCGAATCGAGCCGGATCTGGGCCCCGCAACTGTCATGCGTGCCGGGCTCAGCACCGAACACTAGACATGGCAACATTCGTACCAATCAGCGCCAAGGATGTGCATGAGGAAGATGGTTGGCAAAAACGCATTAATATCATGTACTTGAAGGCTGCACGTGCAGCGCAGGCCAAGTTTGTTAGCACTGGGCATTGCTGCCAGACCAGCAAGTGAAGCCGTCTACTGTTGCCTGGGCAGCAAATCAGCGTTAATTTCGCGGTATGGGTTTAGCGATATTGATGCTTAACAACTAATTAATGGCGGATTTAAGATAGGCAAGATAAGCAAAATGCTTCAAGAAATGACATCATAAGACGTAAAAATACAGAGCTTAAAAATACAGGCGCTAGCCATTAAGCTGGGTTTAGCCATCACCCTTCAATCCGCCACTCATTGATTGATGGCCTCTCCAGCCAACTAAATACCAAATAACGCCAGATGGAATAGACATGGAAAACCTAGTGGCACGCTATATTTATCAAGGGGATGCAGGGTTGCCTTTGCTGCACGGGGAATATGACCCCTGGCTGGTGCTGCTTTCCTGCGCTGTTGCCATTGCCTCTGCCACGCTGGCGCTGCAATTGGTGCGGCTCTCTGCCGGGCAGGGCCGCAACCCTTTGGGCAGGCGTATTTCCCTGCTGGCCAGCTCTTTGTCACTGGGTGTGGGCATCTGGTCTATGCACTTTATCGGCATGCTGGCGCATACCCTGCACACGCGTATCACTTACGACCCGCTGATTACCACCCTCTCCATGCTGCCAGGCGTGCTTGCTTCTTTCCTCGCCCTTAATCTGCTGTTCTCGGGCAAGACCACGCTGCCCAGGCTGTTGGTCAGCGGCACCGCCGTAGGTGCAGGCATAGGCATCATGCATTACACAGGCATGCTGGCGATGAAAATGACCCCTGTGCTGCAGTTTGACCTGGGGCTGGTTGGTCTTTCAGTCGTGGTGGCGGTGGTGATGGCCACCTTTGCGCTTTGGGTGGGCATTTACCTCAGCACCCGCGGCACTTTGCCACCCTCCATGGGCGTACCGCTGGGCGGCTTCTTCCTTGGGGGGGCCATCTCGGCCATGCATTACACTGGCATGGCCTCGGCCAGGTTTATAGGCACGCATGACCCCGCCTTTAAATTGCTCAATGACCATTCCATGTCCATGGCGCTGAGCGTCACTCTGGTTACCGTGCTGATTGGTTTCTTGGCGCTTTCCATCAATGCCCTCTCGCGCTATAGGCAAATGCTGAGCACCTTGCAGGCCAGTGAAACCCGGCTCTCCACCATACTCGCCACCACGGTGGATGGCATTATCACGCTCAATACCCGCGGCATCGTGCTGTCGTTCAACAAGGCAGCCGAGGTGTTATTTGGCTGGCGTGCCGATGAGGTGATAGGCAAGCACGTGGTGCTGTTGATTCCGGAGTTTCAGGGTGAAAGCCTGCTACAGCAGATAGACACTGACCGTGACCTGATAGGGGTGCACAAGGCGGGGCATCATTTCCCTATTCGCCTGGCAGTCGGCCAGGCATCATTGCCAGAAGAAAAGCTGCTGGTAGGCTTTGTCAGTGACCTTAGTCAGCGTCATGCCATGGAAGCCGCTGTGCGTGAAAAAGATACCCAGTTGCGTACCATGATGAGCACCATGCCTGGCGTGGTGTTCCGCTGCCTGTACGACACCAACTGGAGCATGCTGCTGATCAATGACGCCGTCTACAACCTCACGGGTTGGTCTGCCGAGGACTTTTTGCAGGGTAGGCAGAATTTCCTGGCCATTACCCACCCGGAAGATAGCGCGCGCATTCTGGCCGAGGTTGAAGCAGCAGTGGGCAGCCGCAGCAATTACTCGGTGGAATACCGCATCTTCAACCGCAAGGGCGAGGAACGTTGGGTTTCAGAATACGGCGCTGCGCAGTATGACGAGCTGGGCAAGCCCATCATGCTGGATGGCGTGATGATAGACATCACCGAGCGCAAGCACACCAATGCCGATTATGAAGGCATCGTCAACGCCATTAATCTCTCCACCAGTGTGGCCGAGTTCAGTATTGATGGCTTTATCCTCGATGCCAACAGCAACTTCCTCAAACTGCTGGATTACACGCTGGAGCAGATACGTGGTCACCACCACTCGATTTTCTGCTCGGCCGCCGACGCCGCCTCTGAGCGCTACAAGGAAAAATGGCGTGCGCTGCGCCAGGGTAAATTTGTGCAGGGCGAGTTTCTGCGCCTGGGCAATGCCGGGCGTCAGGTCTGGATACACGCGGCTTACAGCCCGGTATTGGATGTAGATGGCAAGGTCGCCAAGGTCATCATGTTCATGATAGACATCAACGAACGCAAACTGATGGAGCAGGATCTGCGCATTGCCAAGGAGCGTGCTGAGCAGGCCGCCAGCGTCAAATCCACCTTCCTGGCCAATATGAGCCACGAAATCCGCACCCCCATGAACGCCGTCATCGGCTTCAGCGAGCTGATGATGGATACCCCCATGGAGGAAACCCAGCGCAGCTATATGTCCACCATCAGCAATTCCGCCAAATCACTGCTGCATTTGCTGAATGACATTCTGGACAGCGCCAAGCTGGAAAAAGGCATGCTGGAGCTGGAGATGATCAACTTCTCCATGACTGCCCTGCTGGACAGCATAGTCTCCACCCTGTGGCTGCAAGCCCGGGGTAAGGGCCTGCAACTCAAGCTGGACCTGGCCCCTGAAGCCGCAGGCTATTACGTGGGTGCGGCCAACCGTATTCAGCAGGTGCTGACCAATCTGCTGGGCAACGCCCTCAAATTTACCGACAAAGGCTTTGTGCAATTACGGGTACGCCCCATGCACCCAGACCTGATACGTTTTGATGTCACTGATACTGGCATAGGCATTGCCGCCGACCGCCTGGAACAGATATTTGAGCCGTTTACCCAGGCCGATGCCACCATGAGCCGACGCTTTGGCGGCACCGGGCTGGGCACCACCATCAGCAAACAACTGGCAGAACTGATGGGGGGGCAACTGACTGCGACCAGCGCCGAGGGTGAAGGCAGCTGCTTTACCTTGATCATTCCGCTCAAGCCAGGCGAGGCTCATCCACTGGCTGTCATCTCCAGCCAGCATACGCTACGGCCCTTACGCATTCTGGTGGCCGACGATGTGAAACAAAACCGTGACCTGCTGCGCATCATGCTGGATAGACATCAGCACGCAGTGACCCTGGTCAACAATGGTGCAGAAGCCTTGATGCAGTTCCGCAAGCAGGACTTCGACATTATTCTCATGGATGTGCAGATGCCTGTGGTGGATGGCCTGAGCGCCACGCGGCAAATCCGCGAGATTGAACATGCAGAACAGCGCAGCCGCACGCCTATTATTGCGTTGACGGCCAGCGTGCTGGAGGAAGACAGAATAGCGGCCCGTGAAGCTGGCATGGAAGGCTTTGCCAGCAAGCCTGTGGATATTGAGCAATTGACACTGGAAATGCTGCGCCTGATCGGCAGCCCTGGGCATCCTGCCCCTGCGATACTGGCCCAGGTGCCCCTGCCCAGCGCCGATTTCAGCCTGCAACGCGGCGTTGCACTCTGGGGCGATGAAAGCGTGTATTACCATGAATTGCAGCAATTCGTGCAACAGCACTTGCGCCATATCGACAGCATTGCCATGGCTGCGCGCAACGGCGAAAGCCTGGCCCTGCGCGAGTTGACCCATGCGGGCAAGGGCGTTGCCGCCAACCTGGCGCTGACCCGGCTGTGCCAGATATACGGTGAGTTTGAGCATGCCGCCATGGCGGAGGATGTGGATGCCTACCAGGTATTACTGGGTGTGCTGCAAGAATCCTGGCATGCGCTTAACGAGGCGGTGGCCAAATTGCACATTGATGACGATGTTGCAGAGCACAGTGGTGAACCCGAGACCACTGACCAGCACGCTCTGGCACTGCAATCGCTACAGGCCTTGCGTGCAGCCACTGCCGAAGCCACACTGGATGATGCCCTGCTCAACACCTTGCTGAAACAGGCACCACTGAGCTGGCAGGCTGAGTTGCGCGTGATTGTCGGCATACTCAATGATTTTGAATTTGAAGAAGCCCTGATCAAGATAGACCAGCTGCTGAGCCAGCAAGCGTAAGGAAACACTTCATGATGACCTCAACAACAACGCCCACCTCTGCCAGCGATCAAGACGCCCACTCGCCACCCTCCATCCTGGCCAGCCTCTCCAAACGTCTGCCGCCCAGAATATTGATCGTCGATGATGAGCCATTCAACCTCAAGGTGTTGAAGCAAATCCTGCAGGATGATTACCGCCTGAGCTTTGCCAAAAATGGCCCGGATGCGCTGGAGCTGGTGGCCAAGGATCAGCCCGACCTGATTTTGCTGGATGTCATGATGCCAGGCATGACCGGGCTGGAAGTCTGCAAGCAACTGAAAGCAGACCCCAGCACCCAGGCCATTCCGGTGATATTTGTCACCGCCCTCAGTGACGAAACCGATGAGGCAGCAGGCTTTGCCTGCGGCGCGGTGGATTACATCAGCAAGCCAGTCTCACCCGCCATTGTCAAAGCCAGAACTCGTACCCAGCTTTCGCTGGTGCGCGCGGAAGACCTGCACCGCACCCATCTGGAACTGATACAACGCCTGGGCCGTGCTGCCGAATTCAAGGATAACGAAACCGGGCTGCATGTATTACGCATGAGCCACACCTCGCGCAGGCTGGCACTGCAACTAGGCTTTAGCGCCGAGTTTGCCAATGACCTGCTCAATGCCGCGCCCATGCACGATATCGGCAAGATTGGCATTCCTGACTACATCCTGCTCAAACCCGGCCGTCTTGATCAAGCAGAGCTGCAACTGATGCGTCAGCACCCGCAGATAGGCGCCGAGATTCTTGATAGATCGTCCTCAACCCTGATACAACTGGCACGTTCGGTAGCGCTTTATCACCATGAGCGCTGGGATGGCAGCGGCTACCCAGCCGGAATCAGTGGTGAAGCCATCCCCATAGAAGCCCGCATTGTTGCCGTGGCGGATGTATACGATGCCCTGACCAACAAGCGCCCCTATAAAGAGGCCTGGAGCGTAGAAGCCGCCATCGCCGAAATAGAAACCCAAAGCGGCAAGCATTTTGACCCGCAAGTGGTAGCGGCACTCAAGGCCTGCCTGCCTGACATCATTGCCCTCAATGCGCAATGGCAGGAGTTATAGGCAGGACAGGCAAGAGAGCAAGCAGCTAGCCCGAACAGTCCCTGCTACGCGCTGGCAACTGCGCAGCTCAACGCCCTGGCCAAGGCTCTAGCTAATGCCTAGCTAACGCCATGATGCGCTCTATTCTCAGTACGTCCACTCAGGCAAATCCCCGTTAGGCTGGCTGACGGATTTGTCAGCCTATTCCTACAATATTCTCAGCCCCTGACCACTAAGCCTTACTGCCGAGTTTGCCTAGAATGGCAAGCATTCCAATTCATCATGCAGGAGCCCATATGTTTGCCAGGGATATTGAGAAATCCATTTACGATAGCCAGCAAAGCCTGGAAGTGCTGAAAACACTACGCGATGATATTCAAGCCTATGCCAAGGTACTGACTGTAGATGACGTGCTGGATTTAATAGACCAGCGCATCTATGCGGCCAACCGCCAAGAGCGCAGCAATATCCTGGCTTTCAAGCTGGATGCTCATCTGCCACGCCAGATCAAGGCAGCGATGGTGAATACTTAAGAACCAGTATTTGAGTAACAGTATTTGATTGTCTCAGGGTTGAGTTTTCACTGCTTAGGCAAAGTCATTATCCCCCCCCCGAAAAAATGACATTTGATGGACTGACACCCTTCTTCTCCGCTAGAGACTAGTGAAGACGCTACCCTTGAGACGCAAAAACAAACAAGCTGGCAATGCCAGCTTGTTTGTTTTGTAGCGGTCAAGCATTAATTTGCTAGTCTTATCGCATTTTTCATGGCGATACTGCTGCTAAATACTAGATTTCAATTTTGTGAGACAAACCCACCAAATCTCCCGCCAGCCGCAACAGCATGCTAAACCTTATACCCCTGCAACAACTCCAACACCTTCTTCTCCGCCAGCGCCAGCTGCTCCCTCTCATCTTCACCTGTGCCAGCAGCAAACGCTTTCCCCAGCAGATAGGTTTCTATAATCGCCGGGTGCACATAGCATTTACGGCAAATGGTCGGCGTGTTCCCCAGCTTGCGTGCAGCGGCGGTAACGGCTGCCATCACATTCTTCTTGGCCTCGCTGTCATTGGCAGAAGGCTCACATGCCGACAGCGCCATAAAGGTATGCACCGTGCCTGACCATGTGCGGAAATCCTTGGCGCTGTAGTCGCGGCCGCTGATTTCCTTGAGGTAATCGTTCACCTCGGTGGAGCTGACGGCGTGACGCTGGCCGTCTTCATCCAGGTACTGAAACAGTGCTTGGCCGGGCAGTTCCTTGATGCGGCGTACTAGTCTGGCCAGTCTGGCATTTTGTAGTTCAATGGCATGCTCTACACGGCTTTTGCCCTTGAAGTGAAACACCAGGCTGCCGCCCTTGATATCCACATGCCGATTGCGCAGGGTGGTGAGGCCAAATGACTGGTTGCTGCGGGCATATTCATCATTGCCCACGCGTATCATGGTTTGCTCCAGCAGAGCCACCACCAGGGCCAGCACTTTGTGCATATTGAGGCCGGGGCGGGCCAGGTCTTGCGCCACGCGCTCGCGGATGAGGGGGAGGTGCAGGGCAAAATCCACCATATGTTCAAACTTGGCCTGATCGCGCACTTTGCGCCACTTGGCGTGATAGCGGTATTGCTTGCGGCCACGTGCATCAATGCCTGTGGCCTGCAGGTGGCCGTGGGCATGCGGGCAAATCCACACCTCGCGCCAGGCAGGGGGGATGGCCAGCGCCTTGATGCGCGCCAGCACGTTGGCATCGCGCACGGGCTTGCCCTCGCTATCAATATAACGGAAGCCTTTGGCTGCACGTTTGCGGCCCAGGCCGGGGCTGCTGTCCTGCATGTAGCGCAATTTGGCGCTTTTGGCGGAAAGCAACATATCGCCATGCAACTCATCGCTGAGCGTGGCATTGAGTAGCTGGGTACAGGGGTCAGGCTTGGTTGACATGCTGGCTGAGGCTCCTGGGCTAAAGTCGTGATTGATACTGCGCTGGCAAATAGCTTGATTCGCAATGCCTGCTGTGAAAATGACCGATGTCGGGGTGAAAAAGTGCCGCGTCTGGGTTAGGGCTGCAAGTGTTGTTCATTTGACTTGAATGGCCGCGCATCAGCATCAGCACTCACGCCAGGCAGCGTTGCTATGGCGCTGGCATGGCTTTTCCTACAACAAATCGGCTGAATCACCTACAAGGGCGCTGCTCCGCGCCAGCCATGCAACTCTCTCGCTGCCACCACTGTGATGCCTGTAAGTAAGCTTTTGGAAGCCTGAGGGCGGCTTTGTCCGACAGGCATTTAGGACTTGGGACGAATGACCATAGCCGCAGGCAGGCCTATAAACATGCTTGAAGCACAGGCAATTTCTGTCATGAATTTTCAACCATGTATTTTTGCATTAAGCGCCTTCAACAGCGCCTTACATAAGGAGCAAGAACATGAGAATAAAAGCCATCGTCTTACTGATTGCCGCCTTTTCTTACCCTGCCGCAGCCGCCTGGGTAGATCAACCGATTATTGTGGCGGGCGGGGTAGGTACCGGGGCCACCGGGACTAATACTGGTACAGGCACGACTGGTACAGGCACGACTGGTACAGGCACGACTGGTACGGGCACCACTGGTACGGGCACCACTGGTACGGGCACCACTGGTACGGGCACTACTGGTACGGGCACTACTGGTACGGGCACTACTGGTACGGGCACTACTGGTACGGGCACGACTGGGACGGGCACGACTGGGACGGGCACGACTGGGACGGGCACGACTGGGACGGGCACGACTGGTACAGGCACGACTGGTACAGGCACGACTGGTACAGGCACGACTGGTACAGGCACGACTGGTACAGGCACGACTGGTACAGGCACTACTGGTACAGGCACTACTGGTACGGGTACTACTGGTACGGGTACTACTGGTACGGGTACTACTGGTACAGGTACTACTGGTACAGGTACGGGCAGCAGTTCAACTGGCACCTTTAGCTCAGGTTCTGGCGCTTCTGGTACGGGTACATCCGGCACTGGTACTGGCGGTACGGGTACGGGCGGTACTGGTGCAGGCACTAGCGGCACTGGTGCTGGCACAGGTGGCGGTACTGGCGCAGGCACAGGTGGAACGGGTGCAGGTGGAACCGGAGGTACAGGCGGTGGAGGGACTGGCGCAGGCGCGGGTGGTGGAGCCGGAGGTGGTGCAGGTGGTGGCGCTGGTGGCGGAGCAGGCGGTGGCGCAGGGCCTTAATTGGCCAGGGGCTGATCAACTCGGTTTTAACCATCAAAAGGTTGGCTTAGGCCAACCTTTTTTCATGTGCGTCTTTATGTGCATACTCATGTGAGTTAAGCCAGATTTAAACTTGGCTTGCGGGTTGAAATTAAGTGAATATGGCCTGTCAATTTGTTCAACAAACTCTATAATCCAGCAGATAAATAAAAAAGCATGGCATTGCGGTAAATCTTTAAAGGGGAAAATCTTGTTGTTGCGTTATCAGGCTGTTCTGGCCTTTATTTGCGTGGCGCTTTTTGGTTGTGCTGCCGCACCAAAACTTCAGGCTGCAAAGCCTGCTTCTTCCATACACCAGCAGTACGGTTACGCTAGCTCAAAAGTTCTCAGCACTCAGGATCATATGTGGAAGGGCGTGGTGGCGGATAATTCCGTGCTGTATTTCCAGAATTTTGGTGGTGGGGGCGCTGCACTGGGCTTGCTTGCCGGGCCATTTGGTGTGATGGCCAATATGAAAATGATCGAAACCAACACCGATCACGATCTCAGCAAGCTCAAGGGCCGTGTGCAGTTTAATGCCAAAACCGCCTTTGCGCAGGCCTCATCCGCTGAAGGCTTCAGGGTGCTGGAGCACGCATCAGCGCAGGATATACGCGTAACGCCCTACTTCATCATTTCCAAAACCACAGAAAACACCATTCATCTTTCTTCATCGTTACAGATCGAGGGTGGCGAGGGCAGCAATCTCTGGAGTAGAAATTATCGCTATCAACTGCCTGGGGTTTATACCCTGGACAGTCTGGCAACGCTGCAGCCAGAAGCGCTAGCCAATATTCAGGCCCAAAGCACGCTGGCTTATGCGGCAATACTCAAACAGTACAATGCAGAATCCGATGCCTCTATTCTGGCGGAACCGCAGATTATCTATACCTCAGAGTTTCTTTATCCCCGGTTTACTTTCGATACCTTGGGGTCTTTGATAGGAGAAAAAGAAGGCAGGGTATGGGTGAGAGGTTTTCTCGGCGTGGTGGCCATAGACCCCAGCAATATCAGCTATAAAAAGCTGGCAAAAAACTAGTTTTAAGCATGACGCTGCGCGGGCCGAATTGGCGGTGAATATTGTGCACAGCGCGTGCCCTTGCCGGGTATTGACGGCTGGGCTTGCAAGGTGGGATTTGTGAGCGCGGATTTTTTAATTTCGTTTTGTTAATTCTGGTTTGTTAATTTGGCTTTATTAATTTAATTCTTAATCATGACAATTCTTGGTATTGATCTAGGCACCAGCAATAGTTTGGTCTGCTATCTCAAGGACGGTGTTCCTACCGCCATTCCCAATGCTACTGGTCAGTTGCTGACGCCTTCGGTGGTGGGTGTTGATGACACTGGCACGGTGCTGGTAGGAGCCACTGCGCGTGAGCGCCTGTATAAGTTTCCCCAGCTCACTGCCCATTCCTTCAAGCGCCTGATGGGCACACGCCAGCTGATCAAGCTGGGGAAAACTGACTATACGGCGGAAGATCTCTCTGCGCTGGTGCTGCGCTCGCTCAAGGCCGATGCCGAGGCCTTGCTGGGGCAGGAGGTCAGTGATGTGGTAATTTCCGTCCCGGCCTATTTCAATGATGCCCAGCGCAAGGCCACCAAGGCCGCGGGGCAGCTGGCTGGCTTGAATGTCCTGCGCCTGATCAATGAACCCACGGCGGCGGCCTTGTTCCACGGTATTCAGGATTATGCCTCCGAGGCCAAGTTTCTGATTTTCGATCTGGGGGGCGGCACCTTTGATGTTTCCATTCTGGAGAAATTTGAAGGCGTGATGGAAGTGCGCGCCACAGGCGGGGATAGTTTTCTCGGTGGCGATGATTTCAGCCAGGTGCTGGTCGATCTGTTCATCAAGAAAGCTGGCCTCAGCCTGTCACAGCAGCACCAGCCTGCCGTGCTGGCCGCCATACGCTTTGCGGCGGAAGATGCCAAACGGCAGTTGAACGAGCAGGCCACTACCAGCATGCAGGTGAAGATAGACCAGGCTTTGGTGGCGGCAGAGATCAGCCAGGCCGAGTTTGAATCAGGCTGCAAGCCCTTGCTGGAGCGCTTGCGTGGCCCGATAGAGCGCGCCTTGCGCGATGCCAGATTGCGCACCAGCGACCTAGATGAACTGATTATGGTGGGCGGTGCCACGCGCATGACCATGATACGCAAGCTGGTGACGCAGTTGTTTGGCCGCTTGCCCGCGCGCTATATAGACCCGGACCAGACCATAGGCCTGGGGGCGGCGGTGTGCGCCGGGCTGGTGGCGCAGGATGTGAGCTTTAATGAGGTGGTGCTCACCGATGTGTGCCCGCATACCCTGGGCACTGAGGTGACGGATTACGATCAGCAGCAGGTCATAGGCCTGGTGTTTATGCCCATCATAGAGCGCAACACCATAGTGCCAGCCAGCCGGGTGCGCACGGTGGTCACCGCCAATGACAATCAAACCCTGCTTGAGATCAAGATTTACCAGGGCGAATCTCGCGATTGTGCCAAGAATATTCTGCTGGAGACGCTGGAGATAGAAGTGCCCGCGCGGCCCAGGGGTGAAATCAGCGCCGACATCCGCTACACCTACGATATCAACGGCATACTCGAAGTAGATGTGGATGTGGAAAAAGCCGGCATACGCAAGAATCTGGTGATCAACAAGCTGGCCAGCAATGTCAGTGAGGAGGAAATAGAAGCCAGACGCAAATTACTGGCCGCGCTGAAGGTGCACCCGCGTGAGCAGGAAGAAAACCGCTATCTGCTGGAGCGTGGCGAACGCCTGTATGAGCAGTTTCTGGGTGACCAGCGCGTGCAGGTAGGGCAATTAATGGCGCAGTTTCTGGCGGTGCTGGAAAAACAGGACCCGCATGCCATCAGCCGCGCCAGAGAAGCCTTCAACCGCGCCCTGGGCTCTATAGAGCGTGGAGAGGTCTGGTAGCCAGGCTGAGTGACGCAGATGAATATCTATCAAACCCTGGGCATTGCCAGCAATGCCGATAGCAAGGAAATCCGCCGTGCCTATGCCAGGCTGATCAAGGAGTTTCGCCCGGAAACCCACCCGGTGGAGTTTGGCAATATCCGTGAGGCCTATGAAATTGCGCTGGCAAACTTTGCTGCCGCACAGGCCGAGGCTGAAGCCGCGCAGGTTGAAGCAGCGCAAGCAGGGGCCGCGCAATTAGGGTTCACAAGCCCGTTAAGCGCGCCAGCTGAGGCCATTAGCGCTGCGCCTGAGGCGCGCTCTGCCTATGCCGGGCAGGACGCGCAGTATGATCCAATTCAATACCAGGCAATTCAGCAACAGGTGCATTACCAGCCTGTTCAATATACAGACCTGCCGCCCGAGCCCGCTGCTGAAACTCCCTTGCACCCGGTATTGCAGTATTTGCAGCAGCTGGAAGATTGCGCTGTGATGAGAAACGAAAACAAGGCGCAGGCGCAGACCCAGGCTTTTCTGGCCGGGCTGGGCCAGTATTCGCTGGATGAGGCTGCCGCTATTGAGGTGGAAGTGCTGAACTGGGTGTTCAACACCCCCGCCCCCTTGCTGCTGAGCTATCTGGAGCTGGATGCGTTTTATAAGTGGACGGAGAGCGCAGGTTTTTCGCGGCGCGAATTCAACGCAGGTGAGCACCATTGGCTGAGCAATCTCAAGCTACTGGCCGAGACTTATCAAAATGCCCTGCTCAAGCAGGATGCCAATCTGGCCGGGCACAAGCAGCGTCTGCCCGATTTTCTGCTGTCAGACGCCGATATCGCGGAAAGAAAGCAATGGCAGGCCAGATGTGAAAATTTGGGCTTGCCTGCACTCGCGGCCTATTTCAAGCCCGCGCCCGGCACGGCTTTCCCGGTCAGGCGTCAGCATCTGCTGTATGCCAGCGTGGCAGCGCTGGTTGCAGGATTGCTGGTGGAAGAAAGCGCCTGGCTCACCGCCATGTATGCCGCCATAGCCTTTGCCATCATGCTGGCAATCACCACCTATCTGCTGCCGCTGTACAGAATTTATATGCAGCGCGGTAAAAGCAATGCCCGCAAATACTTTGGTTATCTGCTGCTGTTTTATTTCTTGTTTGGCGTGGGCCGGGCATTGCTCTCTCAGGATAATGAGGTGACAAACAACTGGGCGCGGGATTTAGCCCGCGAGCAGGTGCAACAAGTGACAGACCCGGTGCAGTCCATGGTGGGGCCTACCATATGCACGGGTAAAGAGCAGCGGCCAGCGCCTGAGTACCCGGTGCAGTCTATGCGCAACCGCGAAACTGGCAAGGTCAAGGTGCTGTTGCTGGTAGACGTGGATGGCTCTGTCATTGATGCGCAAATCACCGAGTCCAGCGGCCATCACCGCCTGGATCAGGCCTCGCTGGATGCCGCGCGGCGCTGGTGCTTTGAGCCAGTGCTCAAGCAGGTCAGGCACAGAAATTCTCTGTCACTGCGCCTTTCAGTTACGCGCTTTAGTGCTGCGGTACTAAGGGCTTGATCTTGCATGGCTAGCAAGGAGATATGGCAAGGAGATATGCTTTGCTTGGAATATGCCTTGCTCGGGATATGCCTAGCAGGGAGCTATACCTAGCAGGCCACGGCATGCTGCGTGGCCCGCAAGGCATATGCTAGAACTGCAAGTGCAGACTGGCCAGCACGCTACGCCCCAGGCCGGGCATGACGTAGTTGTTCCAGGTTGAGGTGATATAGCGCTGGTCAAACAGATTGCTCACATCCAGCGAGAAACGAGCCTTGGGGCTGACCTGCCAATAGCTCAGCAGCTTGACCGTGGTGTAAGCGGGCAGCTCATAAGTATCTGCCGCATTCCCTGAGCGCTTGCCTACATACACTATGCCCGTGCCTATGCCGTAACGGCTGCCATTGGGCAAAATGTCCTCGCGTATGGCCAGCAGGCCAGCGCTGGTCTTGGGGATGTTGGCCAGGCGTGCGCCCACCATATTGGCGTTGCTATCCTTGCTGACTTCGGCATCGGTATAGGCAAAATTGGCGGTCAGGCGCCAGTGCTGATCAAGCTTGCCGTAGACATCAGCCTCAAAGCCCTTGCTGGTGGCTTCACCCGCCGCCACTTGAAAACCCGCATTGGTCAGGTCACCCACCAGTACATTGCGCTTGGTGATATCAAACACGGCAAAGTTGGCCCCCAGGCGCAGGTCTGGGGTTTGCAGCTTGAGGCCAATTTCACTGGCGCGGGACTCTTGCGGGTCAAACGCGCCGCCAGTGACGCTACCGCCGGAGTTGGGGCGGAAGCCCTTGCTGTAAGAAACATAGACCGAAGCCCAGTCTGTGGGCAGATAGGTCAGGCCTATGCGCGGCGAGGTGGTGGTCTGGCGCTGCTGGCTGGTTTGCCCGGCGTTGAGGTGATCCACATAAGACTGGTGGTAGTTATCAAAACGCACGCCTGCCAGCAGTTTCCATTGCGGCGATAAACTCATTTGATCTTGCAGATACACGGCGTTGTTCTTCTGTTGTTCATCAACGTCATACCACCAGTCCTGGCTTGTTGGTTTGGTCTGACCATACACCGGGTTGTAGATGTTCAGCGGGTAGGGCGAGGTAGCCGGGTTAGAGCGGGTAATCTCCTGCGCCATCCAGAGCCTGGAGGCTTCCACGCCTAGCAATAAGGTATGGCCTATGCTGCCTGTTTGCAGCTTGCCTTCAAGCTCGGCCTGGAAAGAGGTGTCACGCATGGGCAGCGAGCGCCACATCTGGCGGCGGTTGACCACGGGTGGGGTGAAAGTCGCCAGCTCGGTGTTGTCACCTTCAAACGTGCCTTTCTTGAAGTTAAGGCCAGCACGCGCGCGCCACTGGCTGGAGAATTCATGTTCCAGCGTTAGTTGATGCGCCTGGCTGGTTAGCTCCACATTGCCGTCATTGGGCTCACCCAGCACGCGTGAGCGTGGCAACGCACGCGGGTTGCCATTAATCTGAATCAGGCCTCTATCCAGAGGCGTGCTCACCCGCGTGAATTCGGCTTCATAGTTAAGCACGGTTTTGTCACTGATCACCCAGGTCAGGGCCGGGGCCACGGTTTGCCTATCGCCTTCAAACAGGCTGCTGCGCATGGCGCTATCTTCCGCTACCACGTTAAGCCTGTAAGCCAGCTGCTCATTGATGGGGCCAGTGGTGTCCAGCGCGGCACGGCGCAGGCCATAGCTGCCTATGTTTACATCCAGGCTGTTGGCCTGGGTGAACTTGGGTTTTTTGGTGACTATGTTGATGATGCCACCGGGTTCACTAGCGCCATATACCGCAGCCGCCGGGCCTTTGAGAAACTCAAAGCGCTCCACGGTGGCGGCATCACGCGTGACGTTATAACCGCGACCACCCCTGAAGCCATTGATCAGCATGCCCTGATCGGTATTGGAAAATCCGCGGATCGCAAAGTTATCCCAGGTGGTGCCAAAGTCGTTAAGGCGTGCAATGCCGCTGACGTAATCCACAGTGTCAGCCAGGCGCAGAGCGCGCGTGTCATCCAGCCATTCACGCGAAATCACGCGCACCGATTGCGCCAGCTCCATCACCGGGGTTTCGGTGCGGCTGGGGCCAGTGCTGGTAATGGCGTTATAGCCTTGCACTGCCTGGCTACGGCCCGCAGAAACGCGGGTTTCTGGCAGCACGGCATTGTTGCCTGCTTCGGCCTGATGCTGGTTGTTATCAGCATCGCCAGATTTAATATCAGATTGCGTGTCAGTCTTAACCTCGGCCCAGGCCGCCGTTGTCGCCACTAACAGCAAAGAGGCGGCGGGGATTGCACGGGCAAGAAACTTTAAAATAAATACCATCTTTATGCCTTTGAACTTATAACAATAGAAAACAGACGCTTGCTCAAGCGCCTGGTCACACCCATTAACAAAAAACCAACACTTAATACATCTTCCACTCTGTTGCACCCTCAGGCTGCGCCTTGCTGGCTTTGCAGCAGGGCGCAGGCAATGGCTGTTGCTGCATCAACATTCATATGCTGCAAATCCTGCTTTTTCTTTTTCTAAATCATTGCTGCCAATATCAAACTGAGGCGTTAGCAAAAATACTCAATCACTTGAATGGCTTAGCCATTCCCTGGCTTTTTGCGGCCTGGCAGCCCGCTCTGGCATAAAGGTTGCGATACACAGCGAGCGACAAGTGAAACCAGGCACCAGCCAACCCTGACCCTGTATCACATCCCTGCGGCTATAAGCTCAAGAATCAGGCTTAAGCATTGCGCGTTAGCCAGGCCTGTCGCGTGGCAAGTTACCCATACCTCAACCTTTAGCAAGAACGATCATGGCCAAACTTGAACTCAATATTCATCTGTCCTACTCGCAGCTGTGCATTTACATCCCGCACCTGCCCGCCCCGCTGAACGACTGGAGCGAGAAAAACCTGGCCCAGGGTTATTCCTGGCGGCCCTGTAGCTCCTCATTCCGCACCCTGGTGGATGATGGGCCGCACAAGATCAATGTCTTTATCAACGAGCCTTACCCGCCATTGACGCCGCAGGTGGTGCGGCATTTCAAGGTGCACTTCGAGACCATGGATGGCCTGGTATCCATCGCCAGCATCACGGATGCCATCCCCATAGAAGTGCCTGCGGGTTCATATTTGCTGCAAGTGGAGTTTCTGGCCCCAGGCCAGCAGGCCTTGCCCGAGGTGAATGTGCGCTTTAACAAACACCAGCAGGAAGAAAAGCTCCCTATTAATTAATCCATTCAATTAATCCATTCAATTAATCCATTCAATTAATCCATTTATTTAAACCATGTCTAACAACATCACAGCCCAAGAGGCGATAAGGATGAACATCCTATGACCAGCAATACCGCAGTAACCCGTTACAACTCCATCAGCATTGCCCTGCATTGGGCAGTGGCCATTCTCATCATCGGCCTCATCATTCTTGGCTGGTATATGGCCGGGCTGCCGCGCGATGAATTTCGCAGCACGCTCTACAACCTGCACAAGTCCTTTGGTGCCATCGTGCTGGGGCTGATTTTGCTACGCATCATCTGGCGCTTGCGCAGCGTATTGCCCAGCCAGGAGGTAGGGCATTTGCAGCAAGTACTCATCGAGTTTGCCCATTTCGGCCTCTACCTATTGATGTTTGCTGTGCCGTTCATTGCCCTGGTAGCTGGCAGCTTTAACCGTGGCTATACCTTTTTTCAATGGCACTGGGAGCCGCTGTTTGCTAAAGACCCTGATCTGGCGCACTTCTTTATGGACTGGCATGGCTGGCTGGCTTATGCACTGACTGCGCTGGTGGCAGGCCATATCCTGGCGGCGCTGCATCATCAGTTTGTGGTCAAGGACAATATCTTCAGACGTATCTGGTTTAGCTAAAGAGACAGTTGCCGAATCAGGCAGGGCTTGCAGAGAAATCCAGCGCGCCGGATTTCTCTGCAAGCAGTCATAAGCGCAATCGCTAGCTCCTTAATAACTGAATTCGGCCACTATCTCTGCCGCCCGCGGTTGGCCGACCAGGAATTGCTGACTGTCATAAGAGACCGGGGCAAAGTACTTATCGGTGATGTTGCGCAGGTTGAGGCGCAGGGTGGTCTTGGGATTGATCTTCCAGGCCACGTTGGCGTCATACACGGTGTAACCCGCCATCACTGTGTTATTGGATGGGTCGGTATAACGTTTGCCCACCAGTCTTGCCCCTAGTCCCGCCTCCCAGCGCTCATGCTGGTAGTAAATCCAGGCATTGGCCACTTTCTCAGGGACATCATAAGGCGTGTTGCCCGCACGGGAAGTCACTATGCCGCCTACGGTCTGGGAAAAGTCGTCATAGCGTGCGTCCAGCAATGCGGCGTTCAAATCAGCCCGCCAGTGTGGTGCTGGGTAGAAGGTGCCGGATAGCTCTATACCGCGCGAAGATTGTGAGCCGCCTTGCACATTTTGGCTGGCCTGACCTGGTACGCGGGTGAGGATGTCATCCTTCTTGATATGGTAGAGGGCCAGTGATACTTCGCCTTTGCCATCGGGCAATAAATGTTTGGCCCCGAGCTCAAGCTGCTCCGCCTTGGTCAGCTTGAAAGCGCTGTTGCTGGGGCGCAGCGTCACCAGTGAGGTCACCGGGTCTGAACCCTTGCTGTACTGACCGTAGAACGATAAATCGCGGACAGGCTGATAAACCAGGCCTGCGCGATAAGAAAACGGCGAATAATCCTTGTCTATTTCGGTGCTGTTGAGGTGACTGTCATATTGCACATTGATCCAGTCCTGGCGCAGGCCGACACTCAGCTTGATGTGGTCGCTGAGGTCTATGGCATCTTCAACAAACACAGCGTGCTGTTTGGTGCGTGAGCTGAAATCAAGCAGGGTAGCCAGATCAGAGAAAAACACGCCGCGATCAAAATTCTTGATTGGCACCGTGCTGGCCGCCGTATCGTCATCATAGAAATTATCGAAATAACGGAAATCCACGCGCGCGACTTCATAACCCACGGCCCAGCGATTTTTCAAACCAAACACTTCAGCGGTCGAGGCCAGTTCCAGCCTGTTGCCTAGCTGTTTCTGCTTGTGGCGAATTTCGGTATAGCCGCTTCTATCCACCGTATTGCTGGCAGTATCCAGCGAGAAGTATTCAAGGTTGCGCCAATGGCGTCTGGAGTTGAACCAATATGCCACATTGGTCAGTTTCAGCGTGTCATTGATCTCCCACTCCAGCTTGCCGCGCAGTCTGTCGTCATCAAAGTTCTGCACACCATTGCTGATGTTGTAGTTTTCCTTGCGCAGGCCAGTGGAAAGGCGGCCATCACGCAGCGGAATGCCTGTGTATTGCGTAGGCGATTCCTCTGAGTGATCAAAGCTGATATTGAAGCGCAGCTGATCTGAAGGCGTGAAGAGGAAATTACTCATTAGCTTCTTGCTCTTGTGCTCACCATCATCGACAAAACCATTGCCACCAGTGGTAGAGGCATCAATACGGAAAGCACCTATCTCGCCTATGGCGCCTGTACCGCCTACACCTGCGCGGTATTCACCACGCGTGCCAACACCCACTAAGGCTTCCAGGCTGCTATCCCGGCTGGGTGCCTTGCGTATGCTGTTGATAATGCCGCCTACGCTGGCATCGCCAAACAGCACCGAAGCCGGGCCACGCAGAATTTCAAAGCGTTCATAACCCCAGGTGTCCGAAGGGTAGGTGAGGGTGCTGGCGGCGGTGAGCAGGCGTATACCGTCCTCGGCCTGCGCCACCGAATTGTTGCCAGTGAAGCCACGGGCGGAGAATGCCACGCCCACGCCCAGATTGCTGATATCGGTAATGCCAGTGCTGCGTGAGACAGCCTCACGCACCAGGCTATCGCCACGGCTTCTGATCGTCTGCGCGTCGAGTAACTCTATGCTGGCTGGGGTTTCCTGCGCAGTAAGCCCTAAACGGCTAGCCGTGCTGTTCTGTTTCTTCAGGCCCAGGCCGGGCTTTTCGCTCGCGGCCTGAACCTGGATTTCTTCCAGTGTGGAGGTGGTATCAGCTAGCGCCCCGCTGCTGAACACAGCCCACATGGCCGCAGCCAATAGTGGATAGTGCTGTTTCATTGGTATTGCTCCCTAAGATTTGCATCGAATGGCAAGCCAGGTTGCGCGGGCGGAAGTGAGAATGGAGGGCGCTGCCACTATCCAGATATTGTGGACGATGCAGCAATACGGCTGGGCCACTTCTGTGGTGGCATGACAGCATAAACCGGTTCCAGGGGCACCCCGCCCTGATACTGCGGGCCAGGCCTGCGGTATCTTGAACAACTTGACTAGACTAACGGCAGGTCTCCTGACTTCCGGGTCATCACCTGCATGCGCCTTCCCGGATAAATCCAGTGGCTAAGAGTGCATGCAAGCTCGTCGGTTACAGTTGCGGGGGCAGTTCCGGAATTGTGGCTGGCTTAAGCCAGCAAACGCACCGGATTCCCTATTATTTTGCCGCCCAGCTGGGCAGCAAAAACCGTGAGTGGCCAGATTCTAGCGTAAAAACATGAATAAAAGTGGCTAAAAGCCCAGTAACAACCCAGTAAAAACCGGGTAATGAAGGATTAAGTGACTTATTGGCCTCCTTGCTGCTTCAAGGCTTGATGTTCAATCGCCTTCAGGCGCGGAAATTCCGGAATACGTTCACCCGGATACCAAAAACGCGCATGGCAGCTTTCGCACACATGGTCCAGCTTGCCACCCAGGCGCAGAATGGCCTCATGGTCACGTTTATCCACCGCCGCCACAATTTCCAGGCTGGCCTCATGCAAGGCATTGGCGTAAGCCTGAAAAGCCGCGCGGTTCTGGCTGATTTCACGTGCAATTCCTTCTGGCTCCAGCTCCACCGGGTGCGAGGAAGTGCTTTCCCCGGCATGGGCAATTTTGCGCCCAGGAATCAGCAGCAGATTGCTGGCTTCAGCCAGAGTAAGCGCGCTTCTGCGCACCGCCGCCCACTCTTCATCGCTTTGCGGTGATTTTTCTATCTCTTCTTCCGCCGTTACCACGGTAGAAAACGCATTCCATACCTCGTCAGCATTGGTGTCTATAATGAAACGCATAATGTCCTGCAGACTGGTTTCGGTCTGATAAGCCACCGCAACAGGCTGGCTACTTGCCCCTTGCTGGCATGCCGTCAAAAACAGCAATGCGCTACCTGCCATCAGGCCAAGCAGCCCGGTTAAACGCCAATTCAGCAACTTCATTTGCCCAACCTAGAAAAAACCGACAAAACGACCCGCAAACGCCACGCTAAACCACAGGCCAAGAATAATCAGCGCCGCAATACGCGCTACCCAAAGATGCACCTGTTTGCTGCGCGTCACGTATTGGTACAGCGTGAAATGTGCCACCAGTGCCAGCAACAGCACCTGAAACTTGAACCAGAAAATCTTGTTGGGGTAATAAATATTGGCCGCAGGCACAAACAAAATCAGGCCGGAGATCACCAGCAAAGCCAGCCCCAGCCAGATAAAGCGCGAGGTGGATTTAGCCAGATCGGCAACCGATAGTGATACCAGGCCCCAGCCCATAAGCCGCAGCCCTGTAACCAGGAGCGAGGCCAGCAGCAGAATCAACCCGGCGATATGCAGCAGTTCTGCAACGGCACCGAGCAAATGGTTTTGCTTGCCGAGAAAGCTGCCTATGCCGCTGTTCTGGATATTGTTGAAAATGTGTTCAAACATACGAGATTTCCGAAAAGTGGCTGGCTTATTTATAGGCCAGATAGGGGATCATGCGGCCTGCTGCCACCACCGTGCTCCAGAGCAACAGCGAGGCCAGGCCGGCAAGGCGCACGGCTGCAGGCAATGCGGCAGAAGCTACTTCGGTTTGCAGACGTCTGCCCCAGCGGTACTCAAACCAGGCGGCATTTAGACCAGCCAGCACAATGAGCGCCAACTTCACCGGAAACAGCCAGATCTTGGTTACCTTCTCGGCATCGGCAATAAATAGCAGCAGACCGGAAAGAAAAGTCACGGTGAAACCAGCCAACAACCAGGGGCGTAGAGGCTTCAACACCTGATTCACAGGCAACTGGCGTAGAAAAATGCCGATCAGGCGCAAATCTACAAACAGAATCAGACCGACGGAAAACGCCAGACCCACCAGGTGTATGCCCTCAACGATAGGGTACATATAAATCGATTCGCGCAAGGCTGTACCAAGTTCGGAATCGTTAATCAGTGTGATGACTTCAGCCAGAGACATGGGGTGTTAGTTCAAAGGTGGATTCAGCAACACAGTTTGCAAAACTGATGCCAACCTGGCAGTGATTGAATTTCAGGCAATAAATACTTGTTTTGATATCGAATTGATGAAGACTTACATAGCCTTACGTGTTGGTTATGCATCAATCCACGGCTTGAATGCAGGTAGGGCAGCAGATGCTGGTGGGACAACATCAGTGCCCGGTTCAGGCCGGGTCAAAGAAAAAACCCGGCCTGGGCCGGGTGAGAGAGCACAAAGAGTGTCTATTGCTGTTGCGGGTTTATTTTCTGCCGCGGCTGGCACCCAGGCCAAAGCCGCCATTGTTTTCCGCGCAGATACGCTCATCCCTGTCCAGCAGCACTTCCTTACCGGGGTGGTTGGAACGTTCGGTTTCGAAGTGCCAGCCATTGGGCTTGTCATCGGCGGTCCAGCGACGTGCCGGGATGGTGACTTCAAAGGGGCGGGTATAGACGCTGGGGTCGGTGAAGGTGGCTACGTAGTTATAGCGCTTGTTGCTGTTATCGAAGATATAGCGCTCCTGGATTTTGCCGTTTTCGCTGATAAATTCGCCAGAGCGGCCGAACAAGGCCTTGCCGTTGTGGTTGCCCACATCAACTACCAGAGTGTTGCCTTCCCAGTGGCCGCGCGAATCGCCATTCCACAATTTAATGTTCTCGGCCAGGTGCGGCTTGCCATCCAGATGGATGATGCGTGTGCCAGAGTTGAAGAAGAAGACGATATAGCCCGGATACTGCGCTATTTCATAGCCATGCCAGTAGAAGGACTTGGGTATGCCGCCCGGTGCGCAACGCGCCAGTGGCTCGACAAAGCGCGGCTCGGTGGGGTTATGGAAACCCACCTGGAACTCCTTGACCTTGGCCAGCGCCCAGGGCTGGAAGGGCACTTCGCCACTAACTGGGTCGCTGACACGGCTGGGGGCACGTTCTTCACGCGGCCCCAGCGGACGGCGTGGCGGAGCCGGGTCGTTGGGAATGCCGCCTTGCGGGTCGGTAAAGTTGTTGTGATTTGCGATGGTGTTGGACCAATGGCCGGAGACATCGGGCTGGCCATCGGCCGTGCGTTTGCCTGTCCATTTGCCGGAGGCAATGGCCGGGAATGCACGCTCATTGGCAATGCCACCGCCTGCGGGTGCTTGCGCTGCAGGGGCTGGAGTGGCGGCTGGTGCGGCAGGTTTTACAGGGTCTGCCGCCTGGCTGGTCAGAGAGAACAGCGCTGCCATAACGGCCAGCACGCCTATCCCCAGCGGTGTGTATTTGTGTGTATCCATCTAGACCTCGGTATCAGAGTTGGGGTTGTCAGCGCTGGCCTTATTGGCTGTCAGGCTTGGGCGGATAGTGTTGGTCGTATTCCAGCGTGTAGCGATAGTCTTCTATTAGCTGGAAGTTCTTTTCCCTATGGCGGTGCAGGATGACCTCCAGATTCCAAGGGCGGCTATATACCTGCGGGTCTTCTATGGTCGCCTTGTAGGCAATGGTGTTGCTGTCGATATAGGCCCAGCGCTCGACTACATGTAGCTGGTCGCTGTGATAATTGCCTGCGCGGTCCAGCCAGGTACGGTCATTGAAGTTGGTGACATCAACCACCAGGGTATCGCCTTCCCACTTGCCGCGTGAATCGCCCAGCCAGTAGTCCGGCGCGTCTTCCTGATGCAGGCTGCCATTGGTGTAGATGGTGCGTACTGAGTGACCAAACTGGAACACCTGTTTGATGTCATTGGCGCGCTGGAAAATCTGGAAAGGCTCGGGGTAATAATTGCCGCGCGGAATCCCCAGTGTCCAGCCCTTGATGCGTGGGTCATCAGTTTCGCGGTGAGCAAAGTTTTCCTTTTTCTGCGCCAGTGCCTTGGGCAGATAGGGAATGGTTCCGCCTTCTACCACGCCCGCGCCTGGGGGCGCATCCACGCGGTTGGAATGAGGTTCCAGATCATAATCGGCAGCGCTGGTGGTCTGCCAGATGCCGGAGAAATCCGGCTTGCCATTGGCCAGGCGCGGCAGTTTCTCGGCGGCTTCTGAAAGCAGGCTGAACGAGAACAGCGCAGCAATCGCGGCCAGCCCAATCAGCTTGGTCGATAGCGCCAGAAAATCGCTGGGCAATGCGTGTTTAAGTGATGTTTGCAAAGTAGGCTTCCTTCAAGCGACAACTAGTTGGAGGAGGGGGTTGCAGGCGCAGTGGTTGCGGGTGGCGCATCCTGTGCCCCGCCAGTCTGGAAGCTGCGACCATCGGCGAGTATGGTGGTGACGGCGTAACCGTATTCCTTGCCACTCTTGGACTTGAAACCATTGATGGTGATTTCGGTGCCTGGCGGCAGGGTTTTCTTGGTCAGGCCTTTTTCCTTGAGGCTGAAAGGTGCGCCAAATTCAAAGCCCCAGTTGGTCTTGCTGCCGTCGGCATTGGCCACATCCAGATAAAGCCAGCTATGCGGGTTGACCAGCTCCAGCTTGGTGACCGTGCCCTTGATGGTAATCGGCTGCTTGGCATCGAATTCAGCCGAGAAAGCGTGATGAGCATTGGCGGGGATAGTGGCAGACAGCAGTACCAGGCTGCTGCCTAGCAACAGCAAGCCGCTATGCTTGATTTTGTTTGGTAGGTTCTTGAGTAATGACATGGTGTATTCCGTGTTAAGTCTATAAGGTCTATACGGCTGCTTATTCAGGCTTTTTGGCAGGTGGTGGTGCCAGCTTGAGCAACTGGCCGCCTTCGGCTTCATAGTTTTCTACGCCAGTGGCACCCGCTACTTTGTAGCCGTGGTCAGCAAGGAAATCCGCAGCGCGGCCTGCACGGCCTGCGTGGTTGGAAACCGTGATTAGGGTTCTATCCTTGGGGATGTAAGCCCAATTCTTTTCCAGATCCTTGAGTTGTATGCTGAAGTAAACCGGGAACTGGCCCTTGGCCTGCAGTTCATCTGGCCTGCGCACATCTATCAGCAATACCTGATCAGGCTTGCTGAGCCAGCTGTCAGTTTCAGCCTTGGTCAGCACATGGGCCTTGAAAGCCGGGGCCTTGTTGGCAGGCGCAGGGGCATCCTCGGCCCAGGCCGGGGCAAAGTTGAGGGTCAGGCTGAGGCCTAATGCCAATGGAGCAGCTAATTTAAGGTCAGGAGTAAAGCGCAATGTGCTCATGGTGTTTCCTTCCAATGGTTTTGATTTCTGATGGTGTTAGTTTTGCAAAAGCCATGCCAGTCGGGCATTGCAGCCGGGATGGCTTAACTGGCTGATGGCTATGGGGTTTTTTATTGGCCGCTGACAGTGCATAGGGGATGACCATCAGCGGCTGTTGCCTTGGCAGCAAATGCTGGCGCGGTATTGCTGGGAGGCGGTCAGCTAGCACTTGCCTTGGCTTTTAGTCTTAGAACAGCTTGGTGCTCAATACCACGCCTATCCATCTTGGCAGGCTGGCGGTGTAGCTATCCCAACCTTTGATGTTGTATTTCTCATTCAAGGCGTTCTTGGCGATAAAGTTGATATCAAACAAACCATCCCTGCGACCAAAGCCTATGCCCACATCCAGCAGGCCATAGGCATCCACTTCGTTATAAATCGAAGGGCTGGTCTGGTAGCTGCTGGTAAAGCGGTAATTGGCGGTGGTGTGGAAGATGTATTTGCCAAATACGGGTTTGTTGTAATCCGCACTGAGGTTGGCCGTGTATTTAGGGGCGTTATCCAGCGTGTCGCCCTTGGCGTTGTAGTAGGCAGCAGGATGGGTGGCAGGGTTGACCTCTGATGGCCGTGCCAGATAGGCATCCTTGGAGTAGCGCGCATCGTTGTAGGCAGCCGCCAGGCGCAAGGAGAGATATTCAATGCCGCGGTATGCCGCATCAATTTCCAGCCCCTTGACCCGTATGCCAGGCAAGTTACCTACCAGGCTTTGGAACGCCAGGTTCTCGTCATAGGACAAATTGGGGCGCGCATTGATGTTGGCTGCTGTGGTGACAGGGTCTATCAAGTTCACCGTGGTCTGGAAGTCCTTGATGTTATTCACGAAGGCATTGGCGTTAATGGCCAGCGTATCGTCAAGGAAGGAGGTTCTCACGCCTACTTCATAGCCAGTGGTGCGCTCTTTCTTCACCAGGCTGGAAACGCCACGTGAATCAAGCTGGGCAATCCCGGCTTTTTCGCCATATTGCAGCACGCCATAGACCGTGAGGTTCTCGTTGAAACGATTCTTCAGGCTGATATTGGCGGTGTTGAGATCGCCTTTCCAGGCGCGGTCTGCATCCTTGACGTTATACAGGCTGGAGGTTCCCAGCGTGCTGTTGCGTAACAAAGCAACTTGACGGATATAACCTTGATTGGTGCCGCCTATCGATGCCCAGGTTGCGGTGCTGCCAAAGTATCTGGCGGCAAGCCTGTTGGCAGCCGCCAAGTCTGTCGGATTGGTCGGCAGAGTCGCTGCGGTAGTGGCCGTACCAAATGCCTGGGTGAAATCTCCACCTACACCGGGGTCTGCCAGCCAGACACCATTGGCGGTTTCACGCTTCTCAGTGGAGAAGCGATAACCTGTGGTCAGCGTCAGGGGGTCAGACAAATGCCAATCTATGCTGCCGTATGCAGCCGTGCTTTCGTTTTTGACGAAGTTGTTGGTGTATTTGTAGGAAAGATTGAGCGAATCCTGCAACAAGGCCTGACCAGCACCGCCCAGGGCGGTCAAGTTGTTATAAAGCGTATCGCTGGCTTGATTGGTACCAGCATCATTGCCATAACGGGTTCTCTGCAGCGAATCGTTATCGGTGGTGATGTAGTAAATACCTGCGGTGTAGTCAAATTTGCGCTGACTATCAGGTTCTGAGGTGATGCGGAATTCCTGGCTTTTCTGGTCATAGCTGGTGATATAACCGCCGCTCTTGGTAATGTCGTAAGGCGTGCCTTCGTCATTAGCCGCGCTGAACCAATGGTTGCGATAACCAGTAATCGATTGCAGCAGATGTCCGGCTACATTCCACTCCAGATTGATAGTGGCACCCTGCGATGAAGTGATGATGCCGCCGTTGTTATCGGCAAAGGTCATGGAGCCGTAGTAGTCGGTAGCCGGGTTCCAGGTCGGGCTTCTGCCAAAACGGGTGACGTAGCGGTTATAGGCGGTGTCCACGCCCGAAGTCCTCAATGTGCCATCGCTGAAATAGCGTGGCTGTGGATGGCGTACCGAGCTGCCATTGACGAATTCTTCGCCCTTGGGTTGATATTCAACGCTGAGCTTGGCGGAGAAATTGTCAGTAGGCGTCAGCAGGAATTGCACACGACCGAAAGTTCTATCCACGTTCTGATACGAGGTACGGCCTTTCAGGTCAGGAAAGTCATTCTTGAACGGGCCTTCCTGCTGCTCACGCACAAAAGTACCGCGCCAGGCCAGCAGGCCATCAATCACCGGGCCACCAGCCACTGCATTGGAGCGTAGCGTGCCCCAATCACCCCATACCTGCGATACCTGGGCTTCAGGCGTAAAAGTAGGGGCCTTGGTTTTGAACGTGATACGGCCAATATTCGAAGCCTTGCCGCCTGTGGTGCCTTGTGGGCCACGCGTCACGTCCACGGTTTCAATATCGGTGAAGATATAGCCATTGACCAGCGGCGTATAAGCAATGCTCACACCATCCAGTATCGTGCCTACGGTAGGGTCTATCTGGTCGCTGGTGCCCGTAGTGATGCCGCGCAGGGTCAGGCTGCCAGTACGTGGGTTGCCATAGTTGAAGTTGACATTGCCTATGCGGGATAGCACTTCAGTGATGTTGGTGGCTTGCAGGCGTTGCAGTTCTTCACCTGTGACGGCGGACACCGAGGCCGGGGTTTCCTGTACCAGTTCCACCGCGTTCTGTTTTCTTGCGGTGACCACCACAGAGCCAAGTGCGTTGTTGCTGTCATCGGCATTTTCCGGATTAGCAGCGGCCTGGGCTTGTGGAGTGGTCTGGTGTTCCGGTGCGGCGCTGTTGGGGTTGTTGCGGCTGGCCAGCTCTTGTTTCAGACGCGCAATTTCGGCCTGCAACTCCTGTACCAGTTGCTCATCAGCGGCATGGGTGGCTTGTGATGCCAAGGCCATGATGCTGGCCAGCATCACTACCGCAGGCTTGAGCCTGAACTGCGGTTTTTCCCTGGGTATGCGCCTATTGATATCGAGCGCTATATTCTTTTTTTGCATGAAACTCCCCTAGCGATAGAAATAAAAAATCATTTTCTAAGCGCAAGGCGCATGCCATGGCATTGATAAAAATTGTAAAGATCGTAGCGCTATGATTCTTGGGCTTATTTACAACACCTGTTGCAAACGCCACAGCACAGCAACAGAGCTTTCCTTACAAAACTGTTGTTGAGTAAATGCAGAGAAATCCATATTTCAAACAGTGCTGCCTGAAACAAAACAGTCATAAAAGCTGCTTGTCTGCTTATGTTGATAGGCATAAGCCGGTATTTGCAGCAATGCAAAAGGCCAGGCAAGAGCCGCTCAAAAAAGTTGTAAAAGGGAGCCACGCGAGTGGCTCCCTGCCGGGTTTAGAACCTGGAGCGCAGCACTACACCCACATAGCGCCGCTGGCCCAGGCCGTCATAGCCAACCGGGGCGTTATTGCTATAGGCGTTGACGCTGGTGGTGTAGACCTTGTCGAACAGGTTTTTGGCCACCAGGTTGAACTCCCAGTTGTCCTGCTTGCCGCCTATGATGCCCAGGCCGCCATCGGTGACCGAGTAGCCGGATTGCTTGCCAAACTCTGACAGCAGGTTTTCCACATTCTGGTTAGAGCGGATAACGGTGCTGAGGAAAGCCTGTGCCTTGAAGCCACCCCAGATAGGCTGGACATAATGCACACCGAAAATCCCGGTTAGCCTGGGGGCACCCACAATCTGCTTACCTGTGTTGTCGCACACGCTCTGGTTGGGTTGCTCTGTGGGGCAAGTGGCGGTTTCCCAATCAGAATATCTGGCGCGGTTGTAAGCAGCACCAAAGTTGAAGCTCAGCCTGTCGCTGGCGCGGTAGCCGCCTTCCAGTTCAATCCCGGTGGCGGTAATTTCCGGGATATTGCCCAGACGTGAGCGATAGCCAGTATCGGTGCTGGCATCCACCACATTGGTGGTGGCCTGATAGCCTTTGACGCGGGTGTGATAGAGGTTGACGTTAAGCAACAGGCTGCGCTCAAGGAACAAGCCCTTGAAGCCCAGCTCGAAATCCAGCGATTTTTCCGGGTCTACATTATCGCTGCGGCCAGTGCTGCTGTTGAATGACACCGCGCCGGATTTCTCGCCGCCTGCAGCCGAGGCATACAGCAACACATCATCATTGAGCTTGTAATTGGGGCTGAGCAGCCAAGAGATGGAGTTATCGCGGATTTCCTCGCCCTTTTGCAGCCCATAGACATTGTTAACCCGGCCATCGCGTATGGCAGTTGCGGCGTTGTTCTCGGCCAGGCTGCCTTCGGTGAAGGCAGCATTATTGCCTGTGCTCCATTTTTCTACCGAGTTGTTTTTCACCTCATAGGTGTTGCGCAAGCCTGTGGTGAGGGTGGCTTTCTCGGTCAAATGCCAGTTGATCTGGCCAAAAGCGGCATAGCTATCGGTTTCGGGGCGGAAGCGCGTGTTGACGCGCAGATTGTTGAGCGATTGCCGTAGCAGCGAGCGGCCTATGGCGCTGCTGGTGAGGGTGTTGTATTGGCCACCCGTGGCATAGAAAGCCCCGGCATCATCGCCAAAGCCGTTGCGGCTGGTCTGCACGGTTTCGCTGTGCAGGTAGAACAAACCCAGCTGGTAGTCCAGCAGCTTGCCTATATCCGAGGTCAGGCGGAACTCCTGCGAGTACTGCTTGTGATCGACCAGGGTGCCAGTGGTGGCAATGTCAAAGCGGGTCTGTTCGCTGTCATTGACCGCATCAAAGCCATAGCCACGATAGGCGCTGATCGAGGTGAGTGTATGGCTGCCCAACTGCCAGTCCAGCTTGGCGGAGATGCCATAGTTGTTGGTCTTGAGTGGCTCGCCCTGACCAATATCTATCTTGTCCTTGGAGCCTATGATGGGGCGGTAGCCACCAAAATAGCTGCGCGCCAGCCTGGCGCTATAGGTGTTGCCCCGCGGCGAGCCATCGGCAAAGGTGCTGGGGTCGTACTGAAACGGCTTGGTATTGCTGTATTCCGACGATTCGGAGTAATCCAGCGCCACGCGCGCAGAGAAGGTTTCGCTGGGGGTGAGCAGCAATTGAATCTTGCCGCCATAGCGGTTGCGCTCATGAAAGCGTCGGTCGGCAATTGAGCCCTCCAGCGTATTGTTGACGTTCTCAATATCACCTTGCTGCTTATCGACAAAGAAAGAGGCGCGATAGGCCAGCACGTTATCAACGATGGCATCGGTGAGTGAGCCGCGTGCGCGCAAGGCACCGGGGAAATCACTGCCATTCTGGTTGGCACCTACTTCAGTTTCAAAGTAGGTCTGGCGCGTAAAGCTGGGGGCCTTGCTTACATAGTTGATGGCACCCATGGTGGTGTTCTTGCCCAGCAGCGTGCCTTGCGGCCCGCGCAATACTTCCACCCGGTCCAGGTCGGTAAAGTCCTGGTAAGTCATGCCGGGCAGGCTGAGATAAACGTCATCGACAATGGTGCCCACCGCTGCTTCCAGCGATTCATCCCCTGTGGATTTACCTATGCCACGGATAGAAATGCCAGAGCGGCGGGCATTGGGGGTGGTGGCGGTGAGGCCGGGCGTAACGCGCGTGAGGTCATCCACGGTAAAAATGCGCTCACGGTCGAGCTTTTGCGCCCCTATCACTGAAACCGGGATAGGCACATCCTGGGCAATTTCCTCGCGATTACGCGAGGTGACAATCACCGCACCCAGCGCGGCTGCATTATCGCTGCCGCGCGTGGGTTCAGTCGTGCTTGCAGCGTTGGCTACAGGCTGATTGGCTGCTGCTGCATTAGCTTCAGCCGAGTTAGCTTTAGCCGAGTTAGCTTTAGCCGAGTTAACTTCAGATTGTTTTGCTTCTGATGGGCTGGCCTGGCCCTGCTGGTAGCGGCGCTTCAAGGCTTCGATTTCTTCTGTCAGCCTGGCGTTTTCTTGTTGCAGGCGCAGCACATCGTCATCTGCGGCCAGGCTCAGCATGGGGCTGGAGAAACTCAGCCCCAGGCCAGCCAGCAGTGAGGCATGTAGCAAGCGCTGTCTGAAGCGCCCAGCGTGGGGAAGCCGGGAGAGTACCGGGGGGGTGATATGCATAAGGGTTCCCTGAATGAATGATGAGGTCAGGCCCGGCCATGTTGGCCAAGCCAGCAGCTAAAAGCGCAACATGCGTGCCAGCCCGGTCACTTGCCTGGTCTGGCCTTGGCAGACGCCACTGTTTACATTCCCTTACACATTGCTAGTACTGGTTTTGACCAAATTTCACCGCGCTGATCAAGCACGGGATTGCACAGTTTATTTCTGTTGGGGACGATTCATTAAGGTGATATTTTTTGATGGATATGCAGCAGAGAGTGTTGAAATTTACACTTTTTAAGTGTTGATTTTTTATTGAAATTTTTAGTGTTTAATTTTGCTATGAATATGTTGGATATGCAGCATCTCTTGGTGTACTGCTGCATTTAAAGCATGGGGTGTTGCTGTGTTTGAATATATTTAATTATGGAATTTACATTGATAATTTTTGATTAACATCAATTTAATCAATTATATATTTTATATGTTGGCATTTTTTATAAGAGTAAATTATCTAAAAAATTTAAAACATTTTCCTGGCATGTATTCTGCTGAGTAATGATCTGGTTCATTTAAAAGGGCAGAATAATCATGCGCTATGCAAAACTGGAAGTTTTTGAAAGTAGAATAAAAAATCATCTGCATGGGCAGAAGAATTCTGCACTCAATCAATCAGGCAATATCGTCAAAATTTCCCCAGTCAAAGCCACGAAAATTGCCCGTATATTGTTGCCCACGCTGCTGCTGGCCGCCATACTGGTTTCGCATGATCTCTCTGCGGCAGAAGCCCGTGATCAGCGTGATCAGACACTGCCTCAAGTCACTGTCACGCCCGCTATACCGGGTGTGGTGGCCGAGGGTACGCCCATTACTTTTATCAAGGACGGCTTTGACGGTACCGAAGGGCCGCTGGCCTATGAGGACGGCAGCGTGCTGTTTACCGAAACCCGCGCCAACCGCATTGTGCGCATTGCCGAAGATGGCACGGTGTCGGAGTTTCTGCAGCAGAGCAAAGGCGCCAATGGCCTGGCGCTCAATGCCCAGGGCGATATTGTCGCCGTGCAGACGCAAGAGCCGCAGATTGCCGTGATTTATCCGCCAGCGCATGCCAGGGTGCTGACCAAGGGGCCCGCAGAGCATGCCCTCAACCGCCCTAATGACCTGGTGCTGGATAAAAAAGGTGGTGTCTATTTCACAGACCCCGGCCCTGCCAACTCATCCCATCCTGCGTTTTATTACCTCAGCCCCAATGGCAAGCTGCTGACACTGGGCCACGATATTCCCCGGCCCAATGGCATACAACTCAGCCCGGATGAGCAAACCTTGTATGTGGCCAATACCTATGGTGAATATATATTGGCTTATGATGTGGCGGCGGATGGCAGTGTGGGTAAATCGCGCAATTTTGCCAAACTGACTGGCCTTAAAACCACGGAAACCGGGCAATCCAGCGGGGCCGATGGCCTGGCGGTGGATAACCTGGGCCGTTTGTACGTGGCCTCCAATGATGGGGTGCAGATATTCAGCCCCAAGGGTGAAGCCCTGGGCAGCATTGCTTTGCCCAAGCCACCGCAGAACCTGGCCTTTGCTGGCAAGGATAAGAAAACCCTGTATGTGGTGGGCCGTGGCGCGGTCTACAAAATCAGTACCTTGACTCCCGGCTTTTTAGGCCGGGCCAAATAATCCCAGCAACAGGCCAGGCCTTTAACCCCCTTGGCCCTGATAACCCCAGGAGTGAGCGATGACACGCAAGACCGCAGCAGACTTTCCAGTTGAAGTACTCAAGGCCTTTGACCAATACACCCATGGCGATATCACACGCCGTGGCTTTCTGGGCACGGTGACCAAGTTTGCCGTGGCCGGAATCACTGCCGAGGGCATCTTGGCGGCGCTGACGCCGCAATTTGCCCAGGCCGAGCAGATCACGCCGGATGACCCGCGCGTGAAGGCCGAATGGGTAGAGTTTGCCTCGCCGAATGGCACAGGCAAGGTCAAAGGTTATCTGGTGCGGCCCGCCAAGGTGAGCGGCAAGCTGCCAGTGGTGCTGGTGGTGCATGAAAACCGGGGTTTGAATCCGCATATTCAGGACATTGCGCGCCGCGTGGCGCTGGATAACTTTATTGCCTTTGCGCCAGATGCGCTGGCCTCACTGGGCGGTTACCCCGGCGATGAAGACAAGGCGCGTGAGTTGTTTGCCACGCTGGACCAAACCAAGATACGTGAAGATTTTGTGGCGGCGGCGCAGGCTGTGCGTGCCTTGCCTGATAGCAATGGCAAGCTGGGCGTGGTGGGCTTTTGCTATGGTGGCGGTATTGCCAATTTCCTTGCCACGCGCCTGCCAGACCTGAATGCCGCCGTGCCGTTTTATGGCGCGCACCCAGCGGCAGAAGAGGTTGCCAAGATCAAGGCACCGCTATTGATACAACTGGCTGAGAAAGACGAGCGCATTACCGCAGGCTGGCCCGCCTATGAAAGCGCGCTCAAGCAGGCGGGGGTGAGGTATCAGGCTTATATTTACCCCGGCGTGCAGCATGCCTTTAATAACGACACCACACCACGTTACGACGAAGCCGCTGCCAAACTGGCCTGGCAGCGCACCATAGATTTTTTCAATAAGTATTTACGTGCCTGATGTCGTGTTTAATGGCTTGATTGATGGCGTGTTTAATTCAGTGCGCTTGATATGGCGCACATGATTTAACCAGATAGTAGGCCGGGTTAAGCCTCAGCCTGCTGGTTCAGCAGCGCACGCAGTTGCTTGCCACACTTGAAGTAAGGCACTGCCACGCTGGGCACTTGCAGGCTTTGCCCGGTGCTGGGGTTGCGCCCGCGCCTGGGCGGCCTGATACGCACATCAAAAGAGCCAAAGCCACGTATCTCGGCTCTATCGTGGCTGGCCAGGGTCTGGCTGATGGCCTGCAAAATAATATCTACCGCCAGCTTGGTATCTTGCCGCGAGAGGTTGCTGGCATTGGCCTCTAGCTTGTCTGAAAGTTTATCTACCAGTTCTGATTTCACCATCTTGTTCTTCCCCTTATGCATGCATGTATGGGCGCAGTTTGAGCGCCTGCTTATTTTCTTGGTCTTGGCTGCAAGACGGTGAACATGATGCAAAGCGCGTGCCAAATTGGCATGTAGTATTGTACATATGAATTACACCAATGGAGTATGCAGCCAGGCCGCGCCCGGCAAAGCTTAGGCAGAATTGCTGGCCTGCAAGCGCCTGCCCGGCATGTGCACCGCAGGCAACGCCAGCGCTGCCTTACGCCCAGCAATGGTGCTCATGCAGCAGCAAGGCAGGCAAAAAGCCTGCCCAGATAAACCAAAGGCACTGCTGCTGCAGTGCCTTTGGCTGGGTTTTTGGCTTTTGATCCTGCGGTTTAAAGATATAAATGCTTACAGAGGTAAGTCTAGTGCCAACACCTTAAGCAGTAGCCGCTGCTTTGGCTCTGGCCGCATGCAGCTTGCGGTAGCTATCCAGCAGGCGCTGGTGCCTATCCAGGCCTTCAAGTTGCAGGCCTATGGGGGTGAGTCCGTAGAAGCGTACTGTGCCATCGCATGAGCCTATGGCCGCATCCATTTTTTCATGGCCAAACATGCGGCGGAAGTTGGCTTCAAAGTCTGCAAGTTCCAATTCATCATCCAGCAGCACTTCCAGCACCACGTTCAGCGCCTGGTAAAACAGCCCGCGGTCTACGGTGTTGTCGTTGTACTGCAAGAAGGCACCTACCAGCTCATGTGCTTCTTCCAGTTGTTCCAGCGCCAGGTGTACCAGCAGCTTGAGCTCCAGCACGGTGAGCTGGCCCCAGTGTGTGTTGTCGTCAAAGGAAATGCCGATGAGTGTGCCTATGTCACCGTAATCATCCAGCTCATTGCTATCCAGCCGCTCCAGCAGCGCCTCCAGGCTGGCATTGTCCAGCTGGTGTAGATTGAGTATGTCCTCACGGAACAGCAAGGCCTTGTTGGTGTTGTCCCACACCAGATCTTCCACCGGATAGATTTCGGAATAACCCGGCACCAGTATGCGGCAGGCCACGGCACCCAGTTGGTCGTACACCGCGCTGTAAACCTCTTTGCCCATGTCTTGCAAAATGGCCAGCAGGGTGGCGGCTTCTGTGGCATTCGCATTTTCGGGATTAGTTTCTCCGGGATTAGTTTCTCCACCCTGAGCCGAGAAATCCCATTCCACAAATTCATAATCCGCCTGCGCGCTGAAAAAGCGCCACGAGACTATGCCGCTGGAATCGATAAAGTGTTCCACAAAGTTGTTAGGCTCGGTCACCGCTTCACTGGCAAAGGTAGGCTGCGGCAAGTCGTTGAGGCCTTCAAAGCTGCGGCCTTGTAGCAATTCGGTCAGGCTGCGCTCCAGCGCCACTTCCAGGCGTGGGTGTGCGCCAAACGAGGCAAACACGCCGCCAGTGCGCGGGTTCATCAAGGTCACGCACATCACCGGGTAAGCCCCGCCCAGCGAGGCATCTTTCACCAGCACCGGAAATCCCTGCTGCTCCAGCGCCTCTATACCCGCCACCACGCCCGGGTATTTCGCCAGCACCTCGGCAGGCACATCCGGCAGGCTGATTTCAGCTTCAATAATCTCGCGCTTGACCGCACGCTCAAAAATCTCAGACAGGCACTGCACCTGCGCCTCTGCCAGGGTATTGCCTGCGCTCATGCCATTGCTAACGTAAAGGTTCTCTATCAGGTTAGAGGGGAAGTAGACGGTTTCACCATCAGAGTGGCGCACATAAGGCAGGGCGCAAATGCCGCGTGCTGCATTGCCAGAGTTGGTGTCTATCAGGTGTGAAGCGCGTAGCTCGCCATCGGGGTTGTAAATCTCCAGACAGTAGTCATCGAGAATTTCCTTGGGCAGCGCATCCTTGCGCCCGGGCTTAAACCAGCGCTCATTGGGGTAATGCACAAAGTCTGCATTGGCAATCTCCTCACCCCAGTAACTGCCCGCGTAAAAGTGGTTATTGCTCAGCCGCTCTATATATTCCCCCAGCGCCGAGGCCAGCGCACTTTCCTTGGTGGCACCTTTTCCATTAGTGAAGCACATGGGCGAATGCGCATCGCGGATATGCAGCGACCAAACATTAGGGATGATATTGCGCCAGGAGGCAATCTCTATCTTGATGCCCAGCCCCGCCAGCAGCGCAGACATATTGGCGATGGTCTGCTCCAGCGGCAAATCCTTGCCGGGGATGAAAGTGCTGGTATCGGTGTCCGGGTTCAGCGTCAGCAGCGCCTGCGCATCCGCATCCAGGTTTTCTACTTCTTCAATAATAAAGTTCGGCCCGGCCTGTACTACCTTCTTCACCGTGCAGCGGTCTATGGCGCGCAGTATGCCTTCTCGGTCTTTAGCGGAAATGTCCTCGGGCAGCTCTACCTGAATCTTGAATATCTGCTGGTAGCGGTTTTCCGGGTCCACGATGTTGTTTTGGGAGAGGCGGATGTTCTCAGTGGGGATATTGCGCGTGTTGCAGTACAGCTTTACAAAATAGGCGGCACACAGCGCGGAGGAGGCGAGAAAGTAATCAAACGGCCCTGGCGCAGAGCCATCGCCCTTATAGCGTATGGGCTGATCAGAGATCAGCGTGAAGTCATCAAACTTGGCTTCCAGACGTAGCTTGTCGAGAAAGTTGACCTTAATTTCCATGGGGAAGTCCAGCGGGGTGTAGATGGGGAAGGGGGGTATTATCCGTCAGGGTGGGGGGTAGGGGGAATAGGTTGGGATTTAGAAACGTTGAGTTGCAAAAGGAAAGGATCACTTACATGTTTTTTTGTTTTCGATGGATTTGTAGTTTTATTTGAAAGCTGTTCGTTAGCAGGCAGGCATTGGCAACGGGTATTGGTGTATAGATATCTGCTAATGAGAGATGAAGTATTAAAGCAAGGAGGCGACGGTTTGATTATTCTCTCGAGGCAAAGTTCTCGATTCCTAATGCGGCAGCTGCCGGTAGCAAGGGGACCAGTTGCAAGGGCCATTGTTTGGAATAATTAAGAGGAATAGCTCTTGAATAAGTAGAGTAATAAATATATTTATAGCTCACGTTATATATATGTGGGAAAATATTCATTGTTAAAATAATGAGAAGATTTATGCAAGCAGTATTGTCGATAGTAAATCAGGGGTGGTTTGGAGCTGTAATTGGGTTGATAGGTGTATTTATAGCTATATATTTATTCCATAAATCAAAAAGCATTGCGGTTCCTGCATATCAAATGCAAAGTTTAAACTTGATACGTTTAAATAAAAACAATATGCCTAGCGAAATTACAGCTTTTTATAAAGGGCATAGTCTTACAAACCTAAATAAAACGACCATAATTATATGGAATAATGGAAATGATATATTAGATAAAACAAGTTTATTAGATTCGGATCCAATAAAAATTCTTCTTAAGGATGGTTGTAATATTTTTAACTACGAAATAATTAGACAAACAAATAAATATAATAACCTTCAGGTTGGTAGGGTTGAGGGGAAATTAAATGAATTATTGTTGTCTTTTGAGTATCTGGATCCTCAAGATGGGGTAACAATTGAAATTTTACATGATAGCACTGATAAGTATCCAACAATTTCTGGCACCATTAAAGGAATCCCTAAAGGATTTGAAAACTATGGAACTATAAGAAAATACATTGGTGAAATGAAATTATTCAATGCGGTATACGGTGTTAAAGTAATTTACATCGCTTATATAAGCGCTTTTATTGGCGCATTAATGATGATCGCAGGGATTATTATTCCTATAGATCAATCTAAGCATCCCATTGTTAAAATCGATGAAATTATTTTTAATAATCCAATATTTTCAATTATAATGGGAGTATTCTACATATTGCCATCGTTGTATATTATTTGGTCAAAGAGAACCAAGTATCCTAAATCATTAGGTTCAGAGTAAGAAATTTATCTGGTGAGTTGATTTTTTCGATGGTAAAAGTTTATTGTTTTATATTATTTTTAAAATAATAATTTTACGATTTAAGGCTTATTCCACTAGCAGAAAGTTTTAACAAAAACGTATTCCCAACACTGACTTGGCTACTCGCCGTTATGCTCCCAATTATTGTTGTCAGCGATCTGGCGTCAAAGATACAAGTTTCGCTCCTTGTTCTATTATGCTTGTTCTGGAACTACGAAAATAATTCTCAACTTTCTTCTTTAGTTGATCCGCCTCAATGCCCTTGCCTGTATCGCAAACTTGTATTTGCGCCTAGCCTTTCACATCTTTTCATACAATTTCCAGCGCTGTATCCATAGGAAATAATCTGGTGTAGAGAGGGATGTGAAAAGCTTTAGGTGTGGTGTGGAAAAATCTAACTGACCTGAGTTTAGAGCTTAGTTTGGCTCGTATCCCACAAAGCTAAACATAGGCCCATAGTCTCTTTCATCAGCCGCTCTTAGCGCCTGAATATAAATATCCCTGCACTCATTCATTGATTGCAAATCATAGCCGCCCGCCCAGTCTATAGCGGGGCTGCCATAAATTTTGGTGAGTATGGCATCTGCCATGATGCGCGCGTGGCGGCCATTGCCATTGGGAAAGGGGTGTATATAAACCAGCTTGTGATGAAACCTTGCTGCAATCTCCAGCGGGGGAAAGGTTTCATGTTCTATCCAATATTGCGTATCACCCAATAAATGGTGTAATTCCACCGCAATTTTTACTGGGTCAATGCCTATACTTTTTTCCGTTTTGCGGAAGGTGCCAGCCCAGCGCCAGACATCGCCAAACAGTCTTTTGTGCAGGGTTCTTACAAAGTCCTCAGATAAAATATCTGTGCGCTTTGTTCTTTGCAGCCATTGCAGCCCAGCTTGAATATTGGCTTGCTCTAAATGATCCAGTTCTCCGCGTTTTGTGACATGCGCAAACTTAAGCCCGGCCAGTTCATCGGGGTCTAAAGGGGTGGCGCCTTGAGGATGGTCACTGTTTAGAGCCATGTCATCTAGAGCTATGTCACCCTGCGCCATGATTATTTATCCCAAAAGTCGGCAGGCATCTTTTCTTGTAGCTCATACGTCACCCGGCTGATTTCATCTGTCAGCTGATATTTTGATAAGCCCTGCATTTCCAACGCCATATGGTTGCTCGCGCTTCTCACTAGGTCAGTCGCCTTTTCTACTGCCTGCTGGTGTATCAGGGTTTCTATATCCTGGTTGGGGATAATGGCGTAAACAAACTGGCAGTTCATGGCCGCGGCCATTTCTTGCATGGTCTTCAGCGTCAGCGCGCCTGCGATTTCACCTTTTTCTGCCTGAGAAACGCGAGCGCGCGTGACCTTTAAGCGCCGTGCCAGTTGGGCCCCGGACATATTGAGTGATTTGCGCACTGTGCAAATCCAGCCTTCCGGCGGGCGGGTAACAGGGGATATATGCTTGGCGGCGGAATTAACAATGTCCTGATATTGCTTCAGTACAATTTTTTTAATCATGGTTGTATACCTTTAGATAAACATTTAAATGTTTAAAGTAAACCTAAATATATACATATTGATTATTTATGTCAATATATAGATATACATATTGGTGGGTATCGTCAACTTTTATGTTGACATGAGGCTAGCGTGGCCTGTGCTGTGAATGTGCTTTAGCTCAATGTGCTAAACCCTGACTCGCTAAGCGGCAAGCTAAACACAAACGTACTCCCTATCCCCACCTCACTGCTCACCGTCAGGCTGCCATCATGACTTTCCGCAATTTTTCTTGAAACATGCAAGCCCAGCCCCGTGCCCTGTATCTGCTTGTTATCGCTACCGCGGAAGTATTTTTCAAATATCTTCTCCAGTTGATCTGCCGCTATGCCACTGCCTGCATCGCGCACTTGTATCTGCGCCTGACCTTTCACCTCACTCAGCGCTATTTCCAGCGCCGTGCCCATAGTCGAATATTTGATGGCGTTATCTATCAGGTTGGAGATCACCAGGTTGATCATATAAGGGTCGCACAGCACCATCACGGCGTTATCTGGCAGGTCTAGGTTAATGCTGTGGTTGGTGAGGCTGCGGTAGTGTTCGGCGTTGGCGGTGATCAGTAGCCTGAGGTCTATCAATTCCAGGTTGACAGCCTCTGGCACGTTCACCAGTTCAAGCTTGTCCATATTGAGGAAGTTATCAATCATGCGGCTCATGCGCAGGGTGGCGCGGCGGATTTTGCTCATGGCGTTGAGGGTGGTGCTGGCGTTATCACTCTCAGATACTTTTTCTGCTGCTTGCTCACGGTTGGCTGCTTTTTCAGCGGCTGCTTTCTCAGCTTCTAGCTCATGGCTCAGTGCCAGCCGTTGCGCGGTGGCATCAATAATCGCCAGCGGGGTGCGGAATTCATGTGAGGCCATGGCAAAGAACTGGCGCTGGGCGGCCATGAGCTCGCGTTTGCGCGTGAGTGCGCCTTGTAGCTGGTGGTGCAGGGTTTCGCGTTCGGCTATTTCCAGCTTTAGCCTGTGATTGCTTTGCTCCAGTTGCTGGGTACGTTCGCTCACGCGTTGGTCCAGTATGCGCTCGCTCTCTTGCGAGTTTCTCAGCGCCAGGTCTTTGGCCAGCAGTTTTTTCTCGGCCTCGTTTTTGGCAAATTTCACCATGCCCAGCGTCACCAGCACCAGGGATATCAAGGGCCAGAGTATGAGGTTATCCATAATGGTGATAGAGGGCGCCCAGGGCACGCCCAGGTTTTTTAGAATGGCGGGCAGTATGGGCATGCCGTTGACCCAGAGTGAGGCAATAAACAGCACATTTCCGTATCTGCGGTCACGCAGTATGCGGATGCTGATGCCCAGCAACAGCAGCATGCCGCCTAGGTAAAGCAGATTGACCCAGGTGGCGGGGTAGGGCATCAAGCGCGTAACCACGGCCAAAAACAACACAATGTTGATGCTGGCCAGGCCATGAATTACGCGCAGGGTGCGCGGGTAATGGCTTTTAAGGTCAAACAGCGCGGCGTAAAACCACAGCGCGGTGGCGGTGTATAAAAAGTTAAGGGATTTTTGAATGGCGTCTGCCAGCAGCGGCTCCATAGGCCACATGATTTGCGCGGTGCCAGCAAAATAGGCTTGCACGCTGCACACCACGCATTGATAAAACGCATACCAAAAGAAAATCTGATGGCGCAGCCACACCCAGAGAATGATGGCAAACATGGCCAGGAATAACCTGATGCCGTAATACGCGCCTATCAGAGAATCCGGGCGGCTATGCTGCGCAATGAACGCGCCGGGCTGCCACAGCGTGGCGTGGAAGTTGATCACGCCTGTGGATTTAACCCGCACGTAAAACGTGTGCGGCTGGTCATCCAGCAGCGGATGCAGCGGAAACACAAAGTTGCGGTGGGTAATGGGCCGCGCGTTGGCGGGCTGGTGATCGCCCAGCCTTTGCAACTGGTATTGCTCTACGCCTGTGGGCACGTATAGCTGTATGTCATCGAGTATGGCGGGGGAAATTTCCAGCCAGTAGGGCGCAATACCATGGCTGGGGAAGGCCAGGGTGAATTTCATCCAGATGGCATCTGCGGTATAACCCGCCACCCAGTTGGGCGGCATGGCCGTGAACTGCCCGGCCTTGTCTTTGCTAATCACTTCATCCAGATCATCCTCGCCTGTGGCATCACGCAGATAGCTGACGGCTTGCAGTTTTTCCAGCTCTAGCCCTGTGCTTAGTGGCTCATTGACCTGCAGGGCAGGCACGGACTCGCCCTGAACTGGCAGCGTTTCAGCGGGCGAGGCATAGACTAGAGACGACAGCGTGCTGGTCAATAGTACAAGGACTGCAAGCAGGCAATAGTGAGAAAAGCCTGTAAAAAAGCCTGAGCGATGTGGGCGCAATGGATTAGAATCCAGGGGTTAAGGTGTTTTGATGACAAGTATTTAGATTTTGCCGGATTTTATACTCAATTGAATAGCGCCACCCATCTCAATGTAATCATAGTCGAGGATGACCTCGACCTCAGGGAAGAAACCGTGCTTGGTCTGCGCTCGCTGGGCATTGCCGCCACAGGCGTAGGCGATGCCGCCGGGCTGTACCGCGAGATGGTGCTGCAAAAGTTTGATGTGGTGATTCTGGATGTGGGCCTGCCGGGGGAAGATGGTTTCTCTGTGCTCAGGCATCTGCGCCAGTCCAGCAAAATGGGCATCGTGATGCTCTCCGCACGTGGCACGCTGGAAGACCGCGTGCAGGGCCTGAATGATGGCGCAGATGCTTATATGGTCAAGCCTGTGGACCTGAAAGAGCTGGTATCGGTGCTGGGCTCTTTATCACGCCGTCTGCAGCAGCCTGCCGGGGCTGATGCAGCCGCAGTTTCAGTGCAACCTGCCGTACAGGCCAGCGCAGATAAGCTCTCATGGCGTTTGAACAAATCATTCTGGACTCTGGAATCACCGCAGAACATCACCATACCGCTCACGCCCAAGGAATACACCTTTCTCAACCGCCTGGTAGAACGCTGCGGCGAGCCTGTGCCGCGCGCGCATATTATTCACGCCTTTGGCGGCGATATTAATGACTTTGACTTTCACCGGGTTGAAGTCATCATCTCGCGCCTGCGGCGCAAGGCGCTGGCCACCACGGGTACGCCTTTGCCCATCAAGGCCATCCCCGGCTTTGGGTTTACCTTCACGGGCGCTTGCGTCATTACCTGAGTTTTTTGCTTTTCTGGGCAGCCGTGTTTTTCAGACCTCATTTCACAAGCAATTTCGGCCATCTCCCTGACAGCAAGCTGAATTGCTGCCTTGTCTGCTTAGTCCGTCTGGCCTAATTGACCACTTTGCCTCACCAAGCCTCTCACACTACAAAAAAACCTGCGCCCAGCCGCGCAATGCAGTGGTGACAAGTCTTTATTAAATCTGCGCGGGTTTTTCACTGTAGATGGGCTGTGAGTCTGTGTGAGTCAAATGTGCATTTTGCTGAGTTACTGTTAGTGAACCCTACTCTGATTGTGGCTACATTCCACAGCCTATAAATCCGTGCCGCGCCTGTATTGGCGGTCAACGGAACTTCAAGGCGCGTAGTCAGGGGAACACAAGGGATGAGTATCTGGGGAACGCTGGCGTTTTACGCCAAGCAGGGCTTTGCTGGTTTGCGTGTGGCGGTTTCGGGCGCACATATTGCCGAGCATAACGTGCAATATGAAAAAGCTGGCGCAGTAGTCGGGCAACAAGATTTCGGCCAGTCAACAGCAGAAAACAACAGCTTGAACTGGGCAGCCATCAGCCTGCTGACATTGCTGGGCATGCTGGCTGCCGCGCCTGCACAGGCAGCGGTAGATGTGCTGATTTCCAACCTCAGTGATACACCAGACCCGGCCCCGCGTGGTGGCGATGTGATTTACACCATTGTGGTGGCCAATAACGGCAACGATCCGGCCAGCAATGTCACCGTCACCGTGCCGCTACCCGCCACCACCACCTATCAGGATGCCAGCATTGTCGGCGGCACCTGCCCGGCGGCAGGCAGTGTGGCCCCGGGTGGCACTGTGGTCTGTAGCCTCTCGGCCAATCTGGCTGGGGGTGGCTCCAGCACCATGACGCTGCGCTTGCGCACCACAGCCGCCACCGCCAGCACCATCAATATCGCCGCCACTACGGCTACCAGCAGTGTGGAATCCAACAGCGGCAACAACACCGCCACACAAAACACCACCATCAACAACGGTGCCGATCTTGAACTCAGCAGCGTAGTCGGCAGCCCAGACCCGGTCACAGGCGGCGGCAATATCAGCTGGAGCATGGGTGGGCAAAACCTGGGGCCAGATGCCGCCAACACCCCGCGTGTCACCCTCACGCTGCCAGCCTCGCTAAGCTTTGTTGCTGCTGGCAGTGGTGGCGCGGGCTTTAGCTGTAGCGCCAGCGGCCAGCTAGTCACCTGTACCCGCAGCACGCCTTTGGCGCTGAATGAAAGTTTCAGCGGCCTCAATATTGTCACCCGCGTCAATGACGTCAGCAGCGGCACGGCCACCATTGCGCCACAACTCAGCTCTGCCGTGGCTGACCCATTCAGCAGCAACAATGTGCGCTCTGCCAGTGTGCAGGTGAATGCCGGGGCAGACCTCACCATCAGCCAGGCCGCGCCCAGCCCATCACCCGCCAACCCTGGCAACCCGGTGACCTTTACGGTATTGCCCAGCAACCAGGGCCCCAGCAGTGCTACCAATGGCGTGACGGTGACCTACAACCTGCCTGCAGGCTTTGTGTATAACTCCAGCGCCTCAAGCAGCGGTAGCTGGGCCTGTGCGCCTTCTGGCCAGGTGGTTACCTGCCAGCACCCTACAACGTTTGCAGCGGGTGCCAGTGACCAGATTCAGATTGTGGCCACCGCCCCTGCGGTAACCCAGCTGGAAACCTATAACAACATCAGCGCCGTGATTGCGCACAACCCCGGCAACCCGGCTGACCCTAACCCCGGCAACAACAGCGCCAGCGTCAACCTCAATGTGATGCCCGCAGGTGCTGGCCTCACCGTAGCCAAATCGCGCAGCCCCAACCCGGTGGCGGCAGGGCAGGACGTAGTCAACACCATCACCGTGGCCAACCAGGGCTCCAGCGCTGCGCCGGCCAACAGCATTTCGGTGGTGGATACCATACAACTGGCAGATGAAACCTTTGTCAGCTACAGCGGCACAGGCTGGGTATGTACCCCCGCAGGCAGTGGCGGCGGCAATACGCTGGATGCTGGCGCTAATGCAGCCACATGTAGATACACCGCAGCATTGCCCGCAGGGCAGACAGCCCCGGCACTGCGCATTATCACGCGCGTAGCGAGTGGCCATGCGAGTGGCGTGGCAGTAAATAACGCCAATATCAGCTGCGTCAGCCCAGGCTCAGGCCAGCCAGTGCCGGATTGCTGGTACCCCGCAGGTCAAAGCGTCAACGCCAATGTCAGCGTTTCGCAAACAGCCAACTCCATCAATCTGGCCATGGCAAAAACTGCGCGTACCGCCAACAACGACGCCACACTGGATGCCAGTGAAACCGTCATGACCTACACGCTGACGGTGAGCAATATAGGTGCGGTGGATGCGCAGAATATTGTGGTGCGCGACCCTATCCCCGGTCACCGCAGTGATACGCCTGACGTGGCAGCAGCCACCACCTATGCCACCGCTTCTAGCGCCACATTCAGCTGCGCCATGGATAACGCCGCGCTGGTGTGTACGCAAACTGGTGGCGTGCTGGCCGTGGGGCAAAACGTGACCTTCACCGTACCAGTCGAGCGCAACCTCACTGGCGGCAGTTTCACCAACACCGCTTCTGTCTCTTCCACCACCCAGGGCGATACCGATACCAGCAACAACAGCGCTTCTGTGCCTGTCGTCATCGTGCCGATTACCGATGTGGAAATGGTTTCCAAAATCGTCACCCCTGCCACGGCGCAGGCGGGCACCAATGTCACTTATGTGCTGAGCTTCCGTAACAACGGGCCATCACCCGCGCAAAACGTGCAGGTGCGTGACCAGTTTGTGCTGGCCGCCACAGACCCCGGCTTTACCGTGATTTCGGTCAATGCTGCCAACTGGACATCAGGCGCGCCCACTTGCAGCGGCCTGGAAGCTGGCCGTAGCTATGGCCCAGGCAGCAACCCCTTGCTTAACTGCCAGGGTGGCAATCTGGCCAGTGGCGAGCAGCGCACGATCACAATAGTGCTGCGCCCCAACTGGAAGAGCGGTCAGGCCAGCGGCACTTCATGGAGCATCAACAACACCGCGCGCATAGACACCTCGACCGCAGAAAATGCCGACACCACCAACGGTGCCAATAACAGCAAATCTGCCGTGCTGCTGGTAGAAGCCGCTGATATTGACCTCTTGGTCAACAATATCGATAACGTAGACCCGCTGGGTTACGACCCCAGCAACAACGGCGATAACCCGCAGAATGATGTGATTTACACCATCAATCTGGTCAACAACGGCCCCTCGCAGGCCACAGGCGTGCGCTTTACCTACCGCATTACACCGCCCAATGGCAAAACCCTGCGCTTTCTGGGTGATAGCGCCAGCATGGGCCCGCCCGCAGGCAGTATTTGTAACAACATAGGCAGCGAAGTCACCGGGCCAGCCAGCCTGCTGGTGACTTGTACCTACACCGGGGCACAGGCCAGCATGGAAAACGCCGAGGTGCGCAACCGTTACCTTTCCGTGCGGCTGAAGTCTGAGCCTGCCGTGGGTGGCGATGTGTACAACAGCGTGGCCGAAGTGTTTGCCAACGAGAATGACCGCAATCTGGGCAATAACACCGAAGGTGAAGCCACCACCGTGCGCTCTGATATCTCGCCCAACAACCTCTCCCTGAGCGGCCGCGTGTTTGTAGACGTTAACGACAACGGCCAGATTGATAGCGGTGAAGTGGGTATCTCCGGCGTGACCGTGACCTTGTCTGGCACTACCGCCACAGGCGGCGATGTCTGCCTGGTGGCGCAATGCGTGGTGCAGACCGGGGCCGATGGCCGCTACAGCTTTACTGGCCTGCCGCCTTCCAATGGCAGCGGCTACACCATAGTAGAAACCCAACCCGCAGGTTATACCAACGGCAAAAATCAGGTGGGCAGCCAGGGTGCGCAGGGCGGCAACCCGCCACGCACCGTGCTGCCAGCCGGGTCTGATACCTTTGTTGTTGTATTGAACAACTCTGGCACCGATTACAACTTTGGTGAACTGGCCGCCGCGATTGGCAGCGCCAGCATCAGCGGCCATGTCTGGCTGGATGGTGACCACGACCGTGTTTACAACAGCAGCAGCCCCGCCGCTGAAGACAGGCCGCAAGCCGACTGGCTGGTGGAACTGTGGCGTAATGGCAGCCTGGTCACCAGCATGACCACCGCCGCCAATGGTGCTTACAGCTTTACCAACCTGCCGCCGGGTTCTGGCTATCAGGTCAAGTTTATCCACCCCACCACAGGCACGCTTTACGGCCATGCCCGCCCTAACGAGCAGGGCCTGGGCTATGACAATGGTCAGGTGCACCCGATCAGCAACCCTACGGGCGCTTCCAACCTTGATGGCAGCCTGAGTGGCATTACCCTCAACAATGGTGACAACATCCTTGGCCACAGCTTGCCGCTGGACCCGGCCGGGGTAGTCTATGACGCGGTGACGCGCCAGCCTGTATCCGGTGCTGTAGTCAGAATCAGCGGCCCGGCTGGCTTTACCCCGGCGCTGCATCTGGTGGGTGGTCAGGACAGGCACACCACGGCTGGCGATGGTGGCTATCAGTTCCTGCTTAATCAAAACGCGCCTGCTGGTGTGTATACCCTGAGCATAGACAGCTACCCCGCCAATTATCTGCCGCAGCCTTCGGCCATGTTGCCCGTGTGTCAGGCCACCTTGCAGGTGACCGCCACGCCAGACCCGGCCATGGTGCAGCAAAACGCCACAGCCCCTGCGGTAGGTGCAGGCCCTGTGGATGCCAGCACCTGCGCCAGCAGCAGTGCAGATGGCTCATTTGCCAACAACAGCACTGGCCTGGCCGCAGCCGCTACACGCCACTACTTCAGCTTTAACCTGCAGCCTGGCGTATCGGCCAATCTGGTGAACAACCATATTCCGCTAGACCCCATGCTGGGCGGCATTATCACCGTCACCAAGGTGACGCCGCTGGTGAATGTGGTGCGCGGTGACCTTGTGCCTTACACCATTACCGCCAGCAGCTCGGTGGCGATCAACAACATAGACGTCACCGACCGCCTGCCGCCTGGCTTTAAATACCGCAGCGGTTCTGCCTCCATCAATGGCGTGCGCATAGAGCCTGAAGTCAATGGCCGTGACCTGAGCTGGAAAAACCAGAGCTTCACCGCAGGTGAGCGCAAGACCTACAAGCTGATTCTGGTGGTGGGTACTGGCGTAGGCGAGGGCGAGTACATCAACCAGGCCTGGGCGCAGAACGCCTTGGTCAACACCCTGGTTTCCAACATCGGCTCCGCCCCGGTGAAAGTCACTCCAGACCCTACCTTTGACTGCTCAGACATCATAGGCAAGGTGTTTGATGACAAGAACGCCAACGGTTATCAGGACCAGGGCGAACCCGGCATTGCCAATGTACGCGTGGTAACCGCGCGTGGCCTGCTGGTAACTACCGATGCTGAAGGCCGCTTCCATGTCACTTGTGCCGACATTCCGCAGATGGACAGAGGCAGCAACTTTGTCATGAAGCTGGATGAGCGCACCCTGCCTTCCGGTTACCGCGTGACCACGGAAAACCCGCGCGACGTGCGCGTGACCCGAGGAAAAATGGTCAAGCTCAACTTCGGCGCCACCGTGCACCGCGTGGTGCGTGTGGATATCAATGACGCCGCTTTCCTGCCTGCAGCGCTGGAGTTGCAGCCGCAATGGCAGCAAGCGTTTGAAGACATGCTGCACAAGCTGGAGGGCAGACCTTCGGTATTGCGTATTGCCTATGCAGCCAACGCCAACGATAAAGCCCAGCCGTCTTTGACCAAGAAACGCCTGGACAACCTCGCCAAACTGGCACGAAAACGCTGGCGCGAGATGCATGAAAAACCAAATCAACAACAAGAACAGGCGGCTTTCCCGCTCATTGTAGAAACAGCAGTAGAGGCAGTAGAAGGGGAGACTCAGCCATGAAGCGCCGCGCCATAGCAATTGCCATCACCATGATGGTTAACGGGGCTCAGGCTGAGCCAGATTTCAAGCATGAAACTGGCAAGCGCCTGGATAACGCCAGGGTAGACCAGCACGGCCTGCCCGCCCCGGCAGAAATGCAGGGGCCAGTCAGCTACCCCTTGCCCTCGGGCATCAGCAGCAGCGCCCTGGCGCGCATGAAGGCCGCCGCCATGCAAGTGCCTGCCGCTGAGCCGCAGATATTCACGCGGCTGGTGGAAGATAGTGGTGCCGCCAGATTCAGCTCTGGCAAGGCCGATTTGACCGCAGATTCCATCAATGAATTGCAGGCGCTGAGTGCGCAGTTGCAAGGCAAAAAAGGCATACGCATTGATATTGCCGGGCATACCGATAATCAGCGTTTGTCACCCAATGCCAAGCGCATTTTCAGGGACAACCAAGGCCTGTCGGAAGCCCGCTCGCTGGCAGTGGCGGCTTACCTCAAGCAGGCCCTGCAACTGGATGACAGCCAGCTCAGCCTGCGCGGCTATGGCGAAAGCCAGCCTGTGGCGAGCAATGACACGGCTGCTGGCATGGCCAGCAATCGCCGCGTGATTATCAAGGTGTGGTTTGATGAGCAGGAAATCATTCCCGCTGCCCCCGTGGCCGTGGTGGCCCCGCCGCGTGCAGCCTGCGAAGCACTAAGTACTGCGCCAAGTAATGCACAGAGTGGGTCTAAGGCTGGAAAGCCTGCGGGTGCACCATTCCGCATCAGCATAGACGGCGAGCCTGTAGACCTTAATGACGGGCCGCTGGAAGCCGACCTGCAGCGCTGTACCGATGTGGCTTTGGAAAAAGCCGATATTCAGGTGCGCTACGACAATCTTTCTACCTTGCCGCAAATGAATGCCTGGCTGCATCAGCCTGCATTATCACGCGGTGAAGAAGCGCAATTCCGCGCCTGGGCCAATTACCTGCCGTGGATCAGCAAGGCAGAAATCCGCATTTTTGTACCCGGCCAAATGCCGCAGGAAAAACCGCTGGCAGTGGTGCCCGTGGACTGGAACGGCGCCAGCAAGTGGCAGGTGAGCGCGCCTGAAGGCTTGTCGCAGGTGATGTATCTGCTGCGCGTGTATGACCCCCAGGGACGTTTTGACGAATCGGTGATGAAGCCGCTGGAGATTATTGGCAGCAACACGCCGCGCATTAGCAGCGATTTGCAGCCAGGCAAGGAATTGCTCACAGGCTATGGCGAAAACAGCCTGAGCCTGCGCAATATTCCGGTCAAGGGCGGCACGGTGACGGTGAACGGCAGCCATTTGCAGCCTGGGCAGCGTATAGAAACCCTGGGCTTGCAGGTGCCTGTGGATACGCAGGGGCGTTTTGCCATCAAGCAAATCATGCCGCCAGGCCCTAACAGTGTGGAGGTCAAGCTGATTGAAAGCGATGGTGAGTTCACCAGCTTCCGCCGCAACCTCAATATTGCCGATAACGACTGGTTCTACATTGCCATTGGTGACATTACCGCTGGTAAAAACAATGTGCGCGGCCCAGCCACACTGGTGACTGGCGATGACCAGCACTATGACGGCTCAGGCTTTGTTGATGGCCGTGGGGCTTTCTACGTCAAGGGCAAGGTCAAAGGCGACTGGCTGCTGACCGCTGCCGCCGATACGCGCGAGCAGCCGCTGGAGCATTTGTTCTCCAACTTCTCCTCCAAGGACCCGCGCTATCTGCTGCGCAATATCAACCCGGATCTCTACTACCCGGTGTATGGCGATGACAGCACCACGGTGGACGATGCGCCTACCCAGGGCAAGTTCTACGTCAAGCTGGCACGCGGTGATTCACATGTGATGTGGGGTAACTTCAAAACCTCATGGAGCGGCACCGAGTTGCTGCAATATTCACGTGGCCTCTATGGTGCCAACGCCAAGTATCGCTCTGAAAACACCACGCGCTTTGGTGAGAAAACCACGCAGGTAGACGCCTTTGCGGCTGACCCAGGAACCCTGGGTTCACGCGATGAATTCCGTGGTACGGGCGGCTCTTTGTACTACTTGCGTCATCAGGCCCTGACCATGGGCTCTGAGCGTATCTGGGTGGAAGTGCGCGACCGTGATTCTGGCCTGGTGATAGAGCGCAAGCTGCTGGCTCCGACGCAGGATTACGAGATCAACTATCTGCAAGGCCGCATTACGCTGCGCGAGGCGCTGAACTCAACAGGCGCTGCGCCCAGCATGATCAGCACCGCTTCCATCAATGGCAGCGAGATTTACCTGGTGACTACCTATGAATACGTGCCGGGGTTATCCAAGGTCGATAACTTCTCCACCGGTGGCCGCGCCACGCATTGGGTCAATGATTATCTGCAGATAGGCGTGACAGGCTACAAGCAGGGTGACGGCATGCTCAAGCAGACCCTGCAAGGTCTGGATGCCACCATACGCTACACCCCAGGCACCTTTATCAAGCTCGAGGCCGCACGCTCTGACGGCGCAGGCGATGGTGCGCAAACCTCGCTGGATGGCGGTTTTGCCTTCAACGGCATGACCACCACCGGGGAAGCGGCCAATGCCTACCGTATTGAATCTGCGCTGGATCTGGCCGATGTGAGCGACAACATGAAGGGCAAGGTCACGGCCTATGTGCAGAACCGTGACAGAGGCTATTCCGGCCCTGGGCAGATTGCTGTGTCGGGTGAGGAAATCAAGCAACATGGCCTGAAAGCCAATGTGCAGGTGGCGCCTAACACTATCCTCGATGCCAAGGCTGACGTCAGGCGTGCAGACACGCTAGACAGCCAGGCAGTAGAAGTTGGCATACGCCAGCAGCTGGACCCGCAATGGCAGGCAGGCGTGGCAGTGCGTCAGGATGAGCGCGATGTGCATATCCCCAATGCCAGCAGCCTGCTATCGCAGACAGGCAACCGCACCGATGTGCAGGTGCGCATGGACTACACGCCGCTACAGGATGCCAGTGAGCTGGAGCCAGGGCAGCAGCCGGGCAAGAAAGACTGGAATGCCTACGGTTACCTGCAGGGCACGGTGGCCCGCGATGGCACACGTGACGATAACAACCGCGCTGGTTTGGGCATGAGTTATCGCGTCAATGACAGGCTGCGCCTGGTAGCGGAAGGCTCACAGGGTAATCTGGGCCCCGGCGTCAAGCTGGGTGCGGATTACCGTATCTCTGACCGCAGCAATGCCTATAGCAACTATCTGGTGGAGAACGAGCGCCCGGATAATGCCTGGCGTGGCCGTCAGGGTAGCTGGGTCACGGGTACCTCATACCGCGTGACTGATGAAATGCGCGTATTTGGCGAAACCCGTACCGTTGATGGTTCCGGCGTGCAAAGCCTGATCAACGCCTTTGGTCTGGATTATGCCGCTAATGATTTCTGGAACTTTGGCGTCAAGGGCGAGGCTGGCAAGGTATCCAACCCCTTGTCTGGCGACCTCAAGCGCAAGGCGGTGAGTTTTGCGCTGGCCTATAAGCGCGATAACACCAAGTACAGCGGCAATATCGAGTTCCGCGATGAACAGAGCAACCTCTACGGCGACCGTGATACCTGGCTGATACGCAATACCCTGGGTTATCAGGCCACGCCTGAGTGGCGCTTGCTGGGCAAGCTCAACTGGTCGGTCTCCAGCAACAGCCGTGGCGCGTTCTATGATGGTGATTACCACGAGATTGTGACGGGTGCGGCTTACCGCCCCATCAACAATGACAGATGGAACACCTTGTTCAAGTACACCAACTTCTACAACCTGCCATCTCCCGGTCAGCTCTCGCCGTCTGGCTTTACCGCCGATTACGCGCAGCGCAGCCAGGTGCTGTCGGTGGATACCATTTATGACGTCAAACCCTGGTTATCGCTGGGGGCGAAATATGCCTTCCGCATAGGCGAGCTTAAAGATAGCAAGGTGGATGGTCAGTGGTTCTCCAGCCGTGCTGATCTGATGATACTCAGGGCCGACTGGCACTTTGTTAAGGAATGGGATGCGGTGCTGGAGCTAAGAAACCTGCGTGCCACTGAAGCGCAGGATTCCAGAGCGGGTGTGCTGATGGCGATTTACCGCCATATGGCAGAAGGCGTGAAAGCGGGTGTGGGTTACAACTTCACCAACTACTCTGATGACCTGACCAATCTGTCTTACCGCAGCCGCGGCTTCTTTGTGAACGTCATAGGCACGATGTAAGTGGCTATGTAACTGACGATGTAAGCGTAGCCTGAGATCTGGCCTGGCACGCAGATTCATTCTGCGTGCTGGCTAGTCTTGCCAGACCGCTGTTAACAGATAAGGCGCATATTTGTGGATACGGGAATGCACGCCAGCTTTGATCTAGTGCTGATAGAAAACGGTAAATATCTGGTGCAAAGCCATCACGGTATCTGGTTTGGGTTTGTCACCGATGAGCCTTGCAATTTTGCCGTAGGGGCCAGGTTATCCGGCAGTTTTCAGCAACCGGGCACCTTCTGCATTACCAGCCAGAATGGCGAGCAGGTGCAGGCCAGGGTGAAGTTGTCTCATGCCACTCAGGCCGAAGGGGTGTTGTGGCTTTACAGTGTTTAATGCGCTGAGCTTACTCAAGGCGGTGATTGCCGCCCATTAAAAACCCGCCTAGGCGGGTTTTTGTTTTTCAGCGCTAGAGTTGCTTAAGATGTTTTAGGCCATTTGACGGCGATTGCGCCTAGCTATATCTACGGCGATTGCGCCTTTGAAACGCACCCAGTACACCCAGGCCAGCCAACAGCATGGCATAGGTGTCAGCCTCGGGCACTGGTGCCAGGCTGAATACCAGGCTATCGGCATAACCATCATTTGCTGTGCCTTCCAGACGCTGCATTTCCAGCAGGAAGCTGATCTGGCTTGTGCCTACCGGAGTGTAGCCGCTAACTTCCTTGTAGATAAAGCTGGTGGCATTAGCGCGCTCGCCAGGGGTTGCTGGCCCCAGCACTGCCGTACCCAGCACCAGTGAGCTGGCATCGAGGAAGCTGATGGTGAGGCGGGCATTGTCCGCTTGGCTGGCAAAACCACCAAAGTAACCCGAGGCGCTAAAGGCCACGTTGCTGGCAGCAGCCAGAATGTCGGTGATTTGATAGGCGCTGGAGTAAGCGCTGCTGGAGCCGCCACTGAAGTAATTCAGGCCGCGATCAGGTGCGCCTGGGTCTGTGGCATTGGGGTAACCGCCGCCCGCATCGTAGCGAATCACGGTGAAACCACCTGTGAGGTTGCTCCAGCCGGGTACCGCTACGGGTTGGCTGGTGCCACCCAGGCCTGCTTCAGCATTGCCATTTTGTATGAGGTTGTCTGCGGCGCTGGCCTGATTGATGGATGTGGCAGCTAGGGCAGCGACAACCGCCCATTGCAGTATGGATTTGGAAATACTCATAAATCTCCCCTTTTAAATGATGATGGTTTATGGTGAATTTTCTCAACATCATGCTGCGCGCTGGAATTTTGCAGTAAAACCAGGCTTTTTTCAGTAAAAGCACCGCAGTTGATGCAGGCAATTTTATGCTTTTGCTGGTAAGGGGGAATAGTCCGTTTGGACCAATGAGTATATCTTTATGTGACTGTTTTAATATCGTCGGGTGAGGGCATTGTTTAGGCGCAGATGCGCTGGGCAAGCGCCATTACGACCAGTACAAGCTGCCCAGATGATAGGCAAAGCTCAGCAGGGAGATGGCTATCAGCCACTTCAGAAAGGTAACGCTCAATATATCGGTGGGGGCATCCAAAGGGCGGCTGCACACCGGGCAGATGACGGCGCTGGCACTGACTGAGGAGTGACATTTCTTGCACGCGGTAAAAGCCATGTTGCTATCCCAAAAAATCACAGCATTGAGCGAAAAAAAAGCGCCCAAATCCAGGAGAGGAAACTAAGGCGCTATTACTTAAGGAACGTGTTATTGCTAGGAGGCAGTAACGATTGCATTATCAATACTGGGGCTCGGCAATACAACGCTAGCGCGTCCTATTTGGCTGTCAGCCAATTCCTACATCATATTTCCGCAATGTCCAATTGATTCAATAGCAATAAAACGTTTGAATACTGCCATCGCTAATAGGTATTTGCCCAACTATCATGATTGAGTCACTCATCTATAAAAATATGAAGATTGAAGTGCGCGGTGCCAAGCTGGCTTTTGCTGGCTTTACCTATTCTGTGCATATAGGCGATGTGGAGCATAGCCCCTCGGTGGTGCCGCTGGAAAGCTGGGATCAGGCCAAGCTGGAGGGGATTCAATATGGCATGAAGCTGGTGGATCAGGTGATGGATTCATTTTTACCTGCCACTGCGCTGCAATAGCACAGTCTTAATCACACTCTTAATTTCTGGCAAATTACTGGCACTTTTACCGTGCCAGATTTGCCTTAAGTTTCTGAATTATTCTCCCGGCATAGGGCTGATTTTTACTCAGCCTTTTCTGCCATTCATCACCCATATTCTCTCTTGCTACGCCAGCGCTTGACCTTGCATTGCCAGGGTGAACGGCGCATGGTGGATGTTTGATCTTTTTTGGAGAGAGGTCATGGATAAAATCATCTATAAACAGCATGAGGTGCAGGTGACAACCCGTGCCGCCCATGATGGCGGCTTTATTTGGATAGATACCATAGACGGTGAATTTGTTGGCCCGCTGGATAATTTTAAGACGCGCCGCCCCACGGCCAATGCCGCATGCCAGGAAGGCATTGAATACGCCAAGGCGGTGATTGATGGTGCTACGCCACAGACGCATTAATTCAGGAGCCTACCCATGGAACATGTGATTTATAAGCATCGCAGTATTGATGTGGTGAGCCGGGTGTTTGATTGGGTGGGGTTTATTTCCGTGGTGCATATAGATGGCAAGCTGATAGATCAATATGCCCAGGGCCTGACCATGTATGGCACGGCTGAAGATGCCGAGCAGGCCGGGCTGGCGTTTGCCATGGCGCAGGTAGATGCGCTGGCGGATGCCTAGCGGCGGCAAGCCTTAGCGATACTTCTTCCTGACATACACCAAGCCTCCTTCAACACTTGAAGGGGGCTTGGACCTTATGCACTAGTTTTAATGACCTGTGCCTTGGAATTACCTATGACTTAATTAGGCGTCAGTACCACTTTACGGCAGCTCTCAGCCTTGCTGTTGAAGATGTCATAGCCTAGTGCCGCTTCTTCCAGCGTCATGCGGTGGGTGATGATGTCTGCTGGGGTGAGGTTGCCGTTTTCTATGTGTTCCAGCAGCTCAGGCAGGTAACGCTGTACATGGGTTTGGCCCATTTTGAAGGTGAGGCCTTTATCAAAGGCATCGCCAAACAGGAAGGCGTGGATAGGCCCTGCATACACCCCAGGCACACTGACAACACCGCCACGGCGCACCGAGGCTATACATTGCCTGAGCGCCTTGCCGCTGCTGCCTTCCAGCTTGAGGTTGGTTAATATGGTTTCCAGCGTGCTGCCCTTGGCTTCAAAGCCCACGGCATCAATCACCGCATCCACACCGCGATTGGCGGTTTGCGCCAGTATGGTTTCTGCCGGGTCTTCATCTTCATCAAAGTTGATACTGATGGTGTTGTATTGCTGTTGCGCGTAATCCAGGCGGTATTGATGGTGATCTACCATGAAAATCTTCTCTGCGCCCATCAGCCTGGCAGTTGCCGCCGCCATCAGCCCCACTGGCCCGGCACCAAAAATGGCCAGGCTGGAGCCGGGTTTGACATCGGCATTGAGCACCGCCTGATAACCCGTAGGCAGTATGTCAGTCAAAAACAGCACTTGCTCATCGGCCAGGCTGCCATGGATTTTGAATGGCCCGACATTGCCCTTGGGCACGCGCACATATTCCGCCTGGCCGCCGGGTACGCCACCGTAGAGATGGCTATAGCCAAACAGGGCGGCAGAGGGTGTGACCTGCTTTTTATTGACGATGGCACCGCGGCCGGGATTAGTGGTTTCGCAGGCGGCAAATAAATCCTGCTGACAGAAGAAACAGTCGCCGCAGGCAATGACAAAAGGAATGATGACCCTATCACCCTTGCGCACATTCACTACATCCTTGCCTACGTCTTCAACAATGCCCATGAACTCATGCCCAAGAATGTCGCCATCTTTGACCATGGGGATATTGCCGCGGTAGATATGTAGATCGGAGCCGCAAATAGCGGTGGCGGTCACTTTCAGAATCACGTCATCGCTATCGATGATGACCGGGTCTGGCACGGTTTCGACCCGCACATCTTTGCTGCCATGATAAGTAAGTGCACGCATGGTGAGGCTCCTGAGTATGGATAAGAGCGACTATCATGCGCAGGCCAGAGGGCGGCCACTATAAGATGAAGGCCTGATATAGCGTAGGAATTGGACAATAGCGTTGTTGGTGCAGGCTGCGCGCGAGGAGAAGTGGCGTAGGGTATAAGTGGGTGTTGGGAAAAGCGCTAGGCTTAGGAAAGGCTGGAGTTGTAGCTACTTCCAGCATGCAGCTTGCATGCTGGGAGTAGAGGTTTAGCTAGGTTTAGTAGTTAAACAGCAGTTGCAGCATGGCAGATCTGCCAGCGGCCACCGTGGCAAAGTGCGTGGTGAAAGATTTATCGATATAACGCTTGTCGGTCAGGTTCAGCACGTTGAGCTGCAGGCTCAGGTTTTTATCTATCTTGTAGCTGCTCATGGCATCAAAACGGGTATAGGACGGCAGCACAATGGTGTTGGCGACGTTGGCATAGACTTCATCCATGTAGTTGGCACCGCCACCTACTGTCCATTTGTTGGTGACGTTGTAGGTAGTCCACAGCGTGGCGCTCTTCTTGGCAATGCCGGGGAACTCATTGCCATTGTTGGCGCGGTCTACAGCGCGTGGGCCATTGCCAACCAGCTCGCTATCCAGGTGGGTGTAACCACCAAACACTTGCCAAGAGGGCGTTACCGCACCCGCAAAGCCAATTTCAAAGCCCTTGACCTTTTGCTCACCATCCAGCGCCAGCGTGGTGCCGTCCGCCAGGGTGACACGAGCGTTGTCTTTCTTGGTGTGGAAGATGGCAGTGGTCAGGGACAGGTTGCTCAGCACATCCCACTTGAGGCCAATTTCATTATTTTTCACGCGCTCTGGGTCCAGGTTCATATTGGCCGCTGAGAGGTTTTCAGTGCCGTCACCATTGGAGGTGCCACTAGGCGTTGAGGAAGTGCCATGCGCGATATAGACGCTGGCATTGGGTTGAATTTTGTACACCAGACCCGCCTGGTAATTCCAGAATGCAGCGCCACTATCCAGCTTGGTACGTACCCTGGTGGAGCTGTTATAGGCATCGGAATCGGTAGAGTAGATATCGCGGCGCAAGCCCAGATTCACAATCCAGTTCTGTGCAATTTCGGCGCTATCAAACACGTAGAAAGACTTGCTCTGGGTGCGGGTTTCTGTGGTGGTTAGGCCTTTAACCACTGTGCCCAGCCAGGGGTCGGATGGGTTGGGGTTGTAAAGGCTGGTGCAGGTGTAGTTGTTGAGCAAGGTTGCGTTACACACTCTGGTGCTGGAGGCCGCAGTCACCAGGTAAGGCGTATTGGTGGTGTCTTCGTAAGTGTATTCAAAACCGGTATTGAGGCTGTGCTTGATGGCCGCTGTATCAAACTTGAAGCTGAACTCACTCAGGTTGCCAAACGATTCAGTCTTGGAATTGCGGCTCTTGGATGAGCGCCATACCGTGCCATTGGGCACATTGCCTGCAGAGTCATCGGGGTTGGTCACCACGTAATCATTCTTGGAAACCGCATAGCGCGTGACATTGCGGAAGCTGGCAGTTTCACTGAAGGCGTGTTTGATCACCGCCGTGCCTGCATCAATTTCGGTTTCGCGGAAATCGCGGGCTTTAGTGCCGTAGAAGTTATCCTTGCTCACACCGCTGACTGGGCGGCGGATAGGCCCCTGGCTGGCAGCGGTTAAGGGCAGGCCATAATCTGGCATATCATCGGTCTTGAGCTTGTAGTAGCTCAGGGTCAGTGAAGTCGGGGTGTTGAGGCCAAAGATGATGGAAGGTGCAAAGCCCCAGCGCTTGGTATCGACAGCGTCACGGCCAGGCACATCGGCATCGTGCGCCATGGCGTTGATGCGTACCGCCACATCGTCAGTCAGCAGATAGTTCACATCCAGGCTGCCGCGCTTGTACTGGTCTGTACCCAGGCCCACGCTACCGCGCACAAAATTCTCTGCCTTGGGTGTTTTGCTGACGATATTGATGCTGCCCCCGCCAGAACCACGGCCATCAAAGGCACCGCTAGGGCCTTTAAGTACTTCTATGGTTTCAATATTAAAGATTTCGCGCGATTGCGAACCCAGATCACGCAAGCCATCGACAAAGGTAGAGGAGCTGGAGTCATAACCCCGGATAAACGGCCTGTCATTCATGGGCGTGCCACCTTCACCCGCGCCGAAGGTTACGCCTGGCACAGTGCGCAGCGCTTGTTCAAACGTGGTTGCGCCCTGATCACGGATCAAGGCCTCGGTTAATACTGTGACCGACTTGGGCGTATCCAGCAGTGGCGCGGTGAATTTCTCGGAAGAAGCGCGCTTGACGGTATAGCTATCGGCGGTTTCCCTTTCTGAGCTTACCTTGACCTCAGGCAGCGTGGCAGTGTCTTGCGCTGCACGCTCTTCAGCGGCATGTGCGCCAGAGGCGATGAGGGCGACTGCCAGTACCGATACCCGCGGTTGGAAAAGAAAAGTGGAAGGCGTATTACCCTTGGCCATGAAGATTATCCCTGTAGTTTTGAATAACAGCGGAATGCTAGAAACATCCCAACCTGCGAAAAAAGGAGCGAATTATAATAGGAATAATTCCTATTGCGTTTCTATTTTGCATCATGGCGAAGTGTTAATTTTTGTAAGTAGCATTTCCCTATGTCGTTGAGAATGTGCGGATTTTGTGAGGATGGCTTTGGGGATAGGCCAGCAGCGTGAATGTCCAATATCAGTCTTGTTACTCGCACACTTAGTTACATTTTCATGGGTTCCCCTCAAAATAAAAAATTAAATATTCGTAGTCACACTACTGAAAATCTTAATTTAATAAATTAATTTTTGACTAAATTTTATTTATTTCATATATTCGTAGTATGAGTACGAATCCTACTAATAAATTAAAAGCCTTATATGATGAGCTCGTGCCTGGGGTTCCGGTGACGGCTGCTGACTTGCTGGCACTCAACATCTCTCGGGATTTGATGACGTATTACGTCAGGTCGGGCTGGTTAAAGCGCTTGGCCAATGGTGTCTTCCTTAAGCCGAACACTGAGCTATCACTTGATGCAAGTCTTGTGTTGCTGCAAGAGCAGGTAACAGGGCTGCACGTGGGCGGGAAGAGTGCGCTGGATAGGCATGGGCTACGTCACTATATAAACAACGTTCCGAATACCCATCTTTATGCTTGGCAAAGCGCTAAGTTACCCGCGTGGCTGACGCAGCATTACAAATGTGAACTGCAGAGAAAAAGACTGTTTAATGAGTCTCCAGAAAACCTGCTCTACGTCAGCCGTTTGCACGATAAAGACAAGGCGCCGCTTATCTCTGAGCCAGAGCGAGCAACTCTGGAAATGTTGAGTGAAGTTCCAAAAAATCAATCGCTCACTGAAGCAGAGGAAATACTGGAAAGCGCATTCAATTTGCGTTCAGACGTTATGTCAACGTTGCTGAGGCAGTGCAGGAGCGTTAAAACCGTGAGGTTGTTTTTGCATCTAGCTGCAAAACTATCATTGCCAATTTATGAGGAGCTAAAAGATCAGCAATTTCCGGTTGGCAGTAATAGCCCCTGGGTCTATCAATCTTCATCTGGCAAAACGCTGATACTGAAGCCATGAATGAAATTTATGAGAAAACAACGCAACTGCTGCTTAGGGTAGCGCCAAGCGTATTCAAGTCTGGGAAGTTTGCTCTTAAGGGTGGCACGGCGATCAATCTATTTATACGCGAGATGCCGCGATTGTCTGTAGATCTAGATTTGGTGTTTATCGACCATAGATTGGATCGAACTGCAGCTCTAGCTGCGATATCCACAGCGACCCACGAAATTGCAGAAGATCTGCGGCGCCAGCGATTAGAGGTTAGGGTTGTAGGAGTGACAGGGGTTGATGCCAAGATATTTATTCGAGGAAACGATGGTATCTTGGTGAAGGTAGACATCAACCATGTGATGCGCGGGACAGTTCTTCCAGTCTGCAATGCTGCTATCACCCAAGCGGCGCAGGACCGATTCAAGATGAGTGTGACTGTGCCTATGCTGTCACCGAGCGAGGTGTATGCCGGAAAGCTGATTGCTGCGCTTGATCGTCAGCATCCTCGGGATCTCTTTGATGTGCATCAGTTGCTTCTCAATGAAGGTGTAACTGCAGAAATCATGGCCATCTTTGTTGCGTATCTTGTCGGACATAACCGCCCTGTACATGAGGTACTCTTTGGTAAAGCGCGGGACATCGAGCAGGAGTATAGGCGAAATTTTATTGGTATGACTGCCGATGAGATAGCGCTACAAACCCTGCTTGATGCACGCACCAAACTGACCAGCATCATTCATGGCATGTTGACCCAGAACCAGAAAGATTTCCTTCTATCTCTGGCCAGAGCGCAGCCTCAGTGGAATCTGATTGATATTCCCCATTTGCAGGATATGCCAGCAAGCAGATGGAAGTTGCAGAATCTCACCCAATTGCAAGTAGAAAACGCAGCCAAGTTCCATGCTCAGTCTCAGGAATTGCAAGAAAAGCTGGCTAGTATTTAATCAGGATGTGGTTCTGGTTAAGGTTGTAGATATAGGACGTGCTAACCAAGTTAATTTTAGAGCAGGCAGGAAGTTGAAACTTATTGAAAGATTAACTCACGCAAAATTCACGCATGGCGAAATAGAAAAGAAAAAGCCGGTTAGCTATTTGTAGCGTAACCGGCTGATCTTAATACTTAAATTTGGTGCGCCCGAAGAGATTCGAACTCCTGACCCCTTGGTTCGTAGCCAAGTACTCTATCCAGCTGAGCTACGGGCGCGTTTGAGGCGTGCATTATACGTGAAGATGAAATTTATACCAGCAGAAATTCATTTCATTGCACACCGATGAAACTGGTGGAAAATTCGGGGCGTTGTGGCCGCCTAGCTTTCTGCAAGCGGGGAAGACTGCGGAATTCCATGCTGTCTAGCCTGTGCTTGCTGGTAACTGCCTCGTTACCAAGGGCGCTATTATAGCCATGCGTGTTGCTAGTTACAACCATTGGTTTGCTTCTTTTGTGGGTGGCTGGGCAATTTTTTGCTTCTGGTTGAAGAAAGCCTGATGTGGGGGCAGCTAAAGGCGTAGGGGATCATGGACTTAGCTTATTTTCATCTGTCATACCCTTGATGCCAGGCAAGGCTTTGCAGCGAGGGCGCTAGCGCGTCGCCAGTACAAACAGTCTGGGGAAGGGCAGTAGGACGCTGCCAGTTTGGTCAGCAGGGTAGGCGCTGGCGATGGCTTGGGTGTAGGCCTGCAAAAACTGCTGCTGCTCATCTGGCGTTAGTTTGGCTAGATAAGGCCTCAGCGCGGTGCTCTTGAACATTTCAACAATCGCGGTGGCACCAGCTGGCAAGGCGTGAAAGTAGGTGGTACGCCAGATGTTGAGTTGTTGGCTCAGCGGCTTGAGCAGTTGATGGTAGTACTGCGCATCATGCCTTGCCGGATGCTGCACGGTGCAGATTCTGCTGCGCCAGCGCGGGTCTTGCGCGATTTCATGCATTAATACATGCGAGGGTTCTTGCAGGTTGTCTGGGGTTTGTATGGCCAGGCTGCCGCCTGCTGTCAGTTTGCTTGCCAGATGCGGGTAAAGGGTGTGGTGGTCAGCTAGCCATTGCAAGGAGGCGTTGGCGAGGATTACGTCATAGTGTTGGGTTGGGTTCCAGCTGGCGATATCGGCCAGGCTGAAGTTGACTGCAGGCAGGCGCTGGCGTGCGGCTTTTAGCATGTCTGCTGCGCTATCCAGCCCGGTGACCTGGGCGCTGGGGTAGCGCTGCAACAACACTTCTGTGGAGTTGCCGGGGCCGCAGCCCAGGTCTACGGCATGGGTCACGCTCTGGGTGGGGATGGCTGCGATCAGATCGCGTACCGGGCGGGTGCGCTCTTGTTCAAACTGGGTGTATTGCTGTGCTGACCACGACACGGCGGCTCCTACGCTAGTGATGTTCTGCTGATGAATTCATGGTCTTATCTGAACCAATAATCCAGCCTGGGCTTATGCCGCCGACCACACCGCCAGCTCGTAACCATCAGGGTCGATAAAGTGAAAACGCCTGCCGCCGGGAAAGGCAAACACCGCGCGGCTGATGCGTGCCCCGGCGGCTTCAATACGTGCCTGGGTCTGCGCCAGGTCATCGGCGTACAGAATGATGAGTGGGCCACCGAGGCGCACTTCTTCGCCCACGGTAAAGCCGCCTGTCAGCCTGCCATCGGTGAATTCGGTGTAGGTCGGGCCGTAATCTGTGAATTTCCAGCCAAATACCTGCCCGTAAAACGCCTTGCTGCGGGCGATGTCGCTGACATTGAATTCGATGTTGTCTATCTGTCTGTCATGGCCAGTGTTTGCCATTGCGGTCTCCTTGGTCTGAAGCTGGGGGGTATGGACTTGGCACTGAGAGGATATGACCCATGCCTGCCATGGTTAGAACAAGCTGCCCTGCTTTTCCACAATAACAGGCGCGGTGTAATTGAGCGGGTCGAAATCCAGATCAAACAGGCCGGGTTTGCCACGGCAGGGGATAAATTCAATCGGCCTGACATTGGCAAATACCAAACCATAATGGCCGGGGCCGCTATAAGCGCGCTGCTCTATGGGGAAGCCGCCAGATTCTCCCGGTTGCAATACATCCACCAATTCACCAATGCCCACTATGCCTCCGCGCGCAAGGTCGGCCATGTCTGGCACTTCCACCCCGGCCACATGGCGACAATAGAGAATATAGTCTTCCAGCCCGGTTTTGCTGGCGTGGATGGCAATAGGCCCACGGTAATAAGGTATCCAGGTGCGGTCATCCACCACAAAATGGCCATGCGCCAGCATCCAGGCAATAGGTTGGTAAAAGGATAAAGCCTTCATGGTGCTTAAACTGCTTCTAGTGTTTTAGTTAGGGGTAAGGCCATGCCATCGTTCCAGGCATGCGCTATTGGTGTGCTGCCTCTGGTGTGGGCTTGCGGCGCGCAGTTTCTGCTGCCAGCAGGGTAAACAGGCTGCTGATATCCACGGGTTTGATCAAGTAATGGTCAAACCCGGCCTGTAGCGAGGTTTCCTTATCCCCAGGCTGGCCGTAGCCTGTCACGGCAATCAGCAGCGCATTGGCTGTCTCGGGCTGGGCGCGCAGGCGTCTGGCCAGTTCGTTGCCGTCCATATCCGGCAGGCCGATATCCAGAATGCAGATTTGCGGCTGGGCCTCACGTGCGGTATTGAGCGCGCTGAGTGAGCCATTTTCCACCAGGGTGACATAACCCATCATATTCATCAGGCTGGCCAGCATTTCTGCGCCATCGGCATTGTCGTCCACTACCAGTACCGTGGGTAAACCAGATTTTGGCATGGCAGGCGCAATGATATTGGGTTCTGCGCGCTTTTCCTGTGGCAGCACCGAGGGCAGGCTGACGCTGAAGCGTGTGCCTTGGCCTATGCCCGCACTATGGCAATGAATGCTGCCACCATGCAGTTCCACCATTTTTCTCGCCACGGCCAAGCCTATGCCCAGCCCACCTTCAGAGCGGTCAAGATCACGCTTGGCCTGTGCAAATAGTTCAAAGATATGCTGCTGCTCTTCTGCCGCAATGCCTATGCCGTTATCGCTAACGCTGATCAGCGCCTGGCCTTGCTGTACGCTCAATTGCAGTTCTATATGGCCTTGCACCGGGGTGTATTTGGCGGCATTGTTGAGCAGGTTGGTGACAATCTGCACCAGCCGTTTCTGATCACCACGGATGCTGACAGGCTCTTCGCACATATTCAGGCTGAAGTGGTGCTGTCTGGACTCCAGCAAGGGTTTCACTTGTTCAATCGAGTCGGCAATCACGGCTTTCAAATCCTGCGGCAGTTGATCTATGCTGACCAGCCCACGTGTCACGCGGGAAACATCCAGCAAATCATCGACCAAGCCCACCATATGCTTCACCTGGCGATTGATGATATCGATGGAATGCTGCAAGCGTTCAGGCGAAAGCTCATGCATGGCCACCAATTGCGCCGCCGCGCTGATGGGCGCCAGAGGGTTGCGCAGCTCATGCGCCAGCATGGCGAGAAATTCATCCTTGCGCTGATTGGCCATCTGCAAGGCCTGCTCGGCCTGTTGGCGCTCTGTGGTATCGCGCGTAGTGCCTGCCACGGCTTCTACCTCACCATCCGGGCCTAGCACCGGAACAAAAATATAATCGTAGATACGTCGGCCAAAGGTGCCAGCAAAAGGCACCTCACCACGGATAGGCTGCTTGGTGGCCACCACCTGATCAATTTCGCGGCTATGCATATCGGCATGCCAGGGTTCATAACCCAGCTCCAGGCAGGTTTTGCCTATGGCTTCATCCCAGGTTTTACCCCACATCTTGAGCAACACGTTGTTGGCGTAAATAAAGCGGTATTGCAAGTCAAAAACATAGGCCAGATCTGGCGTGTTATTGAGAAAAGACTCATAGAGCCGGGTGCGCCGCTCCGAATCTGCGACCACCTGTGACAGCTGTGTCGGGGGGGAGTTGGGGGAGGATGTCAATGCGTAAGACCTCGAATTGGTTGCCTACGTCTAGCCTGCCCAATGCTGCATAACAATGTATTCATGTTTTACACCAGGCCTGGGGTTGAGGTTGAGACCGCTGGTGAATGTACCAGCAATCCATATGATTAATTACTGTTACCGCTGGGTATTACCTCTTGCTATGACCTTGCCAGAGAGGCAATAGCCACAAGCACTTGAGAGCTCAGGCATTTTAGCGAGTTGTCATAGTTTATGACAATCAGCATAGTGGACATTAGCTAGCTGGCTGGAGTTGCATGCGGACGGGCTTGTATTTTCAAGCCCGGGCTAAGCGCCCCACGTGCAATAAAAAACCCGCCGCAGCGGGTTTTTTATTGCAGTGTTTTTGTTGCAGTTCTGCTTACTTGAACTTTTACTTGAACTTGGCATTGCCACGACGACGTGCGGCAAAGCCCAGCATGCCCAAGCCAGCCAGCAACATGGCATAAGTGCCTGGTTCAGGAACAGCTGCAACGGTCAGGCCGTTGATTGTGCCTATGAACAAGCTGGTTTGTGTGGCTGCACCAGTGGCCAGATCTATGGAGAACAAGCCAGTCTTCAGCAGGCCATCATCCCAGTTGAAAGCAGCATAAGCGCTGCCATCAGCCAGAATCTCAAAGCCATTGCCACTCAACACATCCACGCCCAATGGGCCAACATTGCTCAATGTTGGGTTGTTGAAACCAGTGCCAGTGAAGGACAAAGAGTTGTCAGTGCTGTTGACGTAATACAAGCCAGTGCTGCCTGGGGCAGAGGCAGAGCTAGGGTCTGAATTGGTGTAAGCCACGCCAGAGAAACCAGCAGAGATGGAAGTCGCCACGGTTACCGCGCCAGTCAACACGTTGATGGCGTAGTTGTCACCCGTGTTGCTCACCAGACGCAGCGAAGCGTTAGGGGTGCGATCTGCCACTGGGTTGAAATCCAGGCCATAACCCTTGCTGGAAGAAATGATGTCGCTGGATAGAGCCGCAACAAAGGTGCTGGCGCCAGTGCTGGCGTCTATGGTGTAAATCTTGTTGCTGGTGCTGATGCCGTAGATCTGGTTGTTGGATGGACGCAGATCTATGCCGATGAAAGACTCACCTGCTGCAGCACCAGTAATGGTCTTGAAGGAGGTGGTGTCTATCAGAGTGCTGGAGCTATCAAAAATGCCGATCTGGTTATTGCTGTTAAGCGCCACCAGGCTGGCAGCGTTAGCGGAAATGCTCACCAGGCCTAGTGCCAGGGTGGCGGTAATGGCAGAAAACAGGGGGGTACGCTTGAACATAATAATTCCTTGATATTGGGTTGGTAAGGACATGCTCATACGCCTAGAGTAGGTTCTAGGTGATGACTATTATGTATATGTTAAGGAATGTTAGCACTAGGCCAATTGGACTAAGTGTACAGTTGAACTATTTTTAAAATCAGTCACCTAGTGTTGATGTACAGACAAAATCTGACATTAAAAAGGTACAAATGCTGTATACGCAGCAGGCTACAGACAATAAAAAACCCGCCGAAGCGGGTTTTTTATTGATCATGAACCTGACACAGGCTCAAATCATAGTCTTTGCTTAAATATTAAGCAGAAAACTTGGAGCGGCTACGTGCAGCGAAGCCAACCAGGCCAAGGCCCAGTGCCAGCATGCCGTATGTGCTTGGCTCAGGAACTGCAGCGGTCAGCGCGATGCTGCCGTTGTAGTTGCTGGAAGCAGTGTTGGTGCCAACAATGTTGATCCAGTAAGAAGTAGGAGCAATAGCAGATGCTGTCAGGCCACCGAATGCCAGTGTTGGGAATGGGTTACCAACCAGGCCAGTTACCAGCAGAGTGGTTTGGTCAGCTGCATACAGGTTGAATGCAGAGAAGGAAATGCCAGAAGTGCTGGTTGCGCTGATAGCAGCGGACAGATCACGGTAGCCGTCGATGCTGAAGGAGATCCAGTCATTGAATGCGCCAGCAGGCAAAGTCAGGTGTTCGAAAGTGTAGTTTTCGTTGTTAGCTGCTGGGTTGGTGTCAGCAGAAACGGTTGGTGCAGCTTGTGCAGTGACTGCAGCGCCGATCAGAGATACGGCCAGCAGAATTGCCTTCAAATTCATAGTTTTCATGGATTACCCCGGGGACAGTTAATTAAAGTTAGAGCAAGCTCCAGCTCGTCTCTTTATATTGCGTTATTACATGAGCCTTGATGAATACTTGCAGGCTGAGAATAAGGTAAGAGCAATTTCTCAACAATAGCCCGGATAGACTAATGCCGATATGGAACTAAAGACCGATGTTGCAGGGCCAGCAGTCTGGCATGCATTGGTCTGTGCAGAGGCAGAGGTTGCAGAGGTTCAGGTCTGTGATAATCAATCAAAGTCATTAATTCATTATTTGATGGCAAAGTAGTTTAGTTAATTACAAACAATCACTTATTTCACTTGCCTTTGGCGGGCTAAACGCCTAAATTCACAGCCCTCAAGGGGGGATTCATCATGACAGGCTTTACACTCGCAGGCACGCCGCTGACGGAACATTTTCATGTCTGTGCCTTTTTCAACAGCAAGGCCGATGAATATGATGTCTTGCTGCCGTTTTACGCCGAGGCGCACGGCCAGGGTGAGAAAACCCTGCATCTGGTGAACCCGGAAAACTTCAGCGCCCACAAGCAAAAACTAGCGGATTTCGGCATGCCAGTCGATGCGCTGGAACAAGCCGGGCAGCTGGAAATCCAGACCTGGGAACATTCCTATCTGGCGGCAGATGGCAAGTTTGAGCGCAATAGCATGCTGACTAACCTGATAGATTCGCGCAATGCCGCTATTGAGAACGGCTTTCCACGTTTGCGCGTGGTGGGCGATATGGATTGGGTGTTTTTGCAGGATATGGATTTACGCGGCATATTGTCTTACGAGGCCGAGGTGAACGAGTTTCTCATGGTCAACAAGCAGCCTGCAGTCTGCGTTTACGATATCGCCAAGCTCTCAGGCTCTATGATGATGGACCTGTTGCGCACGCATCCCCTGACCCTGGTCAACGGCGTGGTGCAGGAAAACCCCTTCTATACGCCAGCCTCGGAAATGCTTGAGGAACTGCGTACCCGCTCACCAGAATACGTATAGGCATGGACGGGATATTCCCACCACTCAAGCTGGTCACAGCCTCTGTGCCTAAGCCGGAGGCTGACCTCAACAGCGATTTTGCCAAAAGCCTGCGTGACCTGATGGGCCTGATGGCCTTGCCTGGCTTGTGGATAGGCCGCGATGGCCAGGGCATTTTGCAACTCACCTTTGAGGCCATAGAGCGCACCCTGCCTTTACGTTTTATCTATTCCCAGGTGCTGCTGGAAGCCCCCAGCCCGGTTAACTTGTTGATGTGGGACAGACGTTGGGAGTCAGGCGAGCAAGCCTGGGCCCAAGGGCTACAGGCCGTGGTAGATGCCAAGGTATTTGAGGGCAAGCCTTATGAGCAAATAGTCAGGGGTGAAAAGCTCAACATCATCAAGCTTAGCCTGGGCTATGGAGCCAGCGCGGGTAAAATCTGGTTTGGCTCAGACCAGCCAGGTTTCCCAACTATTGCCAACCTGGCGTTTATCCGTGCCGCCATCACTCTGGCAGGCACTGGCATACTCACGGCCAAGGCTCATCAGGAGGCCGAGCGTGCCAATCGCGCCAAGGATGAGTTTATGGCCATCCTCGGCCATGAGCTGCGCAACCCGCTGGCGCCCATCATGATGTCGCTGGATATCATGCGCTTTAAAAATAATGGTGAACTGCCCAAGGAATTGAACGTTATCGACAGGCAGTCCAAGCATTTGTCCCGGCTGGTGGATGACCTGCTGGATATCTCACGCATCACCAGTGGCAAGGTGCATCTTAAATCTGAGCTGGTCAGCCTCAATGATGTGCTGGCCAGGGCCATAGAAAACTGCACGCCCCTGCTCAATGAAAAACGCCACCATCTCTCCAAGTCTTTGCTCGCTGATGAGCAAAGCTATGTGCAAGGTGATGAATATCGCTTGATTCAGATTTTCACCAACCTGCTCAACAATGCGGCCAAATTCATGGGCGCGGGCGGTGCCATCGTCATCACCTCAAGGCGCAGTGGCAACTTCATTGAGATTGATATTCACGATCAAGGGCCGGGCATTGCTGCGGCACTGCTGCCTACCGTATTCAATATGTTTGAGCAGGGCAGGCAAACGCTGGAGCGTTCCAAGGGGGGCCTGGGCATAGGCCTGGCCGTGGTGAAAAGCCTGGTGGAATTGCATCAGGGCAGGGTGCAGGTAGAAAGTGTGGAGGGGCAGGGCGCGACATTCTCCGTCATATTGCCATTGCCAGCGCAGAGCATACCCACACCCTCAGTTACCAGAGTTACCCCGCTGCAACGCAGTGAGCGCACCCTGCTGATTGTGGATGATAATGAAGATGCCTTGCTGGCCCTGGCAGAATATCTGGGCTTGATTGGCTACCACATCCTCACCGCCACAACGCCAGAAGCGGCCTTGCAACATGTGGCGCAAAGCCAGCCAGAAGTGGTGATACTGGATATAGGCCTGCCCGGCATGTCGGGCTATGAGCTGGCGCAGGAAATCCAGCTACGCACACGGGTCAAACCCTATCTGATTGCGCTCACAGGCTATGGCCAGGAAAGTGACAAACTCAAGTCCAGGCAGTATGGCTTTGACGCCCATCTGACCAAACCCATCTCCTTCGACCTGCTCAATACCGCACTGGCCCAGGCAGTTTCAGACTGAAGCCAGTGCCAGGCGGGCAAGTGCCTGCTATATAGCCAGAGACTAAGTTCTCCAGGGGTGCTTGGGTAAATCGCGACTATCGCAGGCTTCCGCACCCGCCAGTGCCACCAGATGGTCGTTATCCACCGTATCGCCGCTAACGCCTATGGCACCCACCAGCATGCCTGCCTCATCCACAATCGGTAAACCACCAGGGAAGGTAATCAGGCCATCATTGGAGTGCTCAATGCCATAAAGCGGCTGGCCGGGTTGAGAAAGTTTGCCTATCTCGCCCGAGGGCATGGCAAAGAAACAGGCGGTCTTGGCTTTCTTGATGGCCACATCAATGCTGCCTACCCAGGCATCATCCATGCGCGAGAAGGCCTTGATATTGGCACCGGAATCCAGCACGGCGATACAGCTTTTTACACCTAGCGCCTCGGCCTTGAGTATGGCTTTTTCAATAATATTGATGGCTTGTTGATGACTGACGTGCATGGCAGATCTCCTTAGGGTTTAAACAACATGGTGGGAACAACAGGGTTTGAACAACTTGATCACTGAAATACACCCTGAAAAGCACACTGAAAAACAAAACAGCATCATTGCAGGCGCTTACGCGCCAGTAGTGCTGAGGGGCTATTAATGCTGTCGGCATGCGCATAGTGACCTTGGGTCTTGTGCAGCAGCTTGTAGCACAGCAGCAGGGTCACGATCAGGTAAGACAAACCACCGGGTATCCACATGATGAGCCCCCCCAGTTGCTGATCCTGCAAAGCGGCTTGCAGGCCGCCGCTGGTGATGATGTAGCTGTGATACCAGACCTGGCTGGAAAACGTCAGCAGCGCCCCGAGCAAAGCGGTGTGTACCGCGGTGGTAAACAGCGATATCAGGCCGAGAATGGCCGGACTGCGCTGGCTATTCATGCGCAGCAGCGACCACCAGAACAGCAGGGCAGAAAAGAAAAAGCTCAAATGCTGCAAGTCATGCAGCCAGCTACGATGCAAGGCATTTTCAAACATGGTGGGTACATGCCAGCCCCACAACACCAGTGCATGGATGGCCCAGGCACTGAATGGGTGAGTGATGCCTTGCCAGATACGGGCAAACAACGGATATCGCGTGAGTTTATGCAAGCGTGTCACGCGCCTTCCAGGCATGGCCCAGGCCCACACCGCCAGTGGCCGCGCCAGCACCAGCAAGGGGGCTGCCACTATCATCAGCAATTCGTGCTGCACCATGTGCATGGAGAAATACTCGTTACCCAGGCTATCCACTGGCGTAAGCAGGGCAAGCACCAGACTGGCCCAGCCCGCGAGAAACAGCTGTAGGCGCTTGCGCGTATTGCCGCTGAGTTGCGGGCGTTTCTGCCGCATGCGCTGTATGCCCAAGAGGTAAGCCAGCAGGCTGATCAACAGTGGCAGCCCTACCCAGTAATCCAAGGCAAATTGCAGCCAGGGGTTGCCATGCTCATGCCTGACAGCGGCATGCGCCCAAGCCAAGCCCGGTAGCCACGCCAGCGCACAGAGCAAGCTGAGACGTACGCCAATAGCCAGACTAGGCCAGCGCTTCATATGCAGGCATCCAGCAACAGCACGGGCAACCACTGAATCACAATCACCAGCAGAAAAAACAGGCTCAGCATCAGCCCTGCCAGCGCCATGAATTGCCGTGGCGGCATTTCGCTTTCGCCCTCGCTGCCGCGTTTCTGGCTATTGGGATTTTCGTTAATGCGCTCCAGCGTGCGGTGCAACTTTAGGTTGTGCCAGCTCAGGTAAGCACTGACTGCACTGAAAACCAATGCTATGGCGGTGGCAAGATGCACGGGCAGCAAGTGCTCAGCGCGGCAAGACCAGTCCAGCAGCGGGTAAGCCACCGCCAGTTGCATGCTCCAGCTTAAGGGGCCAGCCAGTATGCATAGCCACAGCAGCGCCAGCGCAAAAGCCGGGTCATGCTCGGCCATTTTTATCGGGTCGCGCATAGGGCTTCCTTTGCGGGTTTATTCATTCCATATCCTTGAACCCAGGTAAATGGTCATGAACAGCGGAATCCAGGCAGCGGCGACAAAATACCAGTACAAGCCGTTGACAGTGACCGCAATGCGTTTGTCCGGGGCGAAATAGCCTTGGCGTGCCAGGACGATAACCACCAGGGTCTTGAGTATCACCGCCAGTACATGGGTGGAGTGAAAACCAATCATGAGCCAGACCATGGAGCCGTAGGCATGGCTATCCCAGCGGAAATCCACATGCAGGGCGTACTCATAAGCCTTGATGCCCAAGAACACCAGCGCCAGCGCAATGCTGATGATGGGCAGGGTGGCCAGCGGTTTGGCATTGCCACGCTTGAACGCGCGGTCAGTGAGGTAGACCGGCACCATGCTCAGCATCAGCACAATGGTAGAGAGTATGGGCAGCATTAAATCGGGTGGCGTGGTGCCTGAAGGTGGCCACACTGCATGGTTGCCTTGCAGGTAGAAAAAGCTGGCGATCAGGGTGGCCACTACCGTGCCTTCCACCGTCATCAAGCCGACTATGCCCCACCATAATGGCGAGCGTGACTCAAAGCTGTAATCCGGCAGTTGGCTGACATCAATATCGTGCGGGGTACGCGGTGTTGTCTTGTGAGCCACACTCATGCTGGCGCCCTCCCTGATCTGGGCCATATCCAGCCTGTGATGGCAGCAAAGCACAGCAGAAAGCCGATCAGAGGAATGGCCAGATGCAGCATCATGCCAGCAAAGGTCAGCGCCACGGCCACTGCCAGCCAGAACGGCCAGGGTGAAGGCCCGGGCAGGGGCTGGCGTGCTTCGGGGTGAGATTCGAGTATGGAGGTGAGCAATATCTCTCTGCGGTCTGAACGTACGCCGTGCACCACGGCGTTCTGTTCCAGCCCGCCAGTGCCAGACCACAGCGGGTAGCGGCTATCGACAATGCGGATATGGCGGAAATTATAAGAGGGAGGTGGCGAGCTGGTGGCCCACTCCAGGGTGTCTGCATTCCAGGGGTTGTCACCTGCGCTTTTGCCACGCTTGAGGCTGATCAGGGCATTCAATAATGTCATGACAAAGCCCAAGGCCAAGATCACGGCACTGAGGCTGACAAACAGGTTGAGTTGGTTCCAGCCCAGGCCGTCGATATAGGTATAGACCCGGCGCGGCATGCCCTGCAGGCCAAGCTGGTGCATGGGGAAGAAGGTCAGGTTGAAACCGATGAAGGTGACCCAGAACGTCCACTTGCCCAGACGCTCACTCATCATGCGGCCCGTGAATTTGGGGTACCAGTAATGCACGCCGCCTATGAGCGGGAACAGCGCTCCGCCCACCAGCACATAGTGAAAATGGGCCACCACAAAGTAAGTGTCGTGCGCCTGCATATCAAACGGCACCGACGCCACCATCACCCCGCTAAGCCCGCCTATGATGAAGATCAGGAAAAAGCCTATGACGTAGAGCATGGGGGTATCCATGCGCGGCTTGCTGCCCCATAGCGTGGCAACCCAGCAAAAAATCTGCACGCCGCTGGGGATGGCAATCATGGCGCTGGAGGCGGTGAAGAAGTTGGCCCCCAGCTGCGGCAGCCCGGCGGTAAACATATGGTGCACCCAGAGGCCGAAACCGATAAACCCTATGGAGACAATGGAGAGGACGATAGGGATATAGCCGAAGATGGGCCGTTGCGTGAAGGTGATGATGATGCTGGAAATCATGCCCAGCGCCGGGATGAAGATGATGTAGACCTCGGGGTGGCCGAAAAACCAGAACAAGTGCTGCCACAGCACCGGGTCACCCGAGGCGGCCGTGAAAAACTGCATGCCTGCCATGCGGTCCAGCGCCAGCATCAGGCTGGCGATCACCAGCGGCGGTAGCGCAAACACAATCATGAACGACATCACCAGTATGGACCAGACGAAGATAGGCATGCGGTTGAGCGACATGCCAGGCACCTTGCACTTGAAGATGGTGGCGATGAGTTCTATGGCGGCCACCAGGGCGGAGATTTCCATAAAGGTGATCACCGTGGTGTAGAAATCCAGCCCCAGCCCCGGCGAAAAGGCCGCCCCGGCCAGCGGCGGATAGCTGAACCAGCCAGCATCAGGCGCGATATTCAGAAACAGCGCGATATACATCATGATGCCGGCGATTAGGTAGATCCAGTAACCAAAGGCATTGAGCCTGGGGAAGGTCATATCGCGCGTGCCCAGCATCAAGGGAATGATGTAGACCGCCACCCCTTCCATCACCGGAATGGCAAACAAAAACATCATGGTGATGCCGTGCATGGAGAAAATCTGGTTGTATAACTCTGGGCCCATCACGGTGTTTTCCGGCACCGCCAGTTGCCAGCGCATCAGCAGCGCGAGGATGACGCCCAGCAAAAAGAACACAAAGCCCGTAACAATAAAGCGCATGCCGATATTGGTTTGATTGACATGGGTAAACCAGGCAAAAAAACCGGGGGGCGAGGCCCAGGTCTGCTCCAGTTGCCGGGTTTCGGCGTCATAAGCCGGGTCTGGTATGGCGGAAGAATGAGGTGGGTGCATGGACATGGGCTTATTCCAGACTGAGCAGATATTCCACCAGGTCAGCCAGATCTTCCCCGGCCATCATGGTAGCGGGCATATGGCTGCCAGGCTTGATACTCTGCGGACTTAAAATCCACGAGGCGAGATAGCCTGCATTGTTTTCTATGGAGCCCGCAGCCAGGGATTTGCGCGAACCGATATGTGTAAGGTCGGGGGCTACGCTCGCCATGGCGGTGGTGCCACGTATGCTGTGGCACATGACGCAGCTAGACTTAAGAAACACTGCACGGCCACGTTGCTGGGCCTCAGTGCTGGGCTCACGCGCCGGGCTGGCTTGTTGCTGCAGCCAGCCCACGTAATCATCCTGCGTCATGGCCTCAACATGAAACGCCATCTTGGCGTGCTGCTTGCCGCAGAACTCGGTGCATTGCCCACGGTAACGCCCGGTTTTGCTGGCTTGTACCCAGGTGATATTGGTTTTGCCGGGAATCATATCGGTCTTGCCATTGAGTTGTGGTATCCAGAAGCTATGAATGACATCGCTGGCTTCTAGCGCAAACTTCACCGGGGTATCTACAGGAATACGGACTTCATTGGCGGTTTTGGCGATGATATTGCCAGCCTGGTCGAGGTAATCAATTTCCCACCACCATTGATGCCCGGTCACGCGTATGGTCATGGCGTCCTCAGGCATGGGCGCTACCAATTCGCGGTTGATACCAGCACTGGAGATAACAAACACCGTGAGTATCAGCGCCGGAATCACCACGCCGGAAACCAGCACCAGATTGCGGCTCTGCCTGAAGGTCAACGGCTGGGGTTCAGCGGCTTTTTTGCCCTTGTACAGCGCTATGAAAATCAGCACGGCCACCGCTGCCAGAATCAGCCCGCCGCCTATCAGCATGCCCCAGAATAATTTGGCAATGCTGCCTGCCAAAGGGCCTTGCGGGTCCAGGCTGGACTGGCTGCTGGCATTGGCGTGCACCGCAGTTGAGGCCAGCAGCGCCCAGCCTGCAAACAGGGTTTTGTCGATGCCACAGCGTATGGCAGCCCATGGCTGGCTGGCATGAGCCTGTAATGGCCTGAGGCTAGTGCGCAAGCTCATTGCCTGGCCGCCGTTGGCTCATCAGCATGATTTTCTTCATGCTCAATATGTTCTGTATGGCTGGCTTCATCCTGCAAGGGCTTGCTGGTGGCCCCTTGTGGCAGGGCATCATCCAGCCCGCCTAGTGAACGGACATAGGCCACAATCTTCCAGACTTCTTGCTCAGGTATTTTGCCGTGGAAGGCGGGCATGCCATTGGGCCTGCCTTCCATAATGGTGGTGAAGATGTTCTCGGGTGCGCTGCCATAAATCCAGGCCGCATCTATCAGTGGTGGGCCCATGCCACCACCGCCATTGGCGTGGCAACCCGCGCAATTAAACCAGGCATACAAGCGCTTGCCCTCGTTGATGGCATGGCGGCTATTGATATAAGGATGGTCGCCCGTGCGGGCGTCCTCGGTGCCGGGGCCAAACTCCGTCATCCGCGTCACCGCTTGCGCGGATGAGGATTGCTGATCGCGCAGGGCAGCTTGATCTTCACAGCCCGCGAGCAACATGAGGGCCAGGCCCAGCGTACCAAGCTCTGCCAGCCTGCGCTGCCAGGTGCATGCTGGGGTGGATAGTAGAACGCGTGCTGGTAAGGCCTTAAGGAAGCTTGAATACATACAACTGTCCTCCCTTGTCGGTATGCGCGGGCAAATCCTTCATGGCGTTGGCAAAGCCCAGCGCGGCCGTGCCATCACGCGCATCCAGCCCGCCAGAGACGATTGCCCCTGACCAGCCGCCCACTCCGGCAAAAATCGCCACATATTGCTGGCCCTGTTTATCGCGGAAGGTCACAGGCTGGCCGACAATGCCCGAGCCCAGGCGGAACTGCCACAGCAGCTTGCCGTCATTGGCATCCAGTGCCTTGAACCATCTATCCATGGTGCCGTAGAACACCACATCGCCAGCGGTGGCCAAAGTGCCGCTCCACACCGGGAAGCGTTCATTGATGCTCCAGGCTTTTTTTCCTGCCACCGGATCCCAGGCGCTGTAAACCCCACGATGGCCGCCCGGCCCGGCAAACATTTTCACGTCCGAGCCCACATAAGGCGTGCCAGCAATGTAATTGGCCTGGGTGCCCAGCATATCCATGCACAGGTTGTTATGCGGCATGTAGATCAGCCCGGTTCTGGGCGAGAAGGCCGAAGGCTGCCAATCCTTGCCGCCGGGGGCAGCGGGGCAGATGTTGTGTACGGTTTTATTGGTGCCCGGGCGTTTTTCCTTGATCTTGCGCAGTTGCCCGGTGTTGAGGTCTACGCCATCGGTAACATTGACCGGAACATAAGTATTGGCGGACAGTACTTCGCCCGTGCCCCTGTCCATGACATATACATGGCCGTTTCTTTCTGGCCGTACCAGCGTCTTGCGCTGCTTGCCGTTGACGGGCAGGTCCAGCAGCAGGCTTTCGTTGACGCCATCGTAATCATAGAGATCATGCGGCTCTACCTGATAGGCCCACATGGCGCGGCCATCAGCCGGGCGGCGCGCAAATACCGTCAGCGTCCACTTGTTGTCGCCGGGGCGTATATCCGGGTTCCAGGGGCCGGGGTTGCCTGTGCCGTAATAAATCAAATCCAGTTCCGGGTCATAGGAAAGCCAGCCCCACACCGTGCCGCCGCCTATTTTCCACAGGTCGGGAGGCCAACTGCTCACGCCTAAGTCCTTGCCTTGATCCTGCTTGTAAAAAGGCTTGAATTCCTCACCTATCAGCACTTCCTTATCTGGCCCGGTGCTGTAGGCGGTCCAGAGCAGAGTGCCATCCCGAATATCCAGTGCCTTGAGCCAGCCGCGCACGCCCATTTCACCACCGCTATTACCCACCAGCATTTTGCCCTTGACCACCAGCGGTGCCATGGTCATGGTTTCGCCGCGCTTGAGGTCACCCACGCGGGTTTTCCAGATTTCCTCGCCTGTCTTGGCATTGAGGGCAATGGCGTGGTTATCCAGCGTGTTGAAAAACAGCCTGCCGTCCTGATACACCAGCCCACGGTTGACCACATCGCAACAGGCCATGCCTTGTGATTCCTGGTGCGTGGTGGGTTTATATTCCCACTTCTTGCTGCCATCCAGCGCCAGTGCCACCACGGTATTGGGGTAGGGGGTAATGATATACACCGTCTCGTCGACAAACAGCGGTGCACCTTCGTGGCCTGGCGTCAGGCCAGTGGCGTAGCTCCAGGCCAGTTGCAGTTGCTGCACATTGTCTTTGTTGATCTGCTGCAGGCTGCTGTAACGCGTGCTGGCGTAGTTTTTGGCGGGCATGGTCCAGGTGTCATCATCGCCTTGCGGCAGCCATTCTGGCAGGGTGGCCTTGCCATCCATGCGTTTTTGCTCACTAGCTTGTGGGCTGGTGCTGGCTTGTACCCGGCTGTCATGTTGCAACAGCTCCTGCCTGGGGTTTTCGCTGTCCGGCCCTGAACAGGCTGACACCAGCAGCAGTAGCATGGCCCCGCTGATGCCAACACGAAAATATTTGATGCAACAGTCAATATCCCACACCGGCATAGCCCCCCTTGGCTGAATAAGCTGCGACAGAATGCATCGCGTGCTGGCAAGCTACTGCCGGCAAGTGTTTTGAATGAGGGTTGGTGGCGAGATACAGGCTTAAGTTGCAGAAATATTTTTATTGATATTTCAATGTAAGTAAATGTTAAGATTTTTTGCGCTTATGATGAGGTTGTACAAGTTGCTGTAATAAAACAGGAAAATCCGGCGTGGAATTTTCCATGGTTTATTCTTGAGGTTTTTGCTAGGTATCTTTCACTGACAGGCATTTCAGCGCAGGTCTGACAGAGAGAAAGTGCCAGGCTCGCCAAAAACCATAGCTCTTTTGCATGCAGGCTACAGGGTTTAGAGATGATAAAATCCAGGCAATTTCAGGCCTTGCCTATCCCGTCCCAGCAGTTGACACCCATGTACACCATTCACTTTTTGGATGGTGGTTTTTATTGATATCACCCTGGTTTTACGCCTGATGCCATGTCATGTGTGATGCCGCATTAAGCCTGAGTTTTGGAGCGCCCCATTTTGTTTTCAGCTTTTAGCCGTTTAAACCGTTTTAACTTCCACGAAATCAAAACCAATCTCTTAAGTGGCTTGACGGTGGCCTTGGCCATGGTGCCCGAGGCCATTGCCTTTGCCTTGATCGCGCATGTTTCACCGCTGACGGGCTTATATGCTGCGGTGCTGGTTTGTTTCATCACCGCTGCCTTTGGTGGCCGACCAGGCATGATCTCTGGTGCGGCGGGGGCGCTGGCGGTGGTGATGGTGGCGCTGGTGGTACAGCATGGTGTGGAATATCTGTTTGCCACCGTGGTGCTGATGGGGCTGCTGCAAATGCTGTTTGCGGTGGCCAAGCTAGGTAAATTCATACGCATGGTGCCGCATCCGGTGATGCTGGGCTTTGTTAACGGCCTGGCCATTGTCATCTTCCTGGCGCAATTTAATCATTTCAAAGTGCTGGATGAAACAGGCGCCAGAGTCTGGATGCCTAGCAATGCACTCTATGTGATGGGCGGGCTGATAGTGTTGACCATGGCCATCATTTATCTGTTGCCACGCCTGACCAAAGCCATCCCTGCCACACTGATTGCCATTTTGCTGGTATCTGCGCTGGTGGCGGGTTTCAATATCGATACCAAAACCGTGGGTGATCTGGGCTCTATCGCTGGCGGCTTGCCCAGCCTGCATATCCCGCAGTTGCCACTGAACTGGGAAACCCTGCGCATTATTGTGCCCTATGCCTTGATTCTGGCGGCCATAGGCCTGATAGAAACGCTGCTGACGCTGAATCTGATTGATGAAATGACCAATACCCGTGGCCGCCCCAACCGTGAAGCCTTGGCACAGGGCGCGGCTAATGTGGTGACGGGGTTTTTTGGCGGCATGGGCGGTTGCGCCATGATAGGGCAGAGCATGATTAACATTGGCAACCAGGCCAGGCTGCGCTTGTCCGGCATTGCCACTGCCGTGTTCTTGCTTGGTTTTATTCTGTTTGCTTCGCGCTGGATAGAGATGATTCCCCTGGCGGCGCTGATAGGCGTGATGTTTGTGGTTTCGCAAAAAACCTTTGCCTGGGGCAGCTTCAGGTTATTCGGCCAAGTGCCCAAGGCTGACATTTTTGTGGGTTTGTTGGTGGCAGGCATTACCGTGATTTCTGACCTGGCCATTGCGGTGATCACAGGCGTGATCATTTCCGCGCTGGTGTTTGCCTGGGAGCATGCCAAGAAAATCCAGGCCAAGACCACGCTGGATGTAGACGGCAAAAAAATCTATGCGCTGGAGGGCACACTGTTTTTTGCCTCAACGTCAGCCTTTCAATCCCTGTTCTCTCCCGCGGATGATCCGCAGCAGGTGGTGATTGATTTCAAGGCCGCCAGGGTGGTCGATCACTCGGCGCTGGCGGCGATAGACACCCTCGCAATGAAATACCAGGCAGCTGGCAAAACCCTGCGCCTCAGGCATTTAAGCCCGGATTGCCGGGAGTTGCTGCACAATGCCCAGGGCATTATTGAGATAGATTTGCTGGAAGACCCGCAATACCGCGTGGCAGATAACGCCCTGAGTTAAATCCCAGGGCTAAGCCTCTGAGTTAGGCCTCTGAGTTAGGCCTTAGCTTTTACTCATGGATAGCCAGCACAAAATAGAGCCTGTGCTGACCATGGCAACACCCTGCCAGAAAGTCAGGGTCAGGCTGGTGTGCAGCATCCACGCGGCCAGCGCGGCTGAGAGCACAGGGGTGAAATAAGAAGCCCCTGCCAGTATGGTCATATTGCCGTGCAGTATGCCCACATTCCAGGCGGCATAGCCCAGGCCCATGGCCGCCGCGGCCAGGCCCAGCTTGAGCAGGGCGGGTGCATCAAACACCAGCGGGCTGGCACCCCAGGCAAAATATTGCAGCCAGAACACCGCCGCGCTGAGCATGAAAAACAAGGTAATGCCATTGCTGCCCTTGGCAATTCTGGCGGTGAGGGTGCAATAAGCGGCCCAGAGCACAGCACCAAGCAAGGCCAGCCCGTAGCTATAAGGGTTATCTGCAATATTCTCCACCATGCCTGCCAGCTGCAAGCCTGCATCACCTGCCAGTACATAGCCTATGCCCGTGAGGGAAACCATCAAACCAGGCACGATCAGCCAATTGGCGCGCTGGCCATTGAAGACAATGGCGCAGAGCATGGTGAACGCTGGCCACAGGTAATTGACCATGCCAACTTCTATGGCTTGCTGGTGGCTATGAGCCCAGCCTATGGAAAGCGCCAGGCACAGCTCGTAACACACAAACAACACGCTACCCCACAGCAGATAAGGCCGGGGAAACGTGCGGAGATTGCCCAAGCCCACGCTCAGCCACAGCAAGATGGAGGCCAGGGTGTAAATCAAAGCGGCGCCGCCTGTGGCACCAAAGTGCTCAGCAACCCCGCGTATCAAGCCCACAATGGCACTCCACAGCACTATGGCCAGCAGGCCGATGAGGGTGGATTGTGTGCGGGTTTTCATATCAGGGCTGGGGCAAAAGGCATGGCAAAGGCAGACATTTTAAAACAGAGGCGGGCGCGGCAGTGCGCCAAGGCAGGGGAGATATTGGTGGCAGGGCATGGTTTTAATCTGACAAGGCCCATATTTTTTAATGACTTAGTGGGCAAGGGGTAAGGAGAGTTTCCCTGAAAAAAACAGGGTTTTTTTGCGGTTGTCATCTGTATAAAACCACTGCTAAGCTATATTCACGCAGCTAGGTAATTGTCATCGATCAATTTGCACAAGCGTGGCTTGTGCTTCAGCCTGAGGGTGTCTATGCCGCTTTCTAATCTGGTTCAAGCTCACCAAGAAGCCATCAAGAAAATCATTGCCAGTCACAAGGGCCGCAACCCTCTGGATTTGGGCAATTACACGGGTGGCCGTGATGCGCGCAATACCGTGAACCTTTTTGTAGAGCCACTGCCAGCAGCAGGCTGGAAAGACCTGGTGGCCATGGAAACCGAACTCTCGCATTTGCTCGATGCCAAGGTCGTTATTTATGCCAATGCCGAAGCGGTGCCTGCGACGGTGATGGCCGCAGCCTCCCCAATATAGGGCCGCATTCAGCGCGCCAGAGAATAAAAAAGCCTGCATCTGCAGGCTTTTTTGGCTGAATTCTGCAAGGGGTTTACGGGCTCAAAGCAGGTGATTCAAGAGTATCAGCAAATACATGGATAGCAAGACGAAGAACATCAAGGGGATCAGCCATAGGGCGTGTTCATGTTCCAGCCATCTGGTAATGGACTGTTTTAATTTGCTCATGCGTGCACGCGGCATGACATGGCCTCACTGTGGCCTGAACTCATAACGCAAGGTAAACCATGCTGCGCGTGGTGCACCAGGTGCGAGGTAACTGGTATCCAGCCAGTCGAAGGAATTATGGTTGTAACCATCCGGGCCTATGGAGCCGCGTATTGATGGCGAGAATGGGTTGACGCCCAGCCGACCGGCGGTGAAATATTCTTTGTCCAGCAGATTGTTGACAATCAGGCTGGCTGACCACGAGGCGTTGAACTGATACTTGGTATGGAAATTCAAGCTGGCATAACCCGGAATCTTGCCGGGATTATTGGATGAACGACGCGCCTCAGTACGGATCTCAACTTGGTTAGTTACCGGGTCGGTGACTTCAAATGTGACGTATTTCACTACACCAGGACGGTGTTCATTATTTTCGTTGCCGCGCAGGAAGCTATCCGAGTGGACAACCGCGCTCAAACCTACCGTCCACTTATCGTTCATTTCATAGCTGAAGCTGGCGTTGACGTTATGCAAGGGCACACCAGGCATGCGGTTGCCCGGCTTGACAGTGATGGAGCGTGGGGAAGCTTCGCCTGCTTCGGACATGCCCAGGAACAGGTTTTCCTCAGCACTGCTGTTATGGTCGCTGGCCATGGTGAAGGTATCCTGGAAAGTCGCTTCGGTCAGTGAGTAATTGAGGTGGAAGCTGGCTTTGCCCCATTTGCCTGCCACACCTGCTTCCAGGCCCTGGCGCCGGGTTTTGCCCACGGTGTCGAAGAAGCTGCGGTTGCCGGGCAGAGTCACCATATAGATGTCATCTTTGAGGTCGGTACGGTATATGCCTAAGTTCCAGACCATATTCGGGCCCCAGTTGCCACGCATGCCGAAGTCATAAGTGGTGGCCTTGATCTGCGGCAGATAAGGGTCGCCTGACAAGGTGGTAGGCATGGAGCATGAGCGGTTTTGCGCCACGCTGCGGTAAACATATGCTGGGTCGTTGAAACCGTCTCCATCCAAGTCGTTGAGGTTGCCGATATAGGTAGGGGTCTTGTCCAGGGCGCAACCAAGCTCAATCACGCTGGGCGTACGCGTGCCTTGGGAGAGATTGCCGAATATGTTCAGGTCTTTGTTGGCCTGCCAGGCTGCACCCAGTGAAGGGTTGAGCGAGTAATAACTGAATTTCTCGGTCTCGGCTGGGTTGAGCAATCTGGCCACATCCGGGATTTTGTAACCGGTTTCGCAAGGGTCACCAGGACGGCAGATACTGAAATCATCGGGGTCGGAGGTGTATTGATGCAGGTTGAGCACCACCGAACCATATTCACGCGCGGCCAGGGTGTTTTTCACTGAGGTGGCGTTGTAGCGCAGCGCCCCTGTCATATGGAAGGTCTCTATCGGGCTCCAAGTTTCACTGATATAGAGACTTTTGGTGAGGGAAGTGCCATCGAAATTATTGCTCTGGATAGGCCTGTCAGCTGCTGTCAGCGCATCAAGAGCCTTGGCAGAGTCCAGATAGGCATGCCGGCGTGCATCAAAGAACCCCAGTCTTTGACTACTGCTGTAGTCTGCACTGGCAGAGTCTATGGAGGCTCCCACCATGAATTTATGGTGGTCGAAGTTCCAGTTGAGCTGCAGGGATGCACCGTTGATGAGTTGATCAATATTGGTATTGGTAATGGCGGCCGTGGGGACACCTACTACTACACCACCTGAGCCATTCTTGGCACCGTCGTAATAGCGCGGTTGTCCATTCGAATCCAGGTCGGCGATACCGCCGAATTCACTCTTGGGATTATCTGCTCTGCCTTGCTGGCAGGCGATGGAGTTTTGTGGCGTTTTGTAGAACACCATGTAGCGGCTGTAAGTATTGTCCGGGTTCTGCACGTGATAGTAATTTTCATTGCCAGAGGTGAAATCAATGGGGTCAGTTAATCCTGCTCCGGTGACGTATCCTGAGCCTTCAAATGAGGAATAGGCTTTGGCACCATTTAATTCTGGTGGCCGATTAGGCGGGTTGTATTGGCTATCAGGCCCATTCATGGGCAGGTATGCGACAGATGCCTTGTAGTTTTTGAAGAAGTCATAGTTGTATTTGACATAGTCAGCGTAGTAATCAGGTAGCTCCTGATTAAAACTGCCTGCGGGCAATATGGAGGGGTCGGGGGGGATGCCGGCATAACCATTGACGAGGAATTGCACTTCCATGTCGCTTTGGTAGAGCGCAAACAAGGGATGGTCAGCGGGGTCAGCACCGGAGACCACGGCGAGGACGTCGTTATAGATATCGTTTAAATTGTTGGGGGCCTTGACTACGTAGTAGTCCGGAATGCCGTATCGGTTGGTGCTGTCATACAGGCAGGTGTATTGAGCACCAGCCGTCATGTTGCGGGTAGCCGGGGTGTTGCCGTACTCAGTATAAACATCTGAATTGACAGATTTTCTCTTGCTGATCCTGCGGTAAGCCTGGCCAGTGATGGTGAAGTTGTCACTGACAAAATAGCTGCCGGAAAGCTGGCCTTGCCACAGGCGGTTATCGGTATTGTCCGGTGAGGTAAACACGCCATTGCGGTCTTGCCGGTACATTTCATTCGGTACCAGGCCATTGCCGACCAGATCGTTCCAGGCGACTAAGCCGGTGAGGTTGAGATCAAGCTTGTCGCCGCGATAGCTGCCTTTACCGAATACCTGGTTGACTTTGCTGGGAGAGTTATCACGCCAGCCATCTTCAAGAAAGATATTCGCTGCGGCAAAAGCCGCCACGGTGCCGTTGTTCCAGCCGCCTTCTGCCTGCAGTTGCTTGCGGCCAAATGAGCCGGTGAGGATGTTGGCATCTACGCCTGTATTGCTGAAACCATCCTTGGTCTTGATGGTGAAAGCGCCACCCAGCGTGTTGAGGCCAAACAGCGGATTAGAGCCGGGGAAAACATCGACATTGGCGATGGCATTCATGGGAATCATGTCCCAATTCACCACATCACCAAACGGTTCATTGACGCGTATGCCGTCAAAGAAAACCGACAGGCCTTGTGGCGTGCCTATCTGTGGGCCAGCAGTAAAGCCGCGATAGGTCACATCCATCTGGAAGGGATTGCCCTGGTAGTCATTGATATTGACCGATTGCAGCTTGCGATTAAGCAAATCGGTCAAGCTAAGGGAGTTGGCCTCCTTGATTTCCTTAGCCGTAATACTCTGCACATTCCCCGGAATCTCCTCTTTAGTCAGACCCAGCCCAGGCAAGGGCCCAACCTCATAAAAGCGCTTGGCACGCACCAGCACTTCATCCACACGTAATTGTTCTGATTTCGGCCCCAGGGCAGGCAGGGTTTTGTCTTCAATGGGGGCGGGGCGTAATTCGTAATTGCCCTGGCGGTCTGAGACCAGCTCCAGCCCTGTGCCTTGCAACAGTTTGTCAAACGCCTCGTCTGGGCTGTAAACGCCTTTTAATGCGGCTGAGTTTTTGCCTTTGGTGATGTTGGGGTCATACACCAGGGGTTTGCCTGTTTTTTGCGAGAGTTTGTTGAGTGCTGCGCCCAGGCTGCCCGCAGGGATATCGTATTCCTTGCGGTTGCTGGGCAGGGTGGTGTTAAGGTCAGCGGCAGAGGCTATGCCATTAGCCAGCAGCAGGCTACTAGCCAGCAGCAGGCTATTAATGCGCAGCATGTTAGTAATGCGCAGCAGATTATTGCTCAGGCTGATGTGTGTGATTGATTGCGGATGTGTGCTCCGCTTGTGTTGATTGCCCATGAATCTCTCCCCGGAAATTGGATGCTTTGGGCAATGACGAACCAGAATGTAAAAGTGCTAGGTAAACCTGCTTATTATTTTGTCTGCGTATCCTGTGATGTATTGTTCAGCTTTACCACGGCCAGGTAAGGGTATTGCTCAACGCGTATAGGCAGCAGTTTGCTCAGCATGGCATAGGCTTTATCCATATCGGTCACCGGAATCACGCCGGAGACCTGCAATGTATTCATTTCCTTGGCATCAAAATAAATCTTGCCTGGGGTATAGCGCTCCAGTGCCTTGAGCACTTCGGATAAAGGGGTGGCTTCAAAGCTGAGGTAGCCGCCTGTCCAGGCGGTGAGTTCATCAATGTTCACAGGCTGAGCCACCATGCCGGGTTTTAGCGCGGTAACGCCGCTGCCCGCTTGCAGGGTCAGGCATTCAGGCTGCGCGCTGCGGAATATGCCGCTGGCAGGGCAGACCTTGACGCTGGATTCAATCACCGCCACCGCAGTGTTGCCACCCAGGTGCTGCACTTGATACTGCGTGCCCAGTGCTTCTGCCGTGCCGTTGCTGGTGGCAACGATCATGGGGCGTTGCGGGTTTTTGGCCACATTGATGATGATTTCGCCCTGGCGCAGCTTGATCAGGCGTTGGCTGTCGCTGTAAGTCACATCAATGGCTGAGCCAGTGTTGAGCTTGATCACGCTGCCATCTTCCAGCGCAATTTCGCGGATTTCGCCCGCTGCCGTGCTGTAATCTGCCAGGTAATGATCACCCCACGGGCTTTGCAGCAGCGCAAAACAGCCTATGCTGAGCGCCGCAATGGCAAGATAAGCCTTGGTGTTGCGCATGATGGCCTTGCCGGATGGCAGGCTTTGCAATGCCGATCTGGCCCCCTGCGCCTGTAACCCATCCAGTGAACCCCAGAACTCCTCCACCGTGGCATAGGCACTTCTGTGATCCGGGCTGGCATGCAGCCAGGCGCTGAAAGCCGCTTGTTCCTCAGCGCTGATGGCGTCTGAAGTCATGATGGCTTTCCAGTGGGCTGCCGCCTCTATATGCATGGCCTTGTTCATGCGTAACTGCTTAGCCTAAGTCCTGGCAACGCAACAAGCCGCAATCACCTGCGCCAGATATTGCCGCACACGCGCCACCGAAATGCCAAAGTGCGCGGCAATTTCTGCATGCTTCAAGCCATCCAGGCGGTTCATGAGAAAAATCTCTCTGGCCTTGGGTGTCACCCCATCCAGCACATTGGCAATGTGCAGCAGTGACTCTACTGCCATGGCCAATTGCTCGGGGGAATCAACAAACTGCTCAGACTGGGAAAGCTGGAGAAACTGCAGGTAAGTCTGCTCAAGGTGACGGCGGCGTATAAGGTCAATCAGAATGCGCTTGGCCGTGGTGGTGAGAAACGCGCGCGGCTGGGTCAGCTCATCCAGATGTTGGTGATCAATCAGCTTAACAAAAGTATCTTGCGTGATATCTGCCGCCTGATGCTGGCAGCGCAGCTTGCGGATCAAATAAGCGTAAAGCCAGCTTTGATGCGATGAGTAAAACAGCTCAAACCTATTGTAATGACTCATCCCCAGCGCCCCTGCCTGTTTCTGACGAAAATGCTAAAAAACATGCAATAAAGATGCCCGGCAACCGCCAGGCATTAAGCTGATGAATGCATTGAGTTTTGTGCAAATGTGATGTTGAGTGGTTGGTTCAATATAGCCAATTGGTGACTTGTTGGTGGTTATATTGAGCCAAAAATGAAGATTTACTGGGATTCAGGCGCGGCGGCGACGGCCATGCAGCCCCAGCAAACCCAGCCCCGCCAGCAACATGCCCAGCATTTCTGGCTCGGGCACCGCTGCCACCTCAAATTGCAGATAAACACTATCTACAGAAAGCCTGGTGTAAGACGTGACATCGAGATAAGGGAAAGTGGCTGCCACGCCGCTAAGCTGCAACTCGCCGCTAAACGCCCGGAACAACGCTAATTCACCCCAAGCGCCCAATGCCTGATCACGATTGAAGCTATCACTGATCACCTGCGGATAACCCTGCTCGCCCAATATGGTGGTATCAAAGCTCGTGCCCACCGCATAAAAATAGTTAGGCACTTCCAGCCCAGGGTTGCTGGTGCGATAAGCCACCAGGGCAGAGCTGAACACCACATTGGCAAGGTAGAGGCCATCGGTTTCAACCCCGTTAATTTCATAACTACCCGTGATGCCTGCTGTTATGTTTTTCAGCACATAGCCAGGCTTTAAAATCAGGGAGAAATTTCCCAGGCTGTCATTGAATTCCTGCACATCAAAGGCATAAGCCGTGCGGGAGTATTGGCCGCCAAACTGTAGCTCTATTTTGTCATTGGCAAAGCTGCCAGTGCCGGGTGCAAGGTAAAGCGAGTAAGCATCGCGCTCATAAGTATTGGCATAAGCGCTCATGCTTGCCATCAGCAAAAGCGCAGTCCCCATCAGTGTTTTCAGCATGTTTTCCCCTGAGTTATTTATTGTTGAGTTATAGATTTAATCGCTGAATTCAAGCGCTAAACCCATGTAGCGCCAATAGTCCAAACGTACTATCAGGGTTTTGCCTGCTAAACAGTTATATCTAGGCAGGGCATGGCTGTTCACCACGGCGCAAAATTGCCGCCACATGCATGTGGTGCAGTACAAAGCGGCATCAATACAAACGGTTCAACATCACCACCAGCTCTAGCGCCAGCAGTAGAAAAAAAGTCAAAGGCAAAATCCAGAACAGACTTTCATGCTCAAGCCACTGGGCGAACCAGCGCTTGAGTTTTTGCAGGGTCTGGGGGGCTGGCATGATGGGTTTATTTTCTCGGGTCAAACTCATAACTCAGGCTGATCCATGCCGCCCTGGGGGCACCAGGGGCCAGGAAGTTGGTGGTCAGCCAGTCCGAGGAGTTGTGGTTGTAACCATCCGGGCCAATTGCCCCATTGATGGAGGGGGAGAAGGGGTTTCTGCCCAGCCTGCCCGCGTTGAAATATTCCTTGTCGAATACATTGTTGATGCGCAAGCCCAATGTCCATTCACTGGATAGTTTGTAGCTGGTCTGCAGATTGAAGGTCATGTAGCCAGCAACTTCCCCCTTGGATGTCGTAGGAGCACGAGCGATAGGGTGGTACACCCCTGTTACCGTGTCCTCAATGCTGTCGATGAGTGCTACGCCTTGTCGGTGTTCATTGTTTTCGTTGCCGCGTACATAAGCCATGGAGTGAGCCACGGCGGTAAAGCCAATCTGCCAGTTAGGGGTGACGGCATAGCTCATTGAAGCATTGAGGTTGTGCAAGGGAACACCAGGCATGCGGTCACCTGGAGTGACGCGGATGCGGCGGCCATAATCACTATTGCCGGTAACACTTTCTACCGAGCTGCTATTGTCATTGGCGGCCATCCAGAAATCATTCTGGAAAGTGGCATCGGTCAGGGCGTAGTTCAGCCTGAAGCGGGTTTTGCCAAAGCTGCCGCTGATGCCGGCTTCTATGCCTTGCCTGCGGGTTTCGCCTATGGTGTTGAAGAAACTTCTGTTGCCTGGGTAAGAAACCAGATAAATGTCATCACGCAAATCGGTTCTATATGCACCCAGGTTCCATTCCACATTTTCGCCCCAACGGCCACGCAGACCGATATCCAGGGTTTGCGCCTTGATTTGCGGCAGGTAAGGGTCTCCTGACAAGGTGTTGGGCAGTGAGCAGGAACGGTTTTCTGCCAGGCTGCGCTCCAGGAATTGCTTGTTACCTGATGCGTCAATGCCAATCTGTACTGGTGTTGGGTCAAATGCGCATCCCAGTTCAATCACAGAGGGGACGCGTGTGCCCTGCGACCAGTTACTGTAGAGATTAAGGTTGGGTTGGGCCTGCCAGCTGACACCCAAAGAAGGATTTAAGGAGTAATAGTTGAATTTCTCTTTTTCTTCTGCATTCAGCAGATTACCAACGTTGGGAACAATGTAGCCTGTGGTTGGGCATACCCCTCTGATACATACGCCGTATTCATCCGGGAATGCCTCAAACTGCGAAAGATCAAATACTGTATAACCAAAGGTACGCGATGCCATTTTGTTGGTGCCACGCGTCACGTTGTAACGGGCAGAAGCACTGAAATGCAGGGTTTCGATCGGGCTCCAGTTCTCGCTGGCATACAGGCTTTTGGTCACTTGCCTGCCCTTGAAATTATTATTGCTGATGGACTGGTCTGCCGCCGCGTATTGGTCGCGTATCTGATCCGGCGCCAAATAAGCATCACGCTCTGCATCAAGCAGCCCCAGCATCTGGCCGCTGGTGTATTTGGCTGAAGGCAGGTCGACAGAGGCGCCGACCATGAATTTATGCTTCTCGAAGTTCCAGTTGAACTGGATAGAGGCACCATCAGTGACCTGATTGATATTGGTGTTGGTCAAGACGGCAGTGGGGGTGCCTTCCACAACCCCAGGGGCTTTGCCACCAGGTTGGGCCGCCCCATCTACGTAGGTAGGGTCATAAGGTAAACCAAGAGGTCCATATGGTACTTCCAGTGGAGCACGCCCGGTGGTATCGGTGCCATCTGGGCCTCTGGTGTATTCGGCACAAGTGGCAGCATTGTTGGGAGGCACAATCACCATTAGATGCTGGACACCATCGTCGGTGTAGAAATAAAAGTTCGATAGTGAGAAGGCGGCTTGGGTAAAGTTATCACCCACCGTAGTCCGATACTGTAAAAACACTGTGGGATCATAAGCCCAGGCAGGCGCCATTCCACTGCCAGTTGAGGGTGCACCCACTGCAACGCTAGGTGGTGCGCCATTCTGGGCTCTGAAGATCAGTTTTTCTTTATAGTTTTGAAATACACCATAAAAGTTATTCTGTGCCCCAGCGAGAAATTCGCTGGCTTCGGGGGGCAAAGGCTTGTTGAATGATCCGGCGGGGGGATTGCCTGAAGCGAAATCCCAGAATTGGGCATTGGCGGCCATGTCGAAAAGATCGCCTGGATTACCCATGTCAATCAGATAGTAATCCGGCAGGCCATAATCATTGGAACTGTCAAACAGGCAGGTGAATTGTTCTCCTGGCCGCAGGTTTCTCAGGACTCTCTGAGTACCATGTTCGGTATAGACATCGGCGCCCAAACTCTTGCGCTTGCTGTCTCTGCGATAGGCTTGTGCAGTAATCGTAAAGTTGTCGTTGACGAAATAGCTACCCGAAAGCTGGAATTGCCATAGGCGGTTATCCGTGGTGTCTGGAGAGGTGAATACGCCGTTTCTATCCTGCTTGTACATTTCATTGGGCATGAGTCCATTACCCACCAGATCATTCCACACAACCAGGGTGCTCAGATTAAGATCAAGCTTGTCGCCGCGGTAACTTCCTTTGCCAAACACCTGATTGACGCGGCTGGGAGAGTTCTCGCGCCATCCATCCTCCAGGAAAATATTGGCCGCCGCAAAGCCAGCCACCGTGCCGTTATTCCACCCACCTTCGGCCTGTAATTGCCTGCGACCAAATGAGCCGGTAAGAATTTCTGCATTCACAGCGGTGTTGTTGAAGCCATCCTTGGTTTTCATGGACAGCGCGCCACCGAGCGTACCCAGCCCAAAGATGGGGTTGGAGCCAGGAAACACGTCAAAACTAGCCAGGGCATTGAGTGGCATCATGTCCCAGTTCACCACATCACCAAACGGTTCATTCACGCGTATGCCGTCAAAGAACACAGACAAGCCTTGTGGTGTGCCTATCTGCGGCCCTGCGGTGAAGCCGCGGTACTGCACATCCATCTGGAAAGGGTTGCCCTGATAATCGTTGACGTTGACCGATTGCAGCCTGGAGTTCATGAGGTCGGTGATGCTCAAGGCTTGCGCTTCCTTGATGTCCTTAGCAGTCAGGCTCTGCACATTCCCAGGAATCTCCTCCTTGGTCAGCCCCAGCCCAGGTAGCGGCCCAATCTCATAAAACCGTTTAGACCGCACTTCAATCGCATCCACTTTCAAATCCAGCGGCAGCGCCGAGTGGTCATCCTTGAGTATGAGTTTTTCCAGCGTATAGCCGCCCTGACCATCGCTGACCGCAGTCAGGCCGCTGCCTTTGAGTATGGCTTTGAAGCCTTCATTCAGGTTGAAATGGCCTTGCAGGCCGGGGGAGGTTTTGCCCTGGGTCAGGCTGGGGTCAAAAGAAACCGAAACCCCGGATTTGCCTGCAAAGCTGGAAAGGGCCGGGCCTAAAGGGCCAGCCGGAATAGTGTAAGGTTTGCCTGTGAAGCTGCTTTCATCGGCCAGTGCTGGCAGGCTGAGCGCGGCGGGCAAGGCCAGGCTGGTGATCAGGCCCAGCAGGCCGATATTGGCGATGGCTCGCCTATTGTTTAATTTCATTATTCTCCCCTTATTACACAATCTGACTGTTTGCGCTCTATGTCAGGCGAGGAGTCAAAAAGGGACAGAAATAATTAAATTTTGTAGAAAGTGCCCCAGTAACGCGTTTTCCACTCTATGCGCAGCGGGCGGGTGCGCTGCAGGGTGGCGAGTATTTGCTCTGGGTCTTTCAGCTGGAAAGCACCGGAAATGCGAATATCCCGCGCGGCTGCATCACAGCGCAAAATGCCGGAGCGGTAACGGCTCAATAGTTTGATAAAGTCTTCCAGCGGCATGTTCTCGGCATACAGCACGCCATCAACCCAGGCAATTTCGTTGTTATCCAGCACGCCTAGCGAGCTAATGCCGCTCGCAGTGAAGAAGGACTGCTGGTTATGCTGTACCACAGTGGGAATGTGTGTGATATCGGATTGAGTGATATCGGCCGGGCTGATCTCCACCGCGCCTTCGAGCACGGCCAGGTAACTGCTGTCATCAGCCAGGCTGGCAACAAACTTGGTGCCCAGCGCACGTAATCTGCCGTGCGGGGTTTGTACAATCAAGGGCCGTTGCTGGGCATCGTGCGCGGTTTCTATATAAATATCGCCCTGACGCAAATGCAGGGTGCGGCTGCTGGGTGAGTAGGCCACATCTACCGCGCTGCGAGAGTTAAGCAGCAGGCTGGTGCCATCTGCCAGCACATAGCGCTCACGCCCCCCCACGGCGGTGCTGTAATCCGCCACCCAGGCCTGCCAGGGCAGCAGGCGGTAAGCCAGGCCACCAGCAGGCAACACCACGGCCAGCCCAAGCAGGGGTTTGATAAAGGCGCGGCGGTCAAACAGGGCGGGCCTGTCCAGCACCTGCCTGCCCAGCGGGGCGGGGATGTGCTCAAACTTGCCCGCCAGGCTGGCGGCTTGTGACCAGATATGCGCGTGCTGCGGGCTTTGCGCCTGCCAATGCTGCAAGGCGGCTTGGTCACTGGCGCTCAGCGTGCCCTGGTGCAGCTTGGCCAGCCAGGCGGCGGCCTGGCTGATGATGGCTTTGCGTTCGTTTTCAGTTGCCTGAGCTGTTGCGTGCAGTGGCTGGCTCATAGCATGAAGTGCAGGCAGTGTTCGTAAGCGCTGGCGATATAGCGTTTGACCGTGCGCTCAGAGACTTTAAGCTCACTGGCAATCTCGGCATATTTCATATGCTCAAGATGCAGCAGCAAAAAAGCCAGGCGGGTTTTATGCGGCAGGCTGCCCAGCATCTGGTCTATGTCATGCAGGGTTTGCAGCAATATCACTTGGTCTTCTGCAGAAAGGGCATGGGCAGTGCCCAAGTCACCCAGCGCTTGCAGATAGGCACTTTCCAGTGATTGGCGCTGATAATAATTGCAGAGAATGCGCTTGGCGATGGTGGTGAGATAAGCGCGCGGCTCATGAATGGCGCTGATGGTATCAGTGGGGTGCTTGAGCACGGAAACAAAAGTATCTTGCGCCAGATCAGCGGCGGTATCTCTGGAAGACAGGCGCTTGTTGAGCCAGGATTGCAGCCAGCCATGATGGGCCTCGTACATCGCTTGCACTAATCTTTGAGAATGCAGCTGACTTGGGTGCAGTTGATTGGGGTGCAGCTTTCCTGAATCAGGCTTTTGCGCGTGAAGCTTTACGTAATCCGGCATTACAGAGTCAAGCACTGCAGCATCAAGCTTGGTCATTATTCGCAGCCATATCATCAAGTTGTGGCTCAAAGCTGCAAAAATAGTGCCACAGCGTGGTATGGCCTTAAGTACATGAATTGATAGTCATTGCGTGGAATGGCTGTGAATGTTGGTGGCTGATATCAGCCACCATTGGTTGTATATAGCCAATTTGCGCAGTCATTATTCAATAGCGGGGATTTTAAGGTCTGACTAGCAAAACAAAGCCCCATGCGGGGCTTTGTTGTCTGCGCTCTAATTCACTAGAGTCAGTGTTGGATGCGGAACGTTCTTAAACGCCACAGCCCGAGCAACAATACTATCCAGGCGATGGCCAACATGGCCCATGCATGCGCGGGCGCTGATGCACTATGTTCACGCGCGGTGAATGTGGGCTGCTTGGCGAAATCTGCCGTGCCAAACGCCTGGTCCTGGAACAGGTAAGGGTAGTAAAACTCCCTTATCTGGCGGTGGAAGTCGGCTATTTGATCCTGATAGGCCAGTTGCGCCAGCAGGTCGGTATCCGCAATACGGTGCAATATGGCTTGCGCCGCCACGCCAGGCAGCAACCAGCCCAGGCGGTTGCTCCACTCTTGCCTTTGCAGCAAGCCTGCTCTATAGGCCTGAGCTTGAGGGGCCACGCTTTCATCACCTAGTTGATGGAAAGCAAAATACCATTTCCAGTGGAACACCTGGGGTAGCGGGGCGGAGTTGCTCCACTCAGGGTAGTGCGCATAAAAACGCTGCATGGTGTCTTCCCTCGGCACTTCCCACGCGCCATGCACAGCCTGCCTTTGCGCCAGCATCAGGTCTACCCCCTGATGCACAGGCACGGCGCGCAGTATGGCCACATTGGCCAGCGTGGGCAGCACCAGCGTGAGCAGCACCCACACACTCATCAATGCCGTGGCATTGGTGACTGAGCGCCAGCCGCGCACGATAAGCAGCAGGGATAAACCAAACCAGAACGCCACATAGCTGGTGATTACCGCCAGGATGACGGCCAATGCGCCTGGTGAGGTGCCCGCATAAACTGCCCCCAGCAACACCGGAATAATCAGACTTAACAACACCAGCATGAAGCGCAAGCTGGTTCTTCTGAACCAGACCTGCCTACCCTGCGGCAAGGAGGCCAGCAGGCGCAATCTGCCGGTTTGTTGCTCGCCTGAAATCAAATCGTGCATCAGGGCTATGATGAATAGCGGCGTGAGATAAATTAAGACAAAGGCAAAATCAAAGCGGCCAGGCAGCGCCAGCTCGGGGTTGAAAATTTCACCTTCATACAGTTGCGCCTGCAAGCCCAGCGCCCGCACGCGCAGCACATAAGGCGCTGAGTCACGGGTGCCTATGGCCAGAAATGCCGCGTCCGAAGGGGCATCCCAGGTGCTGTAAAAGGTGTAGTAGGCGGGATAACCTGCATCTGGCGCCTCTGCATAGGTGTGGGCCACTGCGGCTAAATCCTCTGCCTGTAGCGGGGCCAGCCTTTCTATGGTGGCTTGCTGGTGGCGGATTTCCTGCAAGCCTGACCATACGGCCAGGCCACTCAAGGCCAATAGCAGCAGCAAGGCCAGGATGGAAAGGTAAGCGCGTTGCAGCAGTTTTAATTCATGCTTGATCCAGCTCATTTGACGGCTTTTGTTCATTTGATTGCCCTGGCTCATTTGATGCCCCTTGCTAAGCGTAAGCTCTGTAATAGCGTTAACGCGCCTAGCAGCATGACCCAAAGCAGCAGTGTGCCCAAGGCGGGCAGGGCGGTTTTCAGGGTGCTCCAGCTTGAGCTGGGTTTGAAGCTGAACTCTGGGAAGGTCTGCCAGTTGGAACGATCTATGCGGTTTTCCTTGCCTTTGGTGGTGTCGTCCACATAGCTCAATTTTTCGGTTTGTAGCTTGTTCAGGCCTTGCACCAGGTTGTAGCGGTATTGCTCACCCTGCTCAAGAAAACTTCTGAAATTCTGCAAATCAGTACCCGCGGCGCTCATGGAAAGCCGCTTGAGTGCAAACAAGGGGCTGAGCCAGGCAAAGTCATCGACAAAACCATTTTGGGCGGTCTGCAGATCAAAGGCTTTTTTGGCATAGCGGTTGAACAGGGCGCTGGCCTTGCGCTCACCTTCCATGCCCACCAGGCCTTTGAAGTTGACGGGCAAATCTTCAATCCGGCTCACGCCATATTGCTTGAGCACTTGATCGCGGAATTCAGCAAACTTGGGGTCGTTGGGGTTATGCGAATCACCTAGTGCCAGATATTCCTTTTGGATGGTGATTTCGTTTTCAAAGCGCGTGGGCAGGCTGATGGCCGCATTGACCAAATCCGGCACCCAGCGCGGCAGCAGAATAATCGCCACCACCCATATTGCCAGCAAGCCCAGCAAGGCATCACGGCTACGCTGGCACAGGCTGGAAATAAACACCACCATCAATGACCACAGCAACAGCCAGACTGCATAACCCGCGATTAATACCAGACTCATGCCCCAGGCAGATTCACCTGTGAGGGCTAACACCCCCAGCATGAGCACGGCAGGCAGCAATACTAGGCCAGTAAACGCAGACAGCGCTGCCAGCTTGCCCAATACCAGTTGCTGGCTACTCACGCCCTGGGTCAGCAGCAGGCGCAGCGTGCCTGATTCGCGCTCACGCGCAATGCCAGAAAAACCGACAAAAACCAGCAGCAGCGGTGCCAACACCTGCAACACAAAAGCCGGGGTTAATTGCCCAAAGCGCAGCAAGAGCGAAGATTGCCTGACGTCACCAAAATTGGCGCTGTTCTGGCGGTGCGCCTCCAGAAACAGGGTGTTACCGGTATAAGCACTGATGCCGGGGTCAAACGCTGCCAGCGCGTTCAGAGGCCGAAACAGAAAATGGCCATAATGCGCCATTCTATGCGGGTGGCGATCTGGCTGGGATTCAAACTCATGGTTGGATTGCGTTTGGTAACGCGCTATTTCTGCGGCGCTGTTACGCTGATGTTCCCAGGCATTGAGTGAAGCAATCAGCATCAGCACCGTGAGCAAGAGGGTGCCTAGCACGGCCACATGGTTTCTCAGAAGGGAGCGGCATTCTTCCCGTGCGATTCTTAACACAATCTTCATCATGCCTGCCCTGCATAACGACGATGCAGCAAGCGCACGTCAAACCTATCCTGACCTTCTGCTGCCACTTCTTCCACCAGGCGGCCAGCCTCAAGGAAGCCTATGCGGTCAGCCACGTCCGCTGCGCTGAGTAGATCATGCGTCACCATGAGAATGGCGACATTTTGCTGCCTGAGCAGGCTTAACAAGCGGTTGAATTCTGTAGTGGCCTGCGGGTCCAGGCCAGAGGTAGGCTCATCCAGCAGCAGGGCCGGGACTTTACGCGCCAGGGCCAAGCCTATGGCCACTTTTTGCCGCATGCCCTTGGAAAAACCGCTGACACGGCGATCAAACGCGGCAGGGGCCAGGCCCGCTGCGGCGAGTGAATTGGCGATGGTGTCGGCAGTTTCACGCTGGCCTGCAAGGTCTAGCAGATATTCCACATTTTCACGCGCAGTCAGGTGCTCATACAAGGCAACGTTCTCGGGAATATAGGCAAACTGCTTGCGTGCCTCTGCCGGGTGGGTGCCAGGGTCTATGCCATTGACACGTATGCTGCCTGATTGCGGTGCAAGAAAGCCGAGAAACAGGCTTAAAGTGGTGGTTTTGCCTGCACCATTGGCACCGAGCAAGGCATAAATCTCGCCGGGGCGTATATGCAGATTAAGTTGGTGCAAGATGGTTTTGCTGCCATAAGCGGCAACGGCATTGACGGCATCCAGTATATATTCGACGCTGGTGGCCGCGGGTGAAAGCGCTTGATTGTTGACCATGATATTGAAGCTCGAAAATCCAAATCTGTATTCAGGCTGAAGGAGTAAGCAAGGATTACTCCATGTGGATATGCAACAAGGTTGCACGTAAATGCAAAATGATATCATTCACTGGCTGAATGCACCACCCAGCTGAGCAGAAGCAGCGTTGCTAGCTTGCAGAATGCTGGATTGAACCAGCTGCCAGGCGAGTCATGCTGATAAACTAGCGCGCACATGGCTGTTAGCATGTGCTGCAAATTAACTCGCTTATACAACTTCTAATTCACTCATTTAAACCATACCTTCAATCCAGACTAACCCTGCATGAACGAGACCCTGTTGTTATTCGGTTTGCTGCAAACCACCTGGCTGGAAATCATTTCCTTCCTGCTGGCCATGGCCATGGTGCTGCTCAATATCCGCCAGTCTGCCTGGGCCTGGCTGTTTGCTATTGCCTCTTCCGCGCTGTATGCCATGGTGTTTTACGATGCGCGTATTTATGGCGATATGGCTTTGCAGTTTGTCTTTATTGCCGTGTCTGTGTGGGGGCTGTATCAGTGGTTGTTTGGCGGGCCGGATCATCAAGGGGTGGCGGTGTCACGCTTATCACGCCGAGGCTGGGGCCTAGTGGCAGTGACCTGGCTAGCAGCCTACGCCAGCATTGCCCTGCTGCTGCATGCTTTTACCGATAGCGATGTGGTGCATATTGATGCGTTTTTGACTGCTGGCAGCCTTGTGGCGCAGTTTCTGCTGACGCGAAAGACGCTGGAAAGCTGGCATTTGTGGATACTGATCGATAGCCTGTATGTGGGCTTGTATCTATATAAGCACTTGTACCTGACGGCCGGGCTATATGCCTTGTTTACCGTGTTGGCCGTGCTGGGTTTACGCGTCTGGAAAAACTCCCTGGCTAAAAATATGGCAATGTCATGAGCGGCAAAGGCATGAGCAAGCCCGTCAGCACTGCAAGCATTCTGCGCATAGCCATACTTGGTGCGGAGGCCACAGGCAAATCCACCCTGGCCGCCGCGTTGGCCGCGCATTACCACACGCTATGGGTGCCGGAATATCTGCGTGAATTTGTAGAGACCAGCCAGCGCCCGCCCGTGGCTGCAGAACAACTACTGATTGCAACGACCCAGCTTCAGCGTGAGGCCGAAAGCGCAAAGCGCGTGCTGGAGCAAACCAGCAGATTGTTGTTCTGCGACACCACGCCGCTGATGACGGCGATTTACAGCGAGCATTATTTTGTTGAGGCTGATTCTGCGCTGGCGAGGTTGGCAGCAGCGCATGACTATGCCGCCACCATAGTCACCGCCCCCAGCATGCCCTGGGTGGCCGATGGCATGCAGCGCGACTCTGACGCGGTGCGGCAGAAAGTGCACCAAACCCTGCTGCATAAGCTGCAACAGGCGGGTATTCAATATCAGCTAGTAGATGGCAGCCTGCAACAGCGTGTGCTGCAAAGTGTGAAATATCTCGGCGTATTGCTGGCTCAAACTGACTAGTACAAATAGTGAGGGGCAAGACTCCACCACAAAAAAATGCGGTTAAGTCTTGCCCCTCATGAGGACTTGTCCTTCATTAGGACTAGCCCAGTGATGTGCGTGTTGCTAACTAAAATCTATCAAAAATCGATCTGCGCCGATACCCTGAATACGCGCGGCGCACCCGGGATCAAATAGCCACCAAAGGCACTGGAAGCATCGCCCCAGTAGAACTTGTTGAACACATTGTCTACGCCAAAGCGGAAGGTAGTCGCAGTGTCGCCAATTTTGGCGATATAACGTCCGCCCAGATTCAGCACGTGGTAGCCATCCACTTTTCTGTTTAAACCCGCAATTTCATTATTGGGCGCAAAAGCCTTGCTGCTGGAATAAAGCCAGGTGGCATTGAGCTTGAGTGCAGGCAGGCCAGGCCAGCTGTATTCACTGTAAACAGCAGATTTATACCTGGGCACGTTGCCTACCTGCTTGCCTTCAATGCGCGCATCGTCCGTGTCTTGTGCCTTGGCTTGCAGCGCGGTGAAACTGCCGCCCAGCATCCAGTCACGCGTGACGCGGCCCTGTGCTGCAAATTCAATACCACGGTTGATCTGCTTGCCTGCCATGACATAAGTCGAGCTGGCATCCACATATTCATTCTGACGCTTGATCTGGAAAATAGCCGCCGACAGGCTGAGATCCGGGGTGACATCGGTTTTGACGCCCAGCTCCAGCTGTCTGGACTTGTTTGGGTCCATGATGACTTCTGCATTGGTGGTGCCAGTGGGGGCTTCGCCGCCTGGCTCCAGGCCTTGCGCGTAAGAGCCATATACAGAAAGTGTGGGCTGCGGGCTATATACCAGCGCCACATTTGGCAGCACAAAATTGTCATCGGTTTGGCGCGTGAGTGCACCGGAGGAATTGTACTGATCACGCTTGAGCTGCACGTAGCGTACACCTGCGTGAAGTTTCAGCTGCTCGGTCAAGGCCATGATGTCCTGCACAAACACCGCGCGTTCTTCATCCTTGCGGCGCAGGCTCACTGGGTTAACACCGGGCAGCGCAAAATCGTAATACACCGGGTTGTAGATATTGCCCTCGCCTACATAATTGAAGACGTAATCGGCAAATTTGTCCTGGCGATTCAGGGTAGAAACGCCAGTGCTTAGCTCATGCTGCACATGGCCAGTGGTAAAGCTGCCTTGCAGCAAGGCCTGTGTGGTGGTGATGCTGCGTTTGTCGTTTTTGCGGCGCAGATCGTACAGCGAGTAATCACCATTGCTGCAATAGCCCGTGATCAGCCCCTGGCCCTGACAGCCAGAAGGCAAGGCCACAGCATCATCCCGGTTGAGGGTGGACTGGTTGGCCTGCAACACGGTGCGCCATTGATCATTCAGGGTGTAGTTGAATTTCACGCCCAGGTTGTAACTGTCATCCACCACTGGGCGGCTCCAGGGTTGATCATTCAGCATCTGCTTGGCGCGTATGCCAGTGGGAATGCGCTGCTCAGGCCCCAGCAACTGGAAACCAGGCACTGTCAATTGCGATTTGTGCTGATAGTCGAGATCAAACTGCAACAGCGCACGTGGGCTGAAATGGAAATCAAACGCACCAGAAATAAAATTGCGGTTGCCAGTCGAGCCATCGATATAGGACTTGATATCTTCTGCCGCCACGTTGATGCGGTAACCAAACACGCCATCATCTGAACGTCCACCCAGATCCACCGCAGCATACTTGGTGCCGCGCTCACGCAGTTCAAACGTGGCAGTGCGCAGCGGAGTATCGGTAGGGCGCTTGGTCACATAATTTAGCACGCCACCCGAGGCGGCAATGCCGGACTGCAAGCCCGCCAGACCCTTGAGGATTTCGAGGCGCTCCTTGTTCTCCATAGGCACCATGGCCTGGGCCAGAATCACCAGGCCATCCTTACGGTAGTTGGCACCTTGATCCAGCACAAAACCACGGATGGCAAACCAGTCTGCCAGACCCACCGCGTTATAGGAGTTCTGCACACTGGCATCCCACTTCACCGCATCCGTGGCAGAACGCACACTGCGATCCTGCATTTGCTCTTGCGTGATCACGGTGATGGAGGCCGGGGTTTGCTGCAGCGAGGTTTCACTAAAACCACCCACGGCGGCAGTGCGCGCGGCTTTGGATTGAGAGGATGATGAAACCGTGATTTCTGGCAGCGCGTTATCGGCAGGTGCGGCAGTGTCTGCCAGGGCCATAGGCGCAAATGCGCAACTGATGGCCAGTGCAGTAAGTTTGGGGCTAAAGGAAAAAGCAGGCATTGTGGTGTTCACTCGCGTTAAGGACATGCATGCGAGGAACGGACAAAGGACGTATTTCGGTAAGAAGGAATCTAACCTTGATGGGCTTTGCGCTTTCCTACGCTGGCATTATCCAGGTCAGGTTCAAGGGTATATCTCACCGGAAGATTGGCTCTTCAGGACCCCTAGCGTGGGCCGTATGGTAACAAAAAAATGCCAAGATTGGGTCAGTTTTCCATTCTGTGTAGCGTGTTTAGCTGCGAGAAACCAAAAGCATAAGCAAGCTAAATAAATACATTAACTGCAACATTGAATCTGCTGGCGAGGGCCTTCGCTTGGCGAATATTGAGTTGGCGACGACCATGCAATATATCGCTCACAACAGACTGGCCACCCAACTCTTTGGATAAGTCCGATTGTGTGAGCGCGTTTGATTCCATCAGAAACTGTAAAACATCCTTAGGCTCTCCTTCTGGAATATTGTGGTGTTCAGCATCGTAGTCTTCGATTAACTTCCCAGCGACTTCAAGCAGGGATGCCAATGGATGAGCTTCGTTGTCTCCCACAATATCAATCAGGGCATTTAATTGCTCAACAAGCTTGTCGTAGTGTTCTTCATTGCGGATGCGGCCTAAGGCTGGCATGGCCTGATGAAAAGAATTCCAAGCTGGTGCAATTTGCTCAATGTTAAAGGCTAGCGCGCTCATTATCTTTTCCTCTGCTTTCTATGTTCCTCAGTCCACTGATCATATTCAGGGTGTGTCATGACTGCCCTGATGTAAATAATTTGCGTGTTGTAATGAATCGCTGTTTTGACTCTTACATTATTTCCACCAACATCAAATATCGTAAATGGCGCTACATAATCAGCAGAGTTGAAGCTTTTTTTGATCTCACTGAAGGTGGCATAAGAGGTTTTGCTGATGACATGATGCCAGCTCTATAACGGCGCTTTTGCAGTAGGATGCTTTTGCCAAAAGCTTTCCAGTGCTTTCTTAGAAATTACCCTCATGATTCAATTTATAGCATTTTGCGATAAATTGAAAAGGTTGGCTAAGTGATTAATTTATCGGGGGAATGCTCAATCAAAGGTAGGTATAAATGAACAAGCCCTGACAGGTCAGGGCTTGTTCATTTATGTGGGATTTGAATCGTGTTAGGTTTAGAACAATCACTTACGTTGCAATCGCTGATTCGATACACAACAATTGCTTTTACACGCTGCCCTTAAACTGAAGCAACAGCCTTGCGTCTGGCTGCAACGCCCAATACACCCAAGCCAATCCCAAGCAGCGCATAGCTTGAAGGCTCAGGCACAGCCGTGACACTAAAGCCGAAGTTATCCAGGCCCGAGATCAGGGTGGCCGCTCTACATGAGCCTGGGCAATTCAGTCTGAGGCCAACGCGCACACCAAATGTAATCTTGGAGCCTGCAATGCTGAAGTCGGGCTTGTCAGCCGAGGTGGTGCTGATCCAGTTGTCAGAGGCGCTGAAGTCGAATGAGTAATGTGTCCAGTCGCCCAAAGTGACAGTTGCAAATTGGCTGTCCGCTACCGAAAAAATAATGCCATCTTGCACAATGACCGGACGCATGAAAGCGGTGATCGAATCAGGAATTGTGCTGCTCACGCCCCTGGCAGAAAAACTGATGCTCAGCTTGTCTACCGCGCCATAAAACGCAGGGTCGTAAAAGTGCGTGATTAACACCGCAGATTTGACGGCATTGTCTGTATAGGGGGCACTGCTGGCACTATGGTTATAGATAATGCGATACCAAGGGTCAGAATCCCCCTCAGAGTTGAAGGCGCTACGTTGAAAGTTGATGGCATATTCCGGGCCGGATTGTTCTGTATAAAACTTCCAGTCGGGCAGCACAAAATCATCTTGGGTAAAGCCGTAGGTTTCTGCCTGGCTTGTCACAGCAGACATTGCCAGTGCTGCGCTCAGCAACAACTGAGCAACAATGACGGGGGATTTCATGGGGTGTCCTTTGGATGAGGTTTGGTATTATTTACACCTGATGGCGCGACGCAATCACAGCCATCATAAGCATTATGTGCTTGCTGATATTTAAGAAAAATAGTCTAAATAGACTATTTGAATGACGCGGTTGGAATAGAGGTAATCGCAGGAGGATAAATAGCCTATTTAGAAAATGAAAAATCCCCGATAAATTCAATATACATCGGGTGTTTTTCATTTGAGAATTAGCTCTCTATGGCGGCAAAAAAATAGCCGTCAAGCAAGAGGGGCGGCGCGAAACCTAAATCTAATCCAGTTGTAAGGCCAGGGCTGATTGACTCGCCTGAAACCTTAGACTTACTCGTTGATGCTTGGAGTTGTTGACCGATAATTGGCGTGCAATAGCTACAAATAAAAAGAAAAGCCGCTGCTCTCTATCGGAAAGTTGATTCAGGCTGAGTTTGCTAATTGGACTTCACCCAGCACCTACATCAAATTGAGACCATTTTCAAAGCTTGGTCGTTTACGCAGGTATGGGAGCGATACCACGTCATGACGGGACTAGACTCATCAGTGTGTTTGGTTTTCAAATTCCCTCCTTGAACAATGTTGAAGACCTTAAAAAAAGCTATCTGAAGTGCTGCTTCTGGGTCATTAGGATTGAAAAATCCCTCATTGATAGGGCTCAAAAAATAACTGTTTAAATACACTCACAAAACTGTTGAAATTCAATCACCATGCGGCTTGCAGTGTAGTCTGATAGGACTATTGATGAGCCGGGATTCATCATTCATGCTTGCCCCGCTTTATAAAAATTAACAGTTGTAAATTATTTAAGGGGAATCATGAAAGTTGCTCTAAAGTATACAAAAATATTTCAAGTTGTTTTGGCCGTGGGCTTGGTTTCTACTACGGTATGCAGCATCGCCAGCGCTGCTCAAACGACTTATCGGCTTACGGATCTTGGTGCATTTTCGCAATATGGCAGCAGCTTCGCTACGGATATTAACAATCATGGTCAAATCATTGGTCACGGCTTTGAAGATGACTTGATTACTCGCGCATATATTTGGAATGATGGAAAACTTTCCCTGCTTCCTTCAAACGGTGATCGTGGTTGGGCCTATACGACTGCCATCAATGACGCTGGTGTAGTTGTAGGTTATAACTCCGATGGTACTAATCAATTTGCCGTCAAATGGGAGAATGGCAAACTCACGAGATTCAATACCTTCTCTTGTTGCGGCACAGTTGCCTATGCTGGTGACATTAATAACCACGGAGTGGTGGCTGGCTGGAGTGAGGGTGCATATCAAGCTACTATTTGGATTAATGGCTACAGACAAGTATTACCAAGTTTGTCTTATGCTGCTTCAGCCAGTGGGGTGAATAATCTTGGTCAGGTTGTGGGGCAAAGCGTTCCTTATAATAGCTATGTGAATCATGCTGTGCTTTGGTCTGGTGGAAGAATTTATGATCTGGGTGCTGCTAATGGCTTTAACAATAGCCATGCACTCAAAATCAATGATGCAGGCGAAATCGTTGGTTACAGTGATAACGGCTATCTAGCAGCTCAGCATGCCACTTTGTGGCGCAACGGGGAGGTTATTGACCTTGGCAGTCTGAATGGCGGATTGGACGGTAGTATTGCTCGGGATATCAATAATCTGGGTCAGATTATCGGCTCTAGCCAAGAGGATCATTCCAATCCTAATAGTTGGAAAACGGCCGTTATTTGGTCAGATAGTCTGTCACCCATCGCCTTGGAAACTTTGATTGATCCTCTGGATCCTTTGCTTGGTAAGGTTTACCTGAATGAGGCATTGGGTATTAATGATTTAGGACAGATTGTTGGTTATGGTCTGATCAATGGTCAGCAACGTGGCTTCTTGCTTACTCCTATAGCTGCCGCAGTGCCAGAGCCATCAGCTTACGCCATGCTGGGCTTAGGACTAGGCTTGCTGGGCATAGCCGCTCGTCGCCGCAAATCAGCCTAGTTTCAGGCACATTAATCACAGGGGCTAAATGCCCCTGTTTTTATTTCTGGCTTAACGGCAGCGTCAATGCGCAAGTTCATAAGCGAGCTATAAAGATCGCCTCAACGCCGTTGCAACGCATAGTCATACTACATCGATTACTTTTGCCCGATGCAAATGCAGTTGAGAGCTGAAAATGAAAAAGCCCCGATATATTCAATATATCGGGGCTTTACTCATTTTTGGCGGAGAGCGAGGGATTCGAACCCTCGATACAGGTTTAAGCCCGTATGCTTCCTTAGCAGGGAAGTGCCTTCGACCACTCGGCCAGCTCTCCGCACGAGGGCGTAACAATACTTGAATACGCCGCAAAAATCAACGCTGACTCAGCTTATATTTAAACTTCTTCTAGGCCGAAAGCCTTGTGCAGAACACGCACGGCGAGTTCCATGTACTTTTCGTCTATGACCACGGAGATTTTGATCTCGGAAGTGGAGATCATCTGGATGTTGATGCCTTCTTCAGCCAGGGTGCGGAACATCTGGCTGGCGATGCCTACATGCGAGCGCATGCCTACGCCGACCACGGAAACCTTGGCGGTTTTGTCGTCGCCTATGATCTCACGTGCGCCGATATGGCCTTGTACTTTGTCGCGCAGGATGTCCAGCGCGCGGCTGAGGTCGTTTTTGTGTACGGTGAAGGTGAAGTCGGTGGTGCCGTCTGCGCCTACGTTTTGGATGATGATGTCCACATCGATATTGGCATCGGCCACCGGGCCCAGGATCTGGTAGGCGATACCAGGACGGTCAGGCACGCCCAGTACGGTGATTTTGGCTTCGTCGCGGTTGAATGCGATGCCGGAGATGATGGGTTGTTCCATTTGCTTGTCGTCCTCAAAAGTAATCAGCGTGCCTTCGCCTTCTTCTTCAAAGCTGGAAAGCACGCGCAGTTTGACCTTGTATTTGCCTGCAAACTCGACCGAGCGGATTTGCAGCACCTTGGAGCCCAGGCTGGCCATTTCCAGCATTTCCTCAAAGGTGACGGATTTCAGGCGGCGTGCCTCGGGCACGACGCGTGGGTCTGTGGTGTATACACCATCAACATCGGTGTAAATCTGGCATTCATCGGCCTTGAGGGCTGCTGCCAGCGCCACGCCTGTGGTATCTGAGCCGCCACGGCCCAGGGTGGTGATGTTGCCTGCCTCGTCCACGCCCTGGAAGCCGGCCACCACTACAACATAGCCTTGATCCAGGTCAGCACGCATGCGCTCTTCGTCTATCTTGAGGATGCGCGCCTTGGTGTGGGCGTTGTCGGTGAGTATGCGTACCTGGCTGCCGGTGTAGCTCTTGGCTTTAACGCCAAGTTCTTGCAGGGCCATGGCCAAGAGGGCGATGGTAACTTGCTCGCCTGTGGACACCAGCACGTCAAGCTCACGCGGGCTGGGGTTGGGCATGACTTCCTTGGCCAGGCCTATCAGGCGGTTGGTTTCGCCCGACATGGCGGAGACCACGACGACGACCTGTTGCCCCAGTGCCTTGTGGCGGGCAACACGGCGCGCCACATTGCCTATGCGTTCGGGGTTGGCGACCGAGGTGCCGCCGTATTTCTGTACGATGAGTGCCATATTTCTATCTAATCAAATGTGCTGCATCAATAAAACACTGGCGTTTGTGTGTAGACGCCAGCGACTTAATTCAATGTGTTTAACCTGATTTTGCCCGGCTATTGCAGTTTGTCCTGCACCCAGCCTGCCACGCTGGCCAGTGCTTCTGGCAGCTTGCTGGCATCGGTGCCACCTGCCATGGCCATATCTGGCTTGCCGCCGCCCTTGCCGCCCACCTGGCCTGCAACAAAGTTCACCAGCTCGCCTGCCTTGACCTTGCCCAGGGTATCTGCGGTAACGCCTGCCGCCACGCTGACCTTGCCAGCATTGACGCTGGCCAGCACGATGGCGGCAGTTTTGAGCTTGTCCTTGAGCTTGTCCATGGTCTCGCGCAGGGTGTTGGCGTCTGCGCCTTCCAGCACGGTAGCCAGCACCTTGACACCCTTGATTTCCACGGCTTGTTCGGCCAGTTCATCCCCTTGTGAGGAAGCCAGCTTGGATTTAAGCCTGGCCAGTTCTTTTTCCAGGGTCTTGACCTGATCCAGCGTCTGCGTGATTTTGCCTGCCAGCTCGCTGGCGGGTGCCTTGAAGGCAGATGCTGCATCTGCCAGCAGGGCTTGTTGCTGTTGTACCAGTTGCAGCGCCACATCGCCAGTGGCTGCCTCTATGCGGCGCACACCAGCGGCAACGCCGGATTCTGCCACCACTTTGAACAGGCCAATATCGCCAGTGCGGCTCACATGGGTGCCGCCACACAGTTCACGGCTGCTGCCTATATCCAGCACGCGCACTTCATCACCATATTTCTCGCCAAACAGCATCATGGCGCCCGTCTTCTGCGCGGATTCAATATCCATTACACGCGCTTGGGTAGGGTGATTTTCCAGAATTTCAGCATTCACAATCTGTTCAATGCGGCGGATTTCATCGGCGCTGACTGGCGCATTATGCGAGAAGTCGAAACGGGTTTTATCCGGATCTACCAGTGAGCCTTTTTGCTGCACATGGCTGCCCAGCACTTCACGCAGGGCCTTGTGCATCAAATGGGTGGCCGAGTGGTGGCGCATGGTGCGGTGACGCGCAATCAGATCAACGCGGGCTTGCACAGCTTCACCCACGCTCAGGCTGCCTGTGCTCAACACACCGTGATGGCCGAAGACGCTGGCCTGTATTTTCAGGGTATCTTCCACCTGGAAGATACCGTCCAGCCCCTTGAGCAAACCTTGATCGCCCACCTGGCCGCCAGATTCGGCGTAGAAGGGGGTGTTGTCCAGCACCACTACACCAAGCTCGCCTTCATTCAGTTTCTCAACTGCGGCACCATCTTTGTACAAGGCCAGTACCTTGGCGCTGGTTTCCAGCGTTTCATAACCCTGGAAGCTGGTGGCAGCGCCATCGTATTCCAGATTGATAGACATCTTGAACTTGCCAGCCGCACGTGCTTGTTCCTTCTGGCGTGCCATGGCGGCATCAAAAGCCGCCGCATCCACGCTGACTTCACGCTCTCTACAGACGTCAGCAGTCAAATCCAGCGGGAAGCCAAAGGTGTCATGCAGCTTGAAGGCGGTTTCGCCATTGAATACCTTGTTGCCGTGCTTGGCCATTTCCGCCAGCTCGGTTTCAAGGATGGTCATGCCGTTTTCTATGGTCTCAAAGAAGCGTTCTTCTTCCAGACGCAAAATGTCGGTGATGCGCTGCTCACCCTGCTTTAGTTCGGGGTAGGCATTGCCCATTTCCGCCACCAAATCCGCCACCATTTTGTGGAAGAAAGCCGCCCGAGCGCCCAGCTTGTAACCATGACGGATAGCGCGACGGATAATGCGGCGCAGCACATAGCCGCGGCCTTCATTGCCGGGGATCACGCCATCGGCAATCAGGAAGGAACAGGCGCGGATATGATCAGCCAGTACTTTCAGAGATGGGCTGTCGAGATCAGTAGTGCTGGTGACGCGCGCAGCCGCCTTGATCAGGCTTTGGAACAGATCAATCTCGTAATTGCTGTGCACGCCTTGCAGCACGGCGGCAATACGCTCCAGACCCATGCCAGTATCCACGCTGGGCTTGGGCAGCGGATGCATCACCCCAGCTTCATCGCGGTTGAACTGCATAAAGACGTTGTTCCAGATTTCGATGTAACGGTCGCCATCTTCTTCTGCACTGCCTGGAGGCCCGCCCCAGATGTGCTCGCCGTGATCGTAGAAAATCTCGGTGCAAGGGCCGCAGGGGCCAGTGTCGCCCATCATCCAGAAGTTATCCGAGGCATAGCGTGCACCCTTGTTGTCACCGATGCGGATTACACGTTCCGCGGGCACGCCGATTTCCTTGGTCCAGATGTCATAGGCCTCGTCATCCTCGGCATAGACGGTGACGGTGAGCTTGTCCTTGGGCAGCTTGAATACGCCGGTGAGCAACTCCCAGGCGAAGTTGATGGCATCGCGCTTGAAGTAATCGCCAAAGCTGAAATTACCCAGCATTTCAAAGAAGGTATGGTGGCGGGCGGTGTAGCCTACGTTTTCCAGATCGTTGTGCTTACCGCCTGCGCGTACACACTTTTGCGAGGAGGTGGCGCGGTTGTAAGGGCGCTTGTCAAAGCCCAGGAACACGTCCTTGAACTGGTTCATCCCGGCATTGGTGAAGAGCAGGGTGGGGTCGCCCGCTGGCACCAGCGAGCTGGAGCTGACGATCTGGTGCCCCTTGGAAGCGAAGTAATCCAGGAAAGCCTGGCGAATCTGATTGCTCTTCATTTAGCTGTTTTCTTGCTCATAATGTTGTTAAATCACTGCAGCCTGGGCTGCAGTCGAATATATCTTGCTTAATCATGCTCATCCGGGCTGTCACGCAGCACCTGGCGGATAATATCAAAGCCAAAGCCACGCCCTTGCAAAAACCTGGCCTGTTTGGCCCATTCCTCGCGGGTTTGCGGTGCGCCTGCAAATTTTTTGCTATGCACCTGGCGCGCGGTTTCAAGCTCATTGGCCTCAACTTCAGCCACGGCCTTGCCTATTAATTCATCGGCCACGCCATGTTCGCGTAGCTCATGTGCCACGCGCAGGCTGCCGTAGCGGCTGCGGCGTGCATGCACTATTTGCTCGGCAAACCTGGCATCAGATAACCAGCCGCGCTGCTTGAAATCTTCCAGCAGCGCAGGGATGTCATCTTCTTCAGTGGCATAGGCGCGCAGTTTTTGCTGCAATTCCTGATAGGCGTATTCACGCCGTGTCAGAAAAGCCAAAGCCCGCTCGCGCAGGCTGATGGCAGGTTTATTCGTCGTCTTCTTCATCCGGCGCCGTGGTCATCGCGGCGTTGGCCAGGTTGGAGTTGGCGCGTATCTTGGCATCAATTTCATTGGCAATCGCAGGGTTGGCCTTGAGAAACTCGCGGGCGTTATCCTTGCCCTGGCCTATCTTCTCGCCGTTGTAGCTATACCAGGCACCCGCCTTCTCAACAAACTTGAGGTTGACGCCCATCTCGACAATTTCACCTTCACGCGAAATACCTTCGCCGTAAAGAATATCGAACTCGGCTTGCTTGAACGGCGGCGAAACCTTGTTCTTGACTACCTTGACGCGGGTTTCGGAACCCGTGATTTCATCACCCTTCTTGATCGCGCCAGTGCGGCGGATATCCAGACGCACAGAAGCGTAGAACTTCAGCGCATTACCACCAGTGGTGGTTTCAGGGTTGCCGAACATCACGCCTATCTTCATGCGAATCTGGTTGATGAATATCACCAGAGTGTTGGTGCGCTTGATGTTGGCGGTGAGCTTGCGCAGTGCTTGTGACATCAAGCGGGCTTGCAGACCCATGTGCGAGTCACCCATTTCGCCTTCAATTTCAGCCTTGGGGGTCAGCGCGGCTACCGAGTCAACCACCACAATATCCACCGAGCCAGAACGTACCAGCATATCGGCAATTTCCAGCGCCTGTTCGCCAGTGTCAGGCTGGGAAATCAGCAATTCGGAAACATTCACACCCAGCTTCTGGGCGTATTGTGGGTCCAGCGCGTGCTCAGCATCGATAAAGGCAGCAGTGCCACCCAGCTTTTGCATTTGCGCGATGACAGATAGCGTCAGCGTGGTTTTACCGGAAGATTCAGGGCCATAAATCTCAACAATACGGCCGCGTGGCAAACCGCCTATGCCCAGCGCGATATCCAGCCCCAGCGAGCCTGTGGAAACAGCCTGGATGTCAGAGGCAACATCGGTGTCACCCATGCGCATGATGGAGCCTTTGCCAAACTGTTTCTCGATTTGCGAGAGGGCTGCGGCCAGCGCTTTGCTTCTATTTTCATCCATCTGTGAGTACCTTTTTGAGTTGCCTGCTAAAGCCTGCAATTATTTCATAAATTCAGTGCCTAGGGTAAGGTGCAGCAGACCTTGCAATGCGGTTTTTACCGCCTGCCTGCGTACGGCCTCCCGGTCTCCGGCAAACTGCAGCCTGCGTGTCCATAGTCGGCCATCTCTATGCGCCCAGCCAAAGCACACCGTACCCACGGGTTTTTCTGCCGAGCCACCATCTGGCCCGGCAATGCCGGTGATGGCAGCACTGAGGTCAGCATGGCTATAGGCCAGGGCACCCAGCGCCATTTCCTTGGCGGTCGCTTCGCTTACTGCACCAAAGGCCTGCAGGGTATCGGCACCCACGCCCAGCATTTCCTGCTTGGCGGCATTGCTATAAGTCACAAAGCCGCGCTCCAGCCAGGCTGAGCTGCCCGGTATCGCGGTAGCACACTGCGCCACCCAGCCGCCAGTGCAGGATTCAGCCAGCGATAACTGACTGCCCTGTTGCAGCAGGGCCGCGCCCAGTTGCTGCGCCAGGCTTAAAAGCTCTGCATCATCCACCATTGCAATCCTTTCAACACAGCGATGGCATAAATGGCGGCGAGCAAGTCATCCAGCATCACGCCAAAGCCACCATGAATTTTTCTATCCAGGGTGCGGATAGGGAAGGGTTTCCAGATATCGAATAAACGGAACAGCAGGAAGGCATATAACCACCACTCCCATGACTTGGGGGCGAACTCCAGCACCAGCATATAAGCGACAATTTCATCCCAGACTATGCTGCCATGATCACTCACCCCCAGATTGCGCCCGGTAATGCCGCAAAGCGGAATGCCAATCAGGAAAAGCGCTGCCAGTATGGGCAGGTGGCTGACTTCAGGTAAATACATCAACACAGCAAACAGCGGCAGGGCGGCCAGCGTGCCACTGGTGCCGGGTGCCTTGGGCATGAGGCCGCTACCAAAACCCAAAGCCAGAAAATGTGCCGGGTGTTGCAGCAGAAATTGTCTATTTGGCAAAGTGGTCAAAGCCATGCTCCTTGATCTGTAATGCTGTTCCATCCTGGCCCAGCACCTGTAATTTTCTTCCCGCCACAACGCGGCCTATGCGGCCCAGGCTAAGGCCTAGTTGCTGGCCTATTTGTTGAATGTGCCCACGTGCCGAGGCCGGGGCAGTGAAACAGAGTTCATAATCATCACCACCAGATAAAATCCACTGCTGTACTGAGGTTTGATGAGAGTAGGTGCTCACGGTGGGCGTCAGTGGAATGGAGGCGAAATCGATTTCTGCCCCTAGTTGTGAGCGGTCTAGAATATGGGTCAAATCCGCCAACAGTCCATCAGAGATATCCAGCGCCGCATGCGCCACACCACGCAAGGCCAGACCTAAGGCCACTCTGGGTTGCGGTTGGTGCAGGGTGCGGCTACACAGCTCCTGCTCAGCTTCTGTCAGGCTAAAGCGCTGTTGTAAACCTGCCAGGGCCAGGGCAGCGGCCCCCAGCGGGCCAGAAACCCAGATGTCATCATCCAGCTTGGCGTGGCTACGCAAGAGCGAAGCCCCAGGCGGCACTTCACCCATGATTTGCACACAGATATTCAATGGCCCACGCGTGGTATCTCCACCAATCAGCTGAATGCCGAATTGATCCGCACAGGCAAAAAAGCCTGTAGCAAAACCTGCAACCCAGGCTTCATTGGCTTCTGGCAATGCCAGCGCCAGTGTCACCCAGCGAGGTTGTGCGCCCATGGCGGCCATGTCGGAAACATTCACCGCCAGCGATTTCCAGCCTATGAGCCAGGGGTCTATATGCTCAAAAAAGTGAGTGCCTGCTACTAGCATATCCGCTGAAATGGCAAGCTCCATGCCTGGAGTCACTTGCAATAATGCAGCATCGTCACCCACACCCAATACCACGCCAGTCTGTGCGTCATTGGCTGGGCTGCGGGTGAAGTAACGCTGGATCAGATCAAATTCAGACGCCATGGAATAGCACCGCCTCAGACACTGCTAGGCTTGATTGCGGATTTGGGGCGGAAGGCCTGCACTACGCCGGGGTCGGTTTCTATATAAGGCGCACCTATCAAATCCAGGCAATAAGGCACGGCGGCAAAAATGCCGGGCACCTTTCTGTTGCCAGCCTCATCCTTAAGACCTTCCAGGGTTTGGGCGATGGCTTTGGGCTGACCCGGCAGGTTGATAATCAGGCAGCGCTTGCGTATGACGGCAACCTGTCTTGAAAGAATGGCAGTAGGTACAAATTGCAGGCTGATCTGGCGCATTTGTTCGCCAAAGCCAGGCATGATCTTGTCGGCCACAGCCAGTGTAGCCTCGGGCGTGACATCACGTATTGCCGGGCCAGTGCCACCTGTGGTCAGCACCAGATGACAGCCATCAAAGTCTACGAGGTCACGCAGATTGGACTCAATTTCTTCCTGCTCATCAGGAATCAGGCGTACCGTGCTCTCCCAGGGGGTGCTGAGCGCGCGCGCCAGCCATTCTTGCAAGGAGGGAATGCCCTGGTCGGTATAAACGCCACTGGAGGCGCGGTCACTGATGGAGACCAGGCCTATGCGTAAAGTTTCTGCTGACATAGTGTGTATTTTATGGAATTTGAAGAAGTGTGGGCTAGTCCTAACATCAGTCTATGCACGACTAGCCATGAAAAAACTCTGGATTCATCATACCATTAGATGTCTGTCGTCAATTCAAGCGGAGGAATGATGCGCCATTATTATCTTGTGTTACTGGTGGCCCTGTTGGCGGCCTGTACCCAGCCTGTGGTGAGGGATTCTGTGCCTTCCAAACCAGCAACGCCTGCCGCCAAGGTAGAAAAGCCAGTTGATGACAACCCTTACAGCCAGCACTATGTTGCGCGTGATTTGCACGGCGTGAAGCTGCAAGCTGGCTCTGCCAACCCGCAGTTGTTCCGTGGTGTGAACGAAACTGCCGATTACCAGCGTATGCTCAATGATGGCTATGAAATGCTGGGTTATTCGCGCTTTGAGCAGGCCGATGTGCCACCTTCACGGGCAGAGGCACAGGCCGTCAAGGTCAAGGCCGACGCCGTGGTGATCTATACCCAGACCGTGGCCACACCGACCACGGCCATGCGCATGAAGCAGATCAAAGAGCAGGCCCAGCAAAGCAGCAAGACTGCCCCCACCCAGATGTATAGCTATATGGCAACTTATTGGGCCAAGCTGCAACCGCCAGTGTTGGGTGTGCATGTGATGCAGCGTATGGAAAAGGATGATCCCGGCCTCACGGTGTTGGCGGTGATCAGCGGTTCACCTGCCGCGCAGGCGGGTGTGGTAATAGGCGATGTGTTGCTGAGTATCAACGGGCAAAAACTGGATTCTGCCCAGGGCCTGCAAGCCCTGAGTTTACAGCATGCCGGGCAAGAGGTGGATTTGACACTGAAGCGCGTAGCCTTGGAAAAACATCTGCAGGTCAAACTCAATGCCGCGCCTTGAGTCTGAGGCTGGGATAGCGTTGTGCATCATTGATGTAAGTATTGCAATTGAATCTGAAATTTAAGCTAGAACAGGATAGATAACTTTAAAAATGCTGATGGAAAAAATCCTGCAAGCGCATGCTGCGCACAATATCCCTGCCGCCAAGCTGATTGCCGAGCTGGTGGCCGAAATCCGTCCCAATAGTGTCACTGCCTCAGACCAGGCTGCGCATGCGGTGCAAGCGCTATGCCATATTCTTGAGAACGATGCAGAAAAAGCCCGTTTATTGCGTGAAGCCGTGCTTAGCCTGCTGGCAGGGCGTAAGCCGCTATCGTTGTATGTGGATTCCGGCATACAACCCAATAGTGGGTTTTTTACCGAACTCTCACGCCGTATAGGCCACAAGCTGCTGCCAGATGCGATCAACCCCGCTTATCTCAAGGATTTGTTTGCGCAGATATTCCCGCGTGCAGGCGATGAAATCTGGGTGGCGGCAGTGCCGGACGAAGTCTGGCTACAGTTGTTGCAGGCACTACGTTTTGACCTGGCAACCCCGGCGCAAAGAGCCGCCTGCCAGCAAAGCCTGCTGGATGCAGCCCAGGTGCTGTCTTACCGACTGACGGCCTCCGGTTTGGAGCCTGAGCTGATACGCAACCACCCCGAGATTGAATATCACGATTCGCCCTTTATTACGCAAAATCTGGAGTTGCAGGCCTTGCTGGCAGTCAATCCAGCAAGCAAGCTGGAATCGGCAGAGGAACAAGCTAGCGACACCCCGCCGCAGGATGTAGGGCATATGCTGGTGATGCTGGATCAATGCCGCGAGGTAATTGCCAAGATACGGCGCAACTCCTCACAAACCGGCACCAGCGTGCGCCTCACCTTTCTGCTGCAACGCATGAGCCAGCAGATCAGCCGTCTGGAAAGCCTGCTGGGCATCATGCGGCTAGTAAGTGCCCAACAGGATGCCGGGCTGGCGTTGGTGCAATTATTCAAGCGCCTGGTTTCAGCAGAGCGGCATAAAAATGATGTGCGCCAGCATTTCCGCGAAAACGTGGAACTCATGGCCTTGCGCGTGACTGAAAACGCCAGCCGCACTGGTGAACACTACATCACGGAAACGCGCAGCGAATATTTCCGTTTGATGCGCTCGGCCATGGGGGCCGGGGTCATTATCGCCATCATGAGCATGCTCAAAATCCTGGCGGCCAAGCACCACTATGCGCCGCTGACCGAGGCCATATTATTCAGCCTCAACTACGGCTTGGGCTTTGTGCTGATTCATATCCTGCATTTCACCGTGGCTACCAAGCAGCCAGCGATGACAGCAGCCGCTATCGCGGCAAGCATTGATGCCAGTGACCGCAAAAACCGTAACCTGGACAAGCTGGTCAACATCATCGCCCAGACTTTCCGCAGCCAGACCATTGCCATACTCGGCAATGTCATGCTGGCCGTGCCCATGGCCATGCTGGTGGGGTGGGTGATTCTCAGCGTGACTGGCGAGCATTTCATCAGCCCAGAAAAAGCTCATGCCTTGCTGGCCTCCAATGATCCCATCCATAGTGGCGCGGTGTTTTATGCGGCCATCGCTGGGGTTTGCCTTTTCCTCTCTGGCTTGATTGCGGGTTATCACGATAATCTGGCGGTCTATAACCAGATTCCGCAACGCCTGCGCGCCCTGCGCTGGCTGGAACGCCTGCTGGGTACCGCGAGATTAGATAGAGTGGCGCGCTATGTAGAAAACAATCTGGGTGCGCTGGCAGGTAATTTCTACTTTGGCTGCATGCTGGGCGGCATGACCGGGCTGGGTGTGTTGCTGGGTGCCCCTATTGATATCCGCCATATCGCCTTTGTCTCGGCCTTTACCGGCTATTCCTTTATGGCGTTGGATTTCATGATTTCATGGCAGGTATTGCTGACGGCAATACTGGGCATCTGGCTCATAGGCACCACTAATCTGGTGGTGAGCTTTAGCCTAGCGCTATATGTGGCAATGAAGTCGCGCAAGGTGAGTTTTGCGCAGTGGCGCTTGTTGTTACGTACTTTGCTGACGCGCTTTGTGCAGAACCCGGCGCTGTTCTTGCTGCCCCCACGCAGGCAGCAGGTGGTGCTGGAACCAGGCTTGGATGTAGAGCTACATCCCAAGCAAACGCAGACAGCAGCAGCGGACAAGCCCAACACGGTGGTGACACCGCCAGGGCCGCAGTCTGGGGTTTAAGCTGGAGCTGCTGTATTGCTGATGAGCAGGCTGGCGGAAGCGATGACATCTCGAACTCACGAACCCTGATCCTCAAGTCTGGGTTCGTGGCAGTCTTGCTGGCTAGTCCAGGGACTGATAATCCCGATGCTGGCTGTTTTTGCGTGCGATAGCCTCATCTGGCAGCGGCACCAGTGATTCCACCTTCAAATGCAGTGCCGCCTTGGCTAGCAGGTGGGCACTGATGGGCGCGGTGATGAAGAGGAAGAGGGTGATCAGTACTTCATGCAGGCTGATGCCTTCGCCTTGCACGCTGAAAAATACCGAAGAAGCGATGAGCAGACTGCCTACGCCTAGCGTGGTGCCCTTGGTTGGGCCATGCAAGCGTGTATAAAAATCACGCAGGCGTGCCAGGCCCAACGAGCCTATAAAGGTCAGCAGTGCACCTAGTACGATGAGGAAAGACAGCAGTGCTTCAAGCCATGGACTCATTCTATGATGTCTCCGCGCAGCAAATATTTGCACATGGCTACCGTGCCTATAAAGCCCATGAGGGCAATCAGCAGGGCCGCCTCGAAATAGAGCGCGCTTTTGATATGAATACCAAACAGCACCAACAGGGCAATGGTGTTGATATACAGCGTATCCAGCGCCAGGATACGGTCAGGGGCGCTAGGGCCGCGCAGCAGGCGCCAGGCGTTGAGGGCCAGCGCGGAAGACACCAGCACAAAGGCAATATGAATCGCGATTTCTATCATGGCTTAATACTCATGGCTTGATATTCTCCTGCGCGTGCTTGTCATCATCCCCCTCGAAGATTTCCTTGAGCGGCTGTTCGTAGCGGGTCTTGATGGTGTGGATGAAAGCAGCTTCATCGTCCACATCCATGGCATGTACCAATATGCTTTTGCGGTCTGGTGCCAGCAGGGCAGACAGCGAGCCTGGTGTCAGGCAGGTGGTGTTGGCCAGAATGCTCATCGCAAAATCGGAATTGAGGTCTATGGGCACCACAATAAAGGCCGGGCGTAGTTTTTCTGGCCTACCCAGAATGCGCAATGCCACGATAAAGTTGGCCTCTATGATGTCGTGCAGCAGGATGTAGGCAAACTTCAGCAGGGTTATGGGCTTGTGCACATAGAGCTTGTCTGGCCAGAACTGCAGCGCAAAGAAGGGAATGGCCCAGCCCAGCAGCAAGCCAACCACCACTTCGCCAGCAGCAATATTATTGGCGAGCAAGAGCCAGATCACCGCCAGCAGCAGTGTCAGCAGGGGGTGGGGGAGTAGTCTCAGCATCACACGTTGCATCACGCTCTTGATCATGGCTGTGCTCCATGGCCGAGTACGGCGCTGATATAAGCCTGCGTGTCCAGCACCTGTTGCGCGGTGGCCAGGCAATAGGCATTGATGCTGCCAGCCTTGAAGGTCATGAGGATGCATAGCCCCAGCAGCGCAAAGACAGGCAGTAATTCACGGGTCTGTAGAGGCTCTGGTTCAACTTGTTTGACTGAAGTGTTGGTGGATTTATCCACCGCATTGGCCTCGAAGAAGATCAGGCTGCCTGAGCGTGCCAGGGCAATGATGGTGAGCAGGCTGCTGGTGAGTACAAAGCCCATGATGTAGGGCATGGCGGCATGATCCAGCGCCGCACGCAGCAACATGAATTTACCCAAAAATCCTGATAGTGGCGGCAAGCCTGCCGCCAGAATCGCCAGTGCGAAGAACACGCCGCCGAGGAATTTCTGCTGGGTGATGACATAGCCCGCTTCCAGCCTGTCTTCCATTTGGCCGCGACGCTGCACGATTAAATCCGCCAGCAGGAATAATGCTGCGGTGGCAAAGGTAGTGTGTGGCAGATAGTAAAGCCCGGCCGCAATGCCAGTAGTGGATTCCAGGCTGAAGCCAGTCAGCAGGGTGCCTGCGGAAATCACGACCAGATAGGCCACTTGCTGTCGCAAACGCTTGCTGCCCAGCAGGCCAAAGCTACCAATCGCTATCGTCGCCAGCGCCATGGGCAGCAGCCAGGGGTCCAGCAGGCTGGAGAGCGGCCCGGCCTGGTTGCCAAAAATCAGGGTATAAACCCGCAATATGCTGTAGGCGCCGACCTTGGTCATGATGGCAAATAGCGCAGCCGCTGGCGCGCTGGTCTGCGAATAAGCCGTGGGCAGCCACAGGTATAAGGGCAACAAGGCGGCCTTGAGCGCAAACACCACAAACAACAGCAGCGCCGCGGCTTTGACCAGCCCCATATCTGCGGCCGGAACCTTGGCCACCTCAAGGGCAAGGTCGGCCATATTCAGCGTGCCCAGCACGCCATAAAGAGTGCCCACGCCAAACAGGAACAGCGCAGAACCCACGACATTGATCACCACAAAGTGCAGGCCGGAACGTATACGTTTACGTCCGCCACCATGCAACAACAAACTATATGAAGCCAGCAGCAATACCTCGAAGAACACAAACAGGTTGAACAGATCACCCGTGAGGAAAGCGCCATTCAGGCCGAACAACTGCAACTGGAACAAAATATGGAACTGCCTGCCATTGCGGTCTGTGCCGCGCATGGCATACATCAGTGCAAACACCGCCAGCAGTGCCGTGGTCAGCACCATAAAGGCCGCCAGGCGATCAGCCACCAGGGTAATGCCAAACGGCGCGGGCCAATTGCTCAGCGCATACACCAGAATGTCGCCATTAGAAACTTGTTGTAACAGCGCAAACGCCACGCCTATCTGTGCCAGACTGCTGATGCCTGCAATAGCGCGTTTGACGTAATGGCGCTGCTCACGCAACAGCAGCAGGCATATCCCGGTAAACAAGGGCAGCAACAAGGGAATGATGGCAATGTGGTTCATCGCACATCCTTTCCATCAACATGGTCGTTACCCATTTCATTTCTGGCCTTGAGCGCCAGCACGATGATATAGGCGGTCATGGCAAAGCTGATGACGATAGCGGTCAGCACCAGTGCCTGGGGAATAGGGTCGGCATAGCTGCTGGCATCATCACTGATGATGGGCGGCTTGCCTATCACCAGCCTGCCCATCATGAACAGGAAAAGATTGACGCCATAAGAAAGCAGGGTCAGCCCCAGTACCACCGGGAAGGTATGGCTGCGCAGGCAAAGGTAAACCCCGCCTGCGGTGAGTACGCCTATCAGGATGGAGATCATCGCTTCCATGGCAGGCCTCGTTTAATGGTGCTCATAATCGGTTTTCTGCGGCCAGCTTGCACGCCCTGGCGTGCCTCATGACGCTTGGGCAGCCAGCGTTTCTTGTGATTGGGCTTGCCGGGTTTTGGAACTTGCGCTGCCTGCGCTGGGCTCGAGCTTGGCACGGCCCGCTTGCTCGGGCGTGCCTGGAAGCTGATCTGGTGTATGAGGCCGAGGTTGATCAGAATCAGCAATGAGGTGCCAACCACCACCAGATACACCCCAATATCAAACGCCATGGCCGAGGCCAGTTCAAAATCACCTAGCAGTGGCAGATGCAGGTGGCTGAAGGTTGAGGTAAGGAAGGGATAACCAAAATACCAGCTGGCAATCCCTGTGCTGGCCGCAATCAATAGGCCGCTGCCTATCAAGGGATGTGTATTGGCAGGCAGCTTGCTGCGCGTCCATTCCACACCATTGGCAAGATATTGCACGATGAGCGCCGCAGAGGTGACCAGGCCCGCAATAAAGCCGCCGCCAGGCAGGTTGTGGCCGCGCAGCAGAATGAAAATAGCGACCAGCAATGCCAAAGGCAACAATAAACGACTAAAGGTGGCCATGATCAGTGGGTGGGTGTCCGGATTCCAGGGCCTGCCATCGCCATCCTGCTTGGGGCTTAACAGCTTGAGTTGATCCAGCATGGCGTAAATGCCCAAGCCTGCCAGTGCCAGCACCGTAATTTCACCCATGGTGTCAAAGCCACGGAAATCGACCAGCAGCACATTGACCACATTGGCACCGCCGCCCCCGCTGACGCTGTTGGCAATAAAGTAATCGGCAATGCTGGTGTATTCACGGGTCAGCACGGCATAACTCAGCCCGGCAATACCCAGGCCAGCGCTCAGGGCAATGACGATATCTCTGCCCTGACGCCAGCGGTCACGTTCATCTGGCGTGGTTTGCGGCAGGAAGAACAAGGCCAGCAACAGCAGCACGGCGGTGATGAACTCGACAGCCAGCTGGGTCAAGGCTAGATCGGGTGCTGAGAACTTGATGAAGGTGAGGGCCACACCCAGGCCAACGGCACTCACCAGCACCAGTGCGGTAAAGCGTTGCTGGTGCATCAGCACGGTGGAGATGGCGGCCGCGATCATAATCAATGCCACCATGGCACTCATGGGGTCTACAGGCAGCAGTTCGCGATCACCTACCAAGGGGCTGGCGGTGCTGAGGAAGCCATAGAAGCCCAAACCAATGGCGGTAACAAACAAAATCCATAACATGCGCTTTTGCGACAAGTTGTCAGCATTCATGGTGATGGCGCTGGACCAGGCAAACAGGCGGCGTATGGTGCCGTTGTAAAGTATCTTGGCTTCCAGCTTGCCATCCACACGGGTTTGCAAGGCAAAGAATTTTTCGCGCTGGCTATAGACCAGTATGCCGCCCGCAACCGCGAGCATGCTCATCAGCAAAGCCGGGTTGAAACCATGCCAGATCGCCAGGTGATATTCAGGCACCGCAGCCTGCAGCGTGCTGCCTACCACCAGGCTTAGCAGTGGTTCGGCCAGGCTGGGTGCTATGCCTATCACCAGACAGGGCAGCACCAATATCTCTACAGGCAGCTGCATGCCGCGCGATGGCTCATGCGGGGTCTTGGGTAAATCCGGCGTAACGCCGTTGAAAAACACATTGTGCGCCAGGCGCAGGGAGTAGGCGGCGGCAAAGATGCCTCCGACGGTGACAATAACGGGGACTAACCAAGCCAGGCCCAGATGTTGACCGTGCTCTACCGTCTCGGCAAAAAACATTTCCTTGGAGATAAAGCCATTGAACAAAGGAATGCCTGCCATGGCGGCCGCAGCCAGGCAGGTCAGCAAAGCGGTATAAGGCATGCTGCGCCGCAAGCCGCGCAGTTGGCGCATATCACGCGTGCCAGTTTCGTGGTCGACTATACCCGCCAGCATAAACAGCGAAGCCTTGAACACAGTGTGGTTCATGATATGGAAAATGCCTGCCAGCACCGCCAGCGGCGTGCTGATGCCAAACAGCATCACAATCAGCCCAAGATGGCTGATGGTGGAGTAAGCCAGCAAGGCTTTCATATCATGCTTGAACAGGGCGATATAGGCGCCTATGACAAAGGTCACCAGCCCAGTACCCGAGACCAGCCAAATCCATTCCGGTGTGCCTGAGAGTGCGGGGTAAAGCCTGGCCAGCAGAAATATCCCCGCCTTGACCATGGTGGCAGAGTGCAGATAGGCCGATACCGGAGTGGGCGCAGCCATGGCATTGGGCAGCCAGAAGTGGAAAGGGAATTGTGCCGATTTGGTAAACGCGCCCAGCAACACCAGCAGCAGCATGGGCAGGTACAGCGCGTGGTTACGTATGGCCTCGCCCGCATTGAGAATATCGCTGAGCTCATAACTGCCTGCCATCTTGCCCAGCATGAGGAAGCCCCCCAACATGGCCAAGCCGCCAGCGCCAGTAATGGTCAGCGCCATACGTGCACCACGGCTGGCTTCTTCACGCTGCTGCCAATAACTGATCAGCAGGAAGGATGACAGGCTGGTCAGCTCCCAGAACATCAGCAACTGCAGAATGTTCTCGGATAATACGATGCCGAGCATGGAACCCATGAACAGCAGCAAATAGGCGTAGAAGCGGCCCATGCTGTCGCGGGCAGACAAGTAGTAGCGGGCATAGATAATTACCACCAGGCCCACCAGCAGAATCATCAGGCTGAACAGCAGGGCCAGACCGTCAAGACGGAAGGCGAGATTGAAGCCCAGCTCTGGCATCCACTGCGGCAGGTGCTGGACGATGGTGGAGCCATCCGTCACCTGCCAGGCCAGCGGCCACAGCAGGAACAAGGATGAGAGCACCGCGACCACAGCCACCCAGGCCGAGGAGTAGCGCCCCAGCCGGGTACTGAATGCGGTAAACGCCGCCCCGATAAAAGGTATCAGTGTTAAATAAGCTAAACCCATGCTTTATTAATATTTAAACAATCAAGTTTGTGCGCACCCGGTCAAGGGTGGTGCATGGTGTGCGGATCAGCCTGGCTGTCCACGATAGGGTTATCAGTTTCCGCTATTGCGGAATGTGAATGATGCAGTCGTCAGGCATACAACCGGACCTGCATCATGTCACCAAGCTCAGGCCTTGCGCAGTGGCAAGGGTGAGCTGTAGTCCAATCTGACTAGACTAGTCGTCCAGACGTTCAGTCTCGGACTGATTATTTTCCGTGATGCTGCGCAAGAGCTTGAATAATTCGCGGCTGCTCTTGGGTGGCTTGCTGGCAGCTTGCTCACGCCTGGCGTTGCGTATCAGGTTGCGGATTTGCTGCGCATCAGTTTGCGGATGCGCCGTGATGAACTCTGCAATAGCAGCATCATCTTCAATCAAGCGGTCACGCCATCGTTCCAGCCTGTGGAAACGGGCATTTTCCTCGGTATGCTTGCCTTCCCAACGTTGCAACTGGTCGACGATGGGCGCGGTATCAATATCGCGCATCAAACGGCCCAGATACTGCATCTGGCGGCGTATCGCCCCATTGGCGGTAATGCGCTTGGCTTCAAGCACGGCGTCCAGCAATGCCTCAGGCAAATTCAGCTTGTTGAGTTTGTCCTTGGGTAATCCCACCAGAGTGACGCCTATATCCTGCACAGCATCGGCTTCGGCCTTGCGTTTGGTTTTGCTGACGACCTGTTCTAGGTTGGCTTCTGTGTTTTCTGACTTGTTCGGTTTCATGCTGATGTATGATAACAGTTTTTTGCAAAGAGACGCCTGTGAACGACCAGATAGCGCGCGGCTCGCGCTTTTCCTACAGCCTGGATGAGCTCAAGGGACTGAGCGAAGAAGTACTGCGATTTGCCAAGGAATCGGGTGCCAGTTCGGCTGAAGCCGAGGTCAGCCTGGGCATAGGCCAGAATGTCTCGGTACGCATGGGCGAAACCGAAACCATAGAGTACAACCGCGATAAAGGCATGTCGGTGACCGTGTATTTCGGTCAGCAAAAAGGCCATGCCAGTACTTCGGATTTAAGCTTGCAGGCCCTGCGCGATACTGTATCGGCGGCGTGCAATATTGCACGTTACACCGCTCAGGATGAGTTCTGTGGCTTGGCCGATGCTGCTTTGCTAGCGCGTGAAATTCCCGATCTTGATCTCTACCATCCCTGGGATGTCAGCGTCGATGAGGCCATCAAGATGGCCTTGATCTGCGAAGAGGCTGCGCGCAATGCCGATAGCCGCATCAGCAATTCCGAGGGGGCTTCGGTATCGACTTATGAAGGGTTGTTTTCCTACGCCAACAGCCATGGTTTCAATGCAGGCTACCCCAGTTCACGTCATGGCTTGAGCTGTTCGGTGATCGCCGAGGCTGGCGAGAGCATGCAGCGCGATTACTGGTACACCAGCGCCCGCCATGCCGCTGAGCTGGATGCGCCTGCGGCGGTAGGCCTCAAGGCGGGTGAGCGTGCTGCGCGTAGACTCAACCCCGGCCAGGTCAAGACCTGCCAGGTGCCTGTGCTGTTTGAGGCGCCCTTGGCCTCTGGCTTGATTTCGCATCTGATTTCCGCCATTTCTGGCGGCAGTCTCTATCGCAAGTCATCCTTCCTGCTTGATAGTCTGGGCAAGCAGGTCATGTCCTCCATTGTTAACATCGAAGAGTTGCCGCATATCAAGCGCGGTTTGGCTAGCTCGCCGTTTGATAATGAAGGTGTGGCCACGCATAGCCGTTCTCTGATCAAGGACGGGGTGCTGCAAGGCTATATGTTGGGCAGCTATTCTGCACGCAAGCTGGGCATGAGCTCCACGGGTAACGCTGGTGGCAACCACAACCTGATCATCCAGTCTGGTGATCTTAACTTTGAAGGCCTGCTGCGAGAAATGGGCACTGGCTTGCTGGTGACAGAATTACTCGGTCACGGCGTCAATATGGTGACTGGGGATTATTCACGTGGCGCGGCGGGTTTCTGGGTGGAGAACGGCGTGATTGCCTATCCGGTGGAAGAAATTACCATCGCGGGTAATCTGGCTGAGATGTTCAAATCCATCATCGCCATAGGCAATGATGTCTTGAGCCAGGGTTCCAAGCAGACCGGGTCTATCCTCATAGAGCGCATGACAGTAGCGAGTGGGGCCTAGGCTTACGCTGGGATCATTGCGCCAGAGGCCGCTTAAATTTTGCCTTAAGCGCTTGCCATAAAAAAGCCACGCATTGCGTGGCTTTTGTTTTTGCGGCTGGCGGTTTGGCTCAGCCAGTCAGCACGCCTATTTGGCGGCTTCTTCCTCATCGTCGTCGTCATCAAACTCGTTACTGGAAACCTTGCCAGTCACAAATTGTTCACGACGTTGCAGATAGGCGTCACGCATAAAGGTGTAAGGATCAAGCGCAGCTTCATCCAACAAATCGCTGGCAGGCAGGTATTGCGAGCGCAGATCGATAAATTTAACCATACGCAACTGATTGCGCACGCGTGGCGAATCCACGTATTGAATCGGATCGAAAGCCAGAGTGTCTACGGTCAAGCCCGCAGTATCACGAATGGTGCTTGGGCCGAGGAAAGGCAGTACCAGATAGGCACCGCTGCCTACGCCCCAACGACCTAAAGTCTGGCCGAAGTCAGCATTATGCTTGGGCACACCATCCATGGAGGCTACGTCAATCAGGCCACCGATACCGATGGTGCTGTTGATCAGCAAACGGCCAGTGTTATCCATGGCCTTGCCCAGTTCCAGCTGCAAGACGTTGTTGATGATGGAGGTAACAGTCGCCAGGTTGGTGAAGAAATTATTCACACCAGTACGGATGGGGCTGGGAAGTACAGCCTTGTAAGCGCCCGCTATGGGTTTCAGTACGGCCTTGTCAGCAGTATCATTGAATTTGTAGACACCGCGGTTAAAGCCTTCTAGCGGATCTCGGTTTGCTTGGGTTGCACAGCCGGTGAGGGTTGCGGCCAAGAGGATGCTGGTTGCAATCCCTGAAATGTTGAAGCGCATGCATCTATCCTAATTGTTATGCAGTGTCTCTAAATTGACACACGGAGCCAACTTTAAACCAGCGGTTTTTACTTGTCCACACATTTGCAACGGAGCTGTTAGCGGCCTAACGGTGACGTTGCAAAAATGAAACACATGCTCATAGTCCTGGCCCAAACTTGGCACTGTGAGCCCATAAGCGTGACTTTTGCTGAGCGAGGAGTGTTATGCAGAACCTGGAATTGAAGTCTTTTCTTGAGCAGCATGAACGGGAGCATCCACTGCCACATCAGTTGGCGGCATTGTTGCTGGATATTGCAGATGCCTGCAAACAGGTAGGGCGTGAGGTTGCTTACGGCAGCCTGAAGGGCAATATGGGCAATGCAGCAAGCGCGAATTCGCAAGGCGAGCAGCAAAAGACCCTGGATGTGCTCAGTAATGATATTTTTCTGCAGCATTTTCAGCACCATGCGGCAATTGCAGGCCTGGCTTCAGAGGAAATGGAGCATGCCTTGGTGACAGGGCAGGAAAATGCACCTTATTTGCTGTTGTTTGACCCGCTGGATGGCTCATCCAACGTCAATCTCAATCTTTCCGTAGGCAGTATTTTTTCGGTATTGCCCGCAGTTCCGGGTCGAGCCGCGCAGGCCGAGGATTTTCTACAACCCGGTACGCGCCAGCAACTGGCCGCCTATGCCTTATACGGCACCTCCACCATGCTGGTGTTTACCTTGGGCTTTGGCGTATATGGCTTTACTTTAAACCCCGACAGTGGCGAGTTTTTGCTCACGCACGCCAATATGCGTATTGCCGCAGATACCAGCGAGTTTGCCATCAATATGTCCAACCAGCGTTACTGGCAGCCGCCAGTGCAGCGCTATATCAAGGATTGTCTGGCTGGCAGTACTGGGCCGCGCGGCAAGGATTTCAATATGCGCTGGGTGGCGACCATGGTGGCCGAGGTGCATAGGTTGTTGGTGCGCGGCGGGGTGTTTCTCTATCCTCTGGATAGCCGCAGTGTGGGCAAGGGCGGGCGCTTGCGCTTGCTATATGAGGGCAATCCCATGTCCTGGCTGGTGGAGCAGGCGGGCGGGCAGGGTAGCACTGGGCACAGGCGTATTCTGGAAGTAGAGCCGACCAGCTTGCATCAGCGCGTTGCAGTGGTGCTGGGAGCCAGCAGCGAAGTTGGGCTGGTGCGGGAGTATTACTCGTTTACCGACCCAACAGCCTAGACAAGACTAAGATGCGCGAGCATGCACCGCGCAATCTGCTACTAGCTTGCAGGCTGAATTTATTCATCATCAGCTTCATCGCTATTGCTTGCCTCATCAGCTTTTGCCGCTTGGCTGGCGCGCTTATACAGCGCCAGCACTTGCTCGCGGCGCGTGGCGTGATCCACCACAGGCTGCGGGTAGTTGCTACCTATGCCTAACGCTTGCTGACGTTGCTCAGACATTTTCCAGGGCGCATGGATTTCCTTGTTGTCACATTGCGACAACTCAGGCACATATTTACGGATGAATTTGCCTTCGGGGTCGAATTTTTCTGATTGCGTGACCGGGTTGAAAATGCGGAACCAGGGTTGGGCATCACAGCCTGTGGAGGCTGCCCATTGCCAGCCGCCGTTGTTGGCGGAGAAATCAAAATCTATCAGGTGCTCAGCAAAGTAAGCCTCGCCCCAGCGCCAATCTATCAATAAATCCTTCACCAAAAAGCTGGCTGCCACCATGCGCAGGCGGTTATGCATATAGCCTGTCTGGTTGATCTGGCGCATGGCCGCATCTACCAGCGGGTAGCCGGTCTTGCCCTCGCACCAGGCCTGAAAGAGTTTTTTGTCATTGGGAAAAGCCAGGTGATCAAACTCAGGCTTGAAGCTGTGACCTGCGGCAACTTCAGGGTGGTGATGCAATATCTGGAAATAGAAATCGCGCCAGAACAGCTCATTGAGCCAGGTCTCGGCACCTTGGCCGCCCATTTGCCAGGCCGTTCTGGCGAGATGGCGTATGGATACCGTACCAAAGCGCAGATGCACCGACAGATAAGACGGGCCTTTGCGCCCAGGGTAGTCCCTGGCCTGGCGATATTGCGGCATGCGCTCTACAAAATCTTCAAACAAGGCGCTGCCACCGCTCATGCCGGTAGGTAATTTGAGTTGTGCCAGGTTGCTGCGCTCAAAGCCTAAGTCCTCAAGCTCGGGCATGGGCTCGGGGTCGCGCTCTGCCAGATTGCGGAAATAGCGATCTACCGGGTAAGGCTTGAGATAAAAATCGTTGAGTGTTCTCAGGCAGGCATTCTTGTACGGTGTGAACACGCTGAATGCGCTGTTGGATTTGGTGAGGATTTCATCGCACTCAAAGATCACCTGATCCTTGAAGCTGAGAAAATCAATCTCATGTCCAGCCAAGGCTTGGCTGACAGCAGCATCACGCTGATTGGCGGCTGGCTCATAATCGCGGTTGCAGTAAACCGTGTTGACTTCAAGCTCCCTAGCCAGCGCTGGCACCAGTTTGCTGGCTTGGCCATGCCTGACCAGCAAATCGCCACCACGGCATTGCAGTTCGGCCTTGAGCTCGCGCACGCTTTCCCAGATAAATTCCACCCGCCTGTCCTGACGTTGGGTCAAGGCATCCAGAATGTCGCTATCGAAGACGAAGACGCAATAAACCTCTTCGTTCTGCTTGAGCGCATGATAAAGCGCTGCGTGATCAAAATCGCGCAGATCGCGGCGGAACCAAACCAGGGCTTTGTTCATGAGTGAGCGCGATTACTCGCGGTGATACGGATGATTATTGATGACACTGAGCGCGCGATAGAGTTGCTCACTCAGCATCACGCGCACCATGCCGTGCGGCATGGTCAGGCGTGACAAGCTCCACAGCCAGTCGGCTTTTTGCTTGATGCTCTCGTGCAGGCCATCGGCCCCGCCTATTACCAGGCAGACATCGCGGCCCTGCCCCATCCACAGGCGCATGCGCTCTGAGAGTTGCAAGGTGGTGACTTCCTGGCCGCGCTCATCCAGCGCAATCAAGAAATCCCGGCCAGCCAGCTCCAGTATGCGTTTGGCCTCAGCCTCTTGCACCACTTCTGAGTTTTTGCCCGAGGCACGTTTGTCAGGCTTGATTTCGACGATGTCCACGCTCATTTCGCGTGGCATGCGCTTGGTGTATTCGTGACAGGCAGCTTGCACCCAATCCGGCATTTTGTGGCCGACGGAAAGGATGCGCAGCTTCAAAACGATGAGTCTTTCTAGCCTTTGGCGGCGGATGCGCTACGGCGGTTTTCAGCCTCGCCCCAGAGTTGCTCCAGGTTGTAGTAGGCGCGGGTGGCAGGCACCATGATGTGGACGACGATATCACCCAGATCGACCAATACCCACTCGCCTTCTTTCTCGCCTTCGGTGCCTTGCAATACCGCGCCTTTTTCACGCAGTTTTTCACGCACGTTATCGGCCACCGCCTTGGATTGGCGTGTGGAGTTGGCGCTGGCGACTATCATATAGCTGGTCATGGAAGTGAGCTTGCGCACGTCCATCACGGTGATGTCAAAAGCTTTGATATCTTCCAGCGCGTCTATGACCGCCAGTTTCATTTGTTCTAGATCTAGCATTAGGCCGCTTGTACAGGAATTTGCTGGCGTTGATCCTTGATGCGGTTTTGCGCATCAACGTACACCAGCTGGGGTTTAAATTGAGCCAATTCGGCTTCGGAATAATTGGCATAGCTGGCAATGATCAAAAGATCGCCAGGGCTGGCCTTGCGTGCCGCAGCCCCGTTAACCGAAATGGTGCCCGAGTTGCGTTGAGCGCGAATGGCGTACGTAGTAAAACGTTCACCGTTATTCACGTTGTAGATGTCAATCTGCTGATATTCTTTGATGTCCGCTGCCTCAAGCAGGTTCTCATCAATGGCACAGGAGCCCTCGTAGTCCAGCTCCGAATGCGTGACGCGCACCCGATGCAGCTTGGATTTGAGCATGGTTCTTTGCATGGCCAACCAATGTGGGAAAAATAAGACCCGCCATTATAGTGGAAACAACACGCTGAATAAATGAAGATTTATTGCTGAGGAGGATTTGAAAATGCAGAGGGAGGAAAGAAGCTGGATGATTGCCTGGGCCGCAGGGCAGGGGGCAGGCCTGTGGCTATTGCATGAGTGGTTGCTGAGTTTGAGCAAGCAGGGTGAGTATTTCTGGCTAATCTGGCCTTTGTATATGGCCGTGCTGCTGCTACCGCTCAGTATGATGCTGCTATCTGCCTATAGGCAGCAAAAGCGCTTATGGCCTATGGTCACAGCTTATGTCGTGCTGATTGCGGGGCTTGCTTCCTACCTCGGGTATCAGGCCTGGACGCCTGCTCTTGATACTTTTCAGTATGCACAGTCAGGCGTGTGTCTCGCGTTGGTGGGCTTTGGTAGTTGGTTCGTCTTGCTGCCGTTTGCTGAGCATAGGTTGCTGCGCCAGCGCTGGGCTGATGATTACGCATTATTGTTTGCCGCGGCATGGCGCAACAGCATCAAGCTGGCGCTGGCTGGCGGCTTTACCGGACTGCTTTGGCTATTGTTATTGCTGTTTGCCAACTTGCTCAAAGTGCTGGGAGTTACTTACCTCCTGGATTTATTGGGCAAACCCATCTTTTTCTATCCGGTGACCGCAGTCACGTTTGGCATAGGCCTTTCGCTGTATGCCGCCAAGGAAGAAGTGCTGGTAGGTTTTTACAGGGCGGGGCTAAATATTGCTGGCTGGTTACTGCCTGTGGTGAGCCTGATCCTGTTAGCTTTTCTGCTGGTATTGCCAGTGCAAGGCTTGGATAAATTATGGGAAACAGGCTATGCCAGCAGCCTGATGCTATCACTGCTTGGGCTTACGGTTTTTCTATTCAATGCCGCTTGGCAGGATGCTTCCGGTCAGCAGCGCTTTCCGCCCTGGCTGCTGCGCTTTATCGGATTGGGTCTGTTGACCATGCCTGTCTATATAGGGCTTTGCGTCTATGCATTGGGGCTGCGGGTTGCGCAATATGGCTGGACTACAGAGCGAGTGTTTGCAGCTCTCGTGATCCTGGTCATGGCGATGTATGCCCTGGGCTATGCTGCTATGGTGCTGCGGCGTGAAAATTTATGGATGCACTCGGTTAGTAAGGTCAATATCGCCACGGCTTTGCTGACGGTGCTGCTGGGCATACTCACGTGTAGCCCACTGCTTGACCCTACCAGAATCGCCGTACATAGCCAGCTTGCACGCTTGTTGCAGCAAAAGGTCAAGGTGCATGATTTTGATTTTGAGTATTTGCGCTTTCAGGCCGGCCGCTACGGTGATGCGGCACTGACTAGGTTGGAGCAGGAGCAAACGCATCCTGATGCCGTCGAGTTAAGACGTAAAGCCAAGCTGGCGCATGCGCTGACACAGCGCCAATATAAGCCCGAGGCAGTGAAGCTGGGGGCTGATGAGTTACGCCTGTTGTTCAAGATTTATCCTCAGCAGGCGCAATTGCCGCAGGCATTTGTTGATGCCTTGCGCATATCTCTGGAAGACAACAAGGTATTTTTGGGATGTGAGAAAAAGCGGCCATGTGCTGTGTTGCTGCTGGACCTGAACGCTGACGGCGTAGAAGAGCTGGTGTTGCTCGATGGCTTCCGCAGCCTGGTCTATGGTCTTGAGGGTGGACAATGGAAAAAGTTGGGTACGTTGCTCGGTGAAACCTACAAGCTCAATGAAAAGTCAGTTGAGCACGCACTGACAAACGGCAATTTTTCCAGTAAACCTACTCACTGGCAGGATTTACAGATAGGCGGTATGCGATTCAAGGTGCAGGAGGAGTGAGGGGCCTGAGCCCCCATCTACTGGTGCGCATTGATATGTTGCGGCAATAAAAAAACAGGCGCCCTTGGGCGCCCGTTTTTATCAGTGGCACTTTACATTACCACTGATACTTCACAGTGGCATAAATCGAGCGTCTGTCGCCATAGTAGCAACCCGCATTCGAGATGCAGGTGGCGACATATTTCTTGTCTGCCAGGTTGGCGGCATTCACTTGCAGGCTGAAACCCTTGAGGCTGGGGTTGGCCTTGGCCAGGTTGTAGTGCAATGCTGCATCCAGCAGGGTGACATCATCATTTCTGAAGGCATTGAGATTTTCGCCATAGGATGAGCCCAGATAGCGCACGCCTAACCCTATGCCCAGGCCATCCAGCAGCCCTGCGCTGGAAACATGGTGCAGCCAGGTGGAAGCCTGGTGTCGCGGAACAAAGGCTAGCTGGTTGCCAAGCTGCGCCGCGATGCCAGTCTTGGTGATTTCACTATCGGTATAGGCATAGGAGGCCAGGACTTCAAAGCCATAACCCAGCTTGGCCTTGCCTTCCAGCTCTGCCCCTTTGACTTCCACTTCCCCGGTCTGTACGCGGCTGCCATTCGGCGCTGTGGTGATGACATTGCGCTGGGCAAGGTGGTAAACCGAGAAACCCAGTGATGCGTCCATGCCTAGGGGCTGGTACTTCACCCCGGCTTCGCTTTGCCTGCCCTTGGTGGCATCAAAGGGGCTGCCAGTGCCATCAACGCCCGTGCTGGGCTGGAAGGAGCTGGCAAAGGCGATATAGGGCGTTAATTGTTGGGCAAAGGTGTAGCTTAGGCCGATATTGCCAGTGAGGGCGTCGTCAGCGTTGGTGATGCGGCGTGTTGCCCCGGTGCTGGCGGTAAGGGTTTCATTGGTTTTGCTGGCCTGGTCATGACGTGCGCCCAGTTGCAGGGTCCAGTTATCCCACTTGATCTGGTCTTGCGCATAAAAACCTAGTTGCCGCTGACTGGAGTCTATCTTGGTGCCCAGGGGTGGTTCTACCAGCGTTGTCAGGAATGGGTTGGAGGCAAAGGCGTTGTAGTTGTAGAGGTTAATGTAATTGAGGTTGGATTCACGATAAGTGGCCGATTCGTGGGTGTAATCCACACCCAGCAGGATGCGGTGTTGCAGCGGCCCGGTGCTGAACTGGCCTTCAACCTGGTTATCAATGGTGAACATATTGGAGTCTTCCGGGAAGGCCCAGGCGTAGCGCACCAAGTTGGTGGGCAGGCAGGCATCCGTAGCCAGGCAGGCCCCCTGCACGCGGCGCGAATCTGCATCAACTCTGCCGTATCTCAGGTTCTGGCGGAATGTCCATTGCTCATTGAAGGCATGACTGAACATATAGCCCGCAAACCATTGCTCGTTGACGTAGCGATCATAGTGTTTTTCACCAATAAAGGTATCGGTGGGCAAGCGGCCCAGGTTGCCATAGGAATAGAGCGTACCCTTGGCAGGCAGGGCAGTGGCCGCGCCACCACGGGAATCGATTTTCTGGTAGTGCGCCAGCAGGGTCAGGCTGGTGTTGTTGTCGGGCTTGAAGGTCAGGCTAGGAGAAATCACCACTTTGTCATCTTCCACATAGCGGGTTTGCGTATCGGCTTCACGTGCCAGACCCACCAGGCGGTACAGCACACGGCCTTCATCATCCACTGGCCCGGAGATATCAAATGCGCCCTGCTTGCGACCATGGCTACCAGTCTGCAATTGCACTTCCCCGCGCTTGAAGTCGGTAGGCAGTTTGCTGCTCAGCGCCAGCATGCCGCCAGGGGAGGATTGACCATAGAGGCTGGAGGCTGGGCCTTTCAGTATTTCCACGCGTTCCAGCAGGTAAGGGTCTATCTTGGCTTGTGAGTAGCCATTGGCCCCAAACGGCAAGCGCAAGCCATCGAGGTAACGGGTAGGAGGGCTGAAGCCGCGCACTGTCATCCAGTCATAGCGCGAGTCAGTATTGGCGTATTGCAGCACCACGCCTGGGGTATAGCGCAGGGCTTCGGTGATGGTTTGCACACCTAGGTCGTCCATCTGGGCGCGGGTAACCACATTAATGCTGCGCGGAGTTTCCAGCAGGCTGGTGCTGGATTTGGTGCCAGTAAAACTGCGCTTGGCGCTGTAGCTATTCCTGCCATCAAAGGCCAGGTTTTGCTCGCGGGTATCCAGCTTGCCTAATACATGGACTTCTTCCAGTACATTATTCTGGCTTGAGGCTTGCGCGCGCAGGGTGAAGGTATTGTCCCCCTGCGAAGTCACTTCCAGGCCTGAGCCTTGCAGCAGTTTTTGCAGTGCTTCGCGCGCCGAGTATTCGCCCTTGAGCGCGGGCGCATGCTTGCCCGTGGTGAGGCTGCTGGCAAAAATGATCTGCACCCCGGTCTGCTGGGCCAGATGGTTGATGGATTTATCCAGGGCCTCTGCTGGCAAGTCCAGCTTGACCTTGGGATCGGCAGCATAAGCCGTAAAGGCCAGCAGCATAGAGAGGGCAATAGCGCCTAGCTTGAAAGGCCGTTTGCGCGGTGATGGTGAGTGCATGAATGTTCCCTGATAACGATGAATTGAAAGAGCTTCAGGGAGTAAGCCGTTTGGCCTGGCGTTTACCCCAACCTGGGAATGAGAATTTTTTTCATGTGCTATCTGGAGCTGATCAGCAGGCTGCCATCTGGCTGTGGTTCCAAGCGTACCGGGAGGATGTCGGGAAGTAATTGCAGCAGCTTGTCGGTATTGTCTATGGCAAACGTGCCGGATAATTTGAGTTGTGCCGTTTTGCCTTGCAGCTGGATAGGCGCAGTGCGATAACGCTGGATTTCGGCAATTACCTGGTGCAGCGGGGTCTGTGCGAAAACCAGCTTGCCATTCATCCAACTCATGCTGATGCTGGGGTCTATGGCTATTGGTGCGTGCATATGCCCATCACCGTCTATCTTCACCTGCTGGCTTGCCGTCAGCGTGGTGCCATTCAAGCCGTCTGCGGCTTTGCTGGTGACACGCACAGTGCCCTCTGCCACGCTGACAGTGACTTGTTTATGTTCTGGTTTGTCTTCATGGTAGACCTCGAAGCGGGTGCCTAACACTCGGGTTTCGCTATTGGCAGCGATCACCACAAATGGCCGGAAATTGGCCTTGGCCACATGGAACATGGCCTGGCCCTGTGGCAGGTTCACGCGACGTGAACGTAGATGCCAGCTCACTTCCAGGCGGGTATTGGTGTTAAGCGTGAGCTCACTGCCATCGGCTAGCTGTATAAACTGGCGCTGGCCTATCGCGGTAGCGTATTGCTCGCTGCGGTAGGCTGGGTCTAGCCAGACCAGCCCCGCCGCCAGCAGCGCCAGCACCAGGGTGATGCTGGCAGGGGTTTTCTTTTTGCGCGGTGGCTGCACCTGCGGCAATGGAAACAGTTCTTTCAGGGTTTCCCGGTGCTGCGCAATAACGGCTTCCGTGTCATGGGAAGGTGGCGGGGTATGCGGCTGTGGCGATTTCATCATGCTGGATACTCGTCTTAATCCGGGCTTATTCCCGGCCAAGAAACTGCCTGCATGCGGCAAGGCCCAGGCGAGTGTGGCGCTCGACCATTTTGACGGATATCCCCAGTTGCTGGGCCACATCGGCCTGCGACATGTCGTGAATCTTGTGCATGATGAATACCTGCTTGCAGCGTAAAGGCAGGCGGTCTACGGCCTGGGCAAGTAGGGCAATTTCACGCTGGGCTTGCAGTGCGCGCGCTGGGTCTGTGATTTCCGCCGCGGTTTCAGGCAGCTCGGCCATGGATTCCATCAGCCGATTGCGCACCGCCTCTGCCCGACACTCGTTGACCGCCATATTGTGTGAAACACGTTTAAGGAAAGCTATAGGCTGCCTGGCTTCTGGCAAGCCGGGTTTTTCCATCAGGTGTACACACATATCGTGCACGATTTCGCGCGCAAAGCCTTTATCGCCAAAGCGGCGGCGGATGTAATCCACCAGCTCGTCGTAATGACGCGTCAGCGAGGTGATGAGGTTGGCGGCGGGAGAGTTGTGCAGCACGCGGAATACTTGGGCCGTGAAACTTGGATGCCGCCATTATAAATGGTAATGCTTCTTAATTGTGAGTGGCGACGGTTATCACCTGCGGGCAAGCATGATCCTGAATGATTTCCATGGAAGGGTGCGGGAAAGGCCCGGTCTGCTGGCTGGCCAGCAAGGCAAAATCACCGCCCGGCAAAGTGGCCAGCCCCAAGCCAAACGATGCTATCTGCTGTTGCGCCGGGCCTTGGGCTAATTCCCTGAATGGGTTGTCGTGCTGTAACTCATGCAGGCTGATACGTTTGGCCCAGACCACTTGCTGCTGCAAGGCATTGCGCAGAGGTCGCCATTGTGGCGTCAGTATAGGGGCCAGGCTATCCAGTTCGGTGCGTATCTCCGGCTTGAGGCAGGAGATATGGATATGCAGCTGGTTTTGCGTGCGGGCGCGCTGGGCGTTGATGGTGAGGCTGACAATGTCATCGGGCACGGGCTTGCCAGCCTTGCGTGACATCCAGATTCTTTCTTGCCAGGCGTGTGCCAATAAGGCTTGCCCGGTTGGGGTTTGCAGCACCGGGGATTCAATGCCGCTGATTTTGCTGGTGGGAATCAGCAGGTATTGCAAAGGGCCGTTTCTGTCCTTGTAGATGGCATAAGCCTGGGCAATATCGACCTTGGCACAAGGGGCGGGTGATTGCTGCTGTTCCTGATGCGGCAGGCACTGGCCATCGACAATTTGCAGCAAGGCATCTGGATTGTAGCTGGCGCCGGATTTGGCAAAACAGGCGGCAATGGTCAGGCTAAGCAGGATGACCAGGGTATACGGTAGCAGGCGATGGAATGCGGTCATGGCAAGGTGCTTTAGGCGATGGGCTTAAAACAAGAAACATCTAATGCGCTGACTATATGATCACAGCATGACGCTAACGTGACAGTACTATCATGCCATATCCCTTTGGCGGATGGATAGGCACGGCCTCAGGCTTAAGCACGCCTGTGGCGACTCCATACGCGACAAGTCTTAGCGCTGGAATTCGATATTGTCTATAAGGCGGGTCTGGCCTTGTCTGGCCGCACCTAGCACCACCAGGTCCTCGTCATCCACAGTAGCGGGCAATAGCGTGTCAGCCGACCGTATGCTGATGTAATCCACTATCCAGCCTAGTTGCGTTAAATACTGGCTGGTTTGTGCCTCAATCGCGGCATAGTCATGGTTGCCCTTGCGCACGTTATCTACCACCAGTTGCAAGGTGCGCGAGAGGCGTGGGGCCTCGAGTTTCTGTGCTGGGTTGAGGTAACCGTTGCGCGAGCTGAGTGCCAGGCCGCTGGCCTCGCGCTGGGTTTCACCAGCAATGATGTCTATGGGCAGATTGAATTGCCGCACTAGCTCGCGAATGATAAATAGTTGCTGGTAATCCTTGCGGCCAAACACGGCGATCTGCGGCTGCACGATATTGAATAGCTTCATCACCACAGTCGCCACGCCGTCAAAGTGCCCAGGCCGTGCCGCGCCACAGAGTTCATTGGCAATTGGCGGTGGGGTGATGCGCATAGTTTGCGTGGCCGGATACATTTCTGCCGGGCTGGGCGTGAACACCACATCGGCTCCCGCCTCGGCCAGCAGCGTACAGTCCGCTTGCAACGTGCGCGGGTAATTGTCCAGGTCTTCGTTGGCACCAAACTGCAAAGGGTTGACGAAGATGCTCACTACAACACACTGCGCACGTTCGCGCGCCAGCTTGACCAGATGCAGGTGCCCGGCATGCAGATTGCCCATGGTGGGTACAAAGGCAATGCTACCCTCAGCGCTCAGGCGCTGACGCAGGCTGGCGATATCGGCAATGATTTCAAGTGGCTTGCTGGAGGTGCTGGAAGCGGTCATGGCTGTTGAATACCTGAAAGTGACGGGTGCTGCTGAAGTAGGTGAGGCTTAAGTGTAGAGCTCCTGAAACCAGCTAGCGCTAATCGAAACTATGTTCGGCGGCGGGGAAGCTGCCATCCTTAACGGCGGCTACATAGCTCACCAAGGCGGCTTCTATGCTGCTGGCACCCTGCATAAAGTTGCGCACAAAGCGTGGCGATTTGCCTGCGTATATGCCCAACATATCCTGTAGCACCAGCACCTGGCCGTCACAGTCCTTGCCCGCGCCTATGCCTATGACCGGAATCTGGATGGCCTGGCTGACTTCAGCGGCCAAGCGCGTGGGTACCATTTCCAGCACCAGCATGCTGGCACCTGCCTGGGCAAGTTGTACCGCGTCATCAAGCAATTGTGCCGCAGCGGCTTGATCGCGGCCTTGTACGCGATAACCGCCCAATTGGTGCACCGCCTGCGGCGTCAGCCCCAAGTGACCACACACAGGAATGCCGCGTTGCACCAGGAAGCGCACGGTATCCAGCATGATGCTGCCGCCCTCAACCTTGACCATTTGCGCGCCTGCCGCCATCAACGTGGCGGCATTATCGAATGCCTGTTCCGGATTGCGCTGATAGCTGCCGAAAGGCATATCGGTGACGATAAAAGCGTTGCGGGCGGTGCTGGCAACACAACGCGTGTGGTATTGCATATCCTGCAAGGACACTGGCAAGGTGCTGCTATGACCCTGTATGGTCATGCCCAGGGAATCACCAACCAGCAAGACTTCAACCCCGGCCTTGTCACTAAGGGCGGCAAAGCTGGCATCGTAGCTGGTCAGCACGGCGATTTTCTCGCCTTGTGCCTTCATCTGCTGTAGGGCTAGCAGGTTCATGGCTTACTCCAGATTGGGATTGAAAAACTCGCGGCGGCTGCGGATTTGCATAATGCGCTCCAGCAGCATTTCCATGGCACCATCTTTTTCGGTGATGTCGAGTTTTTCATTGTTGACGATAAGTACGGGCGCCCCGTCATATTGATGGAAGAATTGACTATAGGTTTCGGCCAGCCTGGCCAGATATTCACGCGGAATTTCCTGCTCATAGCGGATATTGCGCTGATTCACGCGCTCATGCAGGGTTTCCACTGGCGATTGCAGATAGATCACCAGGTCTGGCGTGGGCACCTGCACCTGTACATGCTTGTACATCTGGCGGTAAAGCGCATATTCCTCATCATTGAGGTTCATTTGCGCAAATAGCTGGTCTTTTTCCAGGAAGAAATCGGCAATCGTCGCCTGGTTGAACATGTCGCGCTGGGCCAGGTCGCGGATATGCTCTACGCGCTGAAACAAAAAGAACATCTGCGTGGGCAGGGCATAGCGTGGCGCATCCTGGTAAAACTTGGGCAGGAAAGGATTGGCCCCGGCGTTTTCCAGCAAGAGATTAACCGGGAACATATCGGCGAGCTTGCGTGCCAGCGTGGTTTTGCCACTGCCTATCGGCCCTTCAACCACGATGTAGTGAAAGCGGTCAAAAATACTCATAGCGCATTTTCCTCCAGCTTTTCCACGCCTTGATCGGCACATTGCATAGCCAGGGTGCTGACCTTGCCATGTGCGGCTAGCGCCAGTTCCGGGGCAATTTCCGCCAGCGGCAGCAGCACAAAGCCGCGCTCATGCATGCGCGGGTGCGGTACGGTGAGTTCTGGGCTGCTGATGCTGACTTGATCGTAGAGCAGCACATCCAGGTCAAGCACGCGTGGCGCATTGGGGAATGGCCGTTCGCGGCCGTGTTGATTCTCCAGCGCCAGAATCGCATGCAGCAATGCCAGTGGGCTGAGGCTGGTTTCAAGCTCGGCCACGGCATTGATAAAGTCGGGCTGATTGTCATAACCCACAGGCGCGGTGCGATAGAGCGAAGAGTGGCTGAGCAAGCGCGTATCTGTCAGCGTATCCAGTTCACGCAAGGCCAGCCTGACTTCATCCGCAGGTTGGCGGCCAGGGTTGCTAAGGTTGCTGCCTAGGGCAATAAAGGCGCGTGCCATTTATTCTCCTGCCGCCGACTTCTTCGGGCCGCGACGGCGTCTACGCTTTTTCGGCGCGGTCTCGGGCAACAGCATGGTCTGACGTTGCTCGCCATCGGCGTTGGCAAAATCTGTCCACCACTGACCCAATTCAGCTGGCAATTCACCAGATTCGCAACGCAGTAGCAGGAAGTCATAAGCCGCACGATAGCGTGGGTTTTCCAAAAGACTATAAGGCCGTTTGCCCGCACGTTGCTCAAAGCGAGGCTGCAAGCCCCAGATCTCGCGCATGGTGGCGCTGAAGCGCTTGTGTATGGCCATCTTTTCGGCCTGGATGTCGCAGACTTCGTCCATGGCCATATGCAAGGCTGGAATTGGCTTGTTGCCTTGCTGCTCGAATTTCTTCCACGCCAGCAGCACTTCGTGCCAGAGCAGGGTGGCAAACAGGAAGCTGGGCGAGACTGGCTTGCCTGACAATACGCGCTCATCGGTATTTTTCAGCGCCAGCTTCACAAAGCGCTCGCCTATGGGTTGTTCCAGCACCACATCCAGCAAGGGCAGCAAACCATGATGCAGGCCATGCTGACGCAGGGCGTTGGCACTTTCTATGGCATGACCAGACAAGAACAGCTTGAGCATTTCGTCAAACAGGCGTGAGGGTGGCACATCGTGCAGCAGGTCGGCCAGCTCAGAGATAGGCTGCTCAGTCGCCTTGTCGATCTTGAGGCCCAGCTTGGCGGATAATCTCACCGCGCGCAGCATGCGCACCGGGTCTTCACGGTAGCGCGTGACCGGGTCACCTATCATGCGCAATATGCCAGCCTGGATATCGGGTACGCCTTGATGGAAATCCAGTACTTCTTCCGAGGCTGGGTCGTAATAAAGCGCGTTGGCCGTGAAGTCGCGGCGTACCGCATCTTCTTCCTGACTGCCAAACACATTGTCGCGCAAGATACGGCCAGTGTCGGCGACCTTGGCATCACCCTGCTCATTGAGGTGACTGCCACGGAAGGTCGAGACTTCAATCACTTCATCACCAAACATCACATGCACCAGACGGAAACGTCGGCCTATGATGCGTGAGCGGCGAAATACCTTGTTCACCTGCTCAGGCGTGGCATTGGTGGCCACATCGAAATCCTTGGGGCGCTGTTTCAGTAACAAGTCACGCACGGCACCACCGACGACAAACGCCTCAAACCCGGCTTTTTGCAAGCCTTCGGTGGTTTTGATGGCTGCATTGCTAAGCAGCTTACGGTCTATGCGATGTACGCGGGCAGAAATGCGCTCAACCTTGCCTGCTGGCGTTGCGGGAGCGGATTTGTTGGATGTTGCGGGCTTGAAAACGCGCTGCAGCAGTTTTTTGATCATTATGCGGCTTAGCCTGGGGTTTCTGATGCGCTAAAGTGCATGATTATAGCGTAAGCATTGCCTATGCATCAGCGCTAGATAGCTGGGGAATTCAAAAGCTTGTAAGGAACAAGCGCATGGGCTAGGGGTGGCGTGCGGAATAGCACTCCACAATCAGCAGACCAGTCAGCAAGGCAATCACAAACAGAATAGCGGGCCAGCCTGCGCTGAGCAGGGTTGTTAGCGCAGGGCCTGGGCAGAAACCCGCCAAACCCCAGCCTATGCCAAATAGAACAGCGCCTACAATGAGTTTACGGTCAGCCACAGGCCGCTGTGGCAGGGTGATGGGCTTGCCCAGCAAACTGGTGTGCTTAGGCTGGCGTTTAGCCCAGTGAAATGCCGGGAAAGCGACGCTGATTGCACCCACCATCACCAGGGCAAGGGAAGGGTCCCAGGCACCAGCCAGGTCGAGAAAAGCCAACACTTTGGCAGGGTTGCCCATGCCGGAGAGTATGAGGCCGGCACCGAACAGCAAGCCACTGATCAATGCACTTAGTAAAGACATGGTAGCTTCTTGCTAGATAGTGGCTGGGATGGGGAGATGGTAAGCATCTCAGCGCAAGCGTGCATGATCAATGCCATCCATGACGTAGCAGAAATACGGTGACAAAACCTGCTGCCATAAACAGCACAGTTGCCAGAAGTGAGCGCGGTGAGAGTCTGGCCAGGCCACAAACGCCATGGCCGCTGGTACAGCCCTGTGCCAAGCGCGTACCTATGCCGACCAGCAAGCCAGCCAACAGGATTTGCCAGGGATTATGAATGGCATGCGTGGCCGGGAGTGTGCCCAGCCATGACCAGAGCACGGGCGAAATGATCAGGCCCAGCAGAAATGCCAGCCGCCAGCCTGATCTCGGTTGCACAAGCCAGCCGGACAAAATGCCACTGATACCCGCAATGCGCCCATTGAACATAATGAGCATGGCGGCGGCCAAGCCTATCAACATGCCGCCAGCCAAGGCGCTCCAGGGAGTGAAGCTAGCCCAGTCCAGCGTCATGACGCGCTATACCCTAGCTGGCTTTGCTGTTGAGGAAGACCTGCACAGTGCGCGGTTTGAGATAGACATGGCTGCCTTGGCTCAACTCCAGCTCACGGAAACGTTCGCGCGTGATTTCTGCCTCGATGACGTCACTTTCGTTGACGGGCTGCAACTCCAGCCTGACCAGTGGGCCAGCGGCGTGAATGTAGCTGACAACGGCATGCAGCGTGGCCTGGCCGTGTTGCTGGGTAAATACGTCAATATCATGCGGACGTACATAAGCCAGCGCATCACTGTTCTGCACGCTATGGTGATCATTCAGGCTGAAAGCCAGATCGCCGATATGGGCCTGACCTTCGTTTACGCGGCTATGGAACTGGTTCACATTGCCGAGGAATTTGTAGACAAAGGGCGAGGCCGGGTTGTCATAGACTTCCTGTGGCGAGCCTATCTGTTCAATACGGCCTTGGTTCATCACCACGATGCGGTCAGCCACTTCCAGCGCTTCTTCCTGATCGTGCGTCACAAACACGCTGGTGATGTGCAATTCGTCATGCAGGCGGCGCAACCAGCGGCGCAGGTCTTTACGTACTTTGGCATCCAGGGCACCAAACGGCTCATCCAGCAGCAGAACCTTGGGCTCTACCGCCAAAGCACGTGCTAGCGCGATACGTTGGCGCTGACCACCGGAGAGTTGCGGCGGGTATCTATCTGCCAGCCAGTCCAGTTGTACCAGCTCCAACAGTTGATGCACGCGTCTATGAATCTCGGCTTCGGTGGGGCGGGTTTTCTTCGGGCGCACACGCAGGCCGAAGGCCACGTTTTCAAATACTGTCATATGGCGGAACAGCGCATAGTGCTGAAAGACGAAACCGACCTGGCGCTCACGCACATCGCGCTCGGTGGCTTCCTGACCATGGAAATGGATGCTGCCATTATCTGGCGATTCCAGCCCGGCAATGATGCGCAGCAGGGTAGTTTTGCCGCAACCGGAGGGGCCGAGCAGGGCCACGAGTTCGCCACTGGGGACATCGAGGCTGACGTTGTTGAGGGCGGTGAAGCTGCCAAACTCTTTTTTGATGTTACGGATTGCTATGCTCATGATGTCATCCTTGTGACCGTAGTGCGGGTAAATACTGCCTTATTCATCCGATGCCTTCTCGCTGGCCTTGGCGCTGCGGCCGCTCTGCCATTCGATATAGGACTTGAGGCCCAGTGTAATCAGGGCGAGGAATGCCAATAGTGAAGCCACCGCAAAAGCGGCTGCGTAGTTGTATTCGTTATAGAGAATTTCCACATGCAAGGGCATGGTGTTGGTCAGGCCGCGGATATGGCCGGATACCACCGATACCGCACCAAATTCACCCATGGCACGCGCATTGGTGAGAATCACGCCATAGAGCAGGCCCCACTTGATATTAGGCAGGGTGATATGCCAGAGAATCTGCCAGCCGGAGGCGCCCAGCACCAGGCCAGCTTCTTCTTCTTCCTTGCCCTGTGCCTGCATCAGCGGAATCAGCTCGCGGGCAATAAAGGGGAAGGTGACGAAGATGGTGGCCAATACTATGCCCGGAATAGCAAAGATGACTTTGAGATCGTGGTCTATCAGCCATTCACCAAACCAGCCCTGCAAGCCGAAGATCAGCACATAAATCAAACCTGCAATCACGGGTGAAACCGCAAATGGCAGATCGATCAGGGTGATCAGTATGCTTTTGCCCTTGAACTCGAATTTGGCAATTGCCCAGGCAGCTGCCACACCGAATACCAGATTCAATGGCAGCGAAATAGCAGCGGCAATCAAGGTCAGCTTGATGGCGGATAAGGCATCAGGTTCTACCAGTGCGGCAATATAGGTCTCAAAACCCTTGCGCAGGGCTTCGGTGAATACAGCAGCCAGTGGAATGAACAGGAACAGGCTCAAAAACAGCAGCGCTGTGATAATCAGCGTCCAGCGTACCCAGGCAGGCTCTGAGGTGGCGCGATTATGCGCGACCTTGGCTTGGTACTTGGCGAGTTGTGAAACAGTGGATGACATGTGTTTTCCCTCTATTTTCTAGCGCGAAACGCTGTTACGGCGGCTGCTCCACCATTGCAGGCCGTTGATGCTCAGCAGCAGGAGGAAGGAAATGACCAGCATGACCACAGCGACGGCAGTAGCCCCTGTGTAGTCATATTGTTCTAGCTTGGTGATGATGATGAGCGGCGTGATTTCAGACACCATGGGCATATTGCCGGCAATGAAAATCACCGAGCCGTATTCACCTATGGCACGCGCAAACGCCAGGGCAAAGCCAGTCAGCAGGGCTGGCCAGAGCGCGGGCAAAATCACGCGGCGGAAGGTTTGCCAGCGATTGGCACCCAGGCTGGCCGCGGCTTCTTCGGTTTCAGCTTCCAGGTCTTCCAGCACGGGTTGTACAGTACGTACAACAAAAGGCAGGCCAATAAAGGTGAGCGCCACCACTACACCTAGAGGCGTAAAGGCGACCTTGATGCCGTTGGGTTCCAGTATGCTGCCCAGCCAGCCATTGGCGGAGTAAACCGCAGTCAAGGCAATACCCGCCACTGCTGTAGGCAAGGCGAAGGGTAGGTCAACCAGGGCATCAACCAGCTTTTTGCCGGGGAAGCTGTAGCGTGTCAGCACCCAGGCGGTTAGCAAACCAAAGAAGGCATTAATCACAGCGGCAAGGAAAGCCGCGCCAAACGTGAGCTTGTACGAGGCAATCACGCGTGGCGTGGTGACTACGTGCCAGAATTCGGCCAGGGTAAACTCAGTCGTTTTGATAAAAGCGGCAGCGAGTGGAATCAATACAATCAGGCTAAGGTAAAGCAGGGTATAGCCCAGGGATAGATTGAAACCGGGAAGTACATTCTTTTGTTTATGGGAGGCCATATCGTTCAATCAGTCCAGTGGAGGCTTGCTCAAGCAGGCGAGAATGTAGCAGAAGCGCCATGCGGGGAAAAATAATATGTTTCTATATCATTATAGCCGCGTGTTATTTCCTGTCATGTTCACGCGGCTTGCACAGCAGACGCTGACTCAGGCTGCAGCGCGCTTGTTGAGCTTGAGTGTGGGCTTGAGGGCATCGGTTGGTTGCAGCTCATGCGCGGTGACTGGCTGGCCAAGGAAATAACCCTGCAATAGCGTGCTGCCAGAAGCGATGGCGATTTCCAGGCCAGTTTGTGACTCAATGCCAGTAATCACAGGTTGCGCGCCTATATCACGCACCAGCTGGATCAGGCCTGGCAGTATCTTGCGTACCCGTGGGCTGCGTTCTGCTTCCTTGATCAGGCTGGTGTCGAACTTGACGAACTCCGGCGATAGTTTCCACAAACGTTCAAGATGCGAGTGCTTGTTGCCAAAGTTATCAATGGCTATGCGGTAGCCGCGCTCGTTGTAATTTTCTATGGCATCGGCCAGCTGGTTTTCGTGCTCGACCACGCTTTCCTGAATCTCAATCACCACACGGTCTGTGGGTACCGAGTTGGAATGCAGAATGCGCTCGAATACCTTGCCGTGGGCGTTGACGCTAATCAGCAGGCTGGGGTGCACATTGAGGAACAGCAGGCCTTTTTCAGCATAAATCTGGCGGAAATTCAGTACGTGCAGTGTACGTGCTACGCGATCAAATTTGACCAACTTGCCAATTTGCGCGGCAAAGCTGAAGGCAAACTCAGGGCTGATGGTCTGCTGCCCGCCCAGGGATGGACGTAGAAAAGCTTCATGCCCAATCAGATCGCCCGCCTCACTGTCATATAGCGGCTGGAAAGCACTATTGAGCTGCAAACCCAGAAACGTGCTGTTGAACTCCCCGCTGGCCTGTTCTTCTAGACCATATTCATCGAGGTCAAGATACAGTGACTCGCGCAACTGACTCTTGAGTTGATCTATAGAGGGGGAATTGCTTTTGCTGTTTGCTTGGCTGTGTTTACTCATGCTGCATCCTTATGTGTCAGCCAGGGCTTAACTGGCTGACATGGCTTTGCTATCTGACCTGGGGGGGGGCTTGGTCTGGTCTAGCTATGTCTTAATTGGTGTAAATCTGGTCGAATACGCCACCATCAGCAAAATGCGTTTTCTGCGCCTTTTGCCAGCCACCGAACAATTCATCGACAGTGAATAACTCTATGTTCTTGAAATCGGCTTTGTGGGCTGCCAGCACAGTGCTGGAGCGTGGGCGCAAATAGTGACGTGCGGCAATTTCCTGGCCTTCTTCCGAGTAATGGAATTCAAGATAGGCTTGAGCCACGGCGCGGGACTTGCGCTTATCTACGACTTTGTCTACCAGAGCGATAGGGTTCTCGGCCAGTATGCTGGCTGAAGGGTAAACCACGTCAAATTGGTCATTGCCGAGTTCCTTCTTGATGAGGAACACTTCATTCTCAAAAGTCAGCAGCACGTCACCTATGCCACGTTGGACAAAAGTGGTGGTAGCACCGCGGCCACCAGTGTCCAGTACTGGCACATTCTTGAATAGCTTGGCCACGAAATTGCGCGCCTTGGCTTCATCGCCGCCTTTTTTGATCACGGCACCCCAGGCGGCCAAATAGCTGTAACGGCCATTGCCGGAAGTCTTGGGGTTAGGGATCACCACGCCTACGCCTGGCTTGACCAGATCATCCCAGTCCTTGATCTGCTTGGGGTTGCCCTTGCGCACCAGAAACACGGTGGTGGATGTGGTGGGTGAGCTGGCATTGGGCAGGCGTTTTTGCCAGTCGGCGGGAATCAGCTTGCCGCGCTCAAACAGAATGTCGATGTCATTGCTTTGATTCATGGAAATGATATCGGCCTGCAAGCCATCGGCCACTGCACGCGCCTGCTTGCTGGAGCCGCCATGGGATTGGTTGATGGTGACGGCTTCCCCGGTTTTTTGCTTCCAGAACTTGCTGAAAGCCGGATTGAAATCCTTATAGAACTCACGCGTGACATCGTAAGAGACGTTGAGCAGAGTGGTATCGGCATGGGCCAGGCCAGCGAAAGTCAGCAGACTGATCGCCAGTATTTTTCTTATTGACATAATGACCTCGAGAGTTGGGGCAGAGCGGAATAGCTCGCACTATAAGTAAGATTAAAAATAATGTAAAAGAATATAGTTGAATATGATTAAGCAAAAAAGTTATTAAAATGCCCGTGCTCTATATATTTTTTTGGAATAACCATATAAGGTAATTGAATATGTGTTAGGCTACGATTATTGCCCAGTTTGCATTACCATGCATAAGGCATTACTTAACTGATTCAAGATTCAATGTAGCCACCGTCACATTGTCCTGCATTGAATTGCAACACACCGAATATAGTATTAAATCCAGCACCGTATAAAAGCCCAAGCCTATCTGCCAGACCACCACCAGTGGATGATGATGACGCAGGGTAAGCATTGCCTGAATCCTATCCTTAATTTTGCCTGGCAAAAGGATAAGTTGCATGCCTAGTTTGCAAGATCAAACGCTAGATATTTTTGCTGACCGGACCACCGGAAGCCAGCCATCGTGAGAGATGGCTGGCTTTTTTGTTTTTTGCCGCACGCTTTGCAGTGCGTTTAGATTATCAGTACCCGTGTTTTTGTATGCTTTTTGAAATCTTAGCCCTGCTGGAATGTTTAGATGATAGATGAAACACAAACCACGCAAGCCACAGATGCACCAGAGCCGACAGAGCCGACAGAGCCGACAGAGCCTGTAGATCAGGCAGATGCCCTGGGAATCAGTCAGGTGGTCAGTGCCTTGCGCGATGTACGCCTGGCTTCGCTGGAACACCGTAATCGCCGTAACCGCCCCCCCAAATTGCCTGCGCGCAAGGCCTTGGCAGAAGTGGTGGAAGGGTTGGGAGCAGCCTTATTCCCCAATCGCCTCGGCCTGCCCGATTTGCGTGAAGAAGGCATAGATTATTTTGTTGGCCATACCCTGGATGTGGCTTTGCGTGAGCTGGTGGCGCAAGTGCGTCTGGAGCTGGATTTTGCCGCCGACAAGGTAGATGCCGCGGCCCAGCCTCGGAGTCGGGCGCTCAGCCTGGTGCGTGACTTTGCCGCGCGCTTGCCGCAGGTGCGTTTGTTGCTGGATAGCGATATCCGCGCCGCTTTCGAGGGCGACCCCGCCGCGCGTAGCGTAGACGAAGTGCTGGTGTGCTACCCCGGTATCAACGCCATCATTCATTATCGGATTGCGCATGTGCTGCATCAGTTAGGCGTACCGCTGGTGGCACGCATCATCACCGAGATTGCCCACTCAGCCACAGGCATAGATATACACCCGGGTGCCAGCATAGATGAGGGTTTCTTTATTGATCATGGCACTGGCGTGGTCATCGGGGAAACCTGCGTTATAGGCAAGCATGTGCGGCTTTATCAGGCAGTGACGCTGGGGGCCAAGCGCTTCCCAGTTGAAGCCGATGGCAGTCTGGTGAAGGGCCATGCCCGCCACCCTGTAGTGGAAGATGATGTGGTGATTTACGCAGGTGCCACTATTTTGGGGCGCATCACCATAGGGCACGGTTCCGTCATAGGGGGCAATGTCTGGCTGACGTATACCGTACCACCGAACAGCAATATCACGCAGGCGCAAATGCGCGAAGCCGCGCCTGCTGCAACACGTAGTTCGCAATAGCTTGAGGCAGCCTTACAGAGAGCCCAAGTGCATTTCAGCAATAAGGCTTGCTTGCAGGCCGCTGTTTAACCATTGATTTTTTAAGGAGAGCATCACATGTCGGATATTCATCAAGGCCATACCGCGCTGGGAGACGTGGCAGCACGTACGCTGGCGAATGCTACTAAAACCGTGCCCATGCTGGGTGCCATCACGCCGCGCTGGCTGGTGCACCTCTTGCAATGGGTGCCAGTTGAGGCCGGTATTTACCGCGTGAACAAGGTCAAGGATAACCACCAGGTTGAGGTGGATTGCTCCGCCAAGGATGAGCGCGAGTTGCCTGCGACCTTTGTTGATTACGAAGAGTGGGGCCGTGAGTATGTACTGAATGCCGTCAACACTGTGGTGGATGTACACACACGTATTTCTGATCTTTACAGCAGCCCACACAACCAGATCCGCGAACAACTGCGCCTGACCATAGAAACCGTCAAGGAACGCCAGGAAAGCGAACTGATCAATAACAAGGAATACGGCCTGCTGCACAATGTGGCCGATAGCCAAAAGGTGAAGTCGCGCACTGGCTCGCCAACCCCTGACGATTTTGATGAGCTGATTTCACGTGTATGGAAAGAGCCTGCTTTCTTCCTGGCTCACCCGCAAGCGATTGCCGCGTTTGGCCGCGAGTGCACACGCCGTGGTGTACCACCGCCTACCGTCAGCCTGTTTGGTTCCCAGTTCATCACTTGGCGCGGTATTCCTTTGATTCCTTGCGACAAGCTGCGTGTGACCAAGGGCAAGACCAATATCCTCTTGTTGCGCACAGGTGAAAGCCGTCAAGGCGTGGTTGGTTTGTATCAGCCTAACCTGCCAGGTCAACAAAGCATGGGTCTTTCCGTCAGGTTTATGGGCATCAACCACAAGGCGATCGCTTCTTACCTGGTTTCCCTGTATTGCTCGCTGGCGGTGTTGACCGAAGATGCGATTGCCGTGTTGGAGAATGTAGACGTAGGCAACTACTATGACTACAAGTAACTTCAACGACTTATCTTCGTTCGAGCCCGAGGCCATTTTGGCCGCAGCGCCTGGCGATCACCCACGCATGGCCGCTGCCGTGGCCGTGGGGCGCGAGGCGCAGCATTCCGGCCACCTGGATATCGATGAACTGACGCGTATTGCCAATGAACTCTATTCCCAGGGTTTTCCCGGGCGTGAGTCCTTTCCATCCACGGCTTCGCTGACCGATTCGGCTGCGCCTTATGGCGCGGGTAGCCCCAGCATAGGTGCGCAAGTGCCACAGGCGCCTTCTGCGGTTTCGGCGGTGCCTACAGGCTTGCCTGCCGCTGGCAATGTGGTGCCGGGGGCTGAAACACTGCCATTCGCGACCCCCAGCTTAGGTGTATCACCTTCGGACTTGCCGGATGCCTTTAGTCAGGAGCGTGTGGAAGCGGTTGGCCCTGTGCCTGGTGCTGGTAGCGTACCTGGCAATAATCCACTGGATATCAGCGCCTTGCTCGGCAATATGGAGATTCCTTACGCGGTAGACCTGCAGGACTTGCTGATTTCACCAGCTAGCCTGGGTGCAGGCAATGGGGCTAGCCCAGTCGCTACCCCGCATTCTGCAGGCTCACAGGCTAATCCGGCTGCAAAACCTGCGGCTAAATCCGGCTCATATTACTTCCTGAGTGATGTGGCTGGAGTGCCTGCGGTGGCAACATCTGCGCATCCGCCGTTTGATGCCAACCTGGTACGTAAAGATTTCCCCATCTTGCGCGAGCTGGTGAATGGCAGGCCATTAATCTGGCTGGATAATGCGGCTACTACGCAGAAGCCGCAGGTGGTGATCGACAGGCTGAGCTATTTCTACCAGCACGAAAACTCCAATATCCACCGCGCTGCGCATGAGTTGGCGGCACGCGCAACCGATGCCTACGAAGGCGCTCGTGAAACCGTAAGGCGTTTTATCAATGCGCCTTCGGTCAATAACATCGTCTTTGTGCGCGGCACTACAGAAGCGATCAATCTGGTGGCCAAAACCTGGGGACGCAAGCATCTGGGTGAGGGTGATGAGATTATCGTCACCAATCTTGAGCATCACGCCAATATCGTGCCCTGGCAGCAGCTATGCCAGGAAACCGGGGCCAAGCTCAAGGTGGTGCCTGTAGATGACAGCGGTCAGGTATTGCTGGATGAATACCAGAAGTTGCTGACCTCGCGTACCAAGCTGGTGTCTTTCACTCAGGTGTCGAATGCTCTGGGCACTGTGACGCCTGCGCGTGAAATGATTGCCATGGCACATGCTGCTGGCGCCAAGGTATTGCTGGATGGCGCGCAATCGGTATCGCATATGCGGACTGACGTGCAGCAGCTGGATTGCGATTTCCTGGTGTTTTCAGGCCACAAGATCTTTGGCCCGACTGGTATAGGCGCGCTGTACGGCAAGCCTGAGGTGCTGGATGATATGCCTGCTTGGCAAGGTGGCGGCAATATGATTCAGGATGTGACCTTTGAAAAGACGGTCTATCACGGTGCGCCTGCCAAGTTTGAGGCAGGTACTGGCAATATTGCCGATGCTGTCGGCATGGGCGCCGCGCTGGAGTATGTGGAGCGTCTGGGCATAGAAAACATCGCGCGCTATGAGCATGAGTTGCTGGAATATGCCACCGCTGCCTTGAACAAAGTGCCAGGTATACGTCTGATAGGCACCGCGCAAAACAAGGCCAGTGTCTTGTCCTTCAACCTGCACGGTTACAAGAGCGAGGAAGTGGGTGCGGCCTTGAATCAGGAAGGCATTGCCGTTCGTTCTGGTCACCATTGCGCCCAGCCTATCTTGCGCAGATTCGGCGTGGAAACCACGGTGCGACCATCACTGGCGTTCTACAACACCTATGGTGAAATCGACATTCTGCAATCGGCCTTGCTGCGACTGGCTTCTGCCAAGCGGTGATAAAGTGGTAGTCAAGCGATAGTAAATCTGTATCTGCCCGGCGCTAGCCGGGCAATAACAAGCGAGCAACAAAAAAGCCAGGGTTTAACCCTGGCTTTTTCATTATGCAAAACTTAACTTTAGGCTGAAGGGTTTTAAACCTTGGCCAAAGAAACTTCAGTAGCCTTGATCAAGGCCAGCACTTCAGTGCCCACCTGCAGATTGAGTTCGTTGACTGAACGTGTGGTCACCACTGAGGTGACAATGCCGACAGGTGTTTCCACATCGACTTCAGAGACGACCGGACCTACGACGATTTCTTTGATCCTGCCGCGAAATTGGTTACGTACATTGATTGCATGTATTGCCATGGTAAAACTCCTTTGACTAACTTCTGACTTTCCTGCGTTTGAGCGAGATGCTGCTAACTGCGATGGGTGATCCTAATTCAATGACTTGCCTGGCTTACGGCCTTGCCACTGTAAGGAAAACTCGGGGGCTGTACATTCTGCCTCCAGCACATAGTCCGGGTTGATCTGTTGCAAGCGGGTACGCAATGCAGCCGGGCCATTGGGTGTGTAGACGATGCGCAGGCCACGTTTGGCAGCGTTCTGCTTGATCTTGTGGGTGAAGGTATGGCTGATCCAGTCGGTGATCAGCACAATCAGGTCTGTATCATGCGGAATGACTTTTTTGCCATCGCCGACCTTGCGGCCAGACCAGTGATTGATATGCGTAATGCCGAAATTGGATAATTCCTGCTTGATGCCATCAATCTGGTCACCACCTACAATTAACGCAGTACTCATGATGAGAGTCTCCTTTTTATCGGCGGTGCCAGGTTTTGCCTGACACCGCCTGCTAATCAAGAAAGTGCTTGAAGCTTATTGCTGGTAAATCTTAAGGCTTACTGTTGGTAGATCTGATCAAAAGTCCCGCCATCAGCGAAGTGGGTCTTTTGAGCCTTTTGCCAACCACCAAATGCGCCATCTATGGTCACCAGGTTCAGCTTGGGGAAGGTTTTTTCGTACTTCTTGGCCACAGATTCCAGGCGTGGGCGGTAGTAGTTCTTGGCGGCGATTTCCTGGCCTTCTTCGCTGTAAAGGTGCTCAAGATAAGCTTCAGCCACCTTGCGAGTGCCGCGCTTGTCTATCACCTTATCCACTACAGAAACCGAAGGCTCAGCCAGGATAGAGAGGGAAGGGGCAACGATCTCAAACTTGTCTGGACCGAGTTCCTTTTGTGCCAGGAAAGCTTCGTTTTCCCAAGCCAGCAGTACATCACCAATGCCACGTTCTACAAATGTAGTGGTCGCACCACGCGCGCCGGAATCCAGCACCGGAACGTTTTTCAGAATCTTGCTGAGGAAGTCACGGGTCTTGGCTTCATCGTTGTTGAAGTGCTTGAGGCCATAAGCCCATGCAGCCAGGTAATTCCAGCGTGCACCGCCAGAAGTCTTGGGGTTGGGGGTCACAACCTTGATGCCAGGCTTGGCCAAGTCATCCCAGTCCTTGATGTTCTTGGGGTTGCCCTTGCGCACCAGGAATACGATGGTGGAGGTGTAAGGGGAGCTGTTGTCAGGCAGGCGGCTGATCCACTTAGGGTCTATCAGCTTGCCTTTTTCGTACAGTGCATCCACGTCATAAGCCAGTGCCAGCGTGACTACGTCAGCTTGCAAGCCGTCAATCACAGAGCGTGCCTGTTTGCCGGAACCGCCGTGCGAAGCCTTGATGGTGACCTTGTCACCAGTCTTGGCTTGCCAGTATTTGGCGAATGCAGCGTTGTATTCTTGGTAAAGCTCGCGTGTAGGGTCGTAAGACACGTTGAGCAAGGTAATGTCTGCAGCCAATGCAGACCATGGGCTAGCCAGGGCGGCGATGGTGATCAGGCCGGAAAGGCTGGGTAACAGGCGGTTCATGAAAATCCTTTGTCTCGTTTAATAGTTTTAGTTTTTTGCTTTAGTTATTTGCGGCACTGCTTAGTGGTGCTTTGAGCTTCTGCGGCTCCTGATTGAATCGCACCTTTTCTCTACGCTCTATCTGCGTTACCCGGCCGTCATGGACTGTGATCTCGATAGAGCCAAAGCGCAGCAGGTCGATGGAGCGGAGGATTTCTTCCACCACTTCGTTGCTGGCGCGGCGAGTAGATTCTTGTGACATGTTGTTGTCCTTGGCGGCGTTCAATGGGATGACTGGCACTGTAGCAAGAAGCTTAAATAGTTAAAAATAATTTGTTTTTATATTTTTAGCTTGAATTGGAATATTGAATTGCTAGAGATTAAGCTCAGCAATAAAAGTTGACCTAGCTGGATAAATAGGCAAAAAAAAGGGAATGCCTGAGGCATTCCCGAGAATGGAGGTATACAGAACTAGAGTGCGGGGTTTAGAACGCGCTGACGGTCAACTCCACATAGAAGAAGTTGGAAGTGTCTTTGCGATTACGCGTTGCAGCAGCATCTTGTACAAAATTACCGCCCTTGAAGTAGGCATAACCCACGTTGGCAGAGACTTTGTCTACGACTGGGAAGCGTACACGGATATCCCACTCTTCGCCCAAATCGCGGCCTGCACTGCCATTGGCAACGCGCAAGTTGTTACCTGCAGCCCAGCGATCAGTGGCGCTGTCCAGTTTGTACCAGCTATAACCAGTGTCGACATTCACGCCAGTAAACGGGCTGAATTCGGCTCGGATCTTGGTGGCGTTGACGTTTTCCATCTGGATGTAGTCATTGCTGGACCAAGGGCGAGCAAAGCCGAATAGACGGTCAAAGCGCTCGTTAGTGCCTGTGCTGGAGCCTTTGTCACCGCTGGCTACGCCATAGTTGGCGCTGAAGCGTGGTTTCCAGGCATGGTTGGCGGTATAGCCAAATTCTGCAACATAGGAATAAGCGCGGTAATCATTTGCGCCTTCTTCACCCCATTGTCGGTAGTAGCTAGCGTCATAGTCAAAGCCAGTCTTGCCTATCAGGCCGTAGCCACGCAGGCCGCCAGTGTGAATTTCGCGATCTATGCGTTGTGCTGCGGTAGCAGGAAGACCATTGGCGTTGAACTTGACCTCATCACCATCCTGCTTGAGGTAGAAGTATGAGGGGGACAGGGTGACTACATCTGACCACTTGCGCCAGTCAAAGATAGCACCGTAGAACCACTGTGCCTTGTCGCGCTGGTTGAGTTCTTCAGTGAAGCGTACGATAGGTTGCAATGCCAACAGATCCAGCTCCCAGTCATTGCGGTGCTGACCTATGGTGGCGCGGAAGCCCTGGAATGAGTTGGTGGAGTTGCGCCATTCGTTACGCGCAATCAAACGTCTATCCAGTTGCTCGAAAGCCATACGACCCGCTTTGATGCTGACAGGGCGTTCTGCACCCAGATCATCCTTGGGCAGGAAGTCCTTGAAGTAAAGTTCTGCATAAGCCTGGATAGGTTCAGCCAAATCCACATCGCGGTTGTCACGCGTGAAGTGGCTGTGGTTGCGGCGTGCATCTTCAATTTCGGCAGTGAAACGCAGTGGGTCAAACTTGTTACGCACGGCGACGTAAACGCGTGAACGCAGCAGGAAAGGCTCGTCGGTCACGTTGGTGCCGCGGCGGAAATCGTTTTCACGGTTTTCATAACGGAAGCGGTAGTCTGCACCGACGTCCAGCCAGTCTATATCGGTATAGTCCTTGAGCCAGGTCTTGTTGATGGGCTTGACGAACTTTGGGGGTTCGCTTTCACGCGTGGTGCCATAAGCGCGGGGAGCAACCCAGTAGCCAACTTCGGCTTTCTTGGCAGCTGCTGCTTCAGCAGCGAGTTCGGCCTTACGCGCCTTGATACGTTCTTGCTGGTCTAATTCCTCGGCGCTTAGTGAGCTGGAGGATGCGCTGGCTTCTTCAGCTGCGTAGCCGTAACTGCTGCTGAGTGCCAAGCCGCTGGCGATAAGTAGCTGGATGATTCCAGTTTTTTTGAACAAGATAGTTCTCCCTGTATGTATGGCCGCCACCCAGCTGACTGGTAGACAAGCCATGTATTGTCTCGTGAAAAATTTGAACCGCTGGTAATTCAGTAGGTGTTCATGCCAGGCCGGGCGCAACAGCGCTGCTTGGGCTGTTGCTCGGCCAGGGGAATGAGGCAGGACGCGTTCATGAGGATGATACCCAGCGTTGAAATTAAGCTTGTTATCGGCATGAGAGCGTGCTTTTTAATGGCGTCCTGTGAAAGATGCTCGCACTGTAACAATGAATGTAAATAATTAAAAATATTTTATTATTCTATTGATATATCTGCTTGTATATAAGCTGTTGTCTGTTGCTGTGGCATCAGTGCTGATGCTGCCACAACACATCGGGCAGGCCTGCTTCATGGTTGATGAGTCTGGCCAGTACAAATAGCAGGTCGGATAAACGGTTGATATAAGGCAGGGCGCTTGGGCTGATGGCCTGCTCACTCTGCAGGCTGATCAATACACGCTCGCAGCGGCGGCAAACAGTGCGTGCCAAATGACATGTGGCCGCACCACGGCTGCCGCCTGGCAAGATAAATTCCTTCAATGGTGCCAAATTGGCGTTGAAAGAATCCAGCGCCTGTTCAAGCTCCGCAATTCTATGCTGGCCCAGTAATACATGGCCTGGGATGGAGAGTTCACCACCCAGGTCGAATAGATCATGCTGTATGCGGACTAAGGTGTTATTGATGCGAGGGCTGAGCGTTTCTGTCAGCAATAGGCCAATCACCGCATTCAGTTCATCAATATTGCCCATGGCTTCCACGCGTAGATCATTCTTGCTGACCCGGCTGCCATCGCCCAGCCCAGTACTGCCATCATCGCCAGTGCGCGTGTAGATTTTGCTCAAGCGATTTGCCATGTTGAATTCCTCATTTTTCCATCAGTCACAAGCAGTGCTGTAAAGGGCGTTATTGTAAACCCATCTGCAAACTGGCTAGCAGGCATAAGCTTGGGTAAACTGCGGTGGTTCCCAATGTTACCCAGCCTACATCCTCATCATGCAGCCAGTCGCTAACGCTTCAAGCCCAATCGGTATCTTTGATTCCGGCATAGGCGGTCTTTCCGTGCTGCGGCATATACGTGAACATTTGCCACACGAGGATTTACTTTATTTTGCCGATTCGCAGCATGCACCTTATGGTGGCCAATCAGCCGAATTCATCATTCAGCGCTCACGCGTGCTGACGGAGTTTTTGCTGTCGCAAGGGGCTAAGGCTATCGTCGTGGCCTGTAATACGGCCACTGCGGCTGCGATTCAAACCCTGCGCCAAGAATATACCTTGCCGATTATAGGCATGGAGCCTGCGGTGAAGCCTGCTGCGGCTGCGACCAAGACGGGTGTCATCGGGGTGCTGGCCACTACGGGCACCTTGAAAAGTGCCCAGTTTGCCGCCTTGCTGGCCAATTATGGTCAGCATATCCAGGTGGTTACCCAGGCCTGTGTGGGGCTGGTTGAGTGTGTGGAACGTGGCGAACTGGATGCTGCCAGTACACGTGCTTTGGTAGCGCAATATGTCACACCCTTGCTAGAGGCAGGTGCCGATACTCTGGTGCTGGGTTGTACTCATTATCCTTTTGTCCGGCCCTTGATTGCCGAGATCGCGGGGCCGCAAGTCACCTTGATTGATACCGGGGCGGCAGTGGCCAGACATTTGCAACACAGGCTGGAGGAATCAAGTTTGATTTCACCTTTGCAAGCTGCGGGTAAGCTGCAAGGTTGGCGCGATGATCAGGCCTTGGATATCGAGGCCATACTGGCAAGTATGCGCTGAGCGGCGCTTGGTCTTTGATATACGCAGGCCTAAGCTCACGATGTGACGGAGCGCTGAGAATGGAAATATAAAAGCCGGATAAATCCGGCTTTTATATTTTAGGTTTTGATGCGCTAGTGGTGACTGACCACTTCGCCTGCCTTGAGCTTGTATTTAGTACCGCAATAAGGGCACATGGCAGCGCCACTGGCGGCGATATCAAGAAATACCCGCGGGTGAGAACACCATAGGGCCACTTCCTTGGTCGGGCAATGCAGCGGTAAATCCGCAGCACTGATTTCAATTTCCTTGATATCGTCAGCCATTACAAGCTCTCGTCAGAATTAAACCAGGGTTAGCCAGCCAATATGCTCAGGTGAGCGGCCATGTACTACGTCGAAGTACTTGGATTGCAGCTTCTCAGTGATAGGGCCACGGGTGCCTGCACCAATCGCGCGGTTGTCGAGTTCGCGGATAGGCGTTACTTCAGCGGCAGTGCCAGTGAAGAAAGCTTCATCTGCGGAATAGACTTCATCGCGAGTGATACGCTTTTCAATGATTTGATAGCCAAACTCGGTAGCTAGCTGAACAACTGTGTCGCGCGTGATGCCTTCCAGTGCACTGGTGAGGTCAGGCGTATAGATCTTGTTGTTGCGAATGATGAAAATGTTTTCACCTGAACCTTCGGCAACAAAGCCATCAACGTCCAGCAACAAGGCTTCATCATAGCCATCGGCTGCCGCTTCCTGGTGAGCCAGGATGGAGTTCATATAGTTACCGTTGGCCTTGGCCTTACACATATGAATGTTCACATGATGGCGGGCGAAAGAAGAAGTCTTGACGCGAATGCCGTGCTTGATGGCATCGTCACCCATGTAAGCGCCCCATTTCCAGGCAGCAACGATAACGTGGGTAGACAGCGTCTTGGCAGAAATACCCATGGCTTCTGCACCATAGAACGCCATTGGGCGCATATAGCCAGATTCCAGCTTGTTCTCGCGGAATGCGGCAATTTGCGCTTCTAGCAGGGTGGCCTTGTCGAAAGGCATCTTCATCCCAAGGATGTGAGCCGAGCGGAACAGGCGGTCAGTGTGGTCCTGCAGGCGGAAAATGGCCGTACCCTTGTCAGTCTTGTAAGCCCGCACACCTTCAAATACGCCCATGCCGTAATGCAAGGTGTGGGTGAGTACATGGGTTGTGGCATCGCGCCAAGGTACCATTTTACCGTCATACCAAATCAGACCATCGCGGTCAGCCATCGACATCTTGCTTCTCCATTACTTAGTGCGGTCAAAACTCTTATTGTAAGCGCAAGGCCTTGTATTGGATAGCAGCATCAAGAAAAATTCATTAGCAAGCGCGCTAGTGTTGGCTTTGATCGATGGGCTGCCACCCCGGTTTTAATCTGTATAAATGGTCGGATTGATGTCTTGTTATATTAGTTGACTAAATTAATAAGCTATTAACCACTTTTAAATTATGGGTAATGGGGGTAGAATCAAACCCATAGAATTTTTGTGGGTAATTCTGGAGAGTGCAATAAAATGAAAATCAAGCAAACAATGATGTTGGTCTGTGCATTAATGGTGCCTGCTGCAGCAATGGCTGAGGCTGGTGATTGGGTGGTGCGGGCGCGTGCGGTTAACGTTAGCCCAAATGAAGATAGCCGTTTGGGTGATTACACCAATTCTCTGCTCGGTGCTGGCGCTGGCTCCAAGCTGGAAGTAAGCGATAAGGTGATTCCCGAGTTGGATATTTCCTACTATGTCACCAAAAACATCGCGCTGGAACTGGTGTTGGCGCTGGGTACTCGGCATAACGTGGGTATCAAGGGAGCTAACGGTGTCGCTAGCGAAGGTCTGGGTTCAGTCAATCTGCTGCCACCTACGCTGACAGCGCAGTGGCATTTCCGTCCTGACCAAACGTTTGATCCCTATGTAGGCGCTGGTGTGAATTACACCCGTTTCATGGATAACGGTCTGCATTCCGATCAGTTGGATCAGGATATCCGTGTTGAGCGCAATAGCTGGGGCCCTGCTTTGCAGGCTGGTTTTGACTACAACCTGGCTGATGGCTGGCTGATCAATGCTGATATTAAATATTTGTGGATAGATACCGACGTCAAATTGAAGAATGGCCCCAAGATCGACAGCCTAGATATCAACCCTTGGGTTGTAGGCTTTGGTTTCGGTAAGCGTTTTTAATTGAGTACACCCCTGCCCTTGATTGGAGTAAATGCTGCCCTGGCTGATAATGTTCTATCAGGTTGGCACAACAAATTGAGGGCAGGGTGCTAAAACAATTTTGCATAGGTTTAAGTTTGCTGTTGCTGGGCTGTGGTCCAGCGCCGCAGACGGATGCCTTGGTGGGCACTGATGTCACGGGTTCCAGCATCAATGGGCAATTTACGCTCACTGATCACATGGGGCGACTTAGGCATCTGGATGATTTCAAGGGTAAGTTGGTCGCGGTTTTCTTTGGTTATACGCGTTGCCCGGATGTGTGCCCTACGACAATGATGTCTCTGGCGAGTGCAATGAAACTGCTTGGGGATAAGTCCAGGGATGTGCAAGTACTGTTCATTACCGTAGACCCGGAGCGTGACACTCAGGAAATCCTAGCGCAGTATGTGCCGTCGTTTGATCCTGACTTTTTAGGACTTGTCGGTACACCAGCGCAGCTGAAAGAGGCGGCAAGAAATTACCGAGCGGTCTATCGCAAGCAAGCGACAGAAGATGGTGGCTCCTATACCATGGATCATAGTGCTGGCGTATATGTGTTTGACCGGGAAGGAAAAATTCGCGCGTTTTTACGGCATGATCAAACGCCAGCGGAATTAGCACATGATATTACCCACTTTTATTAGGGTTTTTCTTGTCCAAGCGATTGGATAGAGCATATAATTTTGGGATTTTTTCAAGTATAGATTTTGTGTGAGGAGATAGTAATGGCAACGGCAAGCGTCGCGACTGCTGGTGTTGGTACTAGCGAACAATATAATTACGATATTATTCGCAAGTTCGCCATCATGACCTTGGTCTGGGGTGCGATTGGTATGTTCGTCGGTGTGTATATCGCCTCCGAACTGGCATTCCCCTTCCTGAATTTTGATAGTGCCTACATCACGTTTGGCCGTTTGCGCCCGGTGCATACCAGTGGCGTGATCTTTGGCTTTGGTGGTAGCGCCTTGTTTGCTACCTCTTACTATGTGGTGCAACGTACCTGTCAGGCCCGCCTCTTTGGTGGCGAGCGTCTGGCGAACTTCACCTTCTGGGGCTGGCAAACGGCTGTAGCGCTCTCTGCGCTGGGTTATATGTTTGGTTACACCCAGGCGCGTGAGTACGCAGAAATGGTTTGGCCAGTTGATTTGCTGATCCTGGTGGTTTGGGTGAGCTATCTGGCCATTTATGTCGGCACCCTGATGAAGCGCAAGCAGCCGCATATCTATGTGGCCAACTGGTTCTACCTTGCCTTTATTCTGGCTACAGCCCTGTTGCACATCTTCAATAACCTGCAAGTACCTATCAAGCTGTTCTCCTTAGAGTCCTACAGCCTGTTCTCTGGCACTCAAGATGCCATGACACAGTGGTGGTATGGTCACAATGCGGTGGGCTTCTTCCTGACTGCGGCTTTCCTCGGCATGATGTATTACTTCGTGCCCAAGCAAGCTGGCCGTCCGGTTTACTCCTATCGTCTGTCCATTCTGCACTTCTGGGCCATTATCTTCCTATACATGTGGGCGGGTGCGCACCACTTGCACTGGACTGCGCTGCCTGACTGGACTGGCACATTGGCTGCCACCTTCTCCATCATGTTGTTGCTGCCATCCTGGGGCGGCATGATCAACGGCATCATGACCTTGTCCGGTGCCTGGGATAAGCTGCGTACTGACCCTGTGATCCGCTTCCTGATTGTGGCCTTGTCCTTCTACGGCATGTCCACCTTTGAAGGCCCGATGATGTCGCTCAAGGATGTAAATGCCTTGTCGCATTACACTGACTGGACCGTAGGTCACGTGCACTCCGGTGCGCTGGGCTGGGTTGCCATGATTACCTTCGGCAGTATGTATCACTTGGTGCCACGTATCTGGAACACCCAGATGTTCAGCCTGCGCTTGATCAATGTGCACTTCTGGCTGGCAACGATAGGCGTGTTGCTCTACATCACCGCCATGTGGATCTCCGGCATCATGCAAGGCCTGATGTGGCGTGCTTTCGATGACTTCGGTAACTTGCAGTATTCCTTTGTCGAGTCTGTTGCGGCAGCACAACCGTTCTATGTCATGCGTGCAGTCGGTGGGGCTTTCTTCCTCACTGGCATGCTGATCATGTGCTACAACATGTTCAAAACCATACGCCAGGGTAGCACTGCTCCCCACGCTGACCTGAACATCGCTGCAGCCTGATGCGGTTGAGTTAAAGACAAGTTACTGGAGTTATTCATGAAGCATGACAAAATTGAGCGCAACCTAGGCATCTTGCTGGTGTTCACCATGCTCGCCATCAGTGCGGGTGGCATGGTGGAAATCATCCCACTGTTCTTCATCAAGGAAACGGTGGAAAAGGTTGAGGGCGTGCGCCCTTACACACCGTTAGAACAACGTGGCCGTGATATCTACACCCGTGAGGGCTGCTACCTCTGCCATTCGCAGATGATACGTCCCTTCCGCGATGAAGCCCTGCGTTACGGCCACTACTCGCTGGCAGCAGAGTCCAAGTACGATCACCCCTTCCAATGGGGTTCCAAGCGTACGGGTCCTGACTTGGCGCGTGTGGGTGGCAAGTATTCCAACGATTGGCATACCCAGCACTTGATTGCACCGCGCTCCCTGGTGCCGCAATCGGTAATGCCTAATTACCCATGGTTGGCAACCACCAAGCTGGACACCTCAGATATTGCATTGCGCCTCAAGGCATTGCGTACCACAGGCGTGCCTTACTCCAACAGTCAGGCAGAGTACGAGCGCAATGTGAAAGACTTTGGTGCTGATGTAGCCAAGAACCTGCACATTCCAGATGCAGAGAAGAACCTGATCGCTCAGGCTCAGCTTGGCAACTATGATACCGATCCAAGCAATATCACTGAGTTGGATGCCTTGATTGCCTACCTGCAGGTGCTAGGCACCATGGTTGATTTCAAGAAGTATGACGACGATTATTTCGTCAAATTCCGTTAAGGAGAAAAGATGATGGAATGGATGCTCTGGTTTACGCGATTTGAGAATACCAAGCCTTTGTCGTTGGCAATTTTCTTCATCGTGTTCTGCGGCATCTTGTTCTATGTCTTCGGAAGCAAGCAACGCGGCGAAAGGCTGGAAAGCCATAAGAACATTCCGCTGCAAGATGACGAAATTTAGTTAGGAAAACAGTATGAGTCAGGATAAGGCTACGACAAACCCAAAGACCACTGGTCATAGCTGGGACGGTATCGAGGAATACACCAACCCCTTGCCCGCTTGGTGGATCTGGGGTTTCTACATCACTTTCATCTTTACCGTGGTTTACTGGCTGCTCTATCCAGCTTGGCCTATAGGTAACCAGTTCACCAAGGGTATTCCCGGTTTGCACACCATTACCTACAAGGCGGTGACGGCAGACGGCAAGGAAGTGGAAAAAACCACACACTGGAATATGCGTTCAAAGTTCATGCATGAAATGAACGAAATGCAGACCAGCCAGAAGCAATGGTTTGACAAGGTGGCCTCCATGTCCTTCGAGGATGTGGCCAAGGATGCCGAGCTGATGCAGTTCGTCAACTCTGCTGGCAAGACCTTGTTCTCCGATAACTGCGCACCCTGCCATCAGGCAGGTGGTCAGGGCAAGATTGGTTTTGCACCTAATCTGACGGATGACCATTGGCAGTTTGGTGGCACTTATGATGAAATCAACCAGACCATTGTTCATGGCCGCCGTGGTTTCATGCCAGCGTTCAAGGAAGTACTGAACGAGCAACAGATTACGCAGTTGGGTCACTTTGTACTGAGCTTGTCCGGTGAGCCACATGATGCTGCCCAAGCTACTGCGGGTGCTCAGCTGTTCAAGAGCGAAGACGCAGGTTGCTACTACTGCCATGGCGCAGAAGCCAAGGGTAATACACAGATGGGTTCTGCTAACTTGACTGACAAGATCTGGCTATGGGCAGATGTAGGCGGCAAGTCTGGTCAGGAAGCCAAGCTGGCTGAAGTGAAGCGCGTGATTACTGCAGGTTTGGACAGAGGTGTGATGCCAACCTGGGGTGGCCGTCTCAAGCCAGAACAAATCAAGCTGTTGACGGTCTATGTACATGACAGCCTGGGTGGCGGTAGATAAGCTGACTCAGCGTTAAATCAAGGCATGCAAGCAGTGCCTGTCTAATCGATGCCTGAACCAGGGCTCACGCAGCAATGCGTGGGCCCTGATGTTCTGAAACGTCGATCTTATTCTTTACGGGGGTAATGACTAAGTCGTATGGATGCCAGCAGCTCGGTCAACAGTGTCAAGAAATCACCGTTACTCAACCGGCAAATCCCCATTGTCACTCGTTCTGTAAAAGGCAAGTTCCGCACTTTCAAGACGGCAGTCATGGTGATTGCCTATTCTGTATATTTCCTCCTGCCGTGGATGCCTTGGGAGAGAAGCACAGGCGCTAGCCAGGCCTTGCTGTTCGATCTCGATGCACGTCGCTTCTTTATCTTCGATCTAGTCGTTTATCCCCAGGATATCTTCTGGCTGGCCATGCTGCTGTTTATTGCAGCGGCGTTGCTATTCTTCACCACTGGCCTCATAGGCCGTGCCTGGTGCGGCTATTTTTGTTTCCAGACGCTATGGACTGATCTATTTATCATGATAGAGCGCATGATCCAGGGTGAGCGACCAGCGCGTTTGCGTTTGATGAAACAGCCATGGAATGCAGAAAAAATCCTCAAAATGGGCGCGTCTCATGGCTTGATGGTACTGGTCTCGTTCTGGACTGGGGTCACTTTTGCCTGCTATTTCACCTATGCGCCAGATTTTATTCCCAGATTATTCAACGGCAGTGCTGCCGAGGCGGGCTATATCACGGTAGTGGTGCTGACCATTACGACCTACGTGGCTGCAGGTTTGTCGCGTGAGCATATTTGTACGCTGGCTTGCCCTTATGCGCGTTTCCAGAGCGTGATGTATGAAGCCGATACCCTGGCTGTGGCTTACGATGCCAAGCGCGGCGAAGGCAGTGCCGGGCGCAAGGCTCCGGCCAAGGGGCTGAAGACCAGGGAAGAACGCCAGGCCAGTGGTCATGGCGATTGCATAGACTGTGGTTTCTGTGTGCAGGTTTGCCCTACTGGTATCGATATACGCGATGGTCTGCAGTATCAATGCATTTCCTGCGGCTTATGCATAGATGCTTGCAACACCATTATGGATTCGGTGGGGTCACCGCGTGGATTGATACGTTATGACTCCGAGCAGAACTTGGCCAGCAGCGCACCGCATGCACCCCGCATGGAATGGAAGCGGCCCAAGGTGTTGGGTTATGCGGCGGCGCTGGTGATTGCTACTGGCATTCTGTTCTATAACATAGGCTCGCGTCATGCCACCGAAGCCAGCGTGCAGCAGGTGAGGCAGCCTTTGTTTGTCATGCTCTCCGATGGCAGCGTGCGCAATCGCTACCAGGTCAACATTATCAACAAGACCGAGCAGGAGCAGCGCTATGAACTACGGGTGCAAGGTATACCACCAAATGCGCTCGATATCGGCCATATTCCGCAAATACGCGTGCGTGCGGGTAAGACCCTGAGCCTCAATGCCAAGGTGGATTTAAGCGCTGAGCAGGCGCGTAATACCAAGGAGTTTTCCTTCATCATTATCCCCACACAGGCAGAAGCCGAGCCTGTGGTGGTGAAAACCAATTTCTATAGCCACTAATCATATTTACAAGACCATAGTCACTAAATAATGCTGAGCCTGATTCCTTTATTGTCGATAGCCGAGACCCTGTTTGGTGGGCTGGTGTTTGCCATTGCCCTCTATTTTTTGTTGCGGGCGCTACGTCTAGCCAATTTCTGGGCGGCAGTGCTCAGTGGTGCCATTCCCTTTATCATGTATATCTTCTATAGCACTCAGCACTGGGGTGGGGGGGATGTGTTGGCAATTCATTTTGCGGTATTCCTTGCCAACGCTGGCTTGTTGGGGGTGTTCGGTGGCATGCGGCAGAAGCAGCAGACCTTGCACTGGGCACCAAAAATCATCATCGGTTTCTTTATTTTTCTGGTGATCTCCAATGCCATCCTGCTTTCCATTGCCGGACGTGGCTTGCCTCAAAGTTTGACCTCGGTATTCTTGCCCAGCCCAGAAAATCAGCGTGTGCATACTGGCTTCCCCGGTGTCATGCCGCATGACCGCAATAAAAGTTACCAACCCCACTTGCAGCAGTTGGAGCAACAACAGGCGCTGGGTTGGCAGCTCAAGCTTGCCGATATTGAAAGCCTGACCCCCGACCAGCCAAAAAAGGTCAGCGTGGAATTGAAAGATGAACACCGCCAGCCTATCAGCCAGGCTGAACTGACGCTGAATTTCTGGCGCATGGCTAATAGTCGGGATGACCAAAGCTATGTCATGCGTGAGCAGTCTCCAGGGCATTATGTCGCTGAGGTGACCCTGCCGGATTCTGGGCGCTGGGTCGCAGAAATGCTGGTCAAGCTCGGCGATCAACGTTTCCGTAAGCAACAGTCGCTGTTTATCGGCGAGGAATAGACGGCTGCCGTGCAGCTAGCCTGTTATCACTGTGGCTTGCCTGTCCCTGAGGCAAGCGATTTCCATGTCAGCATATTCGGTGAGCGCCGCAGTATGTGTTGCCCCGGCTGTCAGGCCGTGGCTGAGTCCATAGTCGCCAATGGGCTAGATGCCTATTACCAGCATCGCACCGAGATGCCCAAGACTGCAGAGCAACTGGTGCCAGATGAACTGCGCCAGCTTGAGCTTTACGATCACCCCGAAGTACAAAAAAGCTTTGTGCATGATGAAGCGGGCGAACAACTCGAAGCCAGTCTGATTCTGGAGGGCATTACCTGTGCTGCCTGTATCTGGCTTAACGAGCGACACTTGCAACAGTTGCCGGGTGTAATCTCCGTGAGCATCAATTACGCCTCACACCGCGCCCGTATCCGCTGGGACAATCAACGCCTGCGCTTGAGTCAGATCCTCGCCGAGATCCGCAAACTGGGCTATCACGCCCATCCTTTCAATGCCCAGCAACAAGAGGCGGTTAGAGAGCGCCAGCGTCGTCTGGATTTCCGCCGTCTGGCGATTGCCGGCCTTTGCGCTGCGCAGGTCATGATGGTGGCGGTGGCCTTTTATGCGGGGCCTGCACAGGGCTTGGAGCCAGCTACCGAGCATTTGCTGCGCTGGTTTAGCCTGGTCATGACCGTGCCCGCCATGACGTATGCCGCCTGGCCGTTTTATCAGGCCGCCTGGCGGAGCTTGGTGAACCGACGTATAGGCATGGATGTGCCTATCAGCCTAGGCTTGTTGACCGGATTTGCGGGCAGCATCTGGGTAACACTGCAAGGGCAGGGCACGGTGTATTACGACACCCTGACCATGCTGATCTTTTTCCTGTTGGCAACACGGTATCTTGAGCGCAATGCACGCGAGAAATCGGTTGAAGCCGCAGAAAATCTGCATCGATTGATTCCGGCCATGGCTACCCGGCTGGATGCACAACAACAAGCCGAGTTGGTGCCACTGCATGATTTACGCCTTGGCGACATCCTGCAGATCAAGCCGGGTGAAACCATTGCCGGAGATGGGCTGGTGATTGATGGTACCAGTCAGGTGGACGAGTCCTTGCTGACTGGCGAGGGGAAGCCCGTGCCTAAAGCAGTAGGTTCTGAGGTGTATGCGGGTAGTATCAACCATGAAAGCCCGTTACGTGTTCAGGTGACGGGCTTGGGTGAGCAGACGGTGATCGCAGGTATCGCGCGCCTGCTCGACAAAGCCCAAGCCGAAAAGCCCAGGTTGGCGCGGGTGGCTGACCAAGTCGCCATGGTGTTTACCTCGGTGTTGTTGCTGGCGGTGATAGCGATAGGCCTAGTGTGGTGGTGGATAGAGCCTGCACGTAGCTTCGAGGTTATCTTGGCTGTGCTGGTAGTGAGCTGCCCTTGTGCCTTGTCTTTGGCAGCACCCGCTGCTTTCGCTGCGGCAGGCTCACACCTGGTGGGGCGTGGGGTACTGGTAACTCGTGGACATGCGCTGGAATCCCTGGCCAAGGTCAACCATGTGGTCTTTGACAAAACCGGAACGCTGACATTGGGGCGTCCGCTAATCACCCAGGTTTTCACCTGGCATGATTTAAAGCAAGAGCAAGCATTACAGCTTGCGGCAAGCCTAGAGCAAGCCTCAGAACATCCCCTGGCGCGCAGCTTTATTGAACGCGTGCCAACTGGGGCCTTACTCCAAGTGCAAGCCGCGCAAAACTTCCCCGGTAAAGGCATGAGTGGAGAGTTGGCTTATGTGGGCTGGAATCAACGTCTCTTTATAGGCAATTCCGCGCTCAACCCTGCACTAGACTACCCAGCCCTGCCTACCCTAGCACCAGGGGCCAGCCTGGCCTGGCTCAGCAATGAGCAGCAAGTGCTGGCAGCGTTTGTGCTGGAAGATAGCGCACGCCCCGAGGTGCCAGCCTTGATGCAACAGTTGAGTGACTTAGGTATCTCGGTGTCCATCCTCAGTGGTGACACCAGCTCCAGTGTGGCTCACTTCGCTAGCCAGGCTGGCATCACCCAATGGCAGGCGGCGATGACTCCCGAAGGCAAGCTCGCCGCCGTGCGCGATTTGCAGCAACAAGGCAAGGTGGTTGCCATGGTAGGCGATGGCATCAACGATGCTCCGGTGTTGGCGGGTGCCCAGGTGTCGTTTGCGATGGGTAACGGTACGCAAATGGCCAGGGCATCCGGCGATATTGTCCTCCTGGGTGAACATTTGCTGGAAATTGCCCATGCCATCAGCACTGGGCGCTTTACGGTCAGCGTGGTCAGGCAGAACTTCACCTGGGCGCTGGTCTATAATGCCGTGGCCCTGCCTTTTGCTGCTGCCGGCTTGATTGCTCCCTGGATGGCGGCCATAGGCATGTCGGTAAGCTCACTGATCGTCATCATCAACGCTTTACGCCTGCGCTAATCAGCGTTTGCTGTAGCGAGTGTTTTGCCACGCAGCGGCTTGGCCTATGCTGCGGAATTCATGATTAAGGTAATTAACATCAATGCATATAAAAGGATGTAGCCATGGCAGTTGCCGATGCAGCCTTGGCTAAAATAGACAAGGCGCTGGTCTGGGCTGGTTTCAAGCAACTGATACCAATTTCAGTATTTGTCGCTATCTTTGGCGCAGCATTTGGCCTTGCCGCCAGCCAAGCTGGCTTGAGCGAACTCACCATACTCGCCATGAGCATGCTGGTGTTTGCTGGTGCCTCACAGTTTGCGGCGCTAGATCTCTGGGGTACCCACATTCCGCTGCTGACCATGATGTTGACCGTATTTGCGATCAATGCCCGCCATCTGTTGATGGGGGCTAGCTTATACCCATGGCTCAGTCATTTACCGCCAGCAAAGCGCTATGGCTTGATGGGAGTCACTTCAGATGCCAATTGGGCCATGTCCTTGCAGGCTTTCAATCACGGACGTCCCGGCTTTGGCATATTGCTAGGGGGAGGGGTTACCCTGTGGTTGTTCTGGGTGTCCGGCACCTGTTTTGGGCTGGCATTGGGCAGCGTGATGGCCGACCCTAAAAGCATAGGCCTCGATATGGTCATGGGTTGCTTTCTGCTGGCCATGGTGGTGGATGTTGAGAAAAACTGGCGCGTGCTGGCGATCTGGACCGTGGCGGCGCTAGCCTCCCTGCTCAGCTACTGGTATCTACCGGAAAACAGCCATGTGGTAGTAGGCGCCTTGGCAGGCGGTTTGTTGGGTATGATTTGGGAAGAGCCAGCAGATGAACATTGAAACCACAGCATGGGGCGCGATTTTTGTAGTGATCGTGATGGCCTTGGTGACGCTGGCTACCCGTCTGGGTGGCGTGTTTATCATGTCGCTGGTACCTATCAATGAACGTGTCAGACGTTTTATCCGCGCCATGTCCGGATCAGTGCTGGTGGCCTTGCTTGCTCCTATTGCACTGAATGGCGATATCGCTGCACGAATGGCCTTGCTGACAACAGCGCTCATGATGCTCTGGCTGAAGAAACCCTTGCCTGCCATCGCAGCTGGCATACTAGTGGCAGCTCTGATCAGACAAGTTTGAACCTATATTAGAAGTACTCTAGCTTTACAGCTTGTTAAAAATAGCCTTATCTAGTGATCAGCCTGGGGTTTTGTGGTTCAGGCAAAATCCCATCATGAGCACTTCTCAAGCAGTGCCTGTAAAGCAATGCATCTAGTGACGTAGCTTAATATTTTTAGCAATATTTCTCGTGCATCATTCCTGATACATACGACTATTTGGAGAAATAAAATGCAAGATTTGTTAGGTAAAAAAGCTTTGGTAACAGGGGGGTCCAGAGGAATAGGCGCGGCCATTGCCATATTGCTTGCGAAACGTGGCGCGGATGTTGCCATCACCTATGAAAATCTGCGGATAAAGCCAATAGCGTGGTGCAGGGCATACAAGCCCTAGGCCGCAAAGGTCTGGCAGTTCAGGCCGACAGTAAAGATGCCAACTCAATTACCCAGGCTGTCGAAAATACCGTGGCTCAGCTCGGTGGTATAGACATACTGGTGAACAATGCTGGGATCAATGCCGGAGGCTCACTCACTGAAATGAGTATTGAAGAAATTGACGCTGTGATCGCCGTCAACATCCGCGGCGTAGTGCTGTTCACGCGAGCTACCATTCCGCACTTGCAGGCTGGCGGAAGAATTATCTCAATAGGCTCATGCCTGGCGGAGCGGGTGGCTTTTGAAGGTGCAACGGTATACTCCATGACCAAATCCGCTTTACTTGCATTCACGCGGGGATTAGCCAGAGACCTGGGCGGCAAAGGCATTACCGTCAACAATGTACATCCAGGCCCCACAGATACCGATATGAACCCTGCGGATGGTGACCATGCTGATGGTTTAAGGGCATTGGGCGCATTGGGGCAATACGCTACGGTAGACGATATTGCTGAGAGTGTGGCCTTCCTCGCCAGCCCCGCTGCCAAACAGATTACTGGTAGCAATATAGTAGTTGATGGTGGGACTAATGCCTAAGGCAGCGCCTATGGCTGCATTTGATTTGCGTTCAACTCTGTCTTGAATCTGCATTTGAGCACAGCTTGCCTCCATGCTTGGCACAAGGGGAGTGAGCTAAATATTTAAAAGAGGCTGTTGTTTTAAAAATCTAACAGAATGTTTTTAATAATAAAACCCGCTACGGCGGGTTTTATTATGTCCGTATTTTGCGGGCATCTTATACACATGCCGCTAAATATTGTTTGAGATTTAGCGGTTAAATGAAGGACTAGAATTTAGTCTGAGAAAGAATGATTCTTGTTGGTATTTTTCTTTATAAAATCATTTAAAATCAATAATTTATATAACATTTTCCTATCTATTGGTCATGACTTTGGGTATCATGCCTGCATCGTATAAAAAACCCGTGGAGGCGCTATGAAAGGCGATAAGAAAATCATTGATACCCTGAATGAGCTACTGGCTGGTGAGTTAACCGCAGTAGATCAATATTTAATCCACGGCGAAATGTATGCCGATTTTGGTCTGAATTTATTGGCAGAAAAAAGCCTGCATGAGTCTGATCACGAGCGTCAGCATGCGCGCGCCATCATTCAGCGCATCTTGTTCCTGGAAGGCAAGCCCAATCTGGAAAAGCGTAATCCACTGACCGTGGGTAGTAACGTGGTTGAGATGCTCAAGTCTGATCTGGCGCTGGAATACCAAGTAGTGGGTGACCTCAAGGCGGCCATGGCCAAATGCGAGAAAGCGGGCGATTACGTCACTCGCGATATGTTGTTGGTACAACTGGATGATACCGAGATGGACCATGCTTACTGGATTGAGCAACAATTGCGCCTGATAGGCTTGGTGGGTCTGGAGAATTACCTGCAAAGTCAGATCAAATCTGGCGCGGCAGCATAAGGAGTAAATCATGAAAGGCGACAAGCAAATCATCGACATTCTCAACAAGGTGTTGAAGAATGAACTGACCTCGATCAACCAGTATTTCCTGCATGCGCGCATGTTCCGCAATTGGGGTCTGGAAAAACTCAATGACTACCAATACAAGCAGTCTATCCGCGTCATGAAGGAAGCTGATGAGCTGATAGAGCGCATCTTGTTTCTCGATGGCCTGCCCAATCTGCAGAATCTGGGCAAGTTGCTGATAGGCGAGAATGTGGTTGAGTGCCTACAGGGCGACCTTAAGTATGAGCGGGAAATCCACAGGCCCTTGCTGATTGAGGCCGTGGCCCTGTGCGAGAAATTGCAAGATTACGTCAGCCGGGATCTGGTACAGGAACTGCTGGAAAAAAGTGAAGCTGCGATTGATTGGCTGGAAACCCAGCAAACCTTGATTGCAGACGTGACCCTACCGAATTACCTGCAAGTGCATATGGAAGCCGCAGACTAAACCGCTTTTTCAGTCTACTGCTTTTATGCAAGCCCCTAACCGCAGCCAGTCTGCGGTTTTTTTTGGCCTGCTGTTGCGTGGAGTTAACAGTGGGGTTGTCTATAGCTGGGTGTGGGGATTTAAGAATAAGGCAGGAATTTTTCTTGACAAGTATTTGAGTTAAAAACGATAATAGTTATCGTTTGTTTTATATATCAAACGTTACATCAACCTAATCCCGGCCATTTGCTGGGCTGATATGAGAAAGTTGCTGGTAAGCCTGATATGTACGTCTGTGTTTGTCGCGCGGTAACCGATCGCCAAATTTTGCAGGCCGCGCGAGCTGGAGCCAAAAATCTCAAGGATTTGCGCCGCGAGTTGGGTGTGGCCGCCGAATGCGGTCAATGTGCCAGCTGTGCTCGCCAGTGCCTGCGTGAAGCACACGCCGAACCCAACGCTAATGGCCTGATGCCCATCAGTTTTGCCTGAAATCAGATGGCGTCAGTTCATTTAACTGACGCCTCCCAGCCCTGAGTATTCTGCTCAGGGCACTCCACCAACATTTACAGTAAATGATCCAGCAGGTCTGGGCCAAACACCTCACGCTGTATACGTTCCGCCGCGACACCAGCCTCAAGTAGTTGCTGCCTTTGCGCCTGCATGAAGCCCAGCGGGCCACACAGGTAGATGTCCGCGTGCAATAGTGCCTCAGCCCATAGTGTGCACACATCCATTCTGCCTTGGTAAACGCCACCTATGCTGCCATGTGCACCTTCCAGGCTTTCGTAGAACAATGCAATTTCCAATGCAGACATGCGGCTGCGCGCTTCTTGCAGATCCAGGCTATGCGCTTGCCAGGCTGGGCTACGGGCAGCATGCGCAAAGTAGACTTGGCGTTGTGGTGCCAGATCGCGTACCGAGTTCAGCATGGACAACATAGGCGTGATACCTACCCCGGCGGATAGCAGGAGTAAGGGACGCTCGCTGACCACGGGCGCGAGCATGAAATCGCCAAAAGCTGGCGTGGCTTGAATGCTGGCACCTACTTCCACTTCATCATGCAACCAGTTGGAAACCTGGCCCTGGGGTTGGTCCTGTGCCTGTTCACGTTTGACCGAGATTCTCCACCAGGGAGCCGCTTGCGAATCCGAGAGACTGTACTGGCGCAACTGGCGGCGCTGACCACCATCAAACTGCATTTCTACGCTGATATATTGGCCGGGCTGAAAATCGCCTGGGCGCTGACCATCTTCAGTTTGCAGGTAAAACGAGGCGATATGCTCGGACTCAAAGACTTTGCGCACCACTTTGAGTGTTTTCAATGCTCCTGGGGTAGTTGCAGTGGCGGCATACAGTTTCTTTTCTTCTTCTATCAACAGGTTGGCCAGCAGCCAATAGGCTTCGCCCCAGGCGCTGAGCAAATCATCGCTGGCAGCATCACCAAGCACTTGTTTGATGGCACCCAGCAGATGCTCGGCGACAATAGGATAGTGCGCAGCAGTCAGTCCAACAGCCGCGTGCTTATGCACAATGCGCGTCACGACGGGGGCCAACGCTGCCGGATTAGCAATATTGGCGGCGTAGGCAAACAAGGCCGAAGCCAGAGACTGCTGCTGCACGCCGCTGGCTTGATTACCCATATTGAACAGGTTCTTCAGCTCGGGGTGGGCACCCAGCATATTGGCGTAGAACACTTTAGTGATATCCAGGCTGTGTTCACGCAAGACGGGAACACTGGCATCAATATAGGGACGTGCGCTGGCAGAAAGCATGATGACTCCTTATGTTGTATGTAAAATGAAACAATAGCGGCGAGATGTAATCTTGGGCATAAACAATGCTGAAATTATTTAGTGGCTGATACTCAGGTGTTGTTGTTGCAGCTGCAAGATGACCTGGGCAGTACGTGCCTGGGTCACATCGGCGAGGGTGTATTGGTCCATATGCTCGTAAAACGCATTCAAACCAAAATCCAGTGCGCTTTTCAGGCCGCACATGCCAGCGAGAGGGCAGGGCGGCTCCTGGCAATTCACTAGCGATTCACTACCTTCCAGCGTGCGGATAACATGACCCAGGCGCAAGCTGGCTGGGTCTGTGCCCAAGCGCAAGCCGCCACTTGGGCCGCGTGTGGTTTGTATCCAACTGGTTTTGTTGAGGAAGGTGACGACCTTGATCAGGTGATTGCGCGGAATATTGAATTGTGTCGCGATTTCGCTGATGGTGATCAGCGACTCTCTATCGTGCTGCGACACATACATCAGTACGCGTAAACCCAGATCGGTGAATTTAGTCAGTTGCATGCAGGGCAGTATATTATTGTTGCATCATAAAAACAACAATAGAGATTGCTGACTGAGCTTGATTAACCTAATTGATACAGCAAGGCAGAGCATTGCTTGAGAGCAAGCTCTGCCTGACGGTATTCAGGATAGATACTCGCTACCACTGCCCAGAAACGTGCGGAATGATTCATCTCGCGTAGATGAGCAAGCTCGTGGGCAATGACGTAATTGATAATGCTGGGTTTGGCTTGGATCAATCGCCAATTCAAGCGAATTTCACGTCTGGAATTGCAACTGCCCCAGCGTGTGCGGGCATTGGAAAGCGCGAGCGGCGGCAGGGGCTCGCCCAGCTTGGTTGCTAGCAATTGCAGCCTGCGGGCAAAGTCTTCCATGGCTTGTTTGTGATACCACTGCACAACCCTGCGCGCGATGCTGGCGTGGTCATCAATATTGGTGGTGGTCAGGCTCAATATGCCTTGTTCCAGACGCGGGCGGCTATTACGCGCAGCGGGGATAATTTCCAGCGTAATCGGCTCTCCCAGCCACAGCAGGCTGGCGCCATCTACCCATTGCATGGCGGGCAGGGCAGATGCCTGCCTGGCCTTGAGCTTGGTGCTGATCCAGCGTGCCTTGGTCAGCAGCAGACCCTCAAGATCAGTCTGCTTAAGTCGCAGTGGCGCATGCACCACCAGGCCTTCCGCAGTAATCTTCATGCCTATGGTTTTGCGTTGCCTACGTTCCAGCAGGTAGGCAATACGTTCACCGTTGGGCAGGGCTAACACATGCTGGTTCATATCAACTTCACAGCTGAGGTAGCCGTAGCATTTCCTGCTCAATCCAGGCTTCTACCTGCTGGTTGAGGGCATCAGGTTTGAGCTTGGTGGTATCTATAGGCTGACCTATGCTGAGGGTGATGGTGCCAGGGCGTTTGAGGAATGAATTCTTGCCCCAGTACTCACCCGCATTGTGTGCAATCGGCACCGCCAAGGATTTGGTATGCGTGGCCAGCCAGGCACCACCTATATGATATTTGCCGCGGCTGCCGGGGGCGATGCGTGTGCCCTCGGGGAAGATCACGACAAAGAAGCCTTGCTGTAGACGTTCCTTACCCTTGCTCACCAATTGCTTCAGCGCCTCGCGCCCAGCGGCCCGATTAATGGCAATTGGCGAAGCCAATGCCAGTCCCCAGCCAAAGAAGGGAATCCAGAGCAATTCACGCTTTAACACCCATACCTGCGGCGGAAAAATCTGCTGCAGGGCCAGGGTTTCCCATGCGGATTGATGCTTGCACAAGAGAATGCTGGGCTGTTGCGGAATATTCTCGCGACCTATGACGCGATAACTCAGGCCGCAGCTAACACGCAGCCACCACAGCATGCTGCGCGCCCATCCGGTAATCAGAATATAGCGCAGACGGCGCGGCAGAATAATGGTGGGAAGGATGGCGGTGGTAAATACAATAGTGAATAGCCACATGCCTATCGTATAAATAAGGGAACGGATAACAATCATGGTTTTAGTATTAAATTAAGCCAACTCGCTGATGATGCGCTGGGCGGCTTCTTCCAGATCGGTGCAGACCCAGGTATTTTCAGGCAGATTGCCTGCGGCCAGGGTTTTATCGCCTTTTCCGGTCAACACTAGTATGGGTTGCGCACCGAAAGCCGCGCTGGCCTGCAGGTCACGCAGTGAATCGCCCACACTGGGCACGCCATGCAGATCCACGCCAAAGCGCTTGCTGATTTCCTCTATCATGCCGGACTTAGGCTTGCGGCAATTGCAATTGGAATCAGCCGCATGCGGGCAATAAAACAGCGCATCTATACGCCCGCCCAGCTGCCCCAGTGCCTTGTGCATTTTTTCATGAATGGCATTGAGGGTAGCCATATCAAATAGCCCGCGCCCTATGCCGGACTGATTGGTCGCCAGCGCAATGCGGAAGCCACTCTGGTTGAGCAAGGCAATGGCTTCCAGGCTGCCAGGGATAGGCTTCCATTCATCCGGGCTTTTGATGAACTGTGCGCTGTCATAGTTAATAACGCCGTCACGGTCGAGAATCACAAGTTTCATAGGGGTGCCCATGGTGCAGGTTAAGCCGCCAGCCTGGACAAATCGGCGACGCGGTTCATGGCCTGATGCAGCTTGGCGAGCAAGGCCAAACGATTGGCCTTGAGTGCTGCATCATCGGCATTCACCATGACGTGATCAAAGAACGCATCAACGGGGGTTCTAAGCGCAGCCAGTGCCTTGAGTGACTGCGTATAGTCGTTGGCAATGAAACTACGCTCGGCTTCCGGCCCTACCTGATCCAGGGCTTGCGCCAATGCCTGCTCGGCCGCTTCGTGCAACAAGGCTGTGTTGATAGTGCTGCTGACTGTCTCCTCAGATTTCTTGAGGATATTGCCTACACGCTTGTTGGCGGCAGCCAGGCTGGCGGCTTCTGGCAGCGAGGCAAACGCACGTACCGCTTCCAGACGCTTGGGGATATCGGCCAGTTGCTGGGGTTTAAGTGCCAGTACCGCGTCGATTTCCTGCGCGCTATAACCTTGTTCCTTGAGGTTGCCCGCCAGGCGGTCAAAGATGAACTCCTGCAGTGACTGCAATACTGCGGCTTCATCAGTCACCTGATTAAATGCCGACAGCGCTTGTTGCAGCAACTGATCCAGTGGCGTGTTGATACCAGATTCGGTCAAAAGGCGCAGTATGCCTATGGCATGGCGGCGCAGGGCGAAGGGGTCTTTTTCGCCTGTTGGTTTCTCACCTATGCTGAATAGGCCGACCAGCGTCTCCAGTTTATCTGCCAGCGCCACCACACTACCAACCTGATTACGTGGCAGGCTATCGCCAGCAAAGCGTGGCTTGTAATGGTCTTCAATCGCAAAGGCAATCTCGTCACCCAGACCTTCGTGCTGAGCATAATAGCGGCCCATAATGCCTTGCAGCTCCGGGAATTCACCGACCATGTCAGTAACCAGATCGGCCTTGGCCAATGCTGCTGCCTGCGCGGCCTGCTCAAGCAAGGAAGCTTGATTTAGGGATGCCGCAATCAGTTGGGCAATCTTGACCACACGGCCTATACGCTCACCCTGCGAGCCTAGCTTGTTGTGGTACACCACTTTATCCAGCCCGGGGATGCGCGAGGCCAGGGTTTTCTTTCTATCCTGCTCAAAGAAGAACTTGGCATCCGCCAGGCGGGGGCGCACTACACGTTCATTGCCACCAATGACTGCACTCGGGTCTTGCGGACTGATATTGGAGACAATCAGGAATTTGTTGGTGAGCTTATCCTGTGCATCCAGCAGCGGGAAGTATTTCTGATTGGCCTTCATGGTCAAAATCAGGCATTCCTGCGGCACCGCCAAAAATTCTTGTTCAAATTGGCCCAACAGCACATTGGGACGTTCGACCAAGGCAGTGACTTCATCCAGCAAGGCATCATCGTCAATCGGCTTCAGGCCCTGCTTGGCTGCCGCAGCTGCAAGCTGGCGTGCAATTTCGTCGCGGCGCTCGGCAAAGCCGGGCAATACAGCGCCTTCTGTACGCAATTGCTCAGCATAGCTGTCAGCATCACGTAGGGTAATCGGATCATGCTTGGCCTCGAATCGATGGCCGTGGGTGGTATTGCCAGCCTGGAGTCCCAGGGTGGCTACCGGAATGATGTGATTGCCATGCAAAGCCACTAGGCCATGCGCGGGGCGCACAAAGTTGACACTGCTCCAGCCATCCTGCAACTGATAGGTCATCACCTTGGGGATAGGCAAGCGGGCAAGGGCTTCATCCAGCGCTTTTTGCAGGCCATCGACCAGGCTGGCTCCCGGCAAGGTTTGATCCAGAAACAGAATCTCGGCCTTGCCATCATGCTCGCGCTTGAGCTGGCTCACTGCCGCGGCATCGGCACCCAGTGCGCCCAGTTTTTTCAGCAGGGCAGGGGTGGCTTGACCTTGGGCATCGAGGCCCACGCTGGCGGGCATCAGCTTTTGTGCCACGGCTTTGTCTGCTGCTTTCTCGGCTACAGCCGTGATATGCACGGCCAGACGGCGCGGCGAGGCAAAGGCGGTGGTAGCGGAGTCAGCAGCCAGCAGGCCTTGCGCGGCCAGGCTTTCTGCCAAGGTATTGGCAAAGGACTCACCCAGCTTGTTCAGGGCTTTGGGCGGCAGTTCTTCTACAAATAATTCGACTAATAAGTTACTCATGCTGCTGCTTTCTTTGCCAGTTCTGCCAATACTTCATCTGCCCAGGCCTTGGGTGCCATAGGGAAACCAAGACGCGCGCGGCTGTCCAGATAACTCGCCGCCACGGCGCGGGCCAAGTTGCGGATGCGGCCAATATAGGCCGCGCGCTCGGTCACCGAAATTGCACCGCGCGCATCCAGCAGGTTGAAGGTATGGGCTGCCTTGAGCACTTGTTCATAGGCGGGCAGGGCCAGTTTGTGCTCTATCAGCTCCTGCGCTTTTTTCTCGTGGGCGCTGAACGCCGTAAAGAGAAAATCGGCATCGCTATGCTCGAAGTTGTAGGTGGATTGCTCAACCTCGTTTTGGTGGAATACATCGCCATAGCTGAGGTCAGGCGCGCCATTGATGCCGCGTGAGTACACTAGGTCGTAGACGTTTTCCACACCTTGTAGATACATGGCCAGACGTTCCAGGCCATAGGTGATTTCGCCAGTGATAGGTTTGCAATTGATGCCGCCCACCTGCTGGAAATAGGTGAACTGTGTCACTTCCATGCCGTTGAGCCAGACTTCCCAACCTAAACCCCATGCACCCAGGGTTGGGTTTTCCCAGTCGTCTTCAACAAAGCGGATGTCGTTTTGCTTGAGGTCAAAACCCAACGCTTCCAGCGAACCCAGATATAGTTCCAGAATATTGTCTGGCGCAGGCTTGAGCACCACCTGGAACTGGTAATAATGTTGCAGGCGGTTGGGGTTTTCGCCATAGCGGCCATCCTTGGGGCGGCGGCTGGGCTGCACGTAGGCGGCCTTCCAGGGCTCAGGGCCTAATGCACGCAGGAAAGTGGCGGTGTGCGAAGTGCCAGCGCCAACTTCCATATCGTAGGGTTGCAGCAGGGCGCAGCCCTGCTTATCCCAATATTGCTGCAAGGTCAGAATGATCTGTTGAAAAGTCAGCATGGTGTTCTTAACTAAAGTTTAGAGGTTGTGGCTAATGGGTTGATGAGGCCGTCGCATCGTGTGTTTTGCGCAGGCACAAAAGGGCTTGATTTTACTTCTTTTTGCCACCCCATAAAAGGCTGGATTATTACACTGCACCGCGTTGCTTGAATCGACCGCGCGCCCACAAAATCAGCAAGCTGCCAAACAGCAAGAGCAATACTGGCCAATTGCCCCAGCGGACATAAGGCGTGGTGCCCGTATAGCCCTGGGCCTGGCCCTCCAGTGACATGGTGGTGAAGTGCGGCGCATGGGCTTGCAAGCTGCCATCCGGGTTGATGATGGCGGTGGCGCCAGTATTGGTGGCACGCAACATCATGCGTGCGGTTTCCAGTGCGCGCGCCTGGGCAATCTGTAAGTGCTGGTATGCAGCCAACGAATCGCCATACCAGGCGTCATTGCTGGTATTGATCAGCAAGCTGGCTTCGGGTAATTGCTTGATGATTTCCGCGCCAAATACATCTTCGTAGCAGATATTCAGCGCCACCGCCAGCTTGGAAAGCTGCATGGGACGTTGCTGGAAGCCACCCCGAGCCAGGTCGGTCAGTGGAATCTGCAACCAGTTTTCGTACACCCAACCGAAAACGCCTTTAAGGGGAATGAATTCGCCAAACGGTACCAGATGGGTTTTGCGGTAAGACTGCGCCGGGGCGGTGCCCAGGCTTAGCATGCTGTTGTAGTACAAACCGTTTTCCGATTCCACAGTGCCTATGAGTATGTCACCGCCATTATTGCGCGCATGGCCCCTCAATTGCGCCAGATAGTCCTGGGGAATCTGCGTGGAAAGCAAAGGGAAAGCGGTTTCCGGCAAAATAATCAGCTGTGCCCGGCTTTGCAATGTCATATCCAGATACAGCTGCAGGGTTTGACGCAGAGTGTCATTTTCCCATTTCAAATCCTGGGTGATATTGCCTTGCAACAAGGATACCGAGATAGGCTCACCTATGGGCGTGCTCCACTGCGGCAGCTTGAGCAGGCCGCCACTCAGGCCCAGCATCAGCAGTAACAGCACATTGCGCCGCCAGGACGCAGCCAGGCGCCAGTGCAAGGCAATCGCCGCGATCAGGCTGGCACTGAGAATAGTGGCCAGCGATACGCCGTGTATGCCCAGAACTGGCGCAAAGCCAGCCAAGGGGCTGGCAGGCACCTGGGAATAGCCCACAAGCAACCAGGGAAAGCCCGTGAATATCCACTCGCGCACCCATTCACCCAGCACCCAGAGTACGGGTATTGTCATCCAGAGATGCCCCAGCCTGCGTGCGCCCCAGCCTGTCATCGCTGGGAAAGAGGCCATAAATAGGCTCAGACAGAAAGTGGCAAACATGGCCCCGGCCGCGGGCATGCCACCAAAGTCATGCAGACTGATATAAATCCAGTAGATACCCGTGCCAAACATGCCCAGGCCAAAACTCAACCCCAGCCAAAGTGCCTGTTTGGCTGAGCTTGCTTGATGCAATTGGTATACCAACACCGCCAAACCCAGAATAGTGGCCGGGTAGAGATAAAAAGGGGCATAGCCCAATATAGTGGCGGCCCCAGCCAGCAGGCTCAGCAAATAAGACAGGGGTAACTTCTTGAGTAACTGGGACACCTTGGGTAAGCCTTAAAGAGAGGTTTCAGGGCAGGGTTGTATATGTTCTATGCTGGGATTTGGACTTTTTCTAACGCTAAGCACAAGTCATGGTTTTCTATGCTTAGATAGACGGCAGTTCGAACTTTATTGCATTATAACGGCTCAAGCTTCAATCCGGCATGCAGCCTGCATGCGCCAGCCAATCCACAATTCTTAGAAGGAGAAAAAATGTTAAAGGAATTCAAGGCATTTGCCATGCGCGGCAATGTAGTCGATATGGCGGTCGGTATCATCATAGGCGCTGCCTTCGGTGCCATCGTCAAATCCCTGGTGGATGACGTCATCATGCCACCCATAGGCTTGTTGCTGGGCAATGTGGATTTCAGCAATCTGTTCCTAGTGCTCAAGGATGGCGCTGAAGTAGCTCCGCCTTATGCCACTATCGCGGCCGCCCATGCAGCGGGTGCTGTGACCCTGAACTATGGCGTGTTTATCAATGCAGTGGTGAGCTTTACCATCGTGGCCTTTGCCGTGTTCTTGCTGATACGTGCCATCAACAAGCTCAAGACCGAAGAGCCAGCCAAGCCAGCAGCCACCCCCGAAGATATTGTGCTGCTGCGTGAAATTCGCGATTCCCTGAAAAAATAGTCTGTTGCTGCTAGGCAGTGAGCAATAAAAAAAGCGATGCATGCATCGCTTTTTTTTGCGCCTGTATGGCAGGAAGCAGGGGGTTATAGATCTGGCTTGACCTGTATGCGCTGCGCGTCAGGGTCTGTGCCATCATGATTCATGAAGACCACCATCACTACATTATCGCCAACAAAGTCTAGCTCCGTGGTCTGGTAGAACGCGCCTTCAAGGTCGGTGTTGATGTAGTGGTATTGCCAGACCGAGGCCATCAATTCATCTGTGCCCGCACGGTGGTAATCATTCTTGCTGGCGGGCTCACCAAACTGCGCCACTATCGCATCCTTATCGTATTGATGGATGTTCTGGATGAAATCCGTTTCTGCGGTGGGGATGGTAGATTTGGCAGGGTCTGCCGCAGACGCAGCAGGCGCTGGTTCGTCCTGCGCCAAGGCTTGGCTGGCAGGGCTGGCAAGTAAGCACAACAACAGGGATAGCCAAAGCGTACGCATGAGAAATCTCCCATCAGGCAGGTTGAGTAGTTTTGAGCTTGAATTCTTGCCTAAAGTTCCAGTGATGACAATGACTTATGCGTTTATTGCTGTGCGCCTTATTCCGCGCCGTTTTCCAGTTGGGGCGGGATGATTTCTACCAGTAGAGAATAAACACGGCGGCTATCTGCACGCAAGACGGTGACATTGAGATTGTCGAATGTAACTTCCTCACCACGCTTGGGCATATGCTGGAACTGGCTGACGACCAGGCCACCTATGGTGGAAAATTCTTCGTCGCTAAGCTGGGTGCCCAGCACTTCATTAAAGTCGCTGATCTCGGTCAGCGCTTTGACGCGATAACGGCCATGCGCGTCCTGAATGATGTTGTCTTCGTTCTCGTCCTCGTCAAACTCATCCTCAATATCGCCGACAATTTGTTCCAGCACGTCTTCAATCGTCACCATGCCCGCTACGCCACCGTATTCATCGACGACGATGGCGATATGGTTGCGGTTGCTGCGGAACTCCTTGAGCAGCACATTCAAGCGCTTGGATTCAGGGATAAACAAGGCCGGGCGCAGCATTTCGCGCACATCAAACTCCGGGCTGCTGTAAAAGCGCAGCAAGTCCTTGGCCAGCAGAATACCAATGACGTCATCCTTGTTTTCGCCTATGACCGGGAAGCGCGAGTGCGCGGCTTCAATGACGAAAGGAATGAATTTTTCTGGGGGGTCGGTGATGTCGATGACATCCATTTGCGAGCGCGGGATCATGATGTCACGCACCTGCATTTCGGAGACCTGCAACACGCCTTCTATCATGGCCAGCGCATCGGCATCCAGCAGGCTGTTCTCGTAGGCGGTGTGCAGTTGCTCTATGAGTTGTTCGCGATCTTCAGGCTCGCGCAGCAGAAAATTGGTCAGGCGTTCCAGCCAGTGGGGTTTGTCGTTGGCGCTGCGTTTTTCCGGTTCAGCCATGATAATGGTTTAGAGCTTCCGTTTTTCTGATAAATAGGGGTCAGCAAACCCGAGCTTGATCATGATCGCGGATTCCAGCGATTCCATGAGCTCGGCCTGCGCCTCCTCGATGTGATCATAACCGTGCATATGCAGTATGCCATGCACGGTGAGGTGCGCATAATGCGCTTCCAGCGTGATGCCCTGTTCCTGGGCTTCCCGGGCGACTACGGGCGCACACAAAATAATGTCGCCTATCAGCCAGGGTTCTTCGGTCAAGGGGAAGGTCAATACATTCGTAGCATAATCCTTGCCACGATAGTCGCGATTAAGCTCACGGCCTTCCTCTTCATCCACGATGCGCAGTGTAGCCTCGGTATCTACACGCAAGGTCGCGCGCGCCCATTTGCGAAACTGTTGCTCGCTGGGCAATCCGCTGCTTTCTGTTGCTAGCTGCACACTCATCGCCAGCTTGGGCATTACTTGTTTCCTGTGTCTGTGGTGGATGCAGACTGACGCTCGCTATCGTAACGCTCATAGGCATTGATGATTTTCTGCACCAATGGGTGGCGTACCACGTCATCGGAAAGGAATTGGGTAAAGGCAATACCGCGCACATCCTTGAGCACTTTTTGCGCCTCTACCAAGCCGCTTTTCTGCCCGCGGGCCAAATCTATCTGTGTGACATCCCCGGTAATCACAGCCTTGGTGCCAAAACCTATGCGGGTCAGGAACATCTTCATCTGCTCGGGCGTCGTGTTCTGCGCTTCATCCAGAATGATAAAGCTCTGATTGAGCGTACGGCCACGCATATAGGCCAGCGGGGCCACTTCAATCGCGCCGCGTTCAAACATCTTGTTCACCGAGTCATAGCCTGCCAAGTCGTACAAGGCATCATAAAGGGGGCGTAAATAAGGATCTACCTTTTGCGACAAGTCGCCAGGTAAAAAGCCCAGGCGTTCGCCTGCCTCAACTGCGGGGCGCACCAGCACAATGCGCTTGACGCGGTCGCGCGTCATTGCATCAATGGCGCTTGCCACCGCCAGATAGGTTTTGCCAGTTCCGGCTGGGCCTATGCCAAAGGTAATGTCGTAATCCTGGATTTGCTGCAGATAGCTCACCTGACGCGGTGTACGGCCATGCAGATCCTGACGGCGGGTCATCAGCGTGGGCATGGCGGTGCTGACTTGCTCTGGTGCCAGTCGATCCAGTTCCACTAGGCCTAGCTGTATTTCTTCCAGACTCACTGGCTTGCTGGCGCGGGAGTAGTAGTTCTCTACCAATTGTGCCGCCAGCCTGGTGTTGGTTTGTTCCCCGGCAATACGAAAATGCGCACCGCGGCGGGAAATGGTCACCTCCAGTGCATCCTCGATTTGCTTGAGGTTTTCATCCAGCGCACCGCACAAATTGGCGAGTCGCAGATTGTCTTCAGGGTTTAGGGTGAACTCCAAGGCAAATCCTAATTGAGTGAGTCAGTGCAGGCGCAAGCTGCGCCTGATGAGATGGGGCTATGAGGGAAATGCTGGTGCAATCTGGCCTGTTGCTGACGGCCCAAACTATCGGTCAAGCCAGTGACTGGCGTATTCATGCTGCTGGTGGAGTGCGCGGAGATGAATAAAAATGCGCGGCTTGAGTGGGGGGTCGACGTTGCAGGCTGCAAAATAGCGTAGGAAAAACAGTATGGTAAGGACGCATTCTAGCTTAGCTGCTGCAGAATGCCAATCGCGGGGTAAAATGTCGCGCATGGAAACCTTGCCGATTTTTCTCAAACTCCGCGAACGTCTTGCAGTGGTCATAGGTGGCGGCGAAGTCGCCAGCCGCAAGGTCAAACTCTTGCACAAGGCCGGGGCGCGTATTTGCGTGGTCGCGCCCGAGCTGCATGCCGAGCTTGAAGACATGTTGTCATTGGCGCACATCAGCCATGTGGCGGCGGTATTTTCACCCCAGCATCTGACAGGGGCGGTAGTCGTCATTGCTGCGACTGATGATGAGAACGTCAACCGTGAAGTATCGCTGGCGGCCCAGGCGGCCAATATCCCGGTCAATGTGGTGGATGCGCCCGAGTTATGTACCTTTATCGTGCCTTCGATTGTCGATAGATCGCCCTTGCTGGTGGCTGTTTCCAGCGGTGGTTCTGCGCCTGTGCTGGCGCGCATGCTGCGTACGCGCATAGAAACCATGATCCCTGCCAGCTATGGCCGCTTGGCGGCACTGGCGGGCGAGTTTCGGGATGCAGTCAAGCAACGCTTCAGCAATGGTCAGCAGCGGCGAATTTTCTGGGAAGATGTGTTTCAAGGGCCCATAGGCGAGCTGATGCTCTCTGGCCAGGAAACCCAGGCCAGAGAGGCACTGCAAGCGGCAACTACGGGCAGCGGTGAATTGCATTTTGGCGAAGTCTATTTAGTGGGAGGCGGCCCGGGAGACCCCGACCTGCTGACCTTCCGAGCGCTGCGCCTGATGCAGCAGGCCGATGTCTGCGTTTACGACAAGCTGGTGAGCAAGGAAGTGATGGAACTGGTCAGGCGCGATGCTGAATTGATTTATGTAGGCAAATCACGCGATCAACACACTTTGCCGCAGGAAGATATCAACCAGCTGTTGGTACGCCTGGCCAAGGAAGGCAAGCGTGTACTCAGGCTCAAGGGTGGTGACCCGTTTATCTTTGGCCGTGGCGGAGAAGAGATTGAAACCCTGATGGAACACCAGGTGCCTTTCCAGGTGGTGCCAGGTATTACCGCTGCCAATGGTGTATCGAGTTATGCTGGGATTCCACTAACGCATAGAGACTATGCACAATCTTGCCTCTTCACCACCGGGCATCTCAAGGATGGCAGTGTAGATCTCGATTGGCCAGCTTTGGTGAGAACAGGCCAGACAGTGGTGATCTATATGGGGCTGGTGGGCTTGCCGGAAATCTGCAAGCAGTTGATTGCGCATGGCGCAGCGCCTGAGCTACCGATTGCCATCGTGCAGCAGGGCACCACCCAGCGTCAGCGCGTGGTGGCGGGTACTTTAGCCAGCCTGCCGGGGCAGGTGGAGGGCGCAGGCTTGCGCGCGCCTTGCCTGATTATTGTCGGGGAGGTTGTGCGTTTACGCGAAAAGCTTGCTTGGTTTGCACCGTCACCTGCGGCTGAATAGGTAGCGTCAGTCTGGCTTCCAAACCACCCTGCGGCCGATTGAGCAGAGTGAGTTGTCCACGGTGCAGTTTGGCAATGCGGTCCGCAATTGCCAGGCCCAAGCCACTACCACTCATATTGCCACGTGCAGTATCCAGACGCTCAAATGGGCGCAGCAGACGTTCCATTTGCGAGGCAGGGATGCCGGGGCCGTTGTCCAGCACGCTGAGGATGATATTGCCTGCCGTGATACGCGTTGCCAATGTCACCTCGCCGCCGCCATAGGCAAAGGCGTTATCCACCAGATTGCCCAGCAGACGCTGCATGGCCAGTGGCCTGAGCGGGATTAAATGTGTAGGGGCCAATGACATGGCAATCTTGCGACCTGCACGTATATGCCTGTCAGCAATCGAAGTCAGCAAGGCATTGAGGTCCATCATCTGCGTCGGTTCACCTTCAATACCGCGCACAAAATCGAGGAACTGATGGATGATGTTATCCATATCGCCTATGTCTTGAATCATGCCGGTCTTGAGGCTGGCGCAGGATTCATCAGGCAGCATTTCTACCGACAGGCGCAGGCGCGCCAGAGGTGTACGCAAATCATGCGAAATACCAGCCAATAACAGCGTACGCTCATTATCCAGCCTGACCAGGGCCTCGGTCATTTCATTAAAGGTGCGGCTGACTTCACGCAGCTCATGCGCGCCTTCTTCAGGCAAAGGTGGGGGATATTCACCGCTACTCAAGCGGCCAGCGGCCTTGACCAGCAAGCGTAGCGGATGGTGAATGTTGGAGGCAATCAAGTAGGCACCCAGCAGTGACAGCATAATCACCAAAGCCCCCCAGCCCAGCCATTGCCAAGGGAAGGGGCGGTTGACCTGTATGCGTGGAATCACCACCCAGTAATCATCCTGCCCGAGGTTGAAGCTCACCCACAGCCCAGGGATGCCGAAATGATTCATGGCCACCAGAGTATCTTTACCTAGCCGCTCACGTATCTTTTGCGCAATCAGGTGTATCAGATGGTCATTCGGCAGCGGCTCGATTTCTTCCAGCATATCGGCAGCATAAATGCGTACGCCTTCACGGCCTGAGAGTTCGGAAAGCAGCGCCAGACGGCGGTTTTCATGGGCAGCGAGCAGGGAGGCGCGCGTGTAGTTGACTACCGTGATGGCTTGCAGGGCTGCGGCCATGGCGCGCGGTTCGCTTTCAAAGTAATCGAACAGTTTGAGTGCGGCAAACTGCCCTGCGGCCAGCAACAGGGCAATCAGCAGCATGACGCGGGCCAGCAGGGTACGGGGTAGCAGATTCACGTTTTAGCGACGAGTGAAGAGCATGAGGTGATGAGCATGAGTAAAGGGCGAAAACGTTGTGCTGGCAATCAGGCGCCTAGCTCTTCTGACTTTCACCATCCGGCACAAATACATAGCCAAAGCCCCACATGGTCTGCAGGTAACGTGGGTGTGCAGGATCAGGCTCTATCAATCGGCGCAGGCGTGACACCTGAACATCAATACTACGGTCAAACACATCAAGCTCGCGACCGCGCGCCAGTTGCATCAGGCGATCACGCGAAAGCGGCTGACGTGGGTGATCGACAAACACCTTAAGCAAGGCAAACTCGCCACTGGTAATGGTGACAGGCTCGCCATTCTTGGTCAGCGTGCGGGTTGATGGGTCAAAAATGAAATCACCAAAGCTGATATGGTCGGCCTCGGCCACTGGGGTGCCAGGGGGCAAGCGCCCATGTCTGCGCATGACCGCATTGATACGGGCAAGTAATTCGCGTGGATTGAAGGGCTTGGGCAGGTAATCATCAGCGCCCATTTCCAGACCTATGATGCGGTCTATCTCATCGCCGCGGGCGGTGAGCATGACGACGGGAATTGTGCTGCCATTGGCGCGCAGGCGTCTACAGATGGCCAGGCCATCCTCACCCGGCAGCATGAGGTCGAGTACCAACAAGTCGACATGTTCATGCGCCAGCACCTGATCCATTTCCGCAGCGTCAGAAACCGTTTTTACGGTAAAACCCTGCTCGCCCAGATAACGTTGCAACAACTCGCGCATGCGCAGGTCGTCGTCCACCATTAATATTTTTTTCGCGGGTGTCTGCATATATGTATTTTCTGCGGAAATGGGGTTATCTGAAAAGGATTATTTAGTAATACTTATCTGCTGTATGCATGCTCAAGCGCTGCTTTGCTGCATATCTGCATGTTATTGGTATGATCCGGCTAAATTCAAGTCACCATTATTGTTACAAATTTTTACATCGAGTCGTCATTATGAAACATTCAGTTTACATCAATGGGTGATCATGACGCCTCATTCGGGTGCATCCCCATCAATAGCGTGCGTGTGATATTCAATATTCAGAATGTCCAAACCGTGCTAAACCGATGAGCTTTATAAATTTTAACGTGTATGGTCCTGTGCTGCTTGAGTGCGCCAGGTGTTGAGGTTTAGGCAAGCATAAAAGGCAGGCGAATCACATGATCTGTAAGTGTATGGTTTAGCTGTATGTTGATACTGACCAGTGACTTTCTACTACATCAAAAGCAGCTTTGCTTGATGGCTGTCGCATTACTTGCCGTTGCAGGGCATGCCTGGGCTGCAGGTTCACGCGATGCTGCTGAAGCGCTCATTAGTGACGCTGATATTCAGGAAGTGCCAACGGCACATATACACCAGACCTTGGATAGTAAGATCAGTCTGGAAGATCGCATGCGTTTGCGTCGTGATCTGGACGAGTATTCCCGCAGTGTGGACGCTGCCCATGCGCAAATTGAAGAGCGCCGCCGTATTATGCGTCAACGAATTCTTGAGCGTTTTCAGAGTTCGGACAAAGACAACAATGGGGTGATCTCACGTGAAGAAGCGTCTGAGACCTTGCCGCAAGTAGCGCGTCATTTCATGCAGTTTGATTTGAATGGCGACGGTGTCATTACCATGAACGAGCTGGAAACCGTGCAGGCACGTATTGCTGAGCGTCAGCATAAAGCCATAGAGAAAAAAGAATTACAGGATATTGCCGAGCCAGCAACGGCAAGGGTTAAAGAAGTGACTGCAGTAAACGTGAAACGCGCACTGTAGGCGGTAAGTACTAGCGAATTCCAATAATAAACTTCCTTGTGTATGACTTTGAAGCACTGCCTTGCCGGGACAGTGCTTTTATTTTGTCTTTTTTTAGCGACAAATTCAGCTGATTTTTAGCGCCTGAGAATTTTATATTATTGATATTAAATAATTTTTTATGTTGGCCTGTAATTTGCTCATCAATAAGTACACAGGCCCAAGTGCCTGAAACTTGTGAGGATAAAGTGATGAATAAGACCATCATGAGTGCAATGATCATTGTCATGCTGACCGGCTGCTCCGGTTTGTCGACCAAACAGAAAAACGCCGCCACAGGCGCTGCCATAGGCGGTGTTGCTGGGGCTGTACTGACCGGGGGTAGCTCTTTCGGAACCGTGGGTGGTGCTGCCATAGGCGGTGTGATCGGTCACGGGGTGGATTCCGCCGGAAAGCGCAAATAAGTCAGGTCTGGCTGATGAGTCAGCAGGCTTAAGCCACAATTATTAAGCTGTCGTGTTATAGCGACAGTTGGCAGATCCACTGCCCAGTCTCCGCTTCACCACTATTTTGCTGTTGCCAACCTTGAGTTGCGATGGCGAGTAGTGGTGTTTTTTTTGCCTGCTGCATCAGCACCTTTTGTTGTGCCTGGGCTTGTATGGTGCAGGCTAAAGCCATTCATAGTCATGTCAAAACCTAGTATGCTGAGCCTGCAGCGCAAGCAGGTGGCCGTGCTGCTGATGATGGGCGAGTTAATCATAGGCAAGTTAATCATGTGCAAGATATAAGGGGAGCAAGGCATTGACTGAGGCAGGGCAACATGAAATCACCATAAGTCTGAGTGACGGCGTGCGCGAAGTGGCGCAGCCCGAATGGGATGCCCTCAGTGATGTTTCGCCGCAACTAAGCCACGCATTTCTCAGCGCCCTGGAACGTAGCGGTTCGGTGGGTGAGGGTACTGGCTGGGAGCCTATGCCTTTGCTGGTCAGGCGCGCTGGTCAGTTAATCGGCGCAGTGCCGCTTTATCTCAAGCATCATTCCTATGGCGAATATGTATTTGATTGGTCCTGGGCCGAGGCCTACGCCCAGCAGAAAATGGCGTATTACCCCAAACTTATTGCCGCCATTCCATTTACGCCTTTAACCGGGGCGCGGTTGCTCTCGCCAGATCCGCTAATACGCCAGACCATGGCACATGCCTTGCTCGAGTGTATGGCGCAATTGGAATTGTCCTCGGTGCATGTGTTGTTTCCGGATGACAGCAGTGCGGAGAGCCTGGAACAACTGGGCTGGGCCAAGCGGCAGGGTATGCAATTCCGCTGGCACAACCCCGGTTATGCCAGTTTTGATGACTTTCTTATGTCCTTGTCTCATGACAAGCGCAAGAAAATCAAGCAGGAACGGCGCAAGGTGCAAGAGGCCGGAGTCAGCTGCAGGCGCTTATGTGCCACAGAAATTACCGAGCGCGATTGGGACTTCTTTTGTAAGTGTTATATCAACACCTATCTGGAGCACCGCTCTACGCCTTACCTCACCAAAGCCTTTTTTGAAGAAATCAGCCTCACCCTGGGCGAGCGTATTTTAATGGTGATAGCCGAGCGTGATGGCAGGCGTATAGGCGCAGCCCTTAACCTGTTTGATGGGCAGAGCTTATATGGTCGCTACTGGGGCGCGTTAAGCTATGTGCCCAATTTGCATTTTGAGTTGTGCTATTACCAGGCGCAGGAGTTTTGTATTGCGCGCGGCATCACTTATTTTGAAGGCGGCGCTCAGGGAGAGCACAAGCTGGCCCGTGGTTTCAGTGCCAGACCAACTTGTTCATTCCATACCTTGGCCCATGCCGATTTTGATGCGGCTGTACGGCGCTTTCTGGCACGCGAGGAGTTAGGGATGCAGCAATATCAGCATGAGCTGGACGAGCGCGCGCCATTTCGCAAGCTGGATATTTGATCGCTGGGCCATGCTGCATAAACCTACTCAGCATGGCTGGCGACTCGACCTCAGGGTTTGGATGTTATTGCTTGGATGTTATTGCTTAGCTAAAGCCTACCACTCAACGCCAGCACGCACCCAGTTGGCCATGCCTTTGGCAATTTCACGCTCGCCCATGATGGTGTAGGAAGCGCCATGCTTTTCCAGGTGCGCTATCTGCGCATCGGAATGCGCCCTGGCGACAATTTCAATCTGCGGATTGATCTTGCGGGCATATTCTATGATGTGTCCGGCTTCCAAGGCGTCAGGGATGGCCACCAGCAGCCAGCGTGCGGATTTGAGATTGGCGGCTTCCATCATGCCTGGGGCGGCGGCATTGCCGCATAAGGCAGGCGTGCCTTGTTCACGCAAGGCCTGCACCACTTCAGGCTGATCTTCCAGCACGATAAAGGGTTGATCCTGCTGCATCAGCGAAGCGCCAACCAGACGGCCCACACGGCCATAACCCACCAGCACGGCATGGGCATGCAGATAAGGATAGGAAATGGTGCGCGTGCCACTTTCACCCTTGAGTGGACGTTTTTCCTCACGCTGCAATAACCAGGGCTTGAGCTTGTCTAGGCCAACAAACAGCAGCGGGTTAATCAGGATGGAAAGAATGGCGCCGCTGAGAATGAGATCGCGGCCAGTATCAGACAACAGCCCCAGTGAAATACCCAGCGTGGCGAGAATAAAGGAGAACTCGCCTATCTGTGCCAGGCTGGCCGAGATGGTGAGGGCAGTGCCCAGCGGGTGGCGGAAGGCCAGCACAATGGCAAATGCCGCCAGCGATTTGCCTATGACGATAATGAACAAGGTGGCGAGAATCAGCCAGGGCTCACGAATCAGGATGGACGGATCAAACAGCATGCCCACCGAAACAAAAAACAGCACTGCAAACGCATCACGCAGGGGCAAGGATTCTTCGGCAGCGCGGTGACTGAGTTCTGACTCGCTGAGTATCATGCCAGCAAAGAATGCCCCCAACGCAAACGACACACCAAAGATATAAGTGGCACCCAAGGCAAAGCCAAGCGCAATCGCCAGCACCGCCAGGCGGAATAACTCACGTGAACCAGTGGCGGCAGTGCGCGCCAGCAACCAGGGAATCACGCGCCTGCCTACAATCAGCATCACGGCAACAAAAGCCACCACCTTGCCTATGGTCAAGGCCAGCGTGCTGAAAAGCTCGCTACCATCCAGATCATTGCCCTGACCTCCCAGCATGCCACTCAATGCTGGCACCATCACCAGCGTCAGCACCATGGCAATATCCTCAACAATCAGCCAGCCTATGGCAATCTGGCCGCGCTTGGTTTCCAGTATGCGTCTTTCCTGCAAGGCGGTGAGCAAGACCACGGTACTGGCCGTGGATAAGGCCAGGCCGAAAATAAGGCCTTCGCCCAAGGGCCAGCCTATGGCCAATGCCAGGGTCAGGCCCAGCAGTGTAGCAATGGCAATTTGTACGATAGCACCGGGGATGGCAATGGATTTGACCGATAGCAGATCACGCAGGGAAAAATGCAGCCCCACGCCAAACATCAGCAGAATCACGCCAATTTCTGCCAGCTCCTGGGCTAAGTGCGCATCAGCAACAAACCCTGGGGTGTAAGGGCCAACCACCACCCCGGCAATCAAATAGCCTACCAGCGGTGGCATGCGCAGGCGGTGAGCCAGCATGCCAAAAACAAAGGCAAGCACTAGACCTCCAACGATGGTGGCGATTAGGGGGGTATGCTCCATCCGGGGGTGACACCTTTCAACGTGCTTGAGATGAGAAACGCGAGCGGACGGGCATAGGGGTCTACGCCATGCCGTCGTCCACAGGCCGTGTGAAATTAACCCAAGAATGTGTAGATTTGCAACTTTTTAAATGAAATTTCGCCATTAACTGGCGATAAATCACAGGGTTTATGCGGGTTAAAGCCAGGTGCAAGTTTCACTAAGTGCTTGCACCAGCTGGGCTTATTTTGTGTTGAGGGCAAACAAAGCGGTTGCAATATCTGACAGAAAATTAGGACTAGGCTAGCTCATGCCTGTGGCCAGCACTGCTTACACTGATGGCATCAGTCTTGAACCCGCAAAGCGAGCGCTGGGCGGAAAGCGAGTGTTGAGTGAGAGACTTGTTACTTATGCATCAGATCATTGCAGACCGATTGGAGTCCATCATGCCCACCATAGAGAAGACCATCGATGTTAACGTCCCTGTCAATATTGCCTATAACCAGTGGACGCAATTTGAGACCTTCCCCAATTTCATGCACAGCGTCATCAACGTCAGACAACTGGATGACACGCATATCTGGTGGCTGGCCCAACTGGGCGGGTTGGCAGGTGAGTGTGAAGTTGAAATCATAGATCAGGTGCCCGATGACCATATTGCCTGGCGTAGTGTTTCTGGCATCAGTAATGCAGGGGTGGTGTCATTCCAGCATGTAGAACTACATGCCACCCGCGTGCATATTGAGATTGAGTTTGGCAGCGGCGAGATGCCAGAGCGCGTGACCAGCATCATAGAGCGAAAACTGGGTGAAGATTTGCAACGCTATCGTGAACTGCTGGAGTCGCGCAAAGCCCCTGCTGGTGGCTGGCGTGGACATGTATCAAACAAGACCGAAAGCGCCGTGCGCCATTAATAAATCGTGAATAAATATACGCAGCTTTTAGTTGTGAGGTGAAGAATGGGATTGTTTCAAATCAATGTACGTGAAAAAGCCGCAGCGGATGAAGCAGCGCCCCTGTGGAGCAGTCAAATCAATGCGGCGGATGTGGAAGAAGCCTATCGCATAGGCAAGGCGCAGTTTGAGGCAGAACGGCCAGATTTGAGTGCTGCCGCTGTCAGCATTGAGGCGCTGGCAGGGTATGTAGAAAAGTAGTGAGTTGAGTCAAGCTGTTGCAGTAAAACCTATTGCTTGCTAGTGAAAACTGACTGGCAAATCTCAATGACAATCACAGAGGAGTTGGCATGGATAGCCTAGTCACCAAGCTTAAAACCCCTTCACCCCATCACAAGGTTACTTTGCAGGGCACAGGTTTCACCTTGTTGCCCACTGATGACAGCGAAGGCGCGCTGGAAGATTTTCAGGTTGTGGCAGAAGAGGCATTGCATTATGCGGGCAATGCCTACAAAGTCATGGGCACGCCAGCCCAGGCGCAACGTTCAGGTTACTGCAGTATTGAGTTCAAGCAAATGAGAGCGGATTGACACACCGCAGTGAATACTTAATCGTTGCAAAGCGCCAGCCACTTCTCAATATAACTGTTGAGGTAGTCATCACCACCCTCAATGCCACTACCTATCAAACCTTGTCGTAGAAGCTTGTCACGCTGTTGAATAATCGAGGAGCGCAGAGCACTTTTGTCAGGGTGGGAATCCACCACTGCTTTCATCAAGAGCCTATACTCCAGACTTTCCAGCGTGCGTTGATTCAATTGCAAAGAGAGCGCATTCACTTGCGCCTGTAGCAGTGGAATTCTTTCCATAGTCTGTTTATTTTCCTAGCTAAGCTTCCCCGAATCTTTTAGTTTGCTGCTGTTTATATTGCCATCGTCTTTTGACTAGTAGCAGCATTTAGCTTTTTAACATATTCCCTAGCGCTCGGTAGTGACATTTCACATAGGGATAATAATTATTTCCTGCTACAAAAAGCCACCTACTCTAAGCTGGCCCCAAACATAGCTGGAGCACAGATTCAATAGCGTGATATAGATTGTAGATTAGGGGTTTTGACGGTATTTGAGGATGAATTCGTTTTCCATGAATTCGCAGGCCTCGGCCACAAACTTCAGCTCAGTGGGGGACAAGGGCGAATTCTGATGACGCTTCCAGCAATCCTTGATAGCGGAGCGGTCTGCCTTTTGTTCTGCACTATTGGCGATAGGGCTGGGTGCCAACGCGTAGTAGAGCAAGGCCAGTGCAATTAAAGCAGCAATGCCCAACCACATCCATACTTGGCTGCTCCAGCGCTTTGCATGGCTTGAATTCATGGGATCTCCTATTGTCTTTATTATTGGCAAGGTTGCCGATTCGCTTGATATTATGCATTGATTATCGTCAGGCTGAATTGTTCAATTTTTCCTGATGTCATAGGGCTAGCCCTTGACGTTTGCAAGCGGGATGATGGCGGTGTTGATGCCTGTGTGCTGAGCATAGGGTTTAAGCACTTGTTTTAAATACCACCGTGTTCACTGGACTCGACCAATACCAACAATAGGAGAAGTTATGAAATCACAATGGGCATTGCCCCTGCTGTTCTCAAGTATGTTTTTAAACAACCTGGCCCTGGCCGATATTGCCGTGCCAGTTCGATTGGTGGATGAGTCCGGCGTAGGTGAATCCCTGGGCCAGGTATTGGTGACCGAAAGCAAGTTTGGCGTAGTGTTTACCCCTGCGCTGAAAGGCTTGACCCCAGGTCTGCATGGTTTCCACCTGCATCAAAACCCCAGCTGCGATACCAATGAAAAAGATGGCAAGAAAGTAGCCGCAGGCGGTGCGGGCGGCCATCTGGACCCCGCCAATGCCAACAAGCATGGCACACCCTGGGGGGATGGTCACCTGGGTGACCTGCCACCGCTATTTGTCGATGAAAGCGGCGCTGCCAACCAGCCCGTACTGGCGCCACGCCTCAAGCTCAAGGACGTGAATGGCCATGCCTTGATTATTCATGCGGGTGGGGATAATCATTCAGATCATCCAGAAAAGCTGGGCGGTGGGGCAGGGCGAGTCGCCTGCGGGGTCATTAAGTAAGCGGCTACCGATCAGGCTGCGCGGGGCGCGAGCTAGTTGTTTCTGCGCCCGTATGCTCACTCAGTTCCGCATCGAGAATCTGCAGGCTGCGTTGTAATTGCTCCTGCAGATAGCGCGCCTGCGAGCGGCTGAGCACATAAGTGCGGCCTTGCTGCGCGACTGGAGTGGCCCTCGCAGCTTGACGCTTATTAGCAGTTTGCTTGCTGTTCACGGTTTGAGACTGTGATTGCGACAGTGATGGCGTCAGAGGTGCTAGAAAATCCGGCCGCAGCACTATCATACGATGCTCGGGTAATGGGCCTATGGTGATGTCAGTCACAGGATATAGAGGCAATATCAGTTTGGGTTCTGTCATGCGTCATCTCTTTCTCTTGTTGATGGCGATGGCATCAGAGGGCAAACATCTCGCGCTTGGCATGCTGCACCCTCTTGACCAAAGCCAGACTGAATGTTGACCCTGGGTTAAGCTAAAAATTCCGCAGGCTGGTCCTGCATGGCAAGAGTAGGAGAGGCCGTATGGAGCGTGTAACTTGGTAGTTGTTGCCGTATGGAGAATGTGCTTGCGGCCCTCTTTGCTGCAATGCAAACACTGGGTGTTACTGCTACCTTTGCTATTGTCCATGGTCGGCTGTGCGCTGCCACAAGTCCGGCTGCAAGATAAACCACCTTCACAGGCGCTCACGCCTGAAGCCTCGGTAGATACTATGCTGGGGCAGACCATGTCACCCCTGCTGCGCAGCCATGCGGATCAATCGGGCATCATGCCGTTGGTGGATGCCTATAGCGCATTTGCAGCGCGTATTCTTCTGGCCAACTCCGCGCAGAAAACCCTGGATGTGCAGTATTACATCTGGCGTAACGACAATACCGGCATTCTGTTGCTGCATGCACTGCATCAAGCCGCCGAGCGTGGTGTCCGCGTGCGTTTGTTGATCGATGACAACGGTATCAATAGCAGTATGGATGCCAGGCTGGCAGCACTGGATAGTCATCCTCAAATAGAAGTGCGGCTATTCAATCCCTTCCCCTTCCGAACCTTCAAACGTCTGGGCTACCTGACGGATTTTTTCCGCCTCAATCGGCGCATGCATAACAAGTCTTACACCGCGGATAATCAGGTCACCATCATAGGTGGGCGTAATGTCGGGGATGAGTATTTTGGTGCCAGTGAAGGTGTGCTGTTTGCTGATCTGGATGTAATGGCCATAGGGCAGGTGGTCAATGACACCTCAAAAGATTTTGATCGCTATTGGGCCAGCGCCTCTGCCTATCCGGCCAGTGTCTTGCTGCCTGCCCCGGTGGCGGGTGAGCTGGAGGCACTGACGACAGCGGCAGCACGCGCTGAGCAAACCGTGACCGGGGAAGGCTATCTCAAGGCGCTCAGCGAAAGCCAGTTTATTCGCGATTTTCTTGATGGGCGCCAGGATTTCGATTGGGCCAAGGTGGAGTTGCTCAGTGATAGTCCGGCCAAGATTCTTGGAGATGTACCCAAGGATGAGCTGATGATAGTCGACCTCGCACGCATACTACGCAGCCCGCGCCAGAGTGTTGATCTGGTCTCGCCTTATTTTGTGCCCACCCAGGTGGGCGTGGATGGCTTTTCTGCCATGGCTAAACGTGGCGTACAAGTACGCATACTGACCAATGCGCTGGAGTCTACCGATGTGGCCGCGGTGCATGCAGGTTATGCCAAATGGCGTGTGCCGCTGTTGCAAGCCGGCATTCAGCTCTACGAAATGCGTGCCCAAGGCAGTTCAGCAAGCATGGCCAATTATTTGGGGCCGTTTGGTAGCTCTGGCTCCAGCCTGCATGCCAAGACATTCACCATAGATGGCGAGCGCGTATTTATAGGCTCATTCAATTTTGATCCACGCTCGGCCAGGCTCAATACCGAGCTGGGTTTTGTCATCGAAAGCCCGCGTCTGGCTAAAAAAGTGCAAGAGATTTTTGCGACCAGCGTGCCGCAAGGTGCTTATCAGGTGAGGCTAGATGCCCATGAAAAGTTGTATTGGCAGTCTTTTGAGCATGGCGTAGAGCAACGCTATGACGTGGACCCTGGCACCACTTGGCTGCAACGTTTCACAGTGAAAATGCTGTCTATATTGCCTATAGATTGGCTGCTGTAATTCCCGCATCTTGCCCGAGAGCTAGCAGGCGCTGAACGTAAAGAAGCGCGGCATAAGCAGTCTTGCACTACTGACTGCTCATGCCAGCGTTTAATATTAAGAGAGGTTCAGCTATCGCAGCTAATGATCAAGACCAAATCACGCTGCTTACCTATATAACTGTCCAGCAAGCAAAACCCTGACCTCACAACGCAAAATATTTTAAATATTTTTCAGCGCCTGTTTACGCAGCGGGTTTGCTGCCTATTCATGGCTGAGCAGAGTCTTAATCAGTAGAGGTGGAACGCTTGGCCAAATAAGTCTTGATAGCAGTGCGGATGCATTGTCTAAGCGGTAGCCAAGTTGGCGAGGAATGCTGAGCGGCAGGAAGGGTTGCATAGTGAATGCGTGATGGCTTGCCGCCAATCGGGCATCACCATGAGGGTGAATACGCAGAACCAGATGCAGAGGTAGCTAAAGCCGGGGTAAATCTGGGGTAAAGCCAGTAAAACTAGCGGCAGAACGACAAGCATATCGAACAACCAAGCTTGCATCGTTCTACCGCACACTAGGCAGAATTTGCTCTGACTAGATTAAACAGCGTCTTTCTTGATCAAGGTCAAGCCAGTGCGCTTGGCCTTCAACAACAATTCAAATAATTCCACCGGAGTTGTCTTGTTAATCTTCACTGCCGCATCAAAAGCTGCAATCACTTCCGGCACGCCTTCACTCTTGCGGGTCAGTTGCTGGGAGGGTTGTTCCAGTTGTTGCAATTGTTGAGTCAATGCATCGATTTTTTGCTGAAGTTTCTCTCTTTTGGTGGTAGTGGTAGCCATTAAAATGGTGTCCTTATAGTGGTAAAGTGAAAAAAATATTAGTGCGCATCAGCACTAAATCAAGCAGAAAATTTAGCGGTAAAACATATTTATATCTGCTTAAGTTGGTGATTATAGGTAAATAAAATAAAAAATAAAGAAAAAAATACCAAGGGCGATTTATAAAAGCGCCTTTGGTAATTTCAAAGATTTGTGAATTAGCTTTTTATTCTAAGCTGCAGCAGGGTGTTTTATTTAAGCAAGTAATATCCTGCAAACAATAAAGCCAAACCCACGATGATGCTGAGTGAGATATAACTGAGCGCAATGACCCATTCTCCCTGCTTAACTAACATCATGGTTTCTAAACCGAATGCCGAAAATGTTGTAAATCCACCCAGCAATCCGGTAAACAAAAATAATCGCCATTCAGTGCTAAAACTGCCACTTCTCTCGGCTAATCCTGCCAGCGCTCCAATTACCAGGCAGCCCAGAATATTGACAGTGAAAGTACCTAAGGGAAATTTGAGCTGTGCCGCCTGCTGCAAAATTAATCCGGATAATTTGTATCTGGCCAGGGAGCCTAATGCACCCCCTAAGGCAACTAAGCAAATGTGTTGCATAGGTTTTTCTCAATACGATAGTGAGCAAGAGAGTATCACAAGCAGTTGCAAAAGCTGCTGGACGATGATCACGAAAGTGCAAAATTAACCCTGATGAAGTATGGGTTATGGCAATTGTTAATTTAAGTTAAGAAGTGCTGAATGTGAAAAAATTGAAATATTCCGCGTAGTGGATCGTAGAAATAATTAATGCTTTCCTACGCGCATTTCAGCCTATGGGGGATAGTGTAGAGGTGCTGAATTTTCCATGATGATGCATCTCATGATTGAATCACATGACTGAATCAAAACATGGCTACCTTAGACGACTTCAAAACCGCATCCCCTTTGCACCAAGTTGAGGCATTGGAGGCGGGTGCCGGGTTTAGCATCCTGCCTATTGATAGCTCTGCAACTGCGCTGGAAAAATTTCAGAAAATTGTCGTAGCGGCCATTGGAATGGTGGGCAATGAGTATGCAGTGGAGTCTGTCCCTGCGGAAAATGGCTGGATAGAAAAAGTGACTTTTCGTCTGATTACTTATTGAATCTCTGAGTTCACACTTGCTTGGTCTCAGATCGAAAACCTAATATCGCTTAGATAAAGCAGCCGCTTACAAGTCTAGGTCAAAATATTCTGCAATTCACTCTATGGCAAACCTACTTTTAACAACCTGAGATTATTGCGTGTATCTAAACGGTAATAGTTATCAATAAATTTGACCATTTCTAGCGAATACGCCTGCCAGTGCTCTGCATGCCTGTGAGAAAAGTGAGGGTGTTCTCTGTTTATTTTTTCAGTGCTTGCTGGGCAGCGAGCGCGCCATTATTGATGGCAATTTCAATGTCAGCCGTATCTATGATGAACGCATCTGTATCCTGCTGCTCGGCCTGATCTAGGATATCCATTACAATAGGCCGAATGTAATCCTCATACTGCTCAAACACTTCCAGCTTGGCCAGATCTTCATGTACGTCTTGCCCTATCTGGCGAGCGCAGGCGGCGAGCGCGCCTTCGCTTAAGGCAAAATCATAATGCTTACCTGCAGAGCGTACCTTGAAGTGTACTTCTGGCCCCACAATCACCACATTGAAAATTTGAGTGTCCATGATGGCCTCCTGCCACAATAAACGGCTTGCAAAAATACCTGCGTGCCCAAATGTAGCAAGGACTCAGGCCTAGAGTGATAGGCGCGCGCTGATTGCATTGTAGGAGTCTGCAACCAAAGGTTTTGTGATGGAGGAACATCTGTAATACCCGGCAAAAAATCTTGCATTCAAGACGCATTAGCAGGAGCTAGCGCTTTTGCCGATATCATGGGCTAAATATTAAATCTGGTGAGCATGCTGAGTCAGAAAGCCTCACTAGGCCATATACGGCCCGGCGATTCTTGCGGCTGTCACCTGCCACTATTACAGTGCATAGGCTATCTTTCTCACATTGAATAGCAATTTGGGCTGTGCATGCACAGCCCTTTTTTTCGCTCAAATGACGGCACTCGAATTATGGTTCTTGGGTGACGGATTAAATCTAACTGACTTTCAATACCACCCTGAACCTGGCCTTGCCACTCATCATATGATCGTAAGCGGCCTGCGCCTGTTCCAGCGGATAAATCTCGTTCTGCGACTGGATATCAAATAGCTGGCTGAAAGCCAAAGTATCTTCAGAGTCTGCAGCCACGCCCGAATACCAACCCTTGACCGCAGCGCGCTTGCCCAGCAGGTCCAGCGTATCTACCTCAAAAGCGCCGACGGCACCTATCACCATCATAGTGCCATTGACCCCCAGGCCTTTGACAATGGCTTTCATGGCTGCGGCATTGGTCACCGTGGCAATGATGGCGCGCGCACCGCCCAGGTCCTGCAAGGCCTGCGCCACATCACCAGCATCACTATCTATGTAATCATCCGCCCCCAGCGAGCGTGCCAGCGCTTCTTTCTCGCGGCCGCGATTGACCGCCACGGTTCTATACCCCATGCGATGGGCAAATTGAATGCCTAGATGTCCCAAACCACCCACGCCATGAATCACGACCAAATCCCCAGGCTGGGCACCGGAGTTGCGCAGGGCGTTGAAAGTGGTGATGCCCGCGCAAAGCAGCGGGGCGGATTCCACCGCATCCAGATCACTGGGCACATGAGCCACGGCGCTTGCTGCCGCCAGCATGTGTGAGGCATAACCGCCATCACGGGTGCCGCCGGTTACGCCGCCCTGGCTGCAGGCAAAGGGCGCATTGCGACGACAGTGCTGGCAATGACCACAGGCACCACCAAACCAGCCCACGCCTGCCCGGTCTCCCACTTTCCAGCCGCCCACTCCAGCCCCTACTGCCTCTACCGAGCCTATGACCTCATGACCGGGGATGCGCGGATATTGCAAACCCGGCCAATGGCCTTCAACAATCAAGGCATCACTGTGGCAGACGCCACAGGCATGCACCTTGATCAAGAGTTCACCCGCGCCGGGTTGGGGGATAGGGCGCTCTACGCGCTGGAATTTGCCACCTGCCGCTGGTACAGCCATTGCAATCATTGCCATGAGATGCTCTCCATTGTGCTCGTTGGGGGATATGCCAGGGCATAAAGTGCGGGCCCTGCGTTCAGCCATCATACTTAAAAAATGCCAGCCACCAACCACTGCTATCATGCGGCTTGCAGGTTGAGGCGTGGAAAGGCCTAGCCAAACAGTAAAGCATGGCATGAATCAAAACACGGAGCGCTAGCAGGCATGCGGTATCAAGGCAAAATCAAGCAATGGGATGATGAAAAAGGCTATGGCTTTATTCTGCCCAATGATGGCAGTCGGCAGGTTTTTCTGCATATCAAGTCATTTACGCGCAGACATGCACCCACACCTAAGGGCGCGGGCAATCAACGCAGGCTCATACCCGGAGACTTGGTGACCTATGTGCTGGGCAAGGACGCCCAAGGCCGTCCATTTGCCAATGAGGTGCGGCTGGTGGGAGAGGAAGTGCGTGCTGAAAATGGTTCCGGCTGGGCGCTGACTGGCACCTTATTGCTGGCATTTGGCTTGTTCCTGGCTTACGCCAGCTTCAGCGGAGCCTTGTCTACCTTGATGGTGAAGTATTATCTGGCGGCCAGTCTGCTGACCTTTGTTGTCTATGCGCTGGACAAATCTGCCGCCAAACGCGCGGCATGGCGCACACAGGAAAGCACCTTGCACTTGCTGGCGCTGGCGGGTGGTTGGCCTGGGGCCTTGCTGGCCCAGCAATTACTAAGGCATAAGTCGAGCAAACCTTCATTTCGCCGGATATTCTGGCTAACGCTATGCATCAATCTGGCAATACTGTCCTGGCTGATCATGACGCCAGGACAGTGAATGCCACAAGACCGCTGAATGCCAAAACAATGAGTCCAGCCTCAGCTATTCACCAGCTTGCCGCCATTGACGTGCATGATCTGGCCCGTGATGTAGGAGCCATCATTACTGGCCAGCAACACATAGAGCGGGGCCACCTCGCTGGGTTGGCCAGGGCGGGAGAGCAGGGTGTCATCGCCAAATTTGGCCACTTTTTCCGGACTAAAGCTCGCCGGGATCAATGGCGTCCAGATAGGGCCGGGGGCCACGGCATTCACGGTAATGCCGCGCTCTGCCAGCTCAATTGCCAGTGAGCGGGTGTAAGCCACGATAGCGCCTTTGGTGGCGGAATAATCAATCAGCGCGGCATTACCCTTGAACGCTGTTACCGAGGCGGTGTTGATGATGCGCGCCTCCGCCTTTAAATGGGGCAAGGCCGCCTGGGTCAGATAGAACATCGAAAAAATATTGGTCTTGAAAGTATGCTCCAGCTGTTCAGGCGAAATGTCTTCTACGCTGCCCTGAGGATATTGTTGCGCGGCGTTGTTGATCAAAATATCCAACTGGCCGAAATGCTGCACCGTCTCTGCTACCAGGCTACGGCAGAATGCCGGGTCAGATACATCCCCCTGTACCGCCAGCCCTTCATGCCCTTGCTCGGCTATCAAGGCCAGGGTTTTGTCTGCATCTTCCTGCTCTTCATCGGCAAGAAAATTGATCACCACCTTGGCACCTTCAGCCGCAAAGTGGATAGCCACCGCCCGGCCTATGCCGCTATCACCGCCCGTAATAATGGCTACCTTGCCCTTGAGCTTGTGACTGCCTTGGTAAGTTGGGTCCAGATACTGCGGCCTGGGCTCCATCTCGCTTTCACGTCCGGGTTGTAGGCGCTGATGCTGCGCGGGCTGATTGATATCACGGTGATCTTGATCATGCTGGTTTTGATCATGATGGTCATGCTGAGTTGCTTGGTCCAAATTCATGATGGGCTCCTTGTTGTTCAGGCAGTTGTTCAGGCAATTGAAATGAGGGGTAATGCCCAGCTGCAAGTAAATCTGCATAACACTGGCAGTCATGGTGCTGGACTTATCATGTGGCAATGACGCGGGCCCAAGCATCCCCCGCCGTCCTATAAGGGTGTGAGAATGTCTAACAAACAGTGTGGAAATCAGGGTTTTGTGATGTGTAACAGCAGCTTATGTCATTTCACGTAGTGGCATGGCGAGCGTGGGAATATGCTCAAGCCAGACATGACCTAAACAAGACTTTAGGTCATGCATTCAGCCATCAAGCTCAGTGAAAGGCGCGCAGATGAAACCCAAGCTAGAAATCTGCATCATGCTGTCGATTGCATTCATGTTTGTGCTGATGTTGGGGCTCAGCCATTGGCTACTGGGGCGCTGGGAGTTTTTTTAGTAATGTCTGATGGGTAATGTCAGAGTGGACGCGCTATAGCTGGAAATTACACTCAGCGTCTAATGTGCTGCCAGCATTCATCCCATAGCCCCCGCGCTAGCATCAACGCTCATCATCCCGTAGCACAAACCCCTCAGGCGCAGGCGCAATACGGCTATCGCTATCATCTTCATCAATGATTTCCGGTTGCACATCCGGCTCGTCAGGCTCGGTAGGCTGATAAGGCTCTTCAGGGTCAGGTTGTATGGGCTTGCCACCCGCATTGGTCTGGGTGTGATGCTGGGTCAAATGCGTTTCCAGCTTGTGTTTGGCTTGTTCCAGCTGGCCGATTTCTTCAGCATGCTGCAATTTGTTGCCGGGTGTGCCCTCAGGGTGTAGACGCTTATCTTGCGCGGTTTGAGCGCTAGCTTGATTTGCCATGACATGCTCCATTTCTGATTTGGCCAGGCATTAACAGGCTTGCCTAGGGAATACCAATGCTAGACCTGGCAGGCTAGCCACAGCATAGGCTGGTGGCTGATAACACTGTCAGAATCGCTATGCAGTACCATGCCAACTCCTAGTGTCTTGCCCGGCAGCGCTGACTGAGAAAAAGTCATTTATTTCTGTGGTTTAACTTACTGGCGCCAATGCCAGGGCGGCGACTGGCATGCTGGTAAAGATTTCTTCCAACTTGATCATGCCCGAGTAAATATGACGTTGCCCGCCAGAGAGCAAGTCCAGTGCCTCGCCATTAAACTGGCTGGGCAGGTGCAAGAGCGTGTGCTGACATTGTGTGGTGGAGAGTTTGAGCTGGTGGCTATCCGCAAGCAGGCTCAGGCTGAACCTAGGCACGGCCACAATCAGCACATGGCCCTGATATTCACGCATAAAGGCAAAAATTTGCGCTGCCTTGGGGCCGCTGAGTGTGAGCGGCTGGTAGCTGCCTTCACTGAACAAAGCCGGGTGGCGCTGTCTGTGCCCTAGCAGCGCATGAATCAGGTGCTGCTTGATGGCACCATTGCGCCAGTCACTCAGCTTGTCATCAATGCTGATGCCCTGTACACCTAGATGCCCCTGTAGCAATTGCTCACGCAAGGCATAGTCCACGGGGCGGCGGTTGTCGGGGTCTACCAGGCTGAAATCCCATAACTCGCTGCCCTGGTAAAGATCGGGAATGCCTGGGGTGCTCAGCCTGAGCGTGGTCTGTGCCAGACTGTTGACGGCGCCAGCGGCGGCAATGTCCTGCACAAAAGCAAAAACCGATTGCAGGAATTCCTGGCTGAGCTCAGGGTCCAGGGCGCTATGCAGCAAGCGGCTGCATGCGTGCTCGTAATCAAGATTGGCCTGCATCCAGCCTGAGAGGCGCTTGGCCTCGCGCACACTCTTGATCAGCCATTGATCCAGCCTTTCGGCATAGGCCTTGAGGCCGGGCTTGTCATCAGGTGCCAAATCCACAGGCCAGGCACCTACCAGCGTCTGGTAGAGCATGATTTCGTGCGAAGGCCGCGGCGCACTGTAAATCACATTCTGGTTTTCTTCGGGATGGATATTGATATGAAAGCGCGCATTCATGAGCTGCCATTGCGCCACCAGGCTGGCCCAGCGGTCTGCGCACTGGCTGAGCGTGGCAATGCGGGCACGGGTATCTTCGCCACGTTTGTGATCGTGGGTGGCGGTGGCCAGCAGGTTGTGCGGATAATCCTTAAGCCGCTGGCTGCAAGCAGCATGAAAGGCTTCGGGGCTGAGGCTAAATTCATCAGGGTCGCTGCCTACCTCATTGCGCGAGAGCAAGCGGCCAAAACGATAAAAGGCCGTATCTTCCATGGACTTGGCGCATAGCGGTGGCATCAGTTGCTGAAAGCGCGTCATTGCACGTTGCGATAGATCGGCCAGCTCACTGTCCGGGTCTTGCTTGACCAGATCGGCACTGAGCCAGCCCAGCAGGATATTGACCAAGGGCTTGTCTACCTGGCCCAGAGTACGCACTGCGCTGGCGGCCACTTGGGCGAACAACTTGCGGTCTGTCGGGTCTGGCCCGCTTTTGCCTATATAGCTGCGGTACACCGGGAAATGCACCAGAATTTCGGTCAACACCCGCTTGATTGCCGCCAGTGAGAAATCGCGCGACATCAACTGCGCACGCGCGATGCGGTGCAAGGCAGCAGCGGTGCTGTTGAATTCGCCAACCAGATTTTCTGCCAGCAATTGGTAGCGCGCGCTGCGCACATGGCGCGCCAGGTCATACTGATCCTGCGTTGCGCTCTGCCAGAAATTGCTCAAAGGTACGGCACCACGTGGGTCGTGCAGCAAGGCACTGACCTGATCCATGAATTCATAGCCCGTAGTGCCATCCAGATTCCAGCGCTTGCGCAGGGTTTCCCCGGCGGCAAGAATCTTTTCAGCAATGATGTAGGGTTGCTGCTGTAGCTGCTTGGGCCTGTGCTTGAGCAGGGATTTAAGCCTGGCTCTGAGCTTGAGGCAATATTCCTGCGGGTGGGCCAGGCCATCAATATGGTCCAGGCGCACGCCATCAATAATGCCTTGTGAGTAAAGCTGGAACAGCTTGGCATGGGTAGCCTCAAACACTTCATTCAGTTCTACGCGTACGCCAGCCAGCTCGCTGACTTCAAAAAAGCGCCGCCAGTTGATTTCATCGGCCGCATTGCGCCACCAGGTCAGGCGATAGTTCTGCCGTTCCAGCAATTCATGTAGCTGGGCGTGATCAGCGCTGAGCTGCTGCATGGCAGCGCGCAAGGCCGGCAAGCCGGATTCCTGCTCGCTAAACAGCTTGAGTGCCGCCTGCACTTTGTCCGCACCTGCGGCAATTTCATCAAAAGGTGCCTGATAATCCAGGCGGCCAAACTGTTCGGCCAGCTTGGCCAGCGCCGCATTCTTGCTGCTGGCAAGAATGGTGGCATAGTCCTTGAGCGCGATGGGGAACAGAGTGTCGAAATAACGCGCCACGATCTGGCCATCTACATAATCCAGGCTCAGCTGACCATTGTTGAGCACTTCGCCATAGGGTTCGCCCAGGAAAGGGGCGAGCAATTTGTTATGTAGCTGTGGGTCTGGCGAATCCCAATCTATATCAAACCAGAAGGCATACGGACTTTGCCTGCCCCATTGCAGCATATGCTGCCACCAAGGGTTTTCCGAGCCGCCCACCCCCATATGGTTGGGCACAATATCCACAATCAAGCCCATCTCATGCGCGCGCAATACCTTGACCAGGCTGCGCAAGGCGGCTTCGCCACCCAGCTCGGCATTGACCTGGGTTGGGTCCACCACATCATAGCCATGGGTAGAACTCTGACGCGCGGCAAAGATGGGGGATACGTAGTAATGGCTGATGCCCAGGCTGGCAAAGTAGGGCACATATTGCTCGGCATGGGCAAAGGTGAAGTCTGCATGCAGTTGCAGGCGCACAGTGGCACGGATATGGGTTTTGCGCATGTGCGTCCTCAAACAGACTTGTCAAAAATGGCGATAAAGCTGGTGGCGGGCAACTGACCTTGTTGCAAGCCCGCAGCGGCATCGGCGTAATCAAGAATAATGGTAGATTCACCCGGGCTGAGAGTGGCCCAGTCCATCTCTACTGCCTGCTGCCCGAGGTTAACCGCAATGGCAAGCTGACGCTGGCTGGTGAGCTGCCAGCGGGCATAGACGGCACTGGGGCCCATGGCCTCGGCATGCACGGCCTTGCAATGCTCCAGCACTGGCAGCAAAAACTGGTGGCGTAGTTGCAGCAAGTGCTGATACCACTGTCGCCACTGACTATGCGCAGCATTGTTGCTTGCGGGTTCCAGCGGCGCAGATTCCTGATAGGTTTTCCAGGCATTGGGGTCTGGAATTTGTTCTACCAGGGTGGGGTCGCTGAATTTGCTGAAGCCGGAAAACTCCCTGCGTCTGCCTTCACATACGGCTTTGGCTAATTCCGGGTCGGTATGGCTGGTGAAGTAATAAAACGGGTTCTCGGCACCATATTCTTCCCCCATAAACAGCATTGGAATAGCAGGGCTGAGCAGGAGCAAGGCACTCGCTGCGTGCAGGGCGCGCTCATGGGCGAGGTGAATCAGGCGCTCGCCAAAAGGTCGGTTGCCAATCTGGTCATGGTTCTGCATGAAGTTGACAAAGGCGGTGGGCGGCAAGCTGGCGCTGGCTTCTCCGCGGGGCGTACCGCCCCGGTGCGGCGAAGGCTCGCCCTGATAGATAAAACCTTCGCGCAGACAGCGTGCCAGTCGGGCAGAGGCTTGCTCGGCATAATCGGAATAATAGCCTTCGGTTTCACCAGTCAGCAGCACATGCAGCACATGGTGGCTATCGTCATTCCATTGCGCAACAAAACCGCTTTGCAGCAGATTGACCGCATTGTCATCATTCTCAGCCACCAGATGCACATGACGCAGCCCGGCAAAGGTCTGGTTCACGCTGCTGGCTATTTCTTCCAGCAGTGATTTATCCCAAATCGCATGGCAGGCGTCAAAGCGTAAACCGTCAAAGCGGAATTCCTGTAGCCAGTAAAGCGCGTTAGAGATAAAGAAGGCGCGGACTTCAGGCAGGGCATAGTTGATGGCCTTGCCCCAGGGCGTATGCCTGTCATCGCAGAAAAACTGCGGCGCATAGTGGTAGAGATAATTGCCATCCGGGCCAAAGTGGTTGTACACCACATCAAGAAACACACTGATACCCAGGCTATGTGCCTCATCAATCAGCGCCTTGAGCTCATCCGGGCTGCCATAGCTGGATTGCGGCGCAAATTGCAGCACACCATCATAACCCCAGTTGCGATCACCGGGAAAACTCGCCAGAGGCATCAGCTCTATGGCGGTAATCCCCAGCGCCGCCAGGGCAGGCAAATGTTGCTGCACGCCACGATAGCCACCCAACAGACCTACATGCAGTTCGTAGAGTATGGTTTCGTGCCAGGGTTTACCCTGCCAGTCCTCGGTTTTCCAGGCATAACTCAAGGGGTTGTGCACAACACTTTCCCCATGTACATCCAGCGTTTGTGAGCGGGCATAGGGGTCTGGTACCAATAATTCCTCGCCATCACGGTTGCGGATGCGGTAACGGTAGCGAGTGCCTGCTAGCCCAGCAACGCGGCAACGGAAATAGCCTGTGCTGCCTTCTGCCTGCAAGGCATGCTCCTGGGGCGGGCTATCCTCGTTTTCACGCAGCACCACGCTCACGCTCTCGGCATGCGGTGCCCAGATACGGAATTCCACCTGGTCATTTGCCAGCAGCGTGCCCCCGGCAGGTAGCGCATGCAAGGCATGCGTGGGCTGGAGATCAGCATGTGGTTTGGTGCTGGACATCATGTGGTAGCTTCCTTGTGGAGTAATTGCAGCAGGCCGTGCAGAGGCACATCCAGCCAGCTGGGACGTTGTCTGGCTTCATGGGCAATTTCGCGCAGCGCGGTTTCCAGCATATGCAGGCGTAGCAGGCAATGCTCTTCGGCTGGGGCCAGGCCGCGCTGCTGGTGATAACTGCTGAGCAGGGTTTTGATGGAATGCTGTTCATAGGCACGCAGCAGTTTGCTGCGGCGTTTGGCACCATCGCTGGCGGGTTTGGCCTTGTCGGTTTTTTCCATATGCGCGGCAGCATAGGCAAATGAGCGCAACAGGCTGGCGACATCGCGCAGGGGATGGTCCTTGGCCAGTCGTTGCGTCAGGCTGCTGGCCGGGTCGCCCTCGAAGTTGATAAACATCACATCGCCAGAAATCACCAATACCTGAGCCAGATGCAGGTGACCGTGGATGCGAGTGCGTACTTCGCCTTGGGTTTTTTCCGCCAGATCATTCACCAGGGCTTGCAGCTCATCACCTCTGGCCAATACCTGTTGTATCAACTCGGCATAAGGGCTGTCATGCCAGCGTGGCTCTGCCAACAGGCGCAAAATCTGCTGCAGGTGCGCCGTGATGCGTTGCTGCCAGGCTTGGGCATCCTGTGCGGAAATGGTTTCAGGGGCAAAACAGGCATGGGGGGCTGCGTCTGTGTCTGCTGTTTTCTTGGCCAGGGCCTCATGCAAATCCGCCAAACGTTTGCCCAGCATGCGCGCAAACAGATCCAGCTCCTTCATGGGGCTGGTATCGGCCAGCGCATGAGAATCCGGGCTTTCGCTATGCAGTACATCCTTGTCCAGCACCTCGTTGGCCTCACTATGCTTGAGCAGGCGTTCCAGCCTATCCAGTGACCATTGCCAGCCATCGCCCTGATGGTGGACAAATTCATAGGCCAGCAGCCAGGGGGTGCTGCTGCCATCAGCGCGCTCTATGCTGGCTGAGCCTATCAACGCCGGGGTATGGCGGAAGTCCGCTTGCTGGAGGTGATGGGCCATGTCCAGTGCCGGATGCGGCGCTGGTGTCATCTCGCGTAATAGCTTGATGGCCGCCACATCGTGGATGACGATGGTGCTATTGCCCTGGGCGTGGGCGGGGCGGCTGATTTCAGTCTCGCGCGGCAGGCTGGGCTGCCAGTAATGCGCCTGGGCATGTTCTTGGACATGCTTGGCAAAGCGTATTTCACCCTCTGCTATTGGCAAACGGCTTTCACCTTGTAGATGGTGCAGCAGCGTCAAGGCAAAGCTATCAAGGGCGGCAGCATCACTCAGCATGCTGATGACCGGGCCTTGGCGCACGCGGGTCAAGGTGGATGTGGGAGTGGCGTTGAGTATGGGCCGCACGCTGGCGCTATTGCTGTCGGCAATTTTTGCCAGCGGCAGAAAATAGGCTTGCTCGCCTGCACTGCTGACTTGAGCCAGCAGGAAAGCATCGCTTTCCTGATCTGCAGAGGCATGGCTAGGTAACTGGCCGATGAGGGACAGACTGAGCTTGGCATCTTCGCTATGTCTATACCAGGCCTGGTCGGCAAGGTAAGCCGGCAAAATGCTTTGCTCGAGAATATGCCTGGGCTCATCGCGGAAGATATCCTTGAGGCCATCCGCCAGCACCAGGGTGTAGTACTCCGGCTTATGCTCCTGACGCCCCTCGGGTGGTGCTGCCAGTTGTTCGGCTGGCGTCAGGCGGAACCAGAAGAAATCAAATGGCGCCAGGGTCAGCACATAAGGCTGCGCTGTGATGCAGGGGAAAATGGAGCCATTGATCATCTCTACCGGATATAAGCCGGAAAACTCACTCAAATCCAGCGTCACCGCCTGGGCCGCGCTGGACATATTGGCGACGCAGAGTATGACCTGGCTGTGTTGCATATGCTGGTTCTCGCCATTCTGCAACTGTGTATTCGTCAGCTCGGCTTGAGCCTCGTTGTCGCCTGTCGTGCTCACCTCAGGTGCGCTGGGTGAATAGGTACGCAGATAGCAGAGTATCTTGCGGTTATCAGGGTAAAGCAGTTTGAGCGGGCCACGGCCAAAGGCCTGGTACTGCTTGCGTATGGCCAGCATGCGCTTCATCCAGTTGAGCAGGGAGTGCGGGTCTGCCTGCTGCGCCTCAACATTGATGGATTGGTAACCATACTGGTTATCCATAATGCAGGGCAGCACCAGCCTGGCCGGGTCTACGCGTGAGAAGCCGCCATTGCGGTCTGGAGTCCATTGCATGGGCGTACGTACGCCGTCTCTGTCACCCAGGTGAATGTTATCGCCCATGCCTATCTCATCACCGTAGTAGATCACTGGGGTGCCGGGCATGGAGAGTAGCAAGCTATTGAGTAACTGCAGGCGGCGGCGGTCACGCTTGAGCAGCGGTGCCAAACGCCGGCGTATGCCAACGTTGAGCCTGGCTCGGCGCTCACCTGCATAGAAGTTATACATATAGGCGCGTTCTTCTTCCGTCACCATTTCCAGCGTCAGCTCATCGTGATTGCGCAAAAACACCGCCCATTGGCATTCAGGTGGAATTTCCGGGGTCTGGCGCAAAATGTCGGTAATCGGGAAGCGGTCTTCCTGCGCCAGGGCCAGATACATGCGTGGCATGAGCGGAAAATGGAAAGCCATCTGGCATTCGTCGGAATCACCAAAATAAGCCTGCACATCCTCGGGCCACATATTGGCTTCAGCCAGCAGCATGCGGTCCGGGTAATTTTTGTCCACCTCGGCGCGGATTTTCTTGAGGATGGCGTGGGTTTCCGGCAGGTTTTCGTTGGAAGTACCTTCACGCTCTATCAGATAGGGCACCGCATCCAGGCGCAGGCCATCCACTCCCATATCCAGCCAGAAACGCATGATGCGAATAATGGTGCGCAACACGGCGGGGTTATCAAAATTGAGGTCGGGCTGGTGCGAGAAAAAGCGGTGCCAGTAATAGGCATTGGCGACCGGGTCCCAGGTCCAGTTGGATTTCTCGGTATCGGTGAAAATGATGCGGGTCTGGCTGTAAGCGGTATCGGTATCAGACCAGACGTAAAAATCACGTGCGGCAGAGCCAGGCTTGGCATTGCGGGCACGCTGAAACCAGGGGTGCTGATCCGAGGTGTGATTGATGACCAGCTCGGTAATCACGCGCAAGCGGCGCTTGTGCGCTTCATGAATAAAGCGTTTGACGTCAGCCACCGTGCCGTAGTCGGTATGCACGCCGCGATATTCGGCGATGTCATAGCCATCATCGCGCCGTGGTGAGGGATAGAAGGGCAATAGCCAGATGGTGTTGACGCCGAGTTCGGCAATGTAATCCAGCTTGCTGATCAGGCCAGCGAAATCGCCTATGCCATCGTTATCGGCATCAAGAAATGATTTCACGTGCACTTGATAGATAACCGCGTCCTTGTACCAAAGAGGGTCATCCGTGAAACGTCGGCCAGGGTGGGCTTGGGATTGCACTGGCTTCTTGCGGCTATGGCGGTCTTCGCTGTTCACCAGTTTGCTCCTTCTGGGGGGTGGGTACGGGGCCGTCGGTACATGCAGGGAAATCTAATTTTTATGAATGCATTCCTTCATCAATGCATTCTTTCTTAATGCATTCTTTCATCAATCCATTCTTTATTAATGCATTCATTCCTAGCTTTCATTAGTCATCACCATGCTGCGAGTGCAATGACAGCTTCATCTTATGGATGAGCACTAGCATCAGCCGATCAGCCTGCCACTGATTTCACTGTAGGAATGGGTTGACACAATATCTATTTGTTGTTTTTAAACAATTGCTTGAGTTGAATGGCTGAGATTGGGCCCAGGAAACCTATTGCGGGCTGAGGATTCTTAATCAGTACGCAATGCAACCGTAGGCAAGCCTTGTTTACTTAATCAGGCGGTTTTAGCCAGGAGGTCAATATGCACAAGATCATGGTCATACTGATAGGTTTGATACTGGGTTTGCCAGGGGTGGTCACCATGCAGCAGGCAGCGGCAGAGCCGGTACAAATGGAAAAGCCAGCACCAGGGAAGAAGTCAGCACCAGTTAATAATGTAGTCCCGCCATGTGATAGCTCGGCAAAAACTAGCAAGCCGGACTGCAATACCGATGCCGATAGCTTGAAGCAACCGCCTGCAATGCCGGGTGAGCGTGACAGCGTGATTGTGCCGCCGGAAGTGCCTGCAGAAGGATTGCCACACCAGCAAAACGAGAAGATGCCTGATATTGATCAGCGTCAGACACCACAACGACATTGATGATTAATGAGTCACATGCCACCTTGACCTGATGAGGCAGGGTTGCAAACTGATCAAGCCAGGGCAGTAAAAAGTTAATACCAGGGAGAAAGTCATAGCCACGCATGCCACCAGGGAAACTGTCCCGTCGGGCACCCCAGAAGTGACCGATAGCGCCACAGCACTCACCAGCAGACCCTTGTTCCGCGAGGGGCATAATTGCTGGCGTACTTGCCATGCCAGTTATCTGGCTCCGGTGATTGATTGCGCCAACTATTACCGTGCCTTGCATGAAGCCATTTGCCAGGCCAAGCACAGTATTTTTCTGCTGGGTTGGGATATCGATAGCCGCATAGAGTTGCTGCGGGGCAAGGATGTGCGCGAAGGCTGTCCGCTGACGCTGTTTGAATTGCTGCACTGGAAAACCGAGCAGGTGCCGGAGATTCAGATTTATTTGAATCGCTGGAATTACTCGGTGTTTATGGCGGCAGAGCGCGAGAGCTTTTCTGAGGCCAAATGGAAGCTCAGCGGTTCGGACAATCTGCATTTCATCTTCGACAACGCCTTGCCGCTGGGCGCCAGCCATCATCAGAAGATTGTCATTATTGATGATGAAATTGCCTTTTGCGGCGGCATGGATGTCGCCATTGCCCGCTGGGATGACCGTGCTCACCATGCCACCAACCCCGAGCGCGAAGACCCGGATGGCAGCATCAAGCTCGGCCTCAATCACCACTTTGACCCATATCACGATGTGCAGATGCTGGTGGCGGGTGAAGCTGCGCGTGAACTGGCGCGGCTGGCGCGTTATCGCTGGCATTTCGGCGGTGGCGAGCGTGCCATACCATTGCGCAAGGACATCACTCCCGGTCAGCCTCTCTCTTGGCCGGGCAGCATCAAGCCTGTGATGCGTAATGTCTGCCTGGCGATTGCGCTGACCTTGCCACGCTTTCAACGCCAGCCATTGCTTAGGCAGATTGAAAAACTCTACCTGGAGATGATTGCCGAGGCCGAGCAGTTTATCTATATTGAAAACCAGTTCTTTACCTGGCAGCCTCTGGCCCATGCACTATGCGCTCGCATGCGGCAAAAGCCTGGCCTGCGCGCGCTGTTGCTAGCGCCTTATGATGGCCAGGGCTTTATGGAAAAGAAATCCATGTATCACGGCCGCGTGCAATTCATGGATGTCATACGTGCCCAAGGCATGGAAAACCGCGTGTTGCTGACTTGTCCGGTGAGTTGCGAAGGCGATGAGAAAGTCACCGTACGCATTCATTCCAAGCTCATGGTGGTGGATGACCGATATTTACGCATAGGCTCCAGCAATCTCAATTACCGCTCCATGTCGCTGGATAGCGAATGCGACTTGGTGATCTATGGCGACAGCACTCATGAACGCAGCCAGATTGCCGCCATGCGCGATGATTTGATTCGTGAGCATACGGGTTTTGAAATTGCCGATATTGAACGCATTATCCAACGCGGCGAGCCTGTGCAGCAGTTTCTGCAACAGTTGCCGCATAGCCGCCAGCATTTGCAGCGCATTGATGATGAGCGCTACCGCCACCAATCCCTGACGCGGTTTGCCAAGCGCTTTGCTGATTCGGGCAAACCCTTGTTGCCTTATTTCATGACCAGCCGCCGTAGCTGGCATTTCAAACGTATGCGCATTTCCTGGAAACTGATTCTGCTGGTGGTGGCCGTTGTGGCGCTGGCCCTGGCCTGGAAAGTGACACCACTGGCGGAGTATGCCTCGCCAGAGAAAGTCGTGCCCATACTGGAGCAGGTGCGTAACACATCCTGGGCTTTGCCTGCGGGCATATTGGCTTATGTGCTGGGTACGCTGTTGTTCTTCCCGCATATGGTGATGACAGGCACGGTGGTGATTGTGTTTGCACCACTGGAAGCCTTTGCTGTGGCCATGCTGGGCTCCCTCATCAGTTGCAGCATAGGCTGGGCCGCTGGCCTGGGGCTGGGCGAGCGCACCTTGCGCTCGCTGTTGGGACGCTATGCGGGCAAGATTTCCGGCTATGCACGCCAGGGCGGCGTGATGGGCTTGACGCTATTGCGCCTGCTGCCGATTGCGCCTTTTACCGTGGTCAACCTGGCACTGGGCATGATGCGTGTGAAGTTCTGGCACCTGCTGGTGGCGACATTGCTCGGCTTGTTACCCGGCACCCTGGTATCGGTTTATATAGGCAAATCTGCCGTTGATCTGTTCAAGCATCCTGAACCCGGCAATCTGATGATGGTGGGCTTGGGCTTGCTGCTTTGGCTAGGCGTGGTGGCGCTGACGCATTTTATTTCACGTTACTGGCAGCAGCGTCACGGCAAGGCAGGGAGTTGATGCCTTGTTTCAAGATGAAGGTGCCAGGATGAAGGTGCTAGCGTGAGGCTTTAAGCCTGCAACCCGCAATGAATATCAAAAAAAAGGAATCAGGCATGCAGAGAGTGAGGCTGCTGAGTTTCAATATCCATGGGGGGCGCAGCCTGGATGGTCAACGTGACCTCAATCGCATCCGACTGATGATGCAGAAGCTGGATATTGATATTGGTGTATTTCAGGAGGTGGAAACCCGCACCTCTCGTGGTGGCTCGCTGAGTGACCTGACATTGCTTGCCGAGCAGGAGCGGCCTTACCATTTGGCATGCCCCAGCATGCTGGAGGGCATGAACACTGCCCAGGACTGGCCTGCACAAGCTAACGCAAATGAAAGCCCAGGCATTGCGGCAGGCTGTGGCTGGTATGGCAACCTGATTGTGAGCCGTTACCCCATCGTGCGTGGCCTGATTCACAATCTGGAAACCCGCCCCTCACTAGAGCCACGCATGGCCGCCGATGCCTTGATTGCCACCCCTTGGGGTCGCTTGCGCGTGATCGGGACGCATCTTTCGCTTTCCATCTTTGAGCGTTATTCCGAGGCGCGCAATTTACTGCGGCTGATGCAGGCGGTGGAAGATTCAGAGCCCAATCCTATTCTGTTGATGGGCGATATCAATGAATGGCAATACCCCTCGCGCCTGATCCGCTATATGGATGCGCATTTCAAACAGTTGCGCTGCAAGCCCACGTTTCCCTCGTTTTTTCCGCTGCTCAAACTCGATAGAGTCTGGTGTGATGCACCGGGCTTGCAAGTACGTGCCCATACGCTGGATGGCAAAGAAATCCGCCATATTTCCGATCATCTGCCCATTGTGATTGAAGTTGAATTCCCGCACACCGCCTTGCACACAGAAAGAGATAATCCCCTATGATTTTGACGCTGGATAACCTGCAATGGCCTGCCATGGTGGTGACGATACTGGCGGCTGGGCTGGTGGGTTCGCCCGCCAAGGCCAGGCGCAACTGGGGGTTTTGGCTGTTTTTGCTCAGTAATCTGCTGTGGGTGGTGTGGGGCTGGGTGGCGGGGGCTTATGCCTTGATCGTGTTGCAGTTTGGCCTGGCGATCATGAATATATTAGGGGTACGCAAAAGTGCAGACGCAGATCAATCACAGGGGCAAAGCCAGCCAGCGCACAAGCAATAAATCAAGCAAGCAGACCAGCACTGGGTAATCAACTGGATAATCAGTCATCCGGCCTGCTTGGCAGTTGTGAAGTTAATTGCGGGCAAATTAATTGAGCATTTCTGCCTTGAACATGCGGGTGGCTGCCAGCCCGGCAGGGGTGTCGTGCAGAGAGGGTGCCATCCAGGCAGAGAGCAGGCGCATCAGACTGGGCTTGTCCCGCACGGCATCGACTTGTTGCTGGAACAGGCGTAATTCTTGCGAGTTTGAGTGTTCTACCCGGGTTTTTTCCTGGCCTTTAGGGGTGGGTAATGGAATCACATTTGGGCTGTCATGGCCGTGATGGTTGACTGCCATGGGTGCGCTCGCCAGTTTGGCGGCCTCGCGTTGCTGAACGCGCCAAGAAGGGCCTAGGCGTTCACGTTTGGGCAGGCTTTCCAGCGCATCACCCGCTATCCAGTCAAACAGCACTTGTTTTTCATAGGCGGAAAATACGCCAAACATCTGGCCTTGCTCACCATCTATCAGCTTCCAGAAGCGCGATTCGCTGGGGGGCTGGTGACGCATAATCCATTTGCCGTCCTGCAAGGCCTGTAACAAGCCAGGGATTTGCTGTGGATCTGCCAGCCATTCATGTAGACCACGGCCGCCTATGCGGCAATGATGGTTATGCATGAACTGGCCTAAAGTGGCTTTGTCACGCATGATCTGGATGACTTCTTCTTCCAGATTGAAGGCATTGATGATGTCCAGTGTGCCCAGGCCGCAATTGCTCAGTCTGGCACCATTGATCATGCGGCGCTGCACTTCCTGCGGGCTGCCATAGCGTGGTAGCAATTGTGACACGGCTTCTGCTGCCTTGACGGCATGGCCAGAGAGCGCATTATCTATGGTGATATGCAGGGTGAAGTAGTAAGGGTCTATATTGAGTTCATCCAGCTCAGCGGCAGTAATCAATAAATGCAGCGGCAATTGCTCATAGGCTAGGTTGAATCCCACTACCTCGGGTAAGTATTCCTCGGCAACACTGGCCAGCGCCAGTTGTATCGCACCTTGGGTAAAGTACTCGGCAGGCAGCTCTGTCCATTGCTCGGCCCCATGCGTGCGCAATAGTTTGCGATACAGTGCAACATGGTTTTGTGCTTCAACACCATCGCCGAGTTCTTCCAGATAAATATCAATCAAGGCGGCATAGGCCGGGTCGTTCCAATAGGGCAACAAGCCGTAAAGCCAGGAGCCATCGACCATTTTGGTAGGGGCCACATGCTTGATGAAATAAAGCGCATGCGCCTTGCTGCTGAAGTAGCGCCTGGGGGCACCCTGCTGGCGCTCCTGCAAATAGGCCTGATATTGCAAACCCGCCTCACGGCTGCTTTCCACTATCCAGGCTTGCAGTGTGGCAGGGTCACTTGGGATTGGTGGCGCAGTCTCGCGGCATTGCTGCAACTGTTGTTGTAGCAATTCGCGCGCATGCTGGCGGCTATGCTCAGCACCCAGATTGCGTAACAACTCAAAATACAAATCGCGGTGATGTTTGCCAGTGGCTGGTTTCAGCTTGATGGATGCGCCTAGCATTTGGGTCTGCATGGACAGTGTTTCCTCGAATGGCATGATATTGATCAACAGCGGCAATTAAGCTCTAGCTATCTAGGTTACTTGTTTCATATGTAGATCATTGTCATGGTGGGCAGGCAGCGCGGTTATCAGGTGCTGGATTAAACTAATGTCAGACTGGGACGACATTCAAAACCAGCGGGCTCTGTTAGGCTGTGCGGGATTGCAACTTCCAGACATCTACCTCATGAGCTCCAGTGAAATTTCATCAAGCACGGCTGACGGCCTGCTAGCCTTGCTACAAGGCTTGAAACAGGCGCAATACCACTTCATCACTGTCACCCCCAGCACCCACGCCAGCATCAATCAGCGGCCAGCAAGTGCTTGGGCGCACAACCTAAGAGATGTTCTGGGGTGGAGCCGCCCATTTACTGCCGCCACATTGCCAGAGCCATGGTTCAACTTGTTGCAAGAGGCCGGGGCCTTGCAAGCGCAAGTGACTGAAGGCCAAGTGGCTCAAGAACAGGACGAGCCAGAGAAGCCAGACCCACAGCCGCAAACGCTGCCTCAGCTAGTATCAAACCCTCTTGAATCCCAAGCGCAAACCTGGCGCAGTTTGTGGCGGGTATCTAGTCTGGGCGATGTCTTGCTGCTGCATTCTGCCTTTCCCACCTTGGCAGCGGATGCCATCTTTTTTGGCCCAGATACGTATCGCTTTGCTCGTGCCATTACGCAGTATCTGGACACTCACCCAAGCAAGGTCACAAAAGCCGTCGATATAGGCACAGGCAGTGGCGCTGCGGCCATTTTGCTGGCCTTGCGTTACCCGCAAGCTAGCGTGAGCGGGGTGGATATCAACCCACGTGCGCTCAGCGTGGCCGCCATCAATGGGCGCGCCAGCGGGGCTGATAATCTGCGGTGGCAACAAAGTAATCTGCTGCAGGATGTGGCAGGCAATTTTGACTTGATTGTCGCCAATCCGCCTTATCTGGTGGACGATGCCGCGCGTACTTACCGCCATGGTGGTGGCTTGCTGGGCGCGGAACTGTCGCTGAAGATTGTAGAGGCAGCCTTGCCCAGGCTGGAGACCGGGGGTGTACTGCTGCTATACACCGGGGTCGCTATCGTCGAGGGTGTGGATGTGTTTTTACAGGCATTGCAAGCCATGCTGGCACCACAGGCAGCGGCTTTCAGTGTTGAATATGAGGAAATAGATCCGGATATCTTTGCCGAGGAATTACAGCGCCCAGCCTATGTCGAGGCAGAGCGCATCGCTGCGGTTTTGCTCAGCGTGCGCAGGCTTTAAATTAAAGGCCCAAATCAGATAAGCCAGGGTGTTCATCCGGGCGTCTGCCTTGTGGCCAGTGAAACTTGCGCTCAGCCTCTGTAATAGGCAGGTCATTGATGGAGGCATGCCTGGCTTGCATCAAGCCTTGGGCAGAAAACTCCCAGTTTTCATTGCCATAAGAACGGAACCACTGACCAGAATCATCATGCCACTCATAGGCAAAGCGCACGGCAATGCGGTTTTCGCTAAAAGCCCATAACTCCTTGATCAAACGGTAATCTAGTTCACGCCGCCATTTGCGTTCAAGAAACGCCACAATCTGCTCTCGACCTGAGATGAACTCGGCGCGGTTACGCCATAGGCTATCTGGGGTATAAGCCAGCGCCACCCGCTGGGCATCACGGCTGTTCCAGCCATCTTCGGCCAGGCGTACTTTTTGTTTGGCAGTATCTGCGGTGAAAGGCGGTAAGGGTGGGCGCGCTTCGGTGTTGGTGGTCATTGACGTTCCTTTAATGGTAATCAAGCGTGGATCAGGGTTTAGGAATCTTTAAACATCATCATAAAGATGAAAAATGCGCCTAGCAGCGGGATGATGATGGCCAGAGTAAACAAGGCAAATTTAATGGTATACAGCCCCAGTGTTTGTTTGAAACTGAGTTTTTGGCCTTGCTCATTGCGCAACAAGATTTGGTAAACCAGCGCGGGAATAATCAGATAGAGCAGGTAATAGGGAGAAAGACTTACTTTTTTCTGTGCTGACACTGTAAAAATAGAGTCTGGGAGTAGCAGACTCAGGATTGTCGTCAACAAGACACTCCAGAGTAGTGCGAGAAGCAGGGTTTTATTGTTCTGCTTGACCTTCAGATAGATTTGGCTGGCTTTGTTCAGGGTGTAGTAATCCAGCCAGAGCAGCATGAGAAAAACCGTTACGCCTATCACAATCATCAAGTGCGACATCTTAATTGTCTCCCATCACAAGCTCAGATGCATCCCATGTAGGCCAGCACTCATACGCATATAGGACTAAGCAGGATAGTGCTTGGTCTCGCCGCTGCTTAAGATTTAATCACTAAACCGCCTAGCTGAGCAATTAGCAGAAAATAAGGAGCGCAATCATGGGTATGCCAGCCAATCGTATTGAGACATTTACCGATGTGCATGAGCGTGATGGCTCAGGTATTGAGGTGTTCGAGAATCATGAACTTGTGATTGAGATTTTTCGGGATGATAGCGCGCACAGCCAGATGGTGACTTTGCCCAAGGGCCAGGTGTCATTGGAAATGCTGGAGGCGGCCATTCAGGCTTTCCGAGCGCGGGGCTTGCATGAGTTTCTGGATTTGCGCCCGGCACTTAAGGCTGCTCACCAAATGGCAGGACATGTTCATTAAATTCTACTCATTTATGAGTGGTTTTTTTTGGGCTTAAAGCGCTGTTTGATGCGGTGCAATTGTGAACAGGCGGTCATCATAACGATTACCGCCTGGCTGTATTAGCTTAATTGATCCAGCAAAGCGTATTTCTCTCTGTCAATTTCCCCGCGGGTGCGTATGCCCATGCGGCGTAATACGGGCAAGGGCGGGCACCAGCCTTGTATGCCATGTTGCAGCAAAAACCCCAATACCCCGGCAGAAAGCCATAACCACTTCTTGTTGACCAATGCGCCCAGCGCCACCCCAGTCAAGGCCAGGGTAGAGGCATTCACCTCCAAGACCCGTTCAATATCCCATTCGGCATCCAGGGCTTGAACTCTGTTTTTAATAGCTTCTTCACCTAATGCTGAGTATTGCGCAATGTTGCGCTCGGTTTTACGGTCTATCTCGGCATTGATTTCATCGCTTGTTGAGCGCCGTACTCTGTCCAGCTGATCATTTATTTCCAGGTCTAGATGGCTCATGATGCTTTTCCTTGTTAGGTGCACTTCTTAATGACCACGCTAATGTATTAAAATTCAATGACATGACGTAGGCAGAAACAAGTTAGCATTCTTGGGAAAAGCTAATGGAAACAATAGGATGATGCGGTAGGCTATGTGCGGATTATTGCTGGCAGCGACAAGAATTTGCAGATATTTTGATATTATCTAAATAAAAAAAATACTTATATGGATTAAGCGTGTACTATAAGCGCTCGTTTTAATGAATTTATTGGAATTAACAGATGGCAACAGGTACAGTTAAGTGGTTCAACGACAGCAAGGGTTTCGGCTTCATCACTCCTGATGATGGCGGTTCCGACCTCTTCGCACACTTCTCGGCAATTCAAAACACAGGCGGTTACAAGAGCCTGGCAGAAAATCAGCGCGTTAGCTTTGACGTGACTGAAGGCCCTAAGGGCAAGCAGGCTAGCAACATCAAGCCTGAGTAATACCGAGATCAAACAAAAAACCCGGGCTAGCCCGGGTTTTTTGTTGCCTATATCTGCTGAAAATCTCCCAAAAGCATCCCCATGCCAGCGCTATAGCGCTTGTATGCCTACCATGCCGAAATACCCAATGATGTTGCTCATGTCCCTGTAAGCCCGATGGAGTCTTGAGCCCAGCTGTATTGGCTGATCATTTTTATCGTAATTAAAAAAAACCATATATAAATTAGATATTTGCTTATGCATTTGTACGGCGGGATATTAGTCTGAACGGACTATATTTGGATATAATAAAAAGGCGTAAATTGAGCTTGCTTTCAATTTTGCAGTTTGGCAAATATGAGCAAAGCTCAGGCTGTCAGCCTGGGGTTCCCGGGAGAAATATAATGAAATTGCGCAACCTTGTATTCGCATTAAGTCTTGGCTTCGCCAGCACTCAGGCATTTGCTTTTGGTTCCATTCTTGTTTCTGAACCTGGCGCGGATGGCTTTAGCATCAATACTCTGGCTTTCAATGGCTCCAGCTATGATGTCACCAAGCTCACTTTCGATTTTTCAACCAGCAGCACTACTGATGGCAGCCACCTGGTGATTGATGGCTCACCATTCAGCATCAACGCGCCAAGTGGTGGTACTGCCACTTTCTTTGGTAGTGGCGCGCACTTTGGCTTTACCTTTACCAGTTTCAACACCTTCGATGTCTTCAGCTTCGCATGGGATCCAGATTCCGCCATCAATTCAGGGTATGGCGCTACCAGCCTGGATTTTGTTGGCGCTAAAGTCACTGCAGAAACCTCTAATGGTCTGGTCTATTTCGGTACCTTTACCCAAGTGGGCTTCACCCCTGATGTAACCGCAGTATTGGTACCAGTGCCTGAGCCTTCCAGCTATGCCATGCTGGGTTTGGGCTTGGCCATGCTGGGCTTTACCGCCAAGCGTAGAAATTCGGTTTAATCGCGCGAGTGCGCGACAACATGGCAAAACAGGGGCTATACGCCCCTGTTTTTGTTTGCTGAGTAATCTTTAGCTAAAGACTAGATAGCTTAACTTAAGGGTAAATATGTTGCCCCTGGTTCTCGTTCCAGTCTCTGACAAAGCGTTGTGAATCTTCATCAGATCTAGACCTCACGCCAATCAGGATGCCGCCACTATTTACCCCAGCCTCGTATTCCTTCAGGCGGTCTTCAGGAATTGCCCAACCTACCAAGGCACCTACCAGCCCAGCGGAAACCCCACCCGCGCCAGCACCCGCTACAGCGGCGGCCAATGGGCCAGCGACGACTAAACCCAGGCCAGGCAGAGTCAATACAGTGCCCGTGGCCACGATTGCGGCGGCAATGGCGCCGACTGATGCACCCAAAGCACCGCCTATGGCAGCGCCTTGTGCAGATTTATTACCCACCTCGGTGACCAAGGTGGCGTCTTTGCCGTAATAGCGCTCACGGGTTTCTTCAGACATCACCACATCAATTTCTTCTGCCCTGTATCCCGCATCAAGCGCTCTGGTGTATGCGCGCTCAGCGCTGTCTCTATCGTTGAACAAGCCGGTAACGGTTCTAGTCATGATGATCTCCTGAATATGTTGTTTGAATAATTGCGCACAGCTACTATGCGCGCCAAACAGGAGTTGGGCTGTCCGTTAGCCGCCTGATTTACAGTAGGAAACCAAGAGCCTGGACGTAGGAATCAATGTGCCGTTGCGTCCCTGGGGCTTAATCAGGGCGGATAGGCGGGCGGTACTGTTTACTCGCGTTTCAGCAATATGGTGACCAGCAGGGTGGAGTCAGCCAGGGCGATGACGGTATGCGGCTCATCGACTGAGAGATAGACCAGTTGCTGAGCTTGCAGGACTTGCGCCCGACCTTGCACTCGCAGCTCGACTTTCCCCTCCAGGCACTGAATGGTGACGGCCCCTGCAGCCGTGTACTCAGGTGTGGTTTTGCCTGCCCTGAGCACAAAGCGGAATACCTCAATATGACTTTCCCGTATCAGGGTGGCTGAGGTGGCATTGGCAAAATCACTGCCAAACGGGCGGATATCTATGATTTCGCTGGGTGCAAAGTGCTGGATACTCATGGTTGCTATCTCCTCAGGCAGGTGAATCTCAAGCCTTGCGCGCTACAGCAAGGCCACGATACAGGCTTAGCGTTATCTGGCTGGCAATGGATAAGGCACCGACGATAAAGACCACATCGCCCAAGGTTCTGACCCAGCGCAGCGTTTGTAGCAAGGGCTGCTGCATGAATGCCTCGCTACGCGCATACCATAAGCCTTCGTTGAAGCTGGCCTGGAATTGCAACACGCCTATAGGCAGCAGGCTGCTAAAGATCATCATCAGCAAACCGATATTGAGTGCCCAGAACCCGGTTTTCATGAGTTTGTCATTGAATATGGTTTGTGGGTGAATATATCGTAGCACCAGCAAGCAAAAGCCTAGCGCCAAGAAGCCATAGACACCGAATAGCGCCGCATGGGCATGCACAGCCGTAGTGTTGAGACCTTGAATGTAATACAAGGAGATGGGTGGGTTGATCAGGAAGCCGAATACTCCAGCCCCCAGCATGTTCCAGAATGCCACGGCCGCAAAGCAGCACAAAGGCCAGCGCAAATTATTGAGCCAGGGGGCGCGAGTATGCAAATGCCAGTTGTGCCAGGCTTCATGGCCCAATACCAGCAATGGCACTACTTCCAGTGCGCTGAAGCTTGCGCCTATGGCCATGACAGGCGTAGTGGTGCCAGCAAAATACAGGTGATGGAAGGTGCCGGGTATGCCGCCCACCATGAACAGTGAAGCCGAGGCCAGGCTGGCCGTGGTGGCCATGGTGCGTGACACCAGCCCCAGGGACATGAAGATAAAGGCCAGCGCAGCGGTGGCAAATACCTCAAAAATGCCTTCCACCCATAGATGCACCACCCACCAACGCCAGTATTCCATCACCGAAAGATTGCTGTGCTCGCCATAAAACAAGCCGCTGCCATAGAACAGGCCTATGGCAATCACCGAGGCGGTGAGCAAGGCCAGCAAGTTTTTGTCACCATCATGGGCTTTCAGTGCTGGCAACATGCAGCGCAGCATCAGCGCCAGCCAAACCAGCAAGCCTACAAACAGGGCAATCTGCCAGAAACGGCCCAGGTCTATATATTCATAGCCCTGGTGACCAAACCAGAAATTGAAATGGATAGGTAAGAACTGTGCAATGGCGGAATACTGGCCGAGAAAAGAGCCAGCGACCACAACCAGCAAGGCCACAAACAGGATATTGACGCCTAGTTTCTGGTAAGCCGGATCTTTGCTGCCGTTGATCAGTGCCGCTAAAAACAGACCCGCAGCGAGGAAGCCAGTGGCAATCCAGAACAGGGCGCTTTGAATATGCCAGGTGCGGGTGAGCGAATAGGGGAACCAGCGTGACACATCTATGCCGTAAAACTCCTGGCCTTCCACGGTGTAATGGGCGGTAAAACCACCTATCATGACCTGAAACACCAGCAAGGCCGCGACGATGAACAAATACTTGCCCAAGGCCTGCTGTGAGGGGGTGAGCTTAAAGCTGGTGATGGGGTCTAGCTTGCCCGCCACAGGCGCAACATCATCCTCCTTGCGCAATATAGACCAACCCAGTATCAAAAATCCCACTCCTGCCAGCAACAGCACCACGCTGCCCATGGACCAGAGAATGTTTTCGCTGCTAGGTTGATTGCCAATCAAAGGTTCATGCGGCCAATTATTGGTATAAGTGACTTTGCTGTCCGGACGCTCTGTGGCAGCGGCCCAAGCTGTCCAGAAAAAGAATTGTGAGAGTTTTTGCCTGGCTTCTGCGTCGGGCAGCGTGTTGTCTTTCATCGCAAAGGCGATGCGGGTTTGCTTGAGTGATGCAGCATCGGAAAACAGGGCTTCGTAATAAGCCGCAGTTTGTTGTAGCGCCAGGGTGCGTCTGGGCGTGAGGGTCAGGCTGCCATCCTCACTCAAGCTATTGCCGCGATATTCCTGTTTGAGTAATTCACGCAGGCCAGCTTGCTGCACTGCATCCAACTCACGGTAAGGCGCCTGAAAAGTTTCTCTGGCGGCAATGTCTAGCCAGGCGACCAATTCCCTGTGCAGCCAGTCTGCACTCCAGTCTGGTGCTTGATAAGCGCCATGGCCCCAGATAGAGCCTAATTGCATACCGCCTATGGATTGCCAATGTGATTGGCCTTGCAGAATGTCGGCCTTAGTGAACACCAGGCTGTGATCCTGACTGGCAACACGCTCGGGGATGGGTGGCGCCAGGCGATAAATTTCACTGCCGTAATAACCCAGAATACTGAAGGTAAAGATCAGCACTGCGATGAGGATGAACCAAAGCTTTTTATAGGCTCCCATGAGTTTCTCCTTGTTATTATTCAGCTGAATAACGCAATCGTGAGAATACCTTACCACAATCAAAACAGGGTTAATGCTGCGCAACAATAATGACTTGTAGTTATTTGATGAGGAATTTAGTCAGTCATAGGCTGGTGCGGTTGTACGGAGTGAAAAAGAGGAGGCTAATCAAAGCAACATCAGGCATTTTTTTTCCAGCCCTGCCCCTGCCATAACAGCTCGGCAAATTCCGCGGCAGGCAATGGTTGCGAGAACAAATAGCCTTGGCCTTCACCGCAACCAATCTTGAACAAAGCCTGTTGTTGGGCCTCAGTTTCTATGCCTTCGGCGATGGTCTCGAGCGCGTAGGCATTGGCCATATCAATTACCGCCGTGACCACGGCTCTGTCTTGCTGTGACTCCAGCATGCCCTGGACAAAGGAGCGGTCTATCTTGATGCGGCTTATGGGGAATTGCTTCAACAAACTTAGAGAGGCGTAACCCGTGCCAAAATCATCAAAGGCCACGCCAACCCCAAACTCGCGCAGACGGCGTAGGGAATCAAGTACCAGCTCGTTATGCTCCAGCACAATGTTTTCGGTGATTTCCAGTTCCAGCGCAGAGGGTGGTAGCCCGTGCCGTTCCAGGGCCGCCATCACATGGCTGGCAAGGTCATCCACGCGGAATTGCGCGCCAAACAGATTGACGCCCATTCTGAAATCACCAAACCCAGCCCTTCGCCATTGCGCAGCCTGGGCGCAGGCTTCATCTAGAATCCAGTAACCTACGGTGGCGGCCAGCGGCCCATTTTCCAGCGCGGGCAGGAAGGCCGCAGGGGAGAGTAAACCCCGCTTGGGATGACGCCAGCGCAGCAGCGCCTCCGCCCCCACCAAAGCGCCATCAGCCAGGCGAGTCTGCGATTGGTAATACAGCACCAACTCTCCTTGATGCACAGCGCGGTGTAACTCCAAACCATATAGATGACGTGCCACCGCCTCCATGCGCAGCGCTTTCTCGAACAAATACGCTTGCGCGCCACCAAGCCGCTTGGCATGGAACAGCGCCAGGTCTGCATCGCCGATCAACTCCAGAGCCTCCATCGCGTCCAATGGTGACATGGCAACCCCACAACTGGCACTAATACGGATTTCGTGATGATTGATGATAATGGGCCTGGCCAGGCTGTCGATGAGCAGCTGTGCCATAGAGGCGGCTTGCACAGGTTTATCCACCAGTGGCATCAATAGCGCAAACTCATCACCACCAATGCGCGCTACCAAGCCCGAGATACCTATGCCATTGGCCAGCCTTTGCGCCACCTGGCAGAGAATATGGTCGCCTACCAGATGTCCCAAAGAGTCATTTACATCCTTGAAGCCATCAAGATCGAGCATAAAGACCGCGATTTTCTCTTTGTCGAGAATCGCCTGCTCCACTTCACGATAGAAGCGTCCGCGGTTGGCAAGCCCAGTGAGAATATCGGTAGTGGCCAGCCGATGTAATTCAGCTTCTTCACGTTTTTTGGCGGTGATGTCGTGCAAATGGGCGTTGAAAACCAGCTGGCCATGCTCTTGCCAGCAGAAGAGTGAAAGCCCCAGTTCAAACTCGCTGCCATCCTTGCGCAAACCATGCACGCTCTCTGGCATGGCAATGCCATCGAAAGTGCCATTGGCTATGGCTTGCGAAAGCAGCTGGTGGAAAAGCGCGTGCTCTCGTGCAGGGATTAACTGATCTATAGATAAGCGTTCACCCTCTGCCAAGTCATAGCCATGCAAGGTGGCTGCTGCCTGATTCCAGGTCACGATACGGCGGTGCGTATCAAACCACACTACGGCAGTGGGTGAGTTGCGCGCAAACTCTTCAAAAGGACGGCGTGACTGTTCGGTAGAAATTTCCATGCGGCGCAACTCAAGGCGGTCAACAGCCATTTTGGCCAACTCGCTCAAGCGCTCGCAATCATCCTTGGAGAACTCTCTGGGCTTGGCATCAATCACGCATAGCGCCCCCAAGGCATGACCATCCGGGGAAAGCAGGGGAATACCAGCATAAAAACGTAAATTGGCCGGACCGACCACCAGGGGATTATCGTGAAAGCGTTCGTCCTGTTGGGAATCAGGCACCACCATGACATTGTGTTGATTGATGGCATGGGCGCAAAACGATACATCCCGCCCCATATCCACCTTGCCTACACCCACGCTGGCAGCAAAAAAGACATGGTCACTGCCTATCATATTGATCGCCGCCACGGGCATGTTGAACATGCGCGCCGCGATTTGTACGACAGGGTCTAGAGCAGGTAAGGGCTGTTCCGGCCCTAATCCATAAGCCGCCAGGGCCTGTAAACGTTGCTCTTCATCTAATGGGATCGCTGGGCATTTCATCAGAGCATCCTATAAGAAAGTAAATATAGAACAATGACGTGCTGTGAATTTCACCATGTTAGCAGGACATGATTGCCCTCACTTCATGCGTCAATATTAAGACTTGTTATTACTTAGGCCGAGCTGGAAACGGGCAAGGCTGTCACAGGGGAATATTAATATGATAAAAATGAAAATGCTACTTATGCAGCTGATTTTGCTGAGCAGGTGTGTAATGTCTAGATTGACGGCTGCATCCAGCTCACATTAACAAATCCGCTCACGGTAAAGGCATGGGCATCAAAGCTCACCATCAGCAGCATGTTGCCTCATATAGCAACTATTGCCAGGTCTATGACGGCCAATCGAATCGCCAACTTCAAGCGCTACCGGGACGGTATTGCTGATGTATTGGGTGTGGACAATAAGCGGATCTGAATTAATCCGCATGTTGACGCTGAGCCTAGGAAGGGGAGGCAGTTGTAAGTTGTGCCAGACACTGGAGGAAAAGTGCAAATAATCGGGATTCAAACACCCAAGGTCTGGTATTAGCTCGCCGGGTGCTCTACGAAATTTAATCGGGAAACAAACCAGACAGGGGATAAAAAATATGTGTCCACTTCCATTAAAAAAAGACATGACCCATGCGCAGCACTCTAGGCAACCTCAATATTTCCCCTATGAATGAGCAGGAGTTACTCACCGCCCAGCGCCGCCTATGGGATGAGCGCGGGAGCCTGCTTATTACTAAAGACCAGATTCAATCATTACCATTGCTGGATCAATTTCAGGTCGAAATTTTAGCTAAGCGTTTATTCGGCAAGAGAGGCAACCATGGCTAGTAGAAAAGAGTGGGTGTGTTAGTTGGACCAAGATTGGAAGTAGGGGCTGTTCAGACGCTGATTCCTTGGCGTGGCGCCGCAGAAGAATATCCTGGTGACTTGTCTGAGGGACTGAAGACAAAAGATAAGGTTCTGAATGGGCCAATGTTAGCAGAAAAGGCAGCTCTTAACTTGGTGAAAATTCCGTTGACGATGGGTATCTGTTGCTTTATGTGGCGGTATACTGCGATTTCAGGCCCCGCGATCAAGGTATGGCCGTGTTGCTTGGCATCCAGGCGGCAGCCTTCTATGTGCGCACATGCCATGACTGATAAGCTCTAAAGCAGACAACGAGTCTGGTGGGCTTTCACCGCAAACTAAAAATGGAGATTGAAGATTATGTCTGAAAATAACCCGACAGCAATAACCAATGCCACATTTGAATATCACGATAAGCTGAAAGAGATCACTGCTGAATTTGAGAAGAAAACTGGAACCTCGATACAGGCCATCATTCTTTCGAGAGAAGAAGGGCAAGGCCACGATGATTTACAGCTTCAAATTAGATATTTTGAATAAACCAAATGTATGGTTACGACCATACAAACTAGCACCATACATTTTGCGGCATTTTTGATGAAGTTTTTATATCCTGGTCAGTAGTGGGCAAGTAAAGAAATGATAGCTTACGGACATCTTGAAACTAGATTTTCAGCGCTTGCTCTACTACTTTCAAAAAGCATCTTCCAATAGACCAAAATCCTCGCGAACCATCGTGCTTAACGCTGCCAGGCAGGAAAAGCTGCGTCTTGAAAACGCAGCTCAGCCATTCTTGTGCAAAGAAAGCACGCTGAAGCCGACGACAGCGCTGTAACAGGCACTCGGATGATTTAGTAGCAACAACCACAGATCACAAAGCCTCGCCTTAGCGGGGCTTTTTTCTATTCAAGAAGGACTCCTCCCCATGGCAGCAAAGAAGACCCCCTAAGTAAGACGCGCGGCAGACCACTCAGATTTAGGGAAGATTATGTCGAGCGGGTTGTTAAACTAGCGCGGCTGGGCCTAACTCATGCGGCAGATGGCTGATGTTTTGGGTGTGACTGAGCAGATCTTCACAACTGGGAAATACTCACTCTGATTTTGAGTCCGTATAGAGGCGAAGGTTATATTCAACGAAAAGAGACCTTGAAGTCGCCATCGCAGCCTGTAAGCAAATGACAATAGACTGTTATGTCCGAAGGGAGTCTTGGGATGGTGAATCTGTAATAAAGGGGTTTTAGCAGAGTGATACGGGCAGGCAACAAAAATGCTGTGATTAATGTTGTTATTCCTGCCCGATTTAGCTATATAAAAACAGCTATTTTCTCACTGATATTCTTCATAATCTATTGATTATGAAGAAAAGTATTGGTGGTGATGGGGGGACTTGAACCCTCGACCCCAGGATTATGAATCCTGTGCTCTAACCAGCTGAGCTACATCACCAGGCCATTGGATTTGACCAAGCCCGCTATTCTATTTTTTTGTATCGCGGCTGTCAAAGAGGAAATGGGGTTTTGGCGAGATTCTTTATCAATGAAGATGAATTGCTCATGCGCAGCAGCGATTCAACTCATCAAAATGGCTGCGAGTAGCCAGCAGACTCGTTTTGAGTGATTGCCTGAATATAAAGGGAAAAATTCATACTTTCATCTGTAATCCCATGCTGATATGATAAAAATGAAATCTATTGGACCGTTTGTTTTGCGCCGTGCTGTTTGTCCTACGTGAGATTGGGCATCCGTCTGATGGCCCATTTTCTGCTAAAGCGCAAAATGCCTTCATCAATGCATGTCATTTGAATATACGGGGGAATGGATCATGGAAGAGTTTGCGCTAGGCCGGGGTTTTGAGGTCGGAACATTGTCTAATCTGGTGTTCGGGCGAGAGATACCCAAGCTTGTGCTTAAGCGTAACAAGCCTGTTCCGGAAGTTGCTGAATCCCCCGCTCTTGTTCGTCCTTCCAATGTGCGTCAGCTTTATCACACTCTGTCTCGCCAGCAAGCAGATGCACAAGCTTGCAAGGCTGCGCGTGAGTTTTTGGATGCGAGTTTGCTTGAAGCTGCGCGTCTGCCAGAAGGCTTGCCTGCGGAACTGAATGAGTTGCAGCGTGTGCTGGAAAAGCGTGCGGCAACGCTGAGTCGCGACTACCGGGCTTATCTCAAAGATAGGCATAAAGGTCAGCCTAGGCGTTATTTCAATCATCAATCCCATGCCCTGCATTTTCTGCAAGCGATTGCGCCTACGCGCATGGTGGAAGGTGCCTGGTTATATGGTTTTTTACGTTTCTGGCGCGATGCGCAATATGCGCCGCTGTGCAAAATTTACCTCAAGAGTCTGGGTGAAGGCCGCGAGCAGTGCAATCAGGTCAGGCTTTATCAGCACATGCTGGACAGCAATGGTTGTCAGCAGTGGCAGCAGATGGATGAGCAGTATTATGTACAAGGCTTGATACGCTTGGCGCTGGGGCATCATGTGGAAGAGTATCTGCCGGAAATCATAGGTTTCAATCTGGGCTACGAGCAAGTCTCCTTGCCCATGCTGATTGCGGCCTATGAATTGAGCGAGCTGGATGTGCAGCCTCACTATTTCACCCTGCATGCCACTGAAGATGATGCATGTATAGCCAGTGCCATCAGGTTATTGCAACCACTGTTGCAAAATGCGGCCTCTGAGGAGGAGCGCCTGGCCTTGATGCAGCGTGTTAATAATGGTTACAAGCTTAATCAGCTAGGCATGAATATCGATGATATTGTGGCCAGTTTTGATTTGCAGCAGGCGTTTCTAGCCGTCATGCAGCCACGTGCGGCTTTCATTGAACGCGTCTACCGCATTGATTGCATGGAGCGCGGAATACGCGGGCGCTGGCCAGATAGCATGCCGCTGGTTTCCCTGATGCAGCATTTATGCAATGAAGGCTGGATGCAAGGTGATACGCTGTCTCAAACCCGCTTGTGGCAGACCATGGAGCGTGGCGGTATTTTGCCCAATGGCTATGAGGCCCAGGTGTTGAATGATTGGTTTGGCAAGGCTGAGGAGTATTGCAAGCGCTTGGCTTACGTGGATACCCGGCATTTGACTAGTGTTGAGGAGCGTATGCCCGAGGTAGTACATGCTGAGCAACCAAGCCTGGATAGTGTCAGCACCGCCAGCAGTCAGGATGAGGTAATGGCGTGTGTGATCAGCCTGATGTCACCCCAGATGCATCACACACAGGAAGGGCTTAAGGCTGCCAGAGTGTATAAGTCCATACTGGAAAAAGGCAGCGAATTATATTCGCAGCACTACGCCTTTTTCTTGATGCGCCAAGCTGAATAGTCAGTCTTTGCTCGCATGAAAAATGACTGAAATAAAATAGGCAATCATATGATGCCAAAGACTAAGCCAAGCAAGCATTTGCTTGGCTTTTTTATTGGCAGTTTTCATTGATATAAATGTTTATAGTGCTCGTGATATTGATCATGCACTAGTCATTGCCGGGTGAGAGAAAAGTGTACGGCAAAGAGTGGTATAACCACAAAAAAGCCAAGCAATGCTTGGCTTTGTTCACATCAGGCGGATAGTGTTGCCTTAAGTTGCGCGTCTGCCACCTTTGCGGCCAGCAGCCTGGGCTTCCTTGGATGTAAATTGATGGGCTGTGCCCTTGGCATGGGCAGCTTGTCCACCTTTACGGCCAGCCAGGCGTGCAGAGTTGGAATCAAACTCGTGAGCTGTACCCTTGGCGTGAGCGGCTTTACCACCCATGCTGGCAATTTCACGCTGCTTTTGTGGACTCATTGCCGCGAAACCACGCGGCGCTGGTGTTTGCTGTTGAACCATCATGAACCTCCATAACGAAGTTTAAGAATTGGTAGGGTTTAGCTACCTGTCTTTCCGATCGTGAAGGAAAGTAAGTTCATTATTGAAGAGCACGGCGTTAGATTTAATAAGCCTATGTCTTATAAGCGTGTCAGAAAATAAAACCTGAAAAGAGCTGAATGCTTGTTTTATTAGGTCAAAAAAATCACGGTCAAAAGTATCACCATTGCCAAATAATAGCCCCAGGCTGGCTAATCAAATGTATAGAAAAAAAGTTTGTATTATTCAAACAAATGATTACTCACCAGCATCGGTTTTAAGCGCAGCCCGCAGATTGCGGCCATAGTCCAGCTTGGCTTCCATAGGGCTGAGATGTTTGAGCGCAAAAGATTTAAGGTCGGCATCATCTGCGCGTGCCGCCACTTTTTCAAACAGCTTGACCACGGTCTCCTGATTTTTCACCGCAATCACCTTGGCATAGCCCTGATCAAACTCCACACCATCTTTGGCGGAGAGTAATCTGAATTTTGCCTGCTGTATCAATGAGGGCTGGTCTGGTAATTCTGCGCGCTTGGCTTGCGCCAGTTGCTTGAGTTGATCGCTTACCAGCATATGCTCACGAATAACCTCGCGCGCCAACTGGCGTACATCCTGACTGCTGGATTTCACCACTGCCAGCTCGCTGGCTTCTATCTGTACCAGGCTGGCTTGGGCTATATCCTTGAGGTAACCACGGTCACGTGAGGAAAGGTCTTCAGCCGCCATGGCGGAAGTGAGCAGCATGGGCACGCTCAATAACAGCAAAGCCAAGGCTGCGGGCCATTGGTGGTTTATCCAATGTTTGAAAGTAGGTTGGCGCATGAGGCTACTCCGCTATTGATTGCGTCTGCAATAACTTGCGTCCGCTATAGGTTGCGAGCTAAGAGATGTTGTATGCATCATCGGACAGAGTGACTGACGCGTAAATCAGACTAGGCTGATTCCCTTGTAGGAGTAATGGCGACAGCATGGCAATAAGCCATGCTCTAGCTTGAAACTGATTCTGGGCTAAGCAAAGGTAAAGAGAACTTGCGATGGCGGCCAGGCTGCTGCTGAATCTTTGTGCGGGCTAGCCATTATCAAGAAGGAGTACCAATGCAATCCATCATTCAAACCTTAACCCAAGCAGCATTTCACACCAGGCTGGAGCACCCTGAGATTCATGCATTGCAGCAACTATTGGCAGAATTATTACTGGATTTGAAGGCTAGGCATTATCACTTCACTGCAATCTCAAGCGCCAGCCATGGTGTAGTAAACCAACGAGCCGATAACAAACTGGCTTTTGATCTGCCTGGAGTATTTGGCTGGGGGCGGCAATTTGCCCCGCCACTGTTGGCAGAACCCTGGTTTTCACGCTTGAGAGAGGCCGCCATCATTGTCCCTGATGGCGATTACTGGCGCAGCAGGGTGGCTGTGGCCAGCATGGATGGCTGCCTGTTACTGCATAGCGCACATGCTGCCGAAGATGACTATGCCGTGCATCTGGGGCCAGATGACTATCGTTTTTATAATTGGATAGATCATTATCTCACCCTGCATAAACCAGCCGTGCGCCGCGCAGTGAATGTGGGCTGTGGCGCTGGAGGGCTGGCCATGGTGCTGGCCACCCGCTTGCCCCAGGCCGTAGTCACGGGCGTGGACAGCAACCCCCTGGCACTGTTTCTGGCCAGCGCCAGTGCGCTTGGCAATGGTAAGCCGCAGCTGCAATGGCAGCAGGGCGTATCTCTGTCATCCTTGCCTGGTGAGTTTGACCTGATCGTGGCCAATCTGGCTAAGCTCAAACAATCATATCCTGACCAAAACATTTTGCCCCTGGCTGAGGCAGACGCAGACTCTCACCCAGATACCCTGTCTGTGGCCACTGCTGCGAGTGGCGATGAAATGACACGGATATTGGCTAGTGTAGAAGAGGCCATCGCCAGGTTGGCAGTGCGTGGCACATTGCTGCTCTATGCCTGCGTGGCAATCAAGCATGGCCGTGATGCCTTGCGCCTAGGGGTGGAAACCCTGCTAGAGGGTAGCTCGCTGGTTTATGAATATGAGGAGCTAGACCCTGATATTGAAAGTGATTTATTGGGTGCTGAGAATTTTCAGCAAGTAGATCGTATTGCTGCGGTGGTGCTGGCACTACACAAGCCCTTGCGATAAGCGCTCTCCTACAAGCGCTGGCGACATGGGCCTACAGCTTATGGTTGGGCTGGGGTTTATATTGCGCAAGTCTTCCACGTAGTGCTTAAACTCAGGTGAAAGCAGCACATAACGCCGTAGTGATGTTTTAACGCCAGTTGTGGAGACCAGCAACTATCTAACCTGAAAATAAACTCTGTGAATAAGGTGCCAGCGCCATGGAGATATTGAGCCTGAGTGTTCCCCCAGGGGAAATCTTTATACGCGGGAGCCTAGTGTTCTGGTTCCTGTTTCTGATTTTTCGCTTTGTGCTGCGTCGCGATGTGGGCAGCTTGGGCATAGGCGATTTTCTGTTTGTGGTCATAGTGGCGGATGCCTCGCAAAACGCCATGACGGGAGATGCCAAGACCGTGCTGGATGGCGCCTTGCTAATCAGTACTTTGTTGTTCTGGAACCTAGTGCTGGATTATCTTGGTTATCGCTTTCCGCTGGTGCGCCGTTTTACCGAATCCAGCAGCATGATGCTGGTACTGAACGGAGAAATTCAGTGGCGTAACCTCAGGCGTGAATGGATTACGCATGAAGAGCTGATGGCCAAACTGCGCGAGGAAGGGCTGGAAAGCCTGACTGAGGTCAAGGAAATGCGCCTAGAAACCGATGGCCTGATCAGCGTGATCAAGCGCCCAGAGCGCCGCTGATGCTGGCATGTGTTTCTATAATTGGCTGCCTTAAGCAAAGGAGGTAAGACTATGCAACGTCAAGAAGATGCACGCGAGTTGGATCTTGGTCATTTTGCACTGGCCCTGCAACAAGCTGGTTTGGAGCCATTGGATGCGCATGAAGAGCAAATCGTTGAAGCTTTTCTGGCACGCAATTGGCAAGTGACCGAGATTGTTGAAGAAATCCGCAAGCGCAGGGAGTTGGGTGCTGCACCCGACCTTTAGGGCTAAATTGCAAGGCTAAATTTCAGCCGCAAGCGCGCCTTGCTTGAAGTTTAGATTGATCACCCGTCGTATCACATTTTGTGACCCATCGCTGACTTGTGAGCAGCGCGGCAGCTCAGCCATGCCATTCTTAGTACATTCACTTCTAATGCTCGGTTAAAGCAAGAGCCAATGAAACACTTGTTTCATAAGTACAACTTTCATATTTGCAACTCTCAAAAAAAGTATGCAAAATGAGGTCAAGTCTTTGCTTTGGTGGGCAATGCAGGCTGATTGCTAGGAGCGAGCTTGGGAGAGAGGCTGCTTAGTGCCAGGTTTCTATCATTTCATCCTTGATGGGAATACGCGTTAGCTTTGAAGAATATCAATAAAATCACGCTACTTTGGCTCTCAGGGATGGGTGTATTCCTGTTCTTGTGCATTCTGCGCACGGATCATAACGTGCAGCTGCTGATTTCCATTTTCTCGTTGTTGCTACTGGCCTTGGTCTACACCTATTCGCGCTTTCCTCATCCGGAGGATCAGCGCGAGATCATCCGCCTGTTGATGATCTATATCTGTTTGTTCCTGCTCATGCGCTATATGTACTGGCGCGCCACCGAAACCCTGCCCACGCAGTGGGGGGTGATTTCCATGGTTGCCGGACTGTTGTTATTTGTGGCTGAGGCCTACAGCCTGATCAATACTTTATTCGGTTATTTCATCAATAGCCGCCCGTTCCGGCGCAAGGCATTACCCATGCCTGAAGATATTTCGGTATTGCCCGATGTAGATATTTACATCCCCACCTATAACGAAGCGCCTTCTATCCTGCGCGCCACTGTCATTGCCGCCACGCAGATGGATTATCCGGCAGAAAAACTACATGTTTATATTCTGGATGATGGTGGCACCGAGCAGAAATGCAACGATAAAGTAGCAAGCAAGGCGGCCGAGGCGCGCGCCCGCGCGGCAGAGCTTAAGGAAATTGCCAGCGAATTTGGTGCCCAATACATTACCCGTGCGCGCAACCTGCATGCCAAGGCAGGCAATATCAACAGCGCCTTGCAGCATACCAAGGGTGACTTATTGGTGATTCTGGATTGCGACCATATCCCGACGCGGGATTTTGTGGAAAAAACCGTGGGCTTCTTCCTGGCCGACCCCAAATTATTCCTGGTGCAAACCCCGCATAATTTTGTCAGCCCCGACCCCATAGAAAAAAACCTCAATACCTACGAAGCCTCCCCGGCAGAAAACGAGCTGTTCTACGACGTTATGCAGCCTGGGCTGGATTTCTGGGGCACTTCCTTCTTCTGCGGCTCTGCTGCGGTATTGCGTCGCTCTGTGATTAATGAGTTGGGCGGTATTTCTGGTCAGACCATTACCGAAGATGCCGAAACCACCATAGATGCCCTCAGCTTGGGTTACAAAACCGCTTACCTTAACCGCCCCATGGTATCTGGCCTGCAGCCTGAAACCTATGCAGGTTTTATTTTGCAGCGGGTACGCTGGGGCCAGGGCATGTTCCAGATTTTTCTGTTGAAAAATCCCTGGCGTCAGCCCGGGCTCAAGATAGAGCACAGGTTGCTCTATACCAATTTCACCTTCTTCTGGGGTTTTGCCAGCTCACGTTTCATCATGTTGCTGGCACCGCCGCTGTTTTTGGTATTCCACATCAATTTGTGCGATGCCACCGCCATTGAGCTGATCAGTTATGCCGGCCCGGCACTGATCGCCTCGCTGATTTCAACACAGTATTTCTATGGCCGGGTGCGCTGGCCGTTTATGTCCCAGCTTTATGAAATCATCCAGTCCGTGTACATCTCCCGCGGCATCTGGGAGGTCATGAAAAATCCACGCTCGCCTTCGTTCCAAGTCACGCCTAAAGGTGAAGTGCTGGATAGAAACTTTATTTCCGGCCTGGCCAAGCCCTTCTATTTCATCCTTGCCCTCAATGTCACGGCGCTGGTCTGCGGCACCATACGCTACCATCAGGAATCCTGGGGCGAGGGCGGCATTGCCTTTGTCATGTTCTGGGCCATCCTGGACTTTATTTTCCTCATGGGCGCGCTGGGCATCATGCACGAGAAGCGCCAGTTGCGGAGTGAGCCACGGGTGCCACATCAGGAAAATCTATTTGTGCATGATAGTGAAGGCAATCGTATCCCCGCTTACACCATCAACGCCTCGGCCTCAGGCATGGGCCTGAAGATCGATAGAGCGGGGCATCCGCATGTGCAGCTCAACCTTAATGATGTAGTGACGCTGGAGTTTCCCCAACGTGGGGTAAGCCTGCAGGCCAGGGTGTTATCGGTGTTTGCGGTCTCCAGCCTCAGTATGGGCATGGGTTTGAGTTATCAGCTGGCCAGCAGCGAGGATGAGCGTGCGGCGATTGATATTGCTTTTGGCTCCAGCGAGCAACTGATACGCAACAACCGCAATCGTCACCAGGGCCGCAGCATTCCCAAAGCTTTCCTTTACCTGCTGAAATTCGGCTTTGTACATGGGGTTGCACATTTGAGTGCGCTGGTGCGCGAATTGATTTCCAAACAGAAACAACAAACAAAAAACTGAAACACCGAGGAGTGACTATGCCAAGCATGCCTGCCATGACCAAATACCTCGCCCTGCTGGGGCTGACGCTGCAACTGGCCGCTACCGCCATTCCTGGGCACGCGGAAGAAGCTGCACTGGAGACCAGCTTGGCAGAAGCCGCTTCCAGCCCTGCTAGTGCTCAGGCTGGTGCCAAGGAATTCAATTTCTCATTGGCCAAGCTGATTGGCAGTGGCCGCATCAGCACCCTTAAAGGTGAGAGTGGCCAACTGGGTTTCTCCTTGCCAGTGCCGCCTACTTGGCAGGCCAAAGACGTAGAGCTACGCTTGCGCGGCACGGTGTCCAGCAGCTTGATTGCGGGCTCGCAGTTGGTGGTTTACCTGAATGGCGAGGCCATACAGCAATATCCGCTGCAGCAGGAGGGCAATCGCTATGACTTTACGCTCAAAGTGCCTGTGGAAAAGCTCAAGAGTGGCTTCAACGATTTCCAGTTGCAGGCCAATCAGCATTACACCGAGGCCTGCGAGTTTCCACATGCACCTCAGCTCTGGACCCAAGTCAATCTTGAGCAATCAGGCTTCAAGATCAACGCCACGCCTAAGCCAGTGGTCAGCAGCTTAAGCCGCCTCAGTGAAATCTTCAGCAAGGCCAACTGGCACGACAGGCCTGCAGTTTCCATCATGACCGCAGCCAAGCCTACGCCGGATGAAGTGGCTGCCATGGGCTTGTTGGCGCAAGGCGTCGCGGGCTTCTACGATTTTGTCCCTGTGCGTATCAGTCATGATGTCTACCCGCTTGAGGCACATAACCTGCTCGGTCAATTCCCTGCCGATAGCCGCACTGCGGTGGTGATGGGCAGTTTTGCCAACCTTGGCTCTTATCTGCAAGGCCTCAATATTGGCAAACAAGATAAGCCCGTGATCGCGGTGCGTGCCATGCCGGGTGACCCGACCCGGCAATTGGTCATTCTGGCCGCCAATAACGGCAAGGACCTGAAAAAACTGGCCACGGCCTTTGCCTTGCGCGGCCTGCCTTGGCCTGACCATGCCTGGACCAGCATAGACAAGCTCAAGATGCCACCCGCACGCTCGTTGGAAAAACGCTTTGACCTACCATTGGCTTCCAGCGGTGCCTTCCCCTTGCGCGCGCTGGGCTACAAAACCACGACTTACAGCGGGCAGGATAATGATGGCCCAGTATTGCGGGTCTGGAACAATAGCTGGCAAGGCCGCATGCAGGTGCGTGTACACTTGACCTATGCCAGTGGCATGTCACCCCAATCCTCGCTCAACATCATCAGCAATGGCGTGATGCAAGGCGCGATTCCGCTGAATAATCCCCGTGGCGGCATCTATGAGAACTATGCGGTCACCATCCCTGCTGGGTCGCTCAATCCAGGCTGGAATACCTTGCAATTCAAACCAGTGCTGGTGCCTGTGAGCAATGGCGGCAAGTGCCAGCCTAGCTATGATGGCAACCTAGCGCTGACCGTGTATGAAGACACTACCTTGCAGAAGTTTGGTGGCGATGAATTGCGCGAGCCAGACCTGGCACTGCTTTCCGGTACAGGCAGTATTTATACCGAAGGCCCGCTGGGCAAGGGTATTGCCATTCAGATGACAGACGATAATTCAGACACCCTGAGCTCTGGCCTGACCCTGGTGGCCAAGCTGACCCAGGTGTTCCGCCGTCCGCTGATGAATGTGTGGTTTGGTGTAGGCCCAGCGCCTGAAATGAAGCACCAGTATTGGATAGGCTCTTACAAGCAATTGCCACGCGATGTGGCTAGCTTGGTGGTGACCGATTTCCCCTCGCGCATTGCGGTGGAAGTGCCGATTATCCAATCTGCTACGGTGGAAGTGCGTGAAGGCAATGAGTGGCTGCGTTCAACCCTGGAAAACATGGGCATACGCAATACGCCACCTGCCAAGTACACCAGCGCCGAAATTGCGCTGTCAGGCCAGTTCAACAAATATAGTTTTGCCGCAACCAAGGAGATTGATGGCAATGTCGTGACTGTGCTCTCGGCCAATTCTCCTGCCATCCTCAAGCAAGGGGTGGCAACCTTGATAGGTTATGGGCAGTGGGCACAGCTCAAGGGCAGGCTGGCGTTCTGGGAGCCAGGTAGTGAAAAGCTCAGCTCGGTATCGTATGACGATACGCCATTCTCGGCTTATGGCCTGCGCGGCGGCCTGGGCATATGGGTGTCGCAATACCCATGGCTGGCCTTATTCTCGCTGTTGCTGATCATAGGCTTTATTATCTTCGTGACACGCAGGGCACTTGCGGCTTATAAAGTACGCAATCATGCGGGTCATCAAGAATAGACCAAGTGATTGAACATCAATATTTAGGGACGCGGATTTGACGCTCATTATGAAACACACCTCATCGCTAATGACCATGGCCGTATTGTTCGGCCTGTCCCTCAACGCCAGCGCCAAGGATGACGATCCGTTGTTTATCGGCGGTTTTCAGCGCGCTGACCATAACTCCTACACTTTTGCCGGGGTGATCACGCCCATATTGGGCGGCAAGCTGGGAGAGGGCTGGTTTAACCGTACCATCGCCAGCTGGCTGACTTATGAATACGACGCCAGCTATAACGGCCAGCCCACCACGCTCAAGGCCAAGGCACCCGGCATAGAAACTGGCTTTGGTTATGCCTGGCAGGGTAAATCTTATGGCATCAATCTCTCAGCCTCGGTCGGCTACCGTGATTTCCGCCTCAGTCCCAACATCCCGAATGAGGAGCCAGAGGGCAAGGTGCTGGTGTTCTCCCCGCAGTTGCAAGCGCGTTATGACATTACCGAGCATATCGAGACTGACCTGATTGCTAGCCATGCTTTCGCCAAGAAAAATGCCGAAACCAGTTTTGGCCGTTTACGCCTGGGGTATAAACCGCGCTGGGACTGGAAATTTGGCTTGGAAGGCGTGTACCAGGAGGGTGAGAATTTCCGCGTCAAGCAGAATGGTCTGTATGTAGTGCACTACCTCAGTAGCGGTTGGGGGGTAGAAGTCAGTGGCGGCAAGGCAGAGTCACGGGATAACTCCAGCTCGGCCTATTTTGGCTTGGGCATATCCAAGCAGTTTTAAGGTCTATATTTTAAGACCTATATTTTAAGATCTCTGTTTTAAGATCTGTATCATGTGAGGGCATGAGTTGGCCTAGCCAATTCATGCCCTTATGCATCAGCGGCAGCCGCGCGACCAGACCGTTTCCAGGCTGCCATCCGCCTTGAAGGCATAGCGTTGCTCCAGCCAGCCTTGTCCAAACAAGCCCAGCACCTGGTCGTAATAGCGCGGCGGGTCACCCAGCAAATCCTTGAAATAGCCTGCCTGCAGCCCGGCCTGCAATCTTTGATTTTGTGCTTGTAGCGCAGCCGTCTGTTTTAACGCCTGCAAATATGGCAAAACCGCAGCAGAAAACCCCACTGGGCCAGCCCCCTCGCTAACGCCCGTCAAAGTGTTGACCTGCATGGGTGGTTGGCCTTGCGCCTTGATTGCCTGTGCCATGCCCTTGAGCCTGCCCAGCAATTTGGCTTTGGCAGGGTCTTTGTCGTGCAGCATGCCCGCCCAGAGGTAAACGCGGATGGCATCATAACTGCCCAAGGGGCCTTTCACCTTGTCCACACCCCAACCATCAGGCTTGTGATAAGCCACCCAGTCTGCCACCAGTCCCTGCGGTGTCACCTCATTCAACATCTTTAAACTATGCTCACGTATGCTGGCCCAGGGGCCGGCACTATCTTGAGTGGCGAAATAACGCAATTGCTGCATGGGCAGATAGCTGGGATTAAAGCGCCACATCTCGGCTTCATTAAACCCCTCGGCCCCGGGAGAGAGCATGACCCCGGCATCGGGCAGGTAGGTCAGCTCATGTTGCTTGATATTCTGTAATACGGCCTGGCCCAGCTTGGTGTATTCAGGGGCTTGCCAGAGCTTGCCTGCCTGAAGCAGGGTATAGGCCAGCCACATATCGGCGTCACTGGCAGGGTTGCTGTCCAGCACGCCCCAGTCGCTGCCCTGACGTTGCCCCCACTTCCAGGCAGGCAAAAAGCGCGTGAGGTCATTTTGTGCCATTTCACGCTGCATCCAGTTCAGTATCAGGTCAAAACGGCTGCGGTCATTGGCTACCAAGGTAAAGAACAGGGTATAGGCCTGGCCCTCGGAATAGGAGGGCTCGGCATATTCCCCATGGTCAATGACGCGGCCATCTCCCTGCACAAAGTGCGACCAGTATGCCTGCCAGAGCGGCCAGGGCTTGCAGCTTGCGGTTTCGGCGTGCGCGTTGGGTGTGAGTGGCATGATGATGAGGCTGAGCAGAAATAGGCAGGCAAAAGCGCGATGTTTGGCCAGGCAATGTTGAAGCGAAATCCAGGCGCTACATGCCGCAAAAATGCGGCACATGATGGAGCTTAGCCGGGGGGGCGTTAAAACCATGCGATGATCCTGTGCTGGCTGGGGATGCAGACATTATGCCCAGGCGGATTCAATCAAGACAAGGCTTAAAAAAAGCGCGGATTGTTGCGACAGAGAAGCAGGAAATAAACCAACACTACAGTGGCTTATGGCGAGCAGTGAGTGGAAAACTGAATAAAATTGACAATTATTATAGTTAAATAATAGGTGTATAGTTAAAGTGGTAATTATCCACACCCCACTTTAAGGAGCCTAAAAATGAACAATGCGTTAGAGAAAGATACCAGCCAATATGTCACGACGGTGGGCCTGACTGGTGCCGAGATTTTCAAAGTGTTTGGCCCACTTCCACACCTTGATGGATTGAGCTTTGATGGCGCTGCTTACACAGAGGCGCTCGCTGCAAAAGTGTTTTTGTACTTCAGAAGCGGTTATGGTGATTTTTTCCCCACACCAGGCATAGTGCCAGGGCACTTTGTGTGGGTAGGCAAGGAGTTTGAAAGTGAAAGCGGGAACATACTTGAATCTGATGACGACCTGATCTGGATCAATTTTCAATCCCAGGCGCAAGGGGCGGGCAAGTAAAACCACGCGGGCTCATACGCCTAGCCAGTGCCTATGATGGCGCCAGCTAGGCGTAGATTAATACCAGTAAAGAATTAGACGTTGAAACGGAAGTGCATGACATCGCCGTCCTGCACGATGTATTCCTTGCCCTCCAGGCGCATCTTGCCTGCTTCTTGCGAGCCTTTTTCACCTTTGTATTGAACGTAGTCATTGTAGGCAATGACTTCTGCACGGATAAAGCCGCGTTCAAAATCGGTATGAATCACACCCGCAGCTTGAGGAGCGGTAGAGCCCTTGCGTACGGTCCAGGCACGGACTTCCTTCACGCCTGCGGTGAAGTAGGTTTGCAGGCCCAGCAGGTCGTAGGCGGCACGGATAACACGATCTAGACCCGGTTCTTCCTGACCTAGCTCGGCAAGGAACATGGCCTTGTCTTCGTCATCAAGGTCAGCAATTTCGCTTTCAATCTTGGCGCAGATGGAGACTACAGGTGCGTTTTCCTTCTCGCCCAGCGCTACCACTTTGTCCAGCAGCGGATTATTTTCAAAGCCGCCTTCATCAACGTTGGCGAGGTACATCACGGGCTTGACGGTAATCAGGCACAAAGGCTTGATGATCTTGAGCTGATCTTCGTCCAGGCCCAGGGTGCGCACGGCATTGCCTTGATCAAGATGCTTCTGCACTTTTTCCAGCACGCTGCACAGAGCAATGGCTTCCTTGTCACCGGACTTGGCCTTTTTCTGCTCGCGTTGCAGGGTTTTTTCTACCGTTTCCATGTCGGCCAGGGCCAGCTCGGTATTGATGGTGGCAACGTCGTCCAGAGGGTCAACCTTGCCAGCCACGTGAATGACATTGCCATCATCAAAGCAGCGCACCACATGGGCAATGGCATCGGTTTCACGGATGTTGGCGAGGAATTTGTTGCCCAGGCCTTCGCCCTTGGACGCACCTGCCACCAGGCCTGCAATGTCAACAAACTCAACAATGGCGGGTTGTACCTTTTGCGGGTTGACGATGCTGATCAGGGGCTTGAGGCGTGGGTCAGGCACTTCAACAATGCCGACGTTGGGTTCTATGGTACAGAAGGGGTAATTGGCCGCTTCAATGCCCGCACGTGTGATTGCATTGAAGAGGGTGGATTTTCCTACATTCGGTAGGCCAACGATGCCGCATTTCATGATGATGTGCCTGTATCTTGGTTAATAGGGGGCGCTTGAGACTATGCCCTAAGTCGATTTGGTGTGCAGCTTGAGCATGGCGGCTGAAAACTCGCCTTGCAATAGTTGCGGTAATACCTGGGTACTGGCATCCATGGCGCTTTCTATTTGCTGCATTTCCTCGCGCATGGGCGCATGCAGCACATAATTGACCACTTCGCTGCGCTCGCCAGGATGGCCAATTCCCAGACGCAAACGCCAGAAATTATTGCTGCCAAGCTGGGCGGCAATATCCTTGAGGCCATTATGGCCACCATGGCCGCCACCTTGCTTGAGGCGGGCAGTGCCGGGTGGCAAGTCGAGTTCGTCATGAATGACGAGTACAGCCTCGGGGGCTATTTTGTAAAAACGCGCCAGTGCGGCTACAGCACGGCCACTGGCATTCATGAAGGTGGTTGGCTTGAGTAGCCAGGTGTCGGCCTGACCATTGAGACGACCACTATGGCCAAAGAACTTGGCTTCCAGACTGGTTTTGCTGGAGGTCTGCGCGCAGATCTGGTCTATCCACCAGAAGCCTGCATTGTGGCGCGTGTCTTCATATTGGGCGCCGGGATTGCCCAGGCCTACAAAGAGCCGGATACCGTTCATGAATCAGCAATTCTATAAATGATTACGCGCGCCATGGTTGCCCAAGGCGCGCGTTGATTCGCTAAAGACCGAGATTACTCGGCAGCAGCTTCACCTTCATCAGCGTCAGCATCTGCTGCACCGCCACGTGGCTTGGCAATGGAAGCAACAGCTGCATCATTGTCATGAGCCAGTTGTACGAACTCAACGCCCTTAGGCAGCTTGATCTCGGACAGGTGTACAGAGTGACCAGCTTCCAGCTTGGCCAGGTCAACTTCGATGAACTCTGGCAGATCCTTAGGCAGGCAGCTGACATCAGCTTCAGTCAGGATGTGGCTGATGATACCGCCACCCAGCTTGACGCCAGGCGCTACATCTTCATTGATGAAGTGCAGAGGCACCTTAACGTGAATCTTCTCGCTCGCGCTAACGCGTTGGAAGTCGATGTGTTGAATGGTGTTACGTACTGGGTGCAGTTGATAGTCACGCAGCAGAACTTGTTCTTTCTTGCCTTCCAGATCCAGTGTCAGGATAGAAGCGTGGAAAGCTTCGTGACGGAACTCAAGGAACAGTTCTTTATGGTTGAACTCCAGGCTTACCGCGCCCTTGTCACCACCGTATACAACACCAGGAACATTACCAGCGCGACGGAGACGGCGGCTCGCACCCGTACCTTGACCTTCGCGTGTGGTTGCTTTAATCACAATTGCCATTTTACTACTCCTAAAAAAGGCCTTACGGCCCTAGCATTAAAAAGACCTCACGGTCTTCGTGCCTGTTATCCGCGACCAGATAACAGAAAAGGCGCTGACAGTGCCAGCGCCGTTGTCATTCACTAATCTACGAAAAGCGAACTGACAGAATCTTCATTGCTGATGCGGCGTATGGTTTCCGCAAACAGGCCAGCTGCGCTGACCACGCGTATCTTGGCCGATTGCTGCGCATTCGGGCGCAGCGGAATGGTGTTGGAAACCACCAGTTCATCCAGCTCGGAGTTGGTGATGCGCGATACGGCTTCACCGGACAATACTGGGTGAGTGGCATAAGCCACAACCTTCTTCGCGCCTTGTTGCTTGAGCGCAATTGCCGCTTCGCACAAGGTGTTGGCGGTATCCACCATATCGTCCATCAGCACACAGGTACGGCCTGCCACATCACCAATGATGTTCATGACCTTGGCCACATTGGGCTTGGGCCTGCGCTTGTCTATGATGGCCAGATCAACGTTGAGGTGCTTGGCTGCCGCACGGGCACGCACCACACCACCTACGTCTGGCGAAACCACCACCATGTCTTCGTGCTTCTGATCCAAAAGATCAGCCAGCAGGATAGGGGTGGCATAGATGTTATCTACAGGAATATCAAAGAAACCCTGGATTTGATCAGAGTGCAAATCCATGGTCAGCAGGCGGTTAACGCCAACGCTGGTCAGCATATTGGCAATGACCTTGGCGGTGATCGCCACGCGGGCAGAGCGTGGACGCCTGTCCTGGCGTGCATAACCGAAATAGGGGATGGCAGCAGTGATGCGGCCAGCAGAGGAGCGGCGCAATGCATCGACCATGACCATGACTTCCATGAGGTTGTCATTGGTGGGCATGCAGGTGGATTGCAGGATGAAGACATCCTTGCCACGTACATTGTCGAGCAATTCAATCATCACTTCGCCGTCGCTGAAACGATCGACGGTGGCACGACCAAGTTCAATGCCCAGGTGACCTACTACTTCTTCGGCAAGCGCACGGTTGGCGTTGCCGGTAAATACCATCATGTCGCCCCTGGCCACAGTTGGGATCCCTTATATCAATTAATTACGATGTCAGTTAACCGGATGATCAGTACATCCAGTCAATCGCGTACAAAAAACAAAAGCGTGTAATTTTTTAAGTTACACGCTTTTATTCTGGCTGGGGAAGAAGGATTCGAACCTTCGCATGCCGGAATCAAAATCCGGTGCCTTAACCAGCTTGGCGACTCCCCATTTGATCGTATTGTTCAGTCTGAGTAGTGATGCAAGGGGTGCAGTTCCAGACCTTGTGCACAGAACCCTGACACTTCACAACCTGCGGCTTGTTGTAGCTCGCGTGTTGCATTCAGTCTGGCAAGAACCGCTTCTGCTTGCTCACGATGTTCAAACGCTGCAAAAACCGAAGAGCCAGAACCACTCATGCGCGCCGCGGAGAACTGTGCCAACCACTTAATGCAAAGGCCGACTTCCGGGTACTGCTGGCTTACTACGGCTTCGAGATCGTTGTGAACGTTGTCTCTCAGAAAGGCCGCTATTGTCGTGGGATTCGCGTCCCTTGTCAATTGCTTGGATGCAAAAATTTCTGCGGTTGAGATGTGCACCTGGGGGGTGATGACCACATAGTAGGCATTATTTAATTGAATTGATTGTAATTTCTCGCCTATGCCTTCCACCCAGGCATTTTCGCCAAAAATAAAAAAAGGTACGTCAGCGCCCAGTTTTAGCCCTAGTGAGAGCAATTCTTCGCGCTTCAGGTTGACTTGCCAAAGCCGATTCAGGGCTAATAAAACAGTGGCTGCGTCTGAACTGCCGCCGCCCAAACCTCCACCCATGGGGGTGCGCTTGGTCACATGGATATCGGCACCGTGCTGACAGCTGGTATGCTCTTGCAGCAAGCGTGCCGCGCGTATGCACAAATCCTGCTCCGCAGGTACGCCAGGCAAGTCTATGCTGCGGGTGATCTGCGCATCATCGCGCACTCTGATATGCACGGTATCGCCGTGATCCAGCAGGCGGAACACGCTTTGCAGCAGGTGGTAGCCATCATCACGTCTGCCAGTGATATGCAGAAACAGATTGATCTTGGCTGGTGCTGGGAAGGATTGGAAGTCTTGCATGAAGGAGATTTCTGAGCGGGTTTATTGCCACTGCCATTGCTGCACAATCAATTTAAGCGTGAGCTTGGCATTGCGCAGAGTAATGCGGGTGGGCAGGGATTTAACGGCAGTCGTCGGTTTGTCTGCAACTGCGGAGGATGCAGGCACAGGCGTATACAGGCTGTATTCGATATCCCAGCCATCTTGTTTAAGTCGGGTTAGTTGGCCTAGCTTATCCCAGCTACTTTCGCTGCTGGCACCTGGCCCTGGCCTGCCCAGCACCCAGTCGGATAGGCCACGCATGGGTAAACGCCAGCCCAGGTTTTGTTCGGTGAGGGTTTCCGCATCTGCGGCCTGATATTGCTTGTTGTCGCTGGTCAGCAGCGTCACCCCGGCATCATTGCGTTTGATTGAGGCTACCTGGCTGCCCAGTGGTGAAAAGAGGGCGATGCTGTCCTGCTGCTGCTCGTGTTGCCACTGGGTAGAGCCGGAAAACCCCTTGTAATCGCTCTGCACGCCTATGCGGCCTTGCAGCTCAAAATTTTGAATCTCAGCCAGGCTGGCTAGGTGTTGCTGGTGAGTTTCCGCAGTGCTGGGCGCGCTGGCTGGCGGCAGGCTGGCGCAACCAGCCTGCACAAAAGTGGCTGCAATCAGCAGCCAGCGGTTTACAGCCTGCATTAACGCTTGAATTTCCGGTTGGTGCTGATGAGCACTTCATTGTCAGGGAAGGCAGCCAATGCGGTTTCCCAGGTTTGCACGGCCTCACCACGCTTGCCCTGTTTCCAGAGTACTTCACCCAGGTGGGCGGCAATTTCCGGGTCAGGCTGCTGGTTGTAGGCACGACGCAAATATTCGGCCGCCTTATCCAGCTTGCCCAGGCGGTAGTAAACCCAACCCAGGCTATCAAGAATGTAATGATCGTCAGGGCTGAGGGAATTGGCTTTTTCAATCAGGGTCTTGGCTTCTTCCAGCCTGAGGTTGCGGTCTGCCAGGGAGTAACCCAGGGCATTGTAGGCCTGTGAAAAATCAGGCTGTATCTTGATCAGCTTGCGCAGTTCGCGTTCCATCACATCCAGCTTGTTGACGCGTTCTGCGGCCATGGCGTAGTCATAAACCAGCTCAGGAGTGTTGGGCAGATTGTTGATCGCTTGTTCCAGGCGTGCATAAGCTTCCTGATAGCGCTTGGCCTGGGTCAACACATTGGCTTGGGAATGGACAACAGTGGCGCGCTGGGCATCTGTCAGTCCGGAAAGATTTTCCAGCGACTGAATCGCGGCATCTATACCTTCACGGCGGGCGATGATATTGGCAGCACCCAGCTGCGCGTCAACATAACGCACTTCGCCCGCTGGCACCTGGCTATACCACTGCAGGGCTTCGGTGTCGTTCTGCTTCTTTTCGGCAATCTGGCCCAGATAGATGTAAATCTGGTCTTTATCCTTGAAGCCCTTGGCCAGGGCGTCCTTGAGGTATTGCTCCGCATCCGGCAATTCACCTGCTTGCAAGGAAAGCAGGCCGACCACTACCAGAATTTCCGGATTGCCATTCGAGGCCTTGATCAGCTGGATAAATTCCTGCTTGGCTTCGTCAAACTTTTTCTGTCCGGCGAGTATGCGCGCCAGTGCCAGCCTGACTTCATTGGCATCGGCATGTTGCTTGAGGAAGTCGCGGTAGAAGCTCACGGCCTGGTCTGGGGATTTACCCAGCAATACCTGGCCTTGCATCAGTGCGGCCATTTCCCAGCCTGGGCGTAATTTGGTGGCTTGATCCAGTTCGGCAAGTGCGAGTTCAGGATTGCCTGCATTCCAGGCTGCATGCGCAATCGCAAAATGCGCTTCTGGCAATTCGGGGTAATCCTTGGCCAGGTCTTGTACCAATGAAAGTACCGCTGCCTTGTTCTGCTGGCGCTGCAATAAGTTGTTGAGGAACATAAAGCCGCTGGCGCGGCCTTCCTCGTTGGTCAGCAGTTGGCGCAAATGCGGCTTGGCTTCATTCAGCCTGCCCGTGGTAATCAGCATCTGCGTCAGGGCTTGATGCGCCTCGGCAGACTGTGGGTCTAGTTGTGACCAGAGATTGGCGGCATCCAGTGCGGTGCGGCCATCATTGCCCATCACCGCAGTTTTGGCGGCGCGCTCAGCCAGGCGTGAATCCTGGCTGGTTTTGGCAAGGTCTAGGAATAAGGAACTGGCAAGATCAAACTGGCCGCGCTGGCCCGCTATCTCACCTATCAGGTATTTGTAGACGAATTCGCCGCTGAGAGAAGCTGGCGCAGGTGTATTTTCACTTTTGGCTGCGGCATATGCGGCAGACCCCATGCCTAGCGTCATTATCGCGCAGGTGATGGCGATGTTCATTGTTTTGCGGATAGGCATTTTTAAGACATTCTCGTGCTAGGTGGTTAATGAAATACTGGGGCTTGCTACACAAGGTTTCAATGGCTGAAGCTCGGCTTTTGCAAGCTTTTTCACATCATCTACTTATACTCTAAGCTTAGTCCGTGACACTGTTGGCAAGTTCATCCATAATACAAGTCGGTATTGTGACTCGTGGTAAATGCCAGTGGCGCCTGTATTCTGACGCCGTTTGCTTGAAAAGCCCCAGAGAAACCCCTAGAGAAACTTACAGTTCGACTATAGCCGTTTTAAATGCGATATATCAATACTATCTCCCGCGTTTTTTCTTGCGTCTTATCCCTTTTGGTCTAGCTCGCTAAGGTGACAAACTTGACATGCGTTTGGTGTTTTCTTAACTTAGCAGGCTTTAAAACTTTGCTTGGCTATTTGGATATTTCAATTTGCCATGCAATGTTGCCCACTGGAAATTAAATAGCTGGACTGAACTCCTTCACCTTAACCCCTGATATAGATACACACCTCCCTATATATGACGACTATTACCGTAGAGGCATCAGAGTTAACCCGCAAGTATGGTGGTCGAGCAGCGGTCAACGATGTCAGTTTTACCTTGAACAAGGGCGAAGTGCTCGGGTTTTTAGGCCCTAACGGTGCGGGTAAATCCACCACCATGAAAATGCTGACAGGCAACCTGGCCCCCAGCAACGGTTCGGTAAAGATTTGCGGCATCGATATGATGGAGCACCCCAAGGATGCCAAGGCCTTGATCGGTTATCTGCCTGAGCAGCCGCCTTTGTATCGCGAACTCACAGTGGACGAATTCCTCACCATTGCAGCGCGCCTGCACCGTGTTAGCCGCCAACACATCAAAAAGGCTGTGGATATCGCCAAGCAGCGCTGTGGCCTGACTGAAATGGGTAAGCGCCTGATAGAAAACCTTTCCAAGGGGTATCAGCAGCGCGTTGGCATTGCCCAGGCCATCATTCACAACCCCATGGTCGTGATACTGGATGAACCTACCGTAGGTCTGGACCCGATCCAGATTCGTGATATCCGCGCCCTGATCAAGGAATTGGGCGGTGAGCATAGCGTCATTCTCTCTACGCATATATTGCCGGAGGTGGAAATGGTCTGTGATAGGGTACAAATCATCCACAAGGGCAGCCTGGTGTTCAATGGTGATATTGACGTGCTGAAGCAGCAACGTCATGGCAACCGCCTGCTGCTGGGTCTGCATCATGCACCTGCACACGAGACATTGCTGGCTATCCCTGGCGTGGAGCGTATAGAAGCCGTGGATGGCAAGCTGCTGCGCATACACCATACGCCAGGGGCTGCTCCGGCCGAGGCTTTGGTGCAGGCTGCAGTGAATCAGAACTGGGGGCTGTTCCAGATCAACCCAGACCAGACGTCGCTGGAGGAAGTCTTTGTCCAGCTCACATTCCAGGAACCTGCTGCTGCCTGATAGGCGACAGTATTGCGCTAGGTACTCCCCATGATTGTTAATATCGCCAGAAAAGAATTGAAGGGCTTGTTCTCCTCGCCCATGGGCTGGGTTGTGTTGGCCCTGCTGCAATTCGTCTTTGCTACTTTCTTTGTAATGGGTGTGGATCAGTATTTTCTGACCATGTCCGGCTCTATGCGCCCTGATCAGCGCATAGGCGTGACCGAGTTTGTCGGTGGCAATGTCTTCGGCATTGCGCCCTTCATCATGCTGTTTGCGGTGCCATTGCTCTCCATGCGCCTGATCAGTGAAGAGCGTAGGCAGCAGACCCTGCCTTTCCTGTTCAGTGCACCTTTGTCGCTGACTGAGATTGTGTTGGGCAAGTTCTTTGGCTTGCTGGCTTTCCTCAGCATCTCCGTCGCCTTTATTGGTGCCATGGTGTTGTCACTCAATCTCTGGGCTGATATCGATATCGGCTTTGCCTTGTCCAACCTGTTGGGCTTGTGGCTGCTGCTGGCCAGTTACTGTGCCTTGGGGACATATGTCTCCAGCACCACGCAACAGCCTGTGGTGGCGGCCATCATCACCTTTGTCGTGTTGCTGGCCTTGCAACTGATTGAGTACTTCCTCGCGGGTGACCCCAGCAATACCGTGGCCAAGTTATCCCTTATGCGGCATATGGAGCCTTTCTCACGCGGCCTGCTGGATACGCGGGACCTGGCTTACTTCCTGCTGTTCATCATTACTTTCCTTACCCTGACCATCCGTAGGCTGGATGCAGATCGCTTGCGTGGCTGAGTTAGAGACGCTATGAAAACCAATCGTAAATTACGTTTCCAGCTGTTCGTACAAAACAGCTTCTTTGTGGTCTTATTCCTGGTGCTGGTGTTCCTGTTGGGCTTTTTGTCCTATCAGTACCATGCCAGCCGTGATGTTACCCAGGGTGGGCGCAATACCTTGACCGAGGGCAGTGCCAATGTCCTCAAGCAAATGCAAGGGCCTATCAATATCACCGCCTATGTGGTCAAGGACAATGACACTCGCAAATACATCAACAAGTTTGTTGAGCGTTATCAGCGCGTCAAGCCTGACATTAGCTTGAGCTTTGTCAGCCCGACCGAAGAACCCAAGGCCACGCAGGAAGCCGGGGTCAAGGCCGAGATTGAGCTGGTGGTCGAGTACAACAAGCGCTCCGAGCACATCATTCCGCCACAGGCTTTCATCGAGCAGGATATGACCAATCTCTTGGTGCGTTTGTCGCGCACCAACCAGAACGCCATCATGTTCCTCGATGGTCATGGTGAGCGCAGCCTGATAGGCATCAAGAATCACGATATCGGCGATTTCGGCAAGCACCTGGAAAACAAGGGCTTCAAGCTGGCCAATCCTGATTTGCTGATTGCACAGGCCGTGCCTAACAATGGCGCTATGCTGGTGATTGCCAGCCCGCAGGTTGATGTGACCGAAGTGGAAGTCAAAAAGATACGTGACTACCTTGATGCTGGTGGCAACCTGCTGTGGCTGATTGATGATGAAACCAATCTGCATGGCTTGCAGCCGATTGCCGAATATCTGGGCGTACAATTAACGCCAGGTATGGTTGTGGACTTGTCCGCCAAGCGCTACGGTGCTGATGCCAAGGTGGCGTTTGCCAACCAGTATGGCGAACATGCCATCACCAAGAACTTCATGTTGCGCACCTTGTTCCCCGAGGCACGCATGGTGCATGCCGAAGGTTCTTATGACAATGGCTGGAAGGTCTCCAACCTGGTAGAAGTGGCACCCAATGGCTGGCTGGAAACTGGCAAGGTTGATGACAATGTCAGCTTTGATAACAAGAAAGACTTGCCTGGCCCTATCAATATCGCCGTTGCGCTGGATCGCAAATATGGCGATAAGGGGCAGCGCGTGGTGGTGGTCGGTAACGGCAACTTCCTTTCCAATACCTTCCTCAACAATGGCGGCAACCTCGACCTGGGCGTGAATATCGTTAACTGGTTGGCAGGCGATGACAAACTCATCACCATACAACCCAAGCCACTCAAGGACGTCAATATCCAGATTCCAGGCCAGGGTTGGGCTAGCCTGCTGGCGCAATTTGTCTTCCTCGGCTTTAGCCGTGTGTTGCCGGTAGCGTTGATCGTGATTGGTATGGTGATCTGGTGGAGGCGTCGCAAGGCATGAAGTCCAGATGGCTAGTTAACCTGTTATTGCTGCTGATTGTTGCAGGGATTGTCAGCTTTATTTATCTCAGGCCGCCAGAGCAGGATGATTCCCGCCCTGTGCATGAAATTTCTACGCTCAAGCTGGCTGAGTTCAAGCACCTCAGCATAGAGTTTCCTGCCAAGGCGCCTGTGGTGTTTGAGAAGCGCGATGATTTCTGGTATTTGGTGCAGCCCTATGCGGCGCGTGCGGATCAGATGACGGTGCAGCGCATCGTCTCCATCGTCGCTGCCAAGACCATGGATAAATTCCCTGCCGATGATGCGCGTTTTGGCATTGATAACCCCAGGCTCAAGCTCAGGCTCAATGATGAGGTATTCACCTTTGGTATTTACAACCCAGTGACCTCAGAGCAATACGTGGCGTACAAGGACAGCGTCTACCTGCTGCCCGGCACCTATTCTGAAACTGCGGCCACGCAGATTGTGGAATTGCTGGATAAAAACCCGCTTAAGCCTACTGAGCAGTCGCAGATTGCTGGTTTCGATTTCTCGCGTCTGGAGCAGTGGGAAGAGGTACGTTTGCAGGTCAGCCAGAATGAGAAGCAGCAGTGGCAGGTTTCCGTGGCCAATGCCAAGCCTAATCAGGCTGAATTCAATGAGTGGTTTGATACCTATTGGACCAAGATACGCGCAGCCTCGGTCGAGCCTTATACGCCTGATCGCAAGGCCAGTTATCCATCATTCACGGTCAAGCTCAAGGATGGCAAGCAAGTGGTGTTTGATAAGCTGCAAGAATCGCCAGACATGATCCTGGGACGCCCGGATGAGGGCATGCAGTATCACTTCCCTTCCGATGTGGGCTTCACCATGCTGAATCCGCCCATAGGGTTGAGCAAGTAAACGTCAGGCCCAGAGCCACGACGCCAGCTTATGCTTAAACTCCATGCCTGAATTACCAGAAGTAGAGGTGACCCGGCGCGGCCTTACGCCGCTGCTGGGTGCCGAAGTCTCAGAGGTCATCATCCGCCAGCCAGCCTTGCGCTGGCCTATTCCCGCGCAATTACCCGATCTGCTGCAAGGCCAGCGCCTGCTTGGCTTAAGCCGCCGGGGCAAATACATTGTTGCTGACTTTGAGCCTGGCAGCCTGATTCTGCATCTGGGCATGTCAGGCAGGCTTTGCCTGCTGGAGCGTGACCAGCCTGCGGAAAAGCACGATCACTTCGACCTGCATTTCAAGGATGGCCGTGTAATGCGCCTGCGTGACCCGCGGCGCTTTGGCGCCGTGCTCTGGGCAGGGCAACAGCCAGAGCAGCATGTGTTGCTGAAAGTGCTGGGGCCAGAGCCACTGGATGATAGTTTCACGGGCGAAATGCTGCACAAGGCCATACGCACGCGTAGTTCACCCATCAAAACCGTGATCATGGATAGCCACTTAGTGGTGGGCGTGGGCAATATCTACGCCAGTGAATCCTTGTTCCGCGCCGCCATACACCCGCAAACCCCGGCCCGCAGCTTGAGCCTGGCGCAATGCCAGCGTTTGGTGGCAGAAATCAAGGCCACTTTGCAAGCCGCATTGCAGGCAGGGGGCAGCAGTCTGCGCGATTTCTTTGGTGCTGATGGCAATCCTGGTTATTTTCAACAGACCTATTTTGTCTATGGCCGTGATGGTGAAGCCTGCAGGCAATGCGGCAGCGCCATCCTCAATCTGCGCCTGGGTCAGCGTTCTACTTTCTATTGTCCTTACTGCCAGCCAGCTAACTAAACTTCCTTAGCTGGTCGGGGCGGGAAAAATTCCCTATTGGCGCTTCAATACTGCCTTTATGCTGTATGCAGCCCCTGTGCCTGCTTTATGACAATCTTGGTGAGCAGAGCCCCGGGAAATATTTACCAGATAGTCCAGTTTTAGGCATAAGCCGCTGTAAATACCTGTTCGTATCCAGGCTGATTTCACGCCATGTCTCCAATTTCAACTGTTGCTATGCAAGCAGGCATGCGCCCCCTCACAAAACCATACCCATTTCAGGGTTGCAGAAATCAATAGTCCTAGGCATACTGATCATATACAGACCTGTATATGATTTATGTCGGTCTATCTCACCAATATTCGTCTACAAAATTTAGGAAAAGCTATGGCAAGTGCAGCTAACGATGGTCAACTGGCCGATTGGAGAAGCCGGGCGCTCAAGCTCGAGCAAGAAGTCAAAAGCGTGATCGTCGGCCAGGATGCCGCCATACGCCTGATTAATATTGCGATTTTTGCCCGAGGCCATGTCATGCTCGAGGGCGGGGTAGGCGTGGGCAAAACCACGTTGCTGCAATCGGTGGCACGCGGCATAGGCGGTGCCTATGAGCGTATCGAGGGTACGGTGGACCTGATGCCGAATGATCTGGTTTACCACACCTTCCTTGGCCCCGATGGCCGCCCGCAGATTGATGAAGGCCCTTTGCTGCGCGCGGGAGAAAACCTTTCGGTGTTCTTCTTCAACGAAATCAACCGCGCCAGACCACAAGTGCATGCGCTCATGCTGCGCGTGATGGCGGAGCGCAATCTGCATGCCTTCAAGCGTGAATATCGCTTGCCGCATATGATAGTTTTTGCTGACCGTAACCAGGTGGAGAAAAACGAGACTTTCGAAATTCCTTCAGCAGCGCGTGACCGCTTCATGATGGAAATCCCCATCAATATCCCTGAAGACAAAGCCCTGCGTAAATCGCTGGTGTTTGACACTCGCTTCCAGCATGCGGAAAAACTCACGCATACCGTGGAATCCGGCCTGCTGCCGTTTGATCAGCTCAATGATTTCTCCGACCTGATACAGCAACATGTGCAGTCATCGACCGCGATTGAGGATTACGTCATCGAGCTATGGTCTGCCACGCAAAAGCCACAGGATTTTGGCATCACGCTGGAAGGCGTGGATATGCAACGCCTGATCATGGCCGGGGCCAGCCCCCGCGGCATGGGCATGCTGCTCAAGGCAGCGCGGGTGCATGCCTGGCTGATGGAGCGTGATTTTGTGTATCCAGAAGATATACACGCGGTGTTCCATGAAGTTATTGCCCACCGTCTGGTGTTCAACTCCATGTATGAAAGCCGCCGCACGCTGCTGGCGCGCGAGTTGACCGCCAAGATTCTACAGACTGTGGCTGTGCCTGCTTAAGTCATGATTCCTGACTACATCAAGCCGTTTGCCTACCAGATACCCTGGAAGTCCTCCAGTGTGCACTCGGGGGATCACCTGGGCATACAACGCGGTCTGGGCTTTGAGTACAAGGGCAACACCTCGCTGGTGGATTATCCCGACCTGCGGCGCATGGATTTGCGCCAGACCCTGCGCGATCCTTACGAGCAGGTGCAGGTGCGCTTGTTCAATCATGACTCCATCACCCCGGTCTATGCCTTGTGTGATCTCTCCAGCTCCATGCAATATCGCGGCGCGCGCCGCAAAATGGAACTGGTGCAGGAAGTGGCTGCCTCGGTGGCGTACTCCGTCTCTGGCGAGAATGATGTGTTTGGCCTGATAGGCTATGACCAGCATGTGCTGGATGATTTTGTGCTGCCCTTGAGCTATCAGGTGCATGAGGCGCTGGAACGCATTAGCGCTTTTACCGATATAGAAACTTTAGGCCGTGGCTCGAATGGCGTGCTTGAAGCGGCACCTTACTTGAGTCAAAACCGTGGCCTGGTGTTCTGGATCTCGGATTTTCACCAGCCATTCGATACCATCATCCAGGCCATGAATATGTTTTCCCAGCATCAGGTAGTGCCTATCGTGCTGTGGGAGGAAGAAGAATATCGCCGTCTACCGCGCTTTGGTCTGGGCACCATGCTGGACCCGGAAACTGGCCATGACCGCACTATCTTCTTCCGTGATTCCATACGTGAGAAATTCATCGCCGCCTTTGAGCAGCGCAGGCTGGCGCTGGAAGACCTGTTTCTGGCTTTTGATAGTCCGCCACACTTTATCAGCGGCAGCTTTGATGCCGAAGCCATGACCCATTACTTTGAAAAATACATGACAGCATGAAAAAAGCCCTGATCGTAAGTCTATGCCTGTGGGCCAGTACGCTGGCACATGCGGCACCCGCCACCCTGGTTTCATTGCAGAATCCCCGTGCCAGCACTGGTATAGAGATAGGCGATGTCTTGCAGCGCTCTCTGGTGATTGAATCCGAGACCCCCTATGAATTGCCGGGTTCAGCCCTGCCTATCAAGGGCGCGCGTATCGATGGGGTGGAGCTGGTGAATATTGCCGTTAAGGGTGATAAGCACGGCAAGGGCCATCGCTATGAGATTACTCTGACCTATCAGGTATTTCAGGGCGGGGCTAAGCCACTGGTGATGCGTTTGCCGCAAACCACACTGGCCCTCACTGGCGGTAGTGAAGCTGCCAATATCACCGTCCCGGCCTGGCATTTCTGGTATTCGCCGCTGGTGGTGGGGGATATCCATACCGCACGCAGTAATTTGCAACCACAGATCAAGCCTGCACTTTTGCCAGAAGCCACCAGCAGTGCGCGGCTGAGCCTTGCGGTGGCAGTGCTGGTATTAGGGCTGATAGGCCTACTGTATATCAATGCCGAGCGGCGTTGGCTACCCTGGATGGGGGGGCATTTTGCCCAGGCTTACCGTCAGTTGCGCAAGGCCAAGACGCAAGGCCAGGCGCTTAATATTGTGCATCAGGCGTTTAACCGTGTTTATGGTCAAACCTTGTTCAGACCACAGTTAGCCGGGTTTTTGGCCGCGCATCCACAATATCAAGGCCAGGCAGCCGCAATAGAGGCTTTCTTTGCACGCTCGGAATCACTGTTATTCACGCGCGAGCAAAGTGATCTGCCTGCGCTTATCAAGGATTTGCAGCAATTGAGCCGCCAACTGCGTGATGCGGAACGGAGAGTAGCATGAGTTTGAGTGCCCCCTGGGCCTTGCTGCTCTTGCCCCTGGCGCTATTGCCTTTCTGGCTCAGAAGCCTGCAGGGCCAGCGCTATTCCTGGCTGGAGATGGTGCCTGCTGACCCGTTCTCGGACAATATCGTGCTGGCACTGAAGGTTGTTACCTCACTGATTCTGCTCAGCATCATCCTGGCCTTATCTGGCCCGCAAGGCAGCGACAAAGTGGTGCAACGCGTAGGCAAGGGCGCTCAGACGGTGATGGTGATAGACCGCAGCGTCAGTATGGATCACCCTTTTGCGGGTGAAGCCACCAGTGGCCGTGCAGGTGAAATCAAGTCGGGTGCTGCGCGGCGCTTGATCACGCATTTTATCGATTCGCGCCCGGACGACATGATGGGGGTGGTGGCGTTTACCAACTCTGCCCTTTACGGGGTGAAAATCACCGCCAATCGCGATGCCATTCATGCTGCCATCAACGCCGCCACCAGTGCTGGCATCAACCAGACCAATATAGGCGCGGGAATTACCCAGGCTGCCACCTTGTTTGACAGCATACAGAGCTCAGGCTCACGCGCCATAATTTTGCTCTCGGATGGCGCAGGCAAGCTGAGCCCGCGCGTCATGAACCGTATACGCGATGAACTGAAGAAAAAAGATATCAAACTGTACTGGATAGTGCTGCGTGAGCCAGATGATGTCAGCATCTTCGGTAAGCGCGTATTCGAGCCTGGCCGTGGCCCGGCTGCCATTCAGCTGGATCAATTCTTTAAATCGCTGAAGATCACCTACAAGGCTTATGAAGCGGATAATCCGACCGCCTTGCAGAACGCCATTCAGGATATCGACAGTCGCGAAAAAAACGTCATCCAGTACGCCGTCACCGTACCTGGCCACGACTATGCGCGTGACCTTATCATCGTGGCCCTGGTGTTGAGCCTGGGCATGCTAGTTATCAAAAATTTCAGGGTAAATACATGGGAATCCGCATAAAAGGCTACAACCTGCTGTTTGGCCTGCTCGCCATTGCTGGTGCCATAGGCACGGCTTATGAGGGCTATCAGTGGCTACAGCAACGCAATATCAATAGCCAAATCCAGGCTGGGCAGTTGGTGAACAATGAAGCGTATCCGTTTGAGAGCAAGTTCATGGCCGCCTACAAGCTGGGTGAAGCCGGAGATCACAAACACGCCTTGCAAAGCTATACCCAATTGCTGGAAACCTTGCCTACGCCTGAACAGCAAGCCAGGGTGCAGTACAACATAGGCAACAATCTCATGCAGTCTGCCATGAAGCGCAGGCTTAACGATGACGGCAGCCTCAAGGATGAAGCCAAATACGATCTGTCACAGGCACGTATTGCCTATGAACAAGCGCTGCGTCTCAAGCCTGAAGCGCGTCAGGCCAAGTTCAATCTTAGCCTGATGCTGGCTTTGCTGCCGCAGGGGCTGGAGGGTGGCAAGAAAGAACAAGAAGGCATGGAGCTGAGCAATATTCCAGTAGGTTTGCCATGAAAAGTAGTGCTGTGAAAAATCTGGCCAAGAACTGGCCGCAAACATTGCGCCGTAGCTGGCGCTGGCTCAAGGATCACTATGAATCCTGGCTATATCTTGCCGTTGTGATTTTACTGCTGCTGGCCATCTTCAAGCCGCAGGTGCAGCTCAAGCAAAGCGTACATAACTACCTGCTGCTGGCCGATGTATCACAAAGCATGAATGCCGAGGATGTCAGCCTGGGCGGCAAGCAGGTGAGCCGCCTGGCCTATACGCGCCACCTGATGCGCAGGCTGGTGGAAACCGCGCCCTGCGGCACCTATTTTAGCCTGGGGGTATTTGCCGCCGAGGATGTAGGCCTGTTGTTTATGCCGCTGGAAACCTGCGCCAATTACGATGTGATCGTCGATGCGATTGATCATCTGGAGTGGCGTATGTCCTGGCGCGGCAACAGCCGCATCAGCTTTGGCGTCAAGGGCGCTGCCAAAGCCTTTGATTCACTCAATGCCCCAGCGCGGCTGCTGTTCTTTACCGACGGTGATGAAGCACCCAAGGTGAATGCCATCAACAAACTCAATCTGGATGATGTACAGATAGGCGAGAACATTATCTTTGTTGGCGTGGGTGGCAAGGAAGATGTGCCTATCCCGCGTTATAACTCCAGTAATCAATGGATAGGCTATTGGTCATCCGACGCCAAGGAAAACTCGGCGGGAGCGGTGGGGATTACCTATAACGACACCAGCAAGGATGACCCTGACCCGGTGGTGGCCTCGGCGGAATATGACCGCTACCTGTCCAAGCTGGAAGAGGATTATCTGAAAGAGCTGGCGGGTGAGGTCAAGGCGCAATATGTGTTTGGTGAGGATAAGCCGGGTTTCTATCAGTATGTGCAAAAGCAGAAACCTGTGGCGAGTTTTGTGACCGCTTATTCGCTACGTTGGTTGTATTTGTTGCTGGCCTTGGGGTTGATATTGGCGGCTTATTGGCCTTATTTGCAGCAGCGCAGGCTGGCACGGCGGCGGGCATAAGGCCTAAGCCGCCCGACAAGGCGAAACAAGCACTCTCGCCAGCGGCAGCAGGGGCCAAGACCACCAAACCTCCCACTAGCGGCAGTAGGCGTCAAGGGCTTTGCTCTACTCGGGTGCTATGAAGAAAGACTGGCTCAGCTCCAGACCAGTGTTGGTTTAGCGTTTAATCAGGCGCTGATTAATCATGATGATGCGCATGATGGTGGGGCGCAGGGCTATGCGATGCATGGCTATGCAAATAACCTGGCCGCTCAGGCCTGGCATTGGAAATCATCTGTGGCAGCAAAGACCCCACCACCATCCCCAACACGCTGACCGCCAAGCCCACCAACTGCGCAGGTACCAGGCTGGCTTCACCCACTAGAACTTCCACCAGTACCCATGAGCTGATGCCGCCGACCAAGGCGGCAATCGCCCCCTGATTGGTTGCGCGCTTCCAGAACACGCCAAAGAACAAGGGCACAAACGCACCTGCCAGTGTGACTTTGTAGGCAGACTCGACCATGCCGAAGATGGACATCTCGGAATTAAGGGCGTAAGTCAGCACGCAAGCCGAGAAGCCCACCAGACACAAGCGCATAACTTTGAGGAAACCTCTGTCATCCAGATGTGGCAGATAGCCGCGCACGATATTTTCGGCAAACGAGATAGAAGGCGCGAGCAAGGTGGCGGATGAGCAGCTCATGATGGCAGACAGCACCGCGCCAAAGAAGATGACCTGTGCCAGCAGTGGCATATGTTGCAGCACCAGGGTGGGTAGCACGCGCTGTGAATCCTGGTCTATCAGATTGTTGAAGAAAGCCGGGTCTATCAGCGTGGCGGAATAGGCAATGAACATGGGCACAAAGGTAAAGCAGAAGTAGACCGAGGCACCCAGCACCGAGCCCCAGATGGCAATCTTGGCGCTTTTGGCCGAGGTGATGCGCTGGAACACGTCCTGTTGTGGGATAGAGCCCAGCATCATGGTCATCCACGCGCCTATAAAGGTCAGCCACAGCCATGGGTCAGCAGGCGGGAAGAAATCCAGTTTGCCAGCCAGGCGGGCATGCTCAATCACCGGGGCCACGCCGCCTGTCATGCCTGAGACCAAATAGCCTATATAGAGCATGCCGCTGATGATGACGCCCATCTGCACAAAGTCGAGTATGGCTACAGACAACATGCCGCCAAAGGTGGTGTAGGTGAGCACGATGGCTGTGCCCAAGATCATGCCAGCCTCTTCGCTGACTGCACCGTTGGTGATGATATGGAAAATCAGGCCCAAGGCCTTGATCTGCGCCGCAACCCAACCCAGGTAAGACACCACGATGGCGATTGTTGTTAGCACTTCTACCGTGCGGTTGTAGCGCATGCGGTAGAAATCGCCCAGGGTGATGATATTGAGCTTGTAGAGCTGGGTGGCAAAGAAGAAACCCGCAATCACCAGACACATGCTGGAGCCAAACGGGTCAGCCACCACCCCGGTCAGGCCATCTTTGACAAATGTTGCCGAGACGCCAAATACCGCCTCTGCGCCAAACCAGGTGGCAAACACCGTGGCCATCACCACAGGCAAAGGCAAATGTCGGCCTGCAACGGCGTAATCCTTGGTGGTTTTGACCCGGGTGGCGGCAAACAGGCCTATGCTGATGGAAATCAGGACATAAAGAATGACAAACCAGATCAGCACTACGCCAGCCCTTTGCTAGAGATTCAGCTCGATGACACGAAACTTAAAATATGGAAGAAAGTGGCTCCAGAGCACTGGCAGGCAGCTAGGCAACAGCACAGTGCGGGAGCAGGGCGATTTTAGCAAAAACTCACGCCCTGCAAAGACTTAGGCCCAAGAAATTGAAGGCTTTATATCAATAGCGCTGTGCTTGGGCTTGAAATGCAGCCCTTAAATGATCAGGCACTGAGCTGAACCAGGATCAGCGCGGCTTGCATAGCCACCAGCAAGACCAGCGCAAAAGCGATGAGTCTCAGCCAGCGTCCCTGGCGCTGATGCTCCAGTCGCAGCTGTTCCAACTCGGCGCGGCCGGGGTTACTCAGGCTTTGTTCCAGTTGCTGATGAATCAGGCGCGGCATCTGCGGCAGTATCTTGCTCCAGTAGGGCAGTTCCTGCTTGAGGTTGTCCAGCGCGCTACGCCAGCCTACTTGTTCCGACATCCAGCGTTCCAGATAGGGCCTAGCGGTTTTCCATAAGTCCAGGTTGGGGTCCAGGTCACGGCCCAGGCCTTCAACGTTGAGCAATGTCTTTTGCAGCATGGCAAGCTGCGGCTGGATTTCCACGCCAAAGCGGCGCGAGGTCTGGAACAGGCGCAGCAGCACCTTGCCGAAGGAGATTTCCTTCAATGGTTTATCAAAGATAGGCTCGCAGACTGCGCGTATGGCCGTCTCGAATTCATCTATGGGCGTGTCTTTGGGTGCCCAGCCAGACTCAATATGCGCACGCGCCACTTCGCGATAATCACGCCTGAAGAACGCCAGGAAGTTGCGCGCCAGGTATTGCTTGTCTTCATCGGTAAGGCTGCCCATGATGCCGAAATCCAGCGCAATATAGCGGCCATCATCGGCGACCTGTACATTGCCCGGGTGCATATCGGCATGGAAGAAGCCATCCCTGAACACCTGGGTAAAGAAGATTTCCACGCCATCGCGCGATAGCTTGGGGATATCCACGCCTATGGAGCGTAAATACGCCACCTGGCTCACTGGCGTGCCATTCATGCGCTCCATCACCATGACTTGCTCATGGCACCAGTCCCAATGCACTTCCGGCACGATAAGCAGGCGTTTATCAGCAAAGTTACGGCCCAGCAGGCTGCAGTTGGCGGCTTCCAGCATCAAATCCAGCTCGCTATGGATATGGCGGGAGAATTCCGCCACTACTTCGCGTGGCTTCAGACGTTTGCCATCCGACGATAGGGTATGCAGCAACCAGGCTGCGCCATCCAGCAGCTTGAGGTCTTTTTCTATGACTTTGCTGATGCCAGGGCGCAATATCTTCACCGCCACCGGGGTGCCACCAGGCAGGTGGGCAAAATGCACCTGAGCGACGGAAGCACTGGCGATGGGTTCTACATCAAATTGTTCAAAGACCTCCAGCACAGGCTTGCCATAAGCCTGAACCAAAATGGCTTCTACATCCGCATAGGGGAAGGCCGGAACTCTATCCTGCAGTTTGGCCAGCTCATCAGCCAGATCCAGCGGTATCAGGTCGCGGCGCGTGGAGAGCATTTGGCCAAACTTGACGAAGATAGGCCCCAGGGATTCCAGCGCCAGGCGCAGGCGTTCGCCTCTGGGACTATTCTTGTTGCGCCAGAACAGCAGCCAGTTAACCGGGCCTTGCAGCGGGCGCAGGCGGGTGTGGCCGAGCACAAACTCATCCAGGCCAAAGCGCAGGGTCACGAAGATGATGTTGAGCAGGCGCAGCAGTTGCATGAGAGACTTTCGTTGCCTTTTTATTCGGTAGGGGAAGTGTGAGCGTCAGGTGTCTGGGGTGACGACGGTTCTGAGTGTGCCCGCAGTCTGGCGATACGTTTTTGCAGGCGCTCGGCGTCTTCGCGCAGGGTGTCTACATCACGCACAAACTGTTCTACATGACGCTTTTTGGCAATCAATGGCTGCTCTTCCTGCCAGTATTCGCTGAACATGCCCGCGATGCTAAGGCCTTTGCGGCGAATCTGACTCAAGGCATTGCGGCCAAACTTGCTGATCTCATGCGCCGGCACATCGCCGATCACGCGGCTGAGATCTTCCTCATATTCCCAGGACACACCTTGCAAAACACTAGCCAGAACGCTGGCAAACTCGGTATCACCAGTGATAACGGCCGCAGTGCCCGCGCCTTCATCACCTGCCAGTATGCGTAAGGCCACGGGCACCGGGATGTTGATACTGGCATCTACCTCTGCGCTTTCGCCTGCCAAGGCCAAACCGCCATCTTCCAGCACAACCAGCGTGGCACTGAAGGGCGGCATGATCAGGCGGGCCTGTTTGCCACCATAGGGTTGCAACAGTTCTGCGGCCCAGCTGTTTTGTGCCAGCAAATGTTGAATAAGGCGGGTGAGTAAGGGTTTGAGCATGAAAGCTATGATTTCTTGGCTGGGCTGGGTAGATGCATTCGTGGTGTGGCAGTGTTTTTCATCAACGCTGTTGGCCTAGGTTTTCCAACCTTTGTGCAGGGCAACCACGCCAGCCGCCAGGTTGTAGTAATCCACCTTACCCAGGCCTGCATCCAGCATCATTTGCTTGAGGGTTTCCTGATCGGGGTGCATGCGTATGGACTCTGCCAAGTAGCGATAGCTATCAGCATCATTGGCCAGCAGCTTGCCCATCAGTGGCAGCAGCTTGAAGGAATAAGCATCGTACAGCGGTGCCAAGGGCTTCCACACCTGGGAGAACTCCAGCACCAACAGGCGGCCGCCCGGCTTGAGCACGCGCTGCATATCGGCCAGCGCTCTGTCCTTGTGCGTCATATTGCGCAGACCAAAAGCCACAATCACACAGTCAAAATACTGGTCTGGGAAAGGCAGTTTTTCCGCATCACATTGCAGGGCAGGCACCGCCTTGCCATCGTCTATCATGCGGTCACGGCCAACCGCCAGCATGGAAGCATTGATGTCGGTGAGTATGACCTGGCCACTGGGGCCTACCTTGTTGGCAAACAGGCGCGAGAGATCGCCGCTGCCGCCAGCCACATCCAGTACTTTATCGCCCGGGCGCACGCCACTGACTTCAACGGTAAAGCGCTTCCAGGCACGGTGCATGCCTGCTGACATGACATCGTTCATGAGGTCGTACTTGCGGGCCACGGAATGGAAGACCTCGCCAACCTTGCGCGCCTTGTCCTGCTCGTCAACGGTGTCAAAACCAAAGTGGGTTTTAGCGTTATCGCTCATATATGCTGCCTTTTCTAGTTGCCCGGCTCGCGGCTGGCGCCAGCTTCAGCTAGCTTGTCCAGGTATTTTTGCCAGAGGGCATCGTGTTCAACCAGTAACTGGTAGAGATAATCCCAGGAGTAAAGCCCGGTGTCGTGACCATCATCAAAACTGAGTTTGACGGCGTAATGTCCCACAGGCGCTATGGCGGTGATATTGACCTGTTGCTTGCCCGTCTGTAGCACCGGATTGCCATGGCCCTGCACTTCGGCAGAGGGCGAGTGTACGCGCAGAAATTCACAGCTCAACTCGCCGTGCTGACCATCATCAAAAGTCAGTTCCAGCTTGCGTGAAGCCTGGTGCAATAGAATTTCGGTGGGGCGTGGGGTGTGCAGGGTCAAGCCGCTCATGTGCAAAATGCCGGAATTTGCTCAAAGCGCGATGATAGCAGAATGTATCAACAGGCTTCAAAATAGCGTCATGCAGGGCTGGTATAACAGAGACATATAATTAGTGACATGTGTTAATAATTCCCAATAGTGGGCTGATTCTTTTGCGTATTTACACAAGCATGCTAGAGTGCCAGTAATCCACTGCATGCTAGTACACATCGTGCTAGTTTCGCGCTCAAAACAAAAGCATCGGGGGGTGCTATGGCAGATAACAAGCTTGAACGTCATTTCCAGTTCTACACGCAATGGCGTACCGCCTTGGTGGATAGCATCAGTGACTATCGTAACTGGTTGAATGAGCAGGAGCTCAATGACGCTCAGATGGATTTGCGCTTGTTGCAATTGCTCGATCGCCTGCGCGAGGACAAGCTCAATGTGGCTTTCGTTGCCGAGTTCTCCCGTGGCAAATCCGAGCTGATCAACGCCATTTTCTTTGCTGGCTACGGTCAACGTCTGCTGCCTTCCAGCGCTGGTCGCACCACCATGTGCCCAACCGAGCTGCTGTACGATGCTTCCAAGCCTACCTCCCTGCAGCTTTTGCCCGTAGAGACGCGTGCCTCCGACGCCACTACTACCGAATACAAGCGCTATCCTGAAGAGTGGACGGTGATGCCGTTTGATGTTGAGGATAGCGAGCGCATGTCTGCCATCTTCAAAGAAGTCAGCCGTACCAAGCGTGTCCCGGTGGAAGAAGCCGAGCGCTATGGCCTGTTTGATTTCAACAACGCCGATGATGCCTTGAGCGTCAATAGCGATGGCACCGTGGATATTCCTTGCTGGCGCTATGCCGTGATCAATTTCCCGCACCCTTTGCTGGAACAAGGCCTGGTGATTCTGGATACCCCCGGCCTGAATGCCATAGGCACTGAGCCTGAGCTCACCCTCAACATGCTGCCCAATGCGCATGCGGTATTGTTCATCCTGGCCGCCGATACTGGCGTCACCAAGTCCGAGATTGATGTTTGGCGTCGCTATATCAGCGGCACACGCTGGAAGCAAAAGGGCCGCCTGGCGGTGCTGAACAAAATTGATGGCCTTTGGGATGAGTTGCGCGATGAAGTCGAGGTGCAAAGCGAGATCGACAAGCAGATTCGCTCCAGCGCCGAGCTGCTGGGCCTTGAGCAAAGTCAGATATTCCCCATCTCCGCGCAGAAAGGCCTGCTGGCCAAGGTAAGCCATGATGAAGACCTGCTGCAACGTAGCGGCATGCCTGCCCTGGAATTGGCCTTGTCGCAAGAGTTGATTCCAGCCAAGCGCGAGATCATACGCGACAACACCTCCAGCGAGATTGAAGACTTGGTCGCGCAATCCAACCTGATTCTTGAAGCGCGCCTCAACAGCCTCAACGAGCAACTCGAAGAGTTGCGCGGCCTGCGCGGCAAGAATGAGGACGTGATCGAGCACATGATGAACAAGGTCAAGGTTGACAAGGAAATCTTCGAGAAAGGCCTGCAACGCTTCCAGGCGCTGCGCAGCGTGTTCTCGCAGCAAACCAACAAATTGTTTACCTTGCTGGGGATGGAAGCACTCAAGGTGCACGTCACCAACACCCGCAACACCATGATCAGCGCCAACTTCACCAAGAGCATACGCTCTGCCATGGATGGCTTCTTTGCTGAACTGCGTGACCGTCTGTTGCAGTCAGACACGCAAATAGAAGAAATCAAGCGCATGATGGACGCCATGTACGACAAGTTTGCGCAAGAGCATGGCCTGCGCAAGGCCGAGCCACCCAGCTTCTCCACCCTGCGTTATCAAAAAGAACTGGCCAAGCTGGAGCGTGCCTATAGAGAGCAATTCAACACTGCGCTCAATATGATTACGAACGAAAAGATGACATTGACGACTAAGTTCTTTGAGACCTTGGCAAGTCGGGTTATCCACGTGTTTGAAGTGACCAACCACGATGTGGAAAATTGGCTCAAGGCAGTGATTGCACCTATGGAATCCCAGGTGCGTGAGCACCAGTTACAACTACGCAGGCGCTTGGAAAGTATCAAGCGTATCTACAAGGCTACCGATACCCTGGAAGACCGGATTGGTGAGCTTGAGAATATACAGAAGGGCATATTGGCGCAAATGGCTGAACTCAAAGTGTTGCGCCAGCATATGCATAATGCCCTGGTTTTTGAGGCAATAGAGGAAGAAGCGGCTGCATGAACCTTTCCGGCTTACTGTTACAGCTTGGCCTGACCTTTGTCTTCATCGGCTTTGCCGCCGTGGGCATACTTTGGGCCATCAAAAGCGGGCAGTATGACGACCTGGAAGGGCCAGCGCAGCGCATCCTTATGGATGACGATGACCCCATGATTCCATTTAACCACTTGAAGCGTGGGGCTAATCAGCATAAAATCGGCAAATAGATATTCGTTGTTAACTTGATCACTTGCAGGGAAACCAAATGGGCGCTACCAACCAAACTGACGATGGCTTCAAGTCTTATTTCACTTTTTCCAATCTGCCACTGACCATCACCATAGGCCTGATTACCATGTCCTGGTTGAGTGCGTTGTCAGTCATCATCTTCGGTTAATCGAAAAAATCACTGGCTAGGTACTTAATCCTGGCCGCAATAAAAAGGCTGCAATTGCAGCCTTTTTGTTTTGTGTCGCTCGCCTAAAGCATTAAGCGCTGAGGAAACCCTTCATCTGCTTCATCGCCTTTTGCTCAATCTGGCGGATACGTTCAGCAGAAACGCCAAACTCGGCAGCCAACTCATGCAAAGTTGAGTTGCTGTCTTCCTGCAACCAGCGCGCTTCAACAATACGGCGGCTACGCTCATCTAGGTTAGCCAGTGCAGTTGCCAGGCCTGTGGTCTGTAAATGCGCGGCCTCTTGCTCTGCCAAAGTATCTGAAGGCTCACCATGCGGGTCTTGCAGATAAGAGATGGGGCTGAACACATCTTCATTATCATCATCTGCACTACCTTCAAGCGAGATCTCGTGGCCGGACATGCGCGATTCCATCTCCAGCACTTCTTCCGGCTTGACGTTGAGCTCACGGGCAATATGCGCCACTTCATCTGACTGCAAGCTGGCGGATTGGCCGCTTTTCATGCTGCGCAGATTAAAGAACAACTTGCGCTGCGCCTTGGTTGTGGCCACCTTGACCAAGCGCCAGTTACGCACGATATATTCGTGAATCTCGGCCTTGATCCAGTGCATGGCAAACGATACCAGGCGTACACCACGTTCAGGGTCGAAACGGCGCACCGCTTTCATGAGGCCGATATTGCCTTCCTGAATCAGATCAGCCTGAGGCAGACCATAGCCAGAGTAACCACGCGCAATGCTGGCCACCAGGCGCAGGTGTGAAACCACCAGAGAACGAGCAGCGTCTACATCATTGTCCCGGTTGAGGCGGGTAGCAAGCTGATGCTCTTCCTCTGCGCTGAGCACAGGGAAAGTCTTGATGGTACGCATGTACAGATCAAGGCTGTCGTAAGCGGAAACTGTAGGTAATGTCATGGTGTTGCTCATGTTGAAACCTCCCTCATGAAACGATTCTAGCACTCCCGGTTTGAGAGTGCTAGTGGGAAAAAGTTTCGTGATAATTGATCTGAAACAGGAATACACAATGCCAGAAATGACTAGTCTGGCTATAAGTTTATACAGATAGAGGACGGGAAAAGGGCATCAATGCTGTGATAGCGGAGGCCAGAGCGCAGCGAGATAGCAAGAATTAAAGACTAGGCCCGAGTAAATTGATGGAACTGATTTTCTCGAAATCCAGGGGTTTTACAAGATGTTCGTCAAAGCCAGCAGCCAGTGCCTGCGCTTTGTCTTCGCTAGTGCCGTAACCCGTCAGGGCAATCAGGATAGGCTGGAAATCTGCGGCTAGCACCCTGATAGCTTTTGCCACTTCATAGCCGCTTTGATCCGGCAGGCCGATATCCAGAAAAATGACTTGTGGCCTGATGTCATTGATCAGTTGCAGGCCATGTCTGCCAGTGTGCGCAATCTGCACCGCGTGGCCGTTGAGTTGCAGGATGGCTGCCAGGGTTTCGGCAGCGTCTACATTGTCGTCGACGATGATTATGCTGCTACTGGTGCCAGCCTGGGTAGCCAAGGTTTCTAAAGGCGCTGATGCCAGGTTGGGGTGTGCATTTTTTATCGGTAATTGCAGGGTGAAAGTACTGCCCATGCCTATGCCAGCGCTTTCTACTCCCACTGTGCCGCCATGCATTTCGCTCAAGGTCTTGACCAGGGATAAGCCTATGCCCAGACCATCTTTCACTTTGTCATTGCTATGGTGCGCCTGGGTAAACAGCTCAAAGATGCGGTCACGGTTATCGGCCGCAATGCCTATGCCGTTGTCCTGGATGGTGATGGTAACGCTGTGCTCCGTGGTCTGTGCCGATAGTTGCACCAGGCCACCAGGCTGGGTGAATTTGGCGGCGTTGTTGAGCAGGTTGGTGACGATTTGTGCCAGCCTGACCGGGTCACCTTCTATCCACACAGGCGCTTCTGGCAGGCTCACCCGCAATTCATGCTGGCGGGTTTTGTACAGTTCTGCACTGGTCTCAATGGCGGTATGAATAAAATGCTGCAAAGGCACATGTTCAATTTTCAGTTCTATCTTGCCGTGTGAAATACGCGAAACGTCCAGTAAATCATCCACCAGCCTGATCATGTGGTCGGTCTGGCGCAAGATAATCTGCCTGGCTTTTTCCTGTACCGGAGATTGGCTGGTATCCAGCATGCCCAATAGTTCGTTGGCATGGCGTATAGGCCCTAGCGGGTTGCGCAATTCATGGGCCAGGGTGGCAAGAAACTCATCCTTGCGGCGGTTGCTGTCGCGCAAGGCACGCTCTGCGCGGCTTAGCCGCAGCAGGGCGCGCACATTGGCAATCAGTTCTTCTGGCTCTATGGGTTCAAACAGATAATTGTCTGCGCCCCATTCCAGCGCTTGTATTTTGTCCTCAGATTTAAGGAAGGAGGCGGAGGTTTGCAGAATCAGTATGGTTCTGGTGCTGTCTTCTGATTTAAGCCTGCGGCTGACTTCAAAGCCATTGATGTCGGGCAGGCGGGTATCCAGCAAGATCAGGTCAGGATTATGCGCATTGGCCATGGCAATAGCATCCGTGCCATTCGAGGCCTCAATCACACGAAAGCCGGATTTGCCGAGGATGCGCGATTTGGCGTAACGCGCCCCCTCATTGTCATCAACATTGAGGATCAGGTAGTCAGCATGCTGTTGATTGAACATAGTGAGGGCTCTTCAAGGTCATTTAAGGGTTAGCTGGTGACCGTGCGCAAGGTCAACAGCAATTCATCCTGAATCAGCGGCTTGATGTAATAGGCATCCGCTCCCAGGGCCAGTCCTTTGCGTCTATCCTCAACCTCGGTAGCCACGATAATCGGCACATGCTGGCGCAAGGCGTCGTTCTTGATATGGCTTAACCATTGCCAGGAGGTTTCTCCCTTGAGAAAGATATCCAGAATCACCGCCACAGGTTCAATTTCTGGCCACAGCAGGTCGGCCTCTCGCAGATTGCGCGCCTGTACGGCGTGAAATTCTGATTCCTCAAGAAATTTCTGGTAAATCACCACTTGTGCTGGGTTGTCTTCTACCACCAGCACAGCTTTTTTATTGGCTTGCAACACGGGGATTTCAGCCTGCTGCTGCGCCAGATGGCGATTGATAGGCAACTCCAGATAGAAAGTTGAGCCAAGCCCAGGCGTGCTTTCCACATAAACGCGGCCACCCAGCAGGGTAGCCAGCTTGCGGCACAGCGGTAAGCCCAAGCCTGTGCCTTTGACGCCGCGCTGCAATGGGTTTTCAACCTGGCTGAATTCTTCAAAGATGGTATCGAAATGTGCTGCATCTATGCCTATGCCAGAGTCACTCACCGCGAACAATAGCTTATTTTCTGCCTGCTGTTGCGCCGAGACGGTGATGCTGCCTTGTTCGGTGAACTTGAGCGCATTAGAGATGAAATTGCGCAATATTTGCGATACTTTGGCTTCATCCGACACCATGGACAGACTGGGAGTTTGCTCATTGAACACCAGGCTGAGCTTGTTGGATACCAGCAAGGGCTTAAGCATGCCGCGCAAGGCACTGAAAGTTTCGCTGACATTGAACTCATCTATGTGCAGCTCTACCTTGCCAGCCTCAATCTTGGCGATATCCAGCAAGTCATTTACCAGCTCGCTGAGCGCACTGGCCCCACTCTGGATGTAGCCTACCTGCTTCATCTGCTCGTCATTCAGCTCACCATCCACTTTGTCTAGCAAAAGCTTGGAGAGGGCGCGTATGGAGTTGAGCGGCGTGCGGAACTCATGGCTCATATTGGAGAGAAAGCGCGATTTCATTTCATCGGCACGGCGCAGATGATCCGCCTGCTCTTCAAGCTCGGCATACAAGGCCACTACGCCGCGATTGGTGTCTTCCAGCTCGCGCGTCAGCTGGGTCAGTTCATCCTGCCGCGCCTTGAGCTCGGCCAGTGCGGTGAGCAGTTCACGATTCTGTTGCTCAAGCTCGGCCAGCGAAAGATCGGCACGCAGCATGGATAAACCTGAGGTGAGCTTGCCTAGCTCCAGCTTGGTCAAAATGGCAACATCGCTTGGCAACAGTTTAGCCAGAGTGATCACCGTGCCTTGTGCGCTGGTGGCGATATCAAACCTATCCATCAGTCTGCGCGCGCCAATAATGCCCAGGCCCATGCCTGAGGGCGAGTGATAATTGCCCGACAGCACATCCTGAATGTGCGGGATGCCGGGGCCGTTATCGCTGATGGTGATGACAAATAACTGCGGTGCGGTCTCACCTTCTATGGAAAATTCAACCGTGCCGCCACCCGCATAATTGAACAGATTACGCGCCAGCTCAGAAACCGCGGTCGATACCCGGGTTTGATCCTGCATGGAAAAACCAATCAGGTTGGCGATCTCACGCGTGCGTTGCCGCGCCACCACCACATCCAGCTCACTTTTAACGCTGACATTGAGTATGCGCATGCTCATACGCGCTCCCGCTGATCCTTCGCCACCACCACAGTGCCATCATCGCGGCCCCGGCAAAAATCGCGGAACAGCACGGCGGCAATCAGGCTGGGGTGGCTGTGCTTAAGCCCAGGGTACTGCTCCAAGTCCCAATGCGTGGTAATGCCATCCGAGTGCAGAATCAGGGTGGAATCCGGCTGCCAGGCAGCAGGGTATTCCCTGACGCGTGGCAGATTGCTGCCCACAATGCCATTGCTGGAAATCAGGTGCTGGCGTTTATCGTGGTGGTAAAAACTGGCGGCAATATTGCCCACGCCCGCAAAGCGGATCTCGTCGGTGTCGGTGTTGATCTGTGCAATGGCCACGGCGGCACCCCGGCTGCCCCTTAGCGCATCATGGCAATGCTGCATCATGCGGGCGGGCAGGGCTTGCGGATAATGATTCAAGGCATCAGTGGCCAGCTTGGAAGCAATGGCGGCCTCTGGCCCATGGCCCAAGCCATCGGCCAACAGAATATTCAACAATTGTTCATCCTGACCATTGGCCCAGCCATCGCCGCAGACATCCTCGGAAGGCAGCGGAATACACATGGCGCCTATCTGCCAGTCTGTGGATTCCAAGGCGGTGACATCATCCCAGACCAGCGCCATCAACACACAACCTTTGCCCGGCGCGGTATAAATTTCCAGCTCGCTGGACAAGCGCTGTATGGTGCCAAGGCCGACGCCGTAAGTACCCGTGGAAGAGCGGCCATCTTGCATATTGTGTGGCAAATCCACCATGCCTGGCCCCTTGTCCACCGCCAGCATTTCTATGCCTTTGCGTGACCCCCGGCTGACCATGCGCAGGTAAATCGTGCCTTGCTGCGCATGTTTGCTGATATTGGTGGCCGCCTCAGTAATCACCAGCGCCAGCTCACCTGCGCGTAGCTCTGAAAAGCCCTGAGATTGCGCCATCAGATTGCCAGCGCGCCTGACCACGCCGATTTCGCTAAGACCGCCTATGCTGAATATAGATTGTGGACCCAGGCTATTCACAGCATTTTCCATTTGCGTATGGTGACAGTGGTGCCCTGGCCTGGGGCGGTATCAATCTCGAACTCATCCGCCAGGCGTTTGGAGCCACTTAGCCCCAGCCCCAAGCCACCCCCGCTGGTATAACCATCGGTGAGCGCCAGCTCCAGGTCTTCTATGCCCGGGCCCTGGTCAATAAAGCGCAGTTCCACGCCTATCTTGATGCCGTTGCTGATACGTAGAATTTCGCCATCGCCACCACCGCCATAGCGCAAGGTATTACGCGCCAGTTCGCTGGCTGCGGTGATGATCTTGGTCTGGTCAACCAGACCAAAGCCCATGGCCGTCATTTCTTCGCGCACCATCTTGCGCATTTTCACCACATCTTCATCGGTCTTAAGTGGGGCATGCTTGGTATCCTGCACTTCAAAACTCATGGCGAAAGCCTCCTATCAAGGCTGTCATCATTGATCCGAATGCTGTTCCAGCATCTGAATGCCACGCTCGACATTGAGGGCGGTAATCACACCATCAAGTGCCAGCCCCAGCTCAACCAGCGTGATGGCCACCGCTGGTTGCATGCCTACCACCACCGTCTTGGCGTCAAGAATCCTGGCCATGGAGGCAGTATTGCTGATCATGCGGCCGATAAAGGAATCGACAATATCAAGCGCCGAGATATCAATCAGCACGCCCTTGGCCTTGTCCTTGACGATGCGGGAGGTGAGATCGTCCTGCAGGGTCATCGCCAGGCGGTCATGCATATCCACCTGTATGGTTACCAGCAGCAGTTTGCCCATGCGCAGAATGGGGATGCGTTCCATAATTTAGCTCCAGAAAGCGGTTGTACTTGAGTGCGGCTTACTTGCTGCTGAGCGTTGCACCCGTGCGCTTGAGGGCGATATTGAACGCATCGGCCAAAGTGGCCTTGGTAATCACATCTTCAAGATTCACGCCGAGGTGGACGATGGTCTGGGCAATCTGTGGACGTATACCGCTGATAATGCAATCAGCGCCCATCAGGCGTGCGGCCGCAATCGCCTTCAGCAGATGCTGGGCCACCAAGGTATCCACAGTAGGTACGCCAGTAATATCAATAATCGCAATCAGCGCGCCGGTTTCAACAATCTTCTGCAACAGGCTTTCCATCACCACCTGGGTGCGCGCGCTATCTAGTGTGCCTATCAGTGGCAGGGCCAGAATGTTTTCCCAGAGTTGCACCACGGGGGTAGATAGCTCAAGCAGTTCCTGCTGTTGACGCTGGATAATGCTTTCGCGGGTTTTCTGATACGCCTCAACGGTGTATAGGCCTAGCTTGTCAAACAATATGCTGGTGGCAGTGGTTTCGTGCACCAGAGCCAAGGGGTCAGTCGAAATGGAGGTTTGCAGATAGGAGAACAAAGGCTCCTTCAGCGAAAAGATGAACAGCGCAGTATCAATAGGCGAGATACCCTGGCTGGCACGGCTTTTGGAAATCTCGGAGAGTAACTGCTTGATTTCATCCCAGGCGGGCTTGTTGATATCGTGATCGCCACTGGCGAGCGCCTTGGGTAACAGATTGAGAAACAGGGAGGCCTGCTGGCGGATTTCCGCTTCAGAGCCCTTGTCTCGCCTGGTTTGCAAACTGGCCAGTGTGCTTAGCCAGCCTTCCAGCAAGGCTGCCTGGTTGGTGACCACTGCAGTAGTCAAATGGCTTTTGGTCTCTGTACTCATCACGCATTCCTCAAAAAAAGGTTGATTCACCCGCAAGCAATTGAGATCAAGAATTGCCGCAGCTTGTGTCTTAACAAATTTTGTCTTACTACATTGCATTGCTACAACAGGGCTCAGCCTTAGCGGAGCAAGGCAGGGCGGAGGAAAACGATGGTTCTAAACTTAAGAAAGAGGCAATTAACAGCGCCTTCAGCGCAATTATGATTTGACAATTCCGAGGCTTGCTTTAAGGTTCCGCATGAGCCCCCTAGCGGCGACATGATAGCAGTGTATATAAGATTGGTTTGTAGGGGTTTGTCTGATATTGAAAGGGCGTAAAAATTTACTTCAATGTCAGGAAAATTCCGATATTGCCAGGCGCGGGATCAAGATATGATTAGTCATCTATATGTCAAATGAACCACATCTGAAGCACTCAGTCATTGCAAACGTAAGCTATAGTGAGCTATAGATTTTTAACGATTCATAAAAAACGTTTTATAGATCGCAATATATGATGAATTTTGCCCGTATGCTCGCCATTAAGATTAGCCACTCATTATTCGCCACTAACAGTTGATAGCGATTGAATACACACCCACAAGCACTTGACCACGCCAGTCAAACCGAGATCAATGCCGCAGCCATTTTGTCCTGCGAGCAAGAGCCTATCCGCATTCCTGGCAGCATACAGCCACACGGATTTTTCTTAGGCATTGAACATGGGGACAATCTGCCCCAGCAGCCTGTGATTCAGGTCAGCAATAACCTGCCCCTGCACACTGGTATCAGTGTAGACCAAGCCTTGCATCACCCCTTGGCCGATGTCATAGGCCAAGAAAATGCGCAGCAGTTGCTGAATGGCTTGGCCGCGCAAAGCTTTCAGTTTTACCCCTTATACTTGGGCACGGTGGCGCTGGAAAACGGCGGTTTTTATGATGTGCTGACCCATCCGCAGGATGGGATGACCGTATTTGAATTCGAGCAGACCTCGCGCCAGGCGCATGCGGATTTCCGCCATCTTTATCCCTTGGTGGGCAACTTTCTCAATAGTCTGAGCAGTGTTTCCAGCATTGAAGAAATGAGCCAGATAGCGGTCAGGGAATTCAAGCGCCTCACCAGCTATGGCCGTATCTTGCTGTATCGATTTGATGAGGCAGGGCATGGTGAGGTGCTGGCCGAAGCCGTGGATGAGGGTTATCACGCTTATCTCAACCAGCGCTTTCCGGCTTCGGATATTCCTCGCCAGGCGCGCGATTTATATGTCATCAATCGCATGCGGCTGATTGCGGATGCCAACTACACACCCGTTGCCCTAGTGCCTGCCCACCATCCTTTGACGGGGCAAGCCAATGACCTGACCCATGCGGTATTGCGCAGCGTTTCGCCAGTGCATGTGCAGTATATGAAAAACATGGGCACTTTAAGCTCCATGTCGGTTTCCATTGTCATCAAGGGCAAGCTGTGGGGGCTGATTTCTTGCCACCATGCCGAAGCCAAGCCTGTGTCTTTTGAAACCCGGGCGGCGTGTGAGCAACTGGGGCAAATCCTCGCCTTGCATATTGCCTCCAAGGAAGAAAGCGATGAAGCCAGTGAGCGGCTGGAATTGCGCCGCATGCTGGTGGAAATGCTAGGGCCCTTGGGCAAGGGCATGGATTTTGTCGGCAATATCAGTGGCATTGCCCCTTTGTTGATGCGCTTTGCCAAGGCTGGTGGTGTGGCCTTGATGTTTGGTGATGAGGTAAAGGCTTTTGGCAATACCCCTACACCAGAAGAATTGCAGGCTTTGGTGGCGTGGCTGGGCACACAGTCTCAAGGCATATTCCATACCGACAGCCTGCCACGTCTTTATCCGGCTGCCGCAGCGTATCAGGCCAGTGCCAGCGGCATACTTGCCCTGCCGATTTCCAGCCTGCACAGACATTATCTAATCTGGTTCCGCCCCGAGGTAATTCAGACCATAGACTGGGCGGGCCATCCGTACCATAAACAAGCGCAAGTACCACAGCAGGATAATCTCAGCCCGCGCATGAGCTTCTCGCTCTGGCGCGAAACCGTCTCTGGCAAATCCCGCCCTTGGAACAGCAGTGAAGTGGGTATAGCGGCAGAATTCCACACCGCCTTGCTCAGCCTGGTGCTGGAACGTGCCGAGCAAATGGCAGAGCTGGCCGAGGAGCTGGGGCGCGCCAACAAAGAGCTGGAAGCGTTTTCTTATTCCGTATCCCACGATTTACGCGCGCCCATGCGGCATATTGTCGGTTTTGCCGATCTGCTGCTGGAATATCAGGGGGATGTGTTGAATGAGCGCAGCCAGCGCTTTATCCATAACATCAAGGATTCCGCGCGCTTTTCCAGCCGCCTGGTGGATGGCCTGCTGAGTTTTTCGCAAATGGGGCGGGCTGCGCTGCATATTGCGGATGTAGATATGAATGAATTGGTCAGATCATCGCTGGCCAAACTGCTGGAAGATCAGCAAGGGCGTGAAGTGGAATGTGATGTTGCTGAACTGCCAGTGATACAGGCCGATGGCAATTTCCTGCAACTGGCTTTGTTCAACCTGCTTTCCAATGCGCTAAAATATACGCGCACACGCAGCCCTGCCAAAATCAGCATCAGTGTTGAAGCACAGGATGACAACTGGATATTCCATATTGCTGATAATGGTGTGGGCTTCCCCATGGAATTTGTTCACAAGCTGTTTGGCGTATTCCAGCGCTTGCACCGTATGGAAGAGTTCGAGGGTACAGGCATAGGCCTGGCCAACGTCAAGCGCATTATTGAGCGCCATGGTGGCAGTGTCTGGGCTGAGGGCAGGCCGGATCAAGGGGCCACTTTCTCCTTCTCACTGCCCAAACAGATACCCCAAGCAAACTAATAAAAGCGCATAGAAAGCAAGATCGTCATGTTGAAACCCATTCTTCTGGTAGAAGACAACCCCAAAGACCTTGAACTAGCCTTGATAGCGCTGGAAAAAAGCCAGTTGGCCAATGAAGTTATCGTGGTGCGGGATGGGGCAGAGGCCCTGGATTACCTCAATGCCGAAGGGCAATTCGCGAACCGCCAGACTGGCAACCCGGCCGTGGTGCTGCTGGATTTGAAATTACCCAAGATTGATGGTCTGGAAGTGCTCAAATACATCCGCAGTGCCGATGCATTGAAGAGCATTCCGGTGGTGATGTTGACCTCATCCAGAGAAGAGCAGGATTTACTGCGTAGCTACTCGCTGGGAGTCAATGCCTACGTGGTAAAACCAGTTGAATTCCGCGAATTTGTGCAAGCCATTGCCGACCTTGGCATCTTCTGGGCGGTACTCAATGAGCCACCTCCAGGCTCTACGCGTTACGTACGCCGCCCTTAATCAGATATACCCCCGGATATTTCCTCCGATTTTTTCTCGGCTATTTCCTGGGATATCTCCTTATCCAGCACTTCCCTGACTTTCAGTGACAGCGTTTCCGCACTGTAAGGCTTGGTGAGCAGGTCGGTGCCCACCATCAGCTTGCCGTCACGCGTAATCTTGCCCTCGGTATAGCCCGAGGCAAACAGAATGCCGATATTGGGCAACAGCTTGCGCGCGGCGATAGCCAACTCGTCGCTGCGCATGGGCCCAGGCATCACCACATCGGAAAACAACAGGTCTACCTTGGCGCCTTGCTGCAAGATATTGTAAGCGGCCTGCGCATGTTCAGCCTGCAGGGTTTTGTAACCCAGGGCGCGCAAAATCTCCACCGTGGTGCTCAATACATCAGGCTCATCTTCCACCACCAGCACGGTTTCACTGCCCTGTACCATGGGGGTTTGCTGTGCATGGCTGCTATCACGCTGGCTATTTTCCACCTGGGTGCGCAGCAAATAGGTGGTGACCGTTGTGCCTGATCCCACCTCACTCTTAAGCTCGATATGCCCATTGCTCTGTTTGACAAAGCCATAGGCCATGGATAAACCCAGGCCAGTGCCTTGCCCGGTGGCCTTGGTGGTGAAGAAAGGCTCAAAGGCTCGGCTCATCACATCTTCAGCCATGCCCTTGCCATTATCACTGACGGATATGCGCACATAGTCATGATCGGGGCTTAATTCATGCACATCGCTCAGCAGCTTGCCGCTGATGCAGGCCACATCAATCACAATCCTGCCGTTGTCACCCATGGCATCTCTGGCGTTGATGGCCAGATTCAGCATCATGTTTTCAAGCTGATTTGGGTCCACAAATACATGGCAGCTCTGGTCGCGGACATGGACCTCTAATGAAGTGGAGCCTCCCAGCGCACGGCGCAGCATATCCTGCATGCCATGCACCAGCTCACCCACATGCAATTGCTTGGGTTGCAATGGCTGGCGTCTGGCAAAGGCCAGCAATTGCGAAGCCAGCTTGGCGCCACGCTCCACCCCACTGAAGGCCTTGGCCACACGTTGCTGCATGACCTCATCGCCAGAGGCGGCAAAACGAATCAAATGCAGATTGCCGCTGATAACCTGCAACACATTGTTGAAATCGTGGGCCACCCCTCCGGTTAATTGGCCTATGGCTTCCATCTTCTGCGCCTGATGCAAGGCTTCCTGGCTTTGCTGTAATTGCTCAGTTTTGGCGAGCAAAGCCTGTTGGCTGCTTTGCAAGGAGATAAAGGCGGCATCTCGCTGTTGTTGCGCGAGATAAGCCTGGGTGTGATAGCGAATGCGCGCAATTAATTCAAGCTTGCTTGGCCATTTGATCAGGTAATCATCACAGCCCATGGCAAAGCCGCGTGCCTTGCGCTCGGGCTGGTCTTCGGTGGACAGCAGCACCATGGGTAGCTTGGGAAATTCGCTGGAATCACGAAATTGTTTGATCACGGTATAGCCGTCGATCAAGGGCATGGATAAATCAACCAGCACAATGGTAGGGGCAAAAGCCAGCGCCGTGCTCAAGGCCGCACGTGCATCCCAGACGTGCTGAAAACTGATGTCAGGCTGATCTTCCAGCATGTGCTGTATCATTTCAGCGGCAATTTCCTGATCATCGATCAGCAGCACCCTGGGTAGGGTGTCTTGGTGAGAGTCTATGTGCATATTGGACTTTTTATTATGTGCGCTGCTTGATGCCACGCTAAGTGGGCGTCTGCCCAGTGGGCTATCTAACCAGAGTGGTGATTAATAATGGAGAGCAGAGGGCAGTACTTTACCAAACTTGTTGTACCAAAACTGTTCGAGTAAAGCTGTTGAAGCAACGCCATTCCTGCGCTCAAGCTGAGTAAGCGAATTCGCAAGTAAGCAGGCATGGTTGTTCAGGAGTCATTAACCATAGTTATTAAGCATGGTTGTTAAGCTTATCTCTTAAGCTTAGCTTCACTGCCTGACCGATTCGGGATGCACCAAACCCATCCATTGCAAACTTACAGCAAGTGGCTGGTTGGCCACCGTGATTTCTACATCAATAAACTGATTGCCAAACTGCACCAAGCGGGCCGCCCCCAGGCTGTGAAACTCGCCTTTGACCTGGTCACCTCGCCTCAAGTCCAGCGCCACTGGGCTGGTAAAACAAAAAGTCGTAGTGTCTTCGGCCTCGGCCATGAACCGCATTGATGCCGCATCGACAGCAATAATTAAAGCCCGCACGTTTCCCCCCGACATGAGTCAGGCGATATCACTCAAGGCATAGATCCCAGTCATATCGCCTATGCAATACCCTTATATGCAATACCACCTAAGCCAACACAAAATCCTGGGGGGGAGGATGAACGTTGTGAATGCTTGATCTAAAGTAACATCATCTAGAGAAATCTAGGCAGCACCGTACCCAAAGCCACCATCATTGTCATCCCCATTATTGCCAAACCCAGGGCAACCCAGGCTTCAAGTTCAGGTCTCATTATGGCTCCCGTACGTTTATGGTGGTGTTTAGTCGCTAAGCATTCCGCCTGCATCGTAGGGGCAGTTTCAAGATTGCGCTATCGGGTGCTGTCTGACATTGTCCTATAGGCTGGGCCATGGGGGAGAGGCAAGCTAAAGGATAACGCCAGCGCTACCGTGGGTAAACGCGTGTGCGTATGGCATTTTCCAGCCCCTGCCTATATCAGTATTGTGCTGATATGCCAGCACTATAAGCCTGTCATTGTCTAGGCAATATATAGCGCTCAATAGCCACTGTTTATCTCTAAGGTATCAGATCCAAAATTCCCAGATAAGCTCTGCTTGATGTTGCTTGAATCACTAGCAGGATTATGAAGAAGTATTGGGGCCTGATGCTCTTTCATCACTGTTGCATTAGCAACAGCTTATGCAATTTATCCAGTGTGTAATCTGTGCGGTTTATGACAGCTTGAAGCAGCCGATTTGTTTAGAAGATTTTATCATTTTAGCTGATCACTACGGCTGAGCTTGCGTGATATTATGCGCGACGCAGTATCTTCATTTCTTTCAATTAATCTCATATAAAAATCATGAATAATAAATTCCAATATTTTCAATTTATCAAACTGACGATTGCGAGCATTTTTCTTCTCATGCTGACGGGTTGCGCCACCATGTATGTCGATGGCACCACTAAGGAAATCAAGGCTTCTGAATACAAGGTGCAGCAGGAAAAGCAAGCGGTCATGCTGGTGTTTGAGTTTCAGACCAAGGGGGTTGCCAATGCACAGGCAACGAAGTATCTGAAAGACAAAATCGTCGATCAGGTAAAGAGCAGCGGTATATTCAGCGAGGTGTCCTTGAATCCGGTGGCGGGTAACCGTGTGCTCAGCATTACGCTGAATAATGTGCCGCTTAGCGATGACGCGTTTTCCAAGGGCTTTGTCACCGGACTGACATTTGGCCTGGCTGGTTCCAGCGTTTCAGATGGTTATGTCTGCACGGCACGCTATCTTGGCGGCGACCAGCAGCAGCCAATAGTCACCCAGGCGCGGCATGCCATCCACACAACGCTGGGTGCGAAAGGATCGCCTGATAATGCGACCAAAACCGCCAATGCAGAAGAAGCTGTGACACTGATGACGCGCCAGATTGTCAGCCATGTGCTGTTCGATATGACGCAGGATGCAGGCTTCAAGTAAAAGAATTCAAATCAACGCAGGGTCAGTTTATTTATTAGGGGAGTGATATGTTGTCTAGAGGTATCAAATCGGGTTTGATCATATTGCTGGGCTTGGCGATGACGGGCTGCATTTCCATGAAAATGCCAGAACCCACCGCCACCATGAGCAATCTGGAAAAAATCAGAGGGGCCAATGTAGTCCCAGCAAAAACCGGGAGTTTCAAACTTGCCGCAGGCAAAACTCCTAGCCTGGATAAAAGCGTCAGTGGTTTGCGCGGCTCATCTGTCAGCCCGCATAGCGGTAGCTTTGCAGAGCAATTACGCGCCCAGCTTGAGGCTGAATTAAAAGCGGCAGGTTTATATGATGCACAATCCAATGCCACTATCAGCGGGGAGTTGATTGATAGCCAGGTAGACGCTGCGATAGGGACGGGTACAGCCAAATTATCTGCACGTTTTATTGTCGATCAGGCCAATACTCGCATCTATGACAAGGTGCTGACTGCGGATGCCAGCTGGCCTTCCTCTTTTGTCGGCGCAATCGCCATTCCAGAAGCGATCAATCAATACACCGCGCTGTATCAAACCTTGATAGGAAAATTGTTTGAGGATCAGGATTTCCGTCAGGCATTGCGTAAAAAATAGCTGTGATGCAGTAAAAATAAAGCCCGCTACCTTATGGTGCGGGCTTTATTTATTTCTGCATCATAGTCCTGAATAACACTGAGTAGAGCAGCTAGAAAAGTCAGTTCTCTAGCAAAGTTTTAGCCTATTTCAGGCCAGATTAAACCTTACGATGTTTTCCATTCCCCACCCAGCACCTTGAACAGATTGATGCGATTGCTTAGCCCCAATTGCTTAAGCTGTACCAGATTCTGCTCGGCATCAAACAAGCCACGTTGCGCATCCAGTAATTCGAGATAGTTGGCCACACCACGGTCATAACGGCGAGTGGCCAGGCGTACGCGCTCGCGTTCCACCTCGGTGACTTTGGCTTGCGCGCTGATCTGGGCATCAATCTGCTGCTTGGCTACCAGCACGTCATTCACTTCACTAAAGGCGGTCTGTATGGCTTTTTCGTACTCCGCCACGCTGATCTCCTGACGCACCTTGACCAAGTCCAGGCTGGCCTTGTTGCGACCATAGTTGAAGATGGGAATGGAGAGCTGCGGGTTGAAGCTCCAGGCGCGGTCACTGCTGCCGCCAAACAGCTTGAAGAAGTGCTCATTGACCAGGCCGATATTGGTAGTGAGCGCAATGCGCGGGAAAAATGCCGCGCGCGCTGCGCCTATATTGGCATTGGCGGCTTGCAGCCTATGTTCTGCTGCGCGTATATCCGGTCTGCGCTCAAGTAGTTCTGAGGGCAAGCCTATAGGCAGTGCGGTGAACTGCAGCGTATCCAGTGCTGTGCTGTTGGCGCTGAGCTTGAAATCCTGCTGACCTATCAGCAACAACAGGGTGTTGACGGCCTGCGCTTGTTCGCGGCGCAGCGCAGCCAGGCTGGCGCGTGTGGTTTCCAGTTGCAGCTCGGCGCTCTTGAGATCGACGGCGTTATCTATACCCGCCGCCAGGCGGCGTTGCGTACGTGCCACGCTGATCTCACGTGAGGCCAGGGTTTCCACGGCAATCACATGGCGCTCGGCCAGGGCTCTAACATTCAGGTAGGCCACGGCCACTTCGGTGATGAGGCTGGTACGTGCGGTTTGCCTGGCCTGCTCGGTTGCAAAGTATTCTTGTAATGCCGCGGTGGACAGGCTTTTGACCCGACCAAAGAAATCCAGCTCAAAATCGCTGACGCCCAAGCCCACGCGGTAGAGATCGGCATCAAAGGTCTGGCCCTGGGCGAAGATGGTACGGCTACGCTCATAGCTGCCCGTGGCGTTGACCGTGGGCAGGCGGTCGGCACGTTGTATGCCGTACTGCGCCCTGGCTTCTTCAATGCGTAGCGCAGTGATGCGGTAGTCACGATTGTTTTCCAGTGCAATCCGTATCAGTTGTTGCAGCTCAGGCTCGGTGAAAAACTGTTCCCAGCTGCTGGGGGCGGGCTGGCTGATGCTGTCATCACTGAGCGCAGTGGCGGCATAGTTTGCCGGAATAGGCGCGGCAGGACGCTGATAATCCGGGTTGAGCGAGCAGCTTGCCAGCGTAGCGGCGATCAAGAGGCCGCTGATGCGCTTGGTTTGCATGAGATTGCGTTGCGGAAGTTTAGATAGCAGCAGCTTGGTCATGATGTCAGTCATTTGCTTGGCCGAAAAATTAGCAGGTTTCACAGGGCTTCCTCCTGCTGGTGGCTAGGCCGCTTGATCCAGCGCCCTACGGTGACAAAGAACAAGGGCACCAGGAAAATGGCCAGCATGGTGGCGGTGATAATGCCGCCCAGCACGCCAGTGCCGATGGCGATTTGCGCACCCGAGGCCGCGCCATTGGCCAGCGCCAGCGGCAGCACACCTACACCAAAAGCCAGCGAGGTCATGATGATGGGGCGCAGGCGCATGCGCGCCGCCTCCAGTGTGGCCTCTAGAATATCCTTGCCTTCGTCATACAAATCCTTGGCAAACTCGACGATCAGAATGGCATTCTTGGCGGATAAGCCTATGGTGGCAATCAGGCCCACCTTGAAGTAAATATCATTGGGCAGATCACGCAAGAACACGCCGAGCAAAGCCCCCAATACCCCCAAAGGCACCACCAGAATCACCGAGAACGGAATCAGCCAGCTTTCATACAGTGCGGCCAGCGCCAGGAATACCACCAGTATGGATAGCCCAAACAAAATGCCCGCCTGTGAGCCGGAGATGCGCTCTTCATAGGATTGGCCAGACCAGTCATGGCCTATGCCTTCGCCCAGGCTATCGGCAATGCGTTCAATCTCGGCCATGGCCTCACCGCTGCTGAAGCCAGCCCCGGCATTGCCATTGATGGTGAAGGAGGGGAAGCCATTAAAGCGTGTGAGCTGGGGCTGGCCCATGGTCCATTCCATATGCACAAACGAGGCCAGCGGCACCAGATTGCCAGAGCTGCTGCGCACGCGCAGCTTGCGCACATCTTCCAGCGCCAGCCTGTCCTTGCCATCGGCCTGAATAATGACACGGCGAATCTGGCTGCCATGCATAAAGTCACCGACATATTCCGAGCCAAACATGGTGGCCAGCGTGGCATTGATTTCGTCCATGCTTACCCCCAAAGCCTCGGCCTTGCGTCTATCTACCTCCAGGCTGATGATGGGGGCTTCGGGCAGGCCAGCAAACATCAGGTTGCTGAGTTTGGCGCTTTGATAGCCTTCTGCCATGAGTTTTTCACGCGCTGCCGCCAGTTTCTCAATCCCCACACTGCCTCTGTCCTGCAGGCGCATATCAAAACCGTTGGAAGAGCCCAGCTCAGGCAGGGCCGGGGTGTTGATGGCAAATACCGTCAGATTGTCGCGCCCGGCAAAGCGGCCATTGATGCGCGCCAAAATGGATTGCACATCCTGGCCAGCCTCACGGCGCTCACTCCAGTCCTTGAGCGTGGCGAAGATCATGCCGCTGCTCGATGAGCTGCCATAGAAGCTGAAACCGCCGACATCGTAGGCATACTTCACTGGCTCTTCTTCACGCAGATAGGTGCTGACTTCATCAATGGCTTTCATGGTTTCACTCATGGTGGCCCCTTGCGGCAGCATCACCATCACCATGAAATCACCCTGATCTTCATCCGGCAGGAAGGCAGTAGGCAGGCGCACAAACATCACGGCCACCGCAGCCACAATCACGCCATAAACCAGCAGCCAGCGCAGCGGACGCTTGAGTATCTTGCCCACGCGGCCCTGATAACGATTGCTCAGCGACACAAACTTACGGTTGAACCAGCCAAAGAAACCGCGTTTTTCATGATGGTCAGGGTCAGGCTGCTTGAGCAGAGTGGCGCAAAGCGCCGGGGTGAGCGACAGCGCAAGGAATGCCGAGAAACCTATGGAAACCGCAAGCGAAAGCGCAAACTGGCGATAGATATTGCCCACCGCGCCACTGAAAAAGGCCATGGGCAGGAACACCGAAGTCAGCACCACGGTAATGCCTATGATGGCACCACTGATCTGCTGCATGGCCTTGATAGTGGCTTTCAGCGGCGACAGGCCTTCTTCTATCATGATGCGTTCTACGTTCTCCACCACCACAATCGCGTCATCAACGACGATACCAATGGCCAGCACCATGCCGAACATGGTCAGCACATTGATGGAGAAGCCCAAGGCATACATCACGGCAAAAGTGCCGAGCAGGGCAATGGGCACCACTATAGTGGGGATGAGCGTGGCACGGAAATTCTGCATAAACAGATACATAACCAGAAACACCAGCAGCACCGCCTCAAACAGGGTATGCACGACTTTCTCAATGGAAATCTGCACAAAGGCCGAGGTGTCATAGGGAATCTGGTAACTGACGCCCGCCGGGAAATACTTGCTGAGCTCATCCATTCTGGTGGTGATGCGCTTGACGGTGGCCACGGCATTGGAGCCTGGGGCCATCTTCACCGCCAGGCCAGCGGCATTGTTGCCATTAACGCGCGACATGACGCTGTAATCACTGCCGCCAAATTCAACACGGGCAACATCCTTAAGCAGAATGGCCGAGCCATCGGCCTTGGTGCGCAGGGGAATACGCTCAAAATCCTCGGGCGTGGTCAGCGAGGCATCCGCCATGATGTTGGCGCTGATGGGCGCTTGTTCCGGCACACCCAGATTACCCAGCTGGCCCACGGTGACGCGGGCGTTGTGGCTGCGGATGGCTGTGGTGATATCGCCCGCGGAAAGATTGAGCGCAGTCAGCTTGGCCGGGTCTGGCCAGATACGCATGGCGTATTCCGGGCTGAATGATTGCACCTTGCCCACGCCCTCCACCCGGCGTAGCGCTTGCAGCACATTGGCCGAGGCAATCTCGCCCAGCTCAATTTCGGTGAGGCGGTTATTGTCCGAGGTGATGGAAACCACCAACTGGATAGAGTCTGCCGATTTTTCAATAGCAATACCGTTACGGCGTACCACTTCCGGCAGACGTGCCTCTACAGTTTTCAGGCGGTTCTGCACCTCAACTGCTGCCAGGTCTGGGTTGGTGCCTTGCTTGAAAGTCAGGCTGAGCGAGGCCATGCCCGGGCTGCTGCTGGCCGAGGTATACATCAGCCTGGGCGCACCGTTCATTTCGCGTTCTATCACCGCAGTGACGGTTTCTTCCACCACACGGGCAGAAGCACCGGGGTAGCTGGCGCTGACGTTGACTACGGGCGGGGCAATGTCAGGATATTGTGCCACTGGCAGGCCGCGAATCGCGATAATGCCAGCCAGAATGATCAGCAGTGATATGACCCAGGCAAATACCGGGCGGTGTATGAAAAAACGGGCCATGTCAGGCAGTCCTGAATAAGTTCTAAAGATCTAAAGGTGGGCTAGCGCTTTAAATTGCTAGCGTCGTTGCGCTGCTTAGTGGCTAGCAGCTTGGCCAGCATCAGTGTCTTCAGCCGCGGCTTTGCCTGCGGTTTGTGCCTTGAGCGGCTTGACCGGGGTGCCTGGTGCCAACATGCCGGGGTTGCTGATAATCACGCGCTCCCCCCCCTTGAGGCCAGCGGTGACTATCCACTGCTTGCCTTGCAGGTTATCGGCTTGCACTTCTACCGCTTCTACCTTGTTGTCCTGATTGATCACCATGACACTGGCACCGCCAGCCGTACGGATCAAAGCATCACGCGGCACCAGCACCGTATGTTGATTCACCGCCTGCTCCAGACGTATCTGCACATAAGCCCCAGGCAACAACTCATGGCCGGGGTTGGCAAACAGGGCGCGCATGGCCACGGTGTCGGTATTGCTGTCCACCGCCATATCCGAGAAGAACAATTTGCCGGATTGGCTGTATTCGCTGCCGTCAGGGAACACCAGGCGTACCTGCATACTGTCCTTGGCCTTACCCTGCACCGCACCATTCTTGATGGCGCGCTGCAAGGCCATGACTTCAGAGGCGGGTTGCGAGAAATTGACGTAGATCGGGTCTATCTGCTCTACGGTGGTCAAGGGCGTAGGCGCATCCTGGCCTACCAGCGCACCTTCAGTCACCAGCGCACGACGCGCCCGGCCGTTGATAGGGGAGGTCACGCGGGAATAGCCTAGGTCAAGCTTGGCCTTATCCAGCTGGGCGCGTGCGGTCAGCACCTGGGCTTTGGCCTGCAATTCCTCAGAGACGGCGGCCTTGTAGTCGCGGTCACTGATGGAGTGATCGGTAGCCAGATCCTTATAGCGCTCCAGCTTGTCCTGGGCATTGGCATGGTTGGCTTCTGCACTGGCCAGTTCACCTGCGGCCTGGTCGCGCGCGGCGTTCAATAGTTCGGGGTTGATCAGAAATAGCGGCGTACCTTTGCTCACTTCCTGGCCTTCCTGATACAAACGCTCGGTCACCACACCCGCCACGCGGGCGCGCACCTCAGCTTGGCGGTAAGCCTCAAGCCTGCCAGGCAACACCACAGTATTGGCAACAGGCGTGACCTCAGTGGTAATGAAGTTGACTTCAGGCGTTGCTGCGGCCTGTTGTTGCGCTTCTTCCTGGCTACAGCCGCCTAGCAAAAAGGCCAGCGGCACAAGCAGTGCCATCAGCGAGGAGGAAATAAAGGCGTGTTTTACGGTGTGTATGCGTTGCTGGTACATATTGTCTAGCCTGGGTGCAGGTTGAAACGGAAAACCTGGAGGTTGAGCGGGGGTTAAAACAGTGGGTTTTAGCCATCATGCAGGTTTTTGCCATCATGTTTATGCATAAAACCTGCTTGTATTAACCAAGCCTTGTCAATGTAGCATGCGCTGATGTTATTAATCAATCTAGTTTGATTAAATAAATGTGATTATAATCCCCCTACTTACTTCTCAACTTTTACTTGGATTAGGCAGGCATAGTGGCCAGAAAAACCAAAGAAGACGCACAACTCACCAAGGACGCCATTCTGGATGCGGCCGTGGATGTGATTTTCAAAAAAGGCCTGAGTTACGTCACCATGGCCGATATTGCCGATGCAGCCAATGTCTCGCGTGGCGCTGTCTACGGCCATTACAAAGGTAAGGTAGAAGTTGCCCTGGCCATGTGCCAGCGCGCAGTAGAGCAGGTGGAACAACTGGATAAACGTGCTGAGGAAACCTGCCTGCAATATTTGTATAGGCTGGGTCTGCACCAGTTGCGCCTATCGGTCGAGCCCAGTGATATTCAGCGCGTTCTGTTTATTCTCTATACCAAGATAGATGATGAAGCCTCCCTGATGGCGCTGCGCCGGGAGTGGGAGCTTGCATACCGGGATCAGGTTCACCACTGGCTGCTGCAAGCAGTCAAACATGGGGAGCTACCGCATGATCTCAATCACGAGCTTGCCGCCACCTATTTGCAGGCCTTGTTGGATGGCATTTTCTGCATGGTGTATTGGTATAGTCATGGCGATGGCAAGCAATGGGCACAAGGGGAGCTATTGTTCCAGGTGGGCTTTGAAACCTTGCAGCACTCCCCCAAATTCAGGCGGCAGGCAAGCTAGGCTGCTGATTCCGCATTAGAACTGATAGGTATTGCATAGTATTTCAACCTTGATGACAAGGCAGAGGGTGTTCAAGGCATATTTTTTGCTCTGGATGGCGGTGGTCGTCATCTAGCTCAGCGCTAAAGGCGAAACATTCCTTCAACATCAAGATTTTCAGGTCATCATGATTTTTCTCAATATCTTTCTCGTGGCATTTCTCGCGTTTGCCCTCAGCATGGTGTGCGGCGGTGGCGCGGGCCTGTTACTGATTCCCTTGTTGGGTTATGCCTTGCCCGCGGCGCAGGTGCCGGCAGCATTGTCCATAGGCACTTCGGTCAGCTCGCTGACCAAACTTATATTGTTTTTCCAGCAAATTCATTGGGGCTTGGTGCGTTTGTTTTTGCCTGCGGCCATTCCTGGGGTGTTTCTCGGTGCCTGGTTGTTAAGTTATCTGGACCCGGTATATATCGAGTTGGCCATGGGCATGTTTCTGGTTTCCAATCTGCCGTATCTGTTTGCCAAAGAAGTCAAAGCCAGTGATAAACCTGCGTATCCGGCCTGGTTTTTGCGCGGTATGGGCTTGCTGGCAGGGTTTATTTCCGCGCTCACTGGTGCGGTAGGTGTGCTGTTCAATCGGGTTTATCTGCGCTATGGGCTGACTAAAGAACAGATTGTCGCCACCAGGGCTGCCAACGAAATTGTGCTGCATTTGCTCAAGCTGGTGCTCTATGTCTGGTTTGGGCTGTTCACGCTCAAGGCATTGGGCGTGGGAGTGCTGGTGGCGCTGGCGGCTGTGCTTTCCACCTATGTGATGAAATATCTGCTGCCGCATATTCCGGTGCGGATTTTCAGCAAGGTGGGTTATGTGGCCATGGTGTTTTCCGGGGTGATTTTGTTCAACAGTGCCATTACCCGCGTGCAGGAAGCACATAACCCGGATTTTGATCTCACCCGCGTGGCACGGGGCTACGATGCCACCTTCAACTGGGATGATCTGCTCTACACCATAGAGTTCAAGTACGGAGAGGGTTTTGAATTTGAGAAAATCATCCCGTTCAGCGCATTGGATCAGGCACGTCAGCGCTATGTGCTGGCGCAAGATCAAGGCTCAAGCAAGATCGTGATTGAGAAGGTCTATGCCCTGAGCAAGATCTCCTATGAGGCTTATTATTACGATGAAAGCCAGCAGCTGATCAAGAAAATCAAGTTTGATTAATTCAAAATCAAGTTTGATTAATCCAAAAGCAGGATCGATTAATCGGCATATTTCCTCAGGAATCAAAGCGACAGCTTGTAATCAGGAGTAGAATCCTGCTTTTTTCAACATCACGCATACCAGCATGGGCTTCGAACAACTCGCAGAACTCAAAAAGCAATTGGCCGCCAAGGCCAGGGCAGAGCAACCTTCTACGGAAACCAACTCTCAGCCTGAAGCCAGGCAGAAACCTGCTGGCGAGCCAGGGCGTAGAGGGCAGAGGCCCCAGGCTTCTGGTGACCGGGCTTCTGGTGACCGGGCTGGCAAAGGCAGGCCTGGGCGTGAGCATGCTGGGCGTAACAGAGCTGATCATCAACGCGAGCGCGGCCTTTCCCTAGCTGATGGTGCTGGCGCACGCGCCAGGCCAGCACGTAAGCCAGCCGAGCCTGTAGATCCGGTGGTATTGAGCATAGGCCGATTGCAAAAACATTTCCCCAGCACTTTCCCCAAAAATCCTGCGCCCAAATTGCCACTCAAGATAGGCATACACCAGGATTTGCTCGCCAAGGCCAAGGATATCGGCCTGGAAGAAGCGGCGATTACTGAGGCTGTCAAAACCTGGTGCCGTGGTACGCGTTACTGGGCTGCCATTGTCGAAGACGCACCGCGTATAGACCTTGAAGGTCAGCCCGCAGGGTCGGTATCGGCTAGAGATGCCGCGCTGGCACGCTCACTGGAAAACCGTCGCAAGGCGCGTCAGGCCAAACCCAAGGCTGCAGAGGCTGGCGCGGTGGCAGCAGAGCAGAAAGTGACTGACCAGGAAGTTACAGAGCAAGCGACAGAGCAAGTGCCAGCCGCTATAGAGGCTGGCATCAATGATGCGAGCGCAGCGCCAGCGCCTGACGCTGAGTAAACCCCCCACATCGGCCTGCCTATTCTGGCAGGCCTATCATTTCTAAGCCCCGGTCTTGTAGTCCATACGCTAGCTTAAGAGGCCGTCTTGCCTAAATTCTGCTTTGCTTACATATAGGCCATAGCATCACTCTCGCCTTTTGATACGCTCCCGGTGACAACCAGATTCAAACGCTACTTCAGCCAAATTGCTGGCCTGCTGCGGTTTTTTAGTCACATTGACAGTAGGGTAGGGCAGGATATTACGGCTTAGTCCGCTGTGACACTGAATTGTCATGATAGTGACATGTCGTTGGGATAATTTCCCAGCATCCCTCTAATCTGCTTGCTGCCGTTTAGAGTTCGTCTTATCAAGGGAGGCTACTGTGAAAATCAAATCCATCAAACCGGAATACCTAGAAAAGGCCCAAGCGCTCACCATCAAAAAATCCGAGCGCCTGATGTCGCGTATGAGTTTCAAATTGCAGACGCAGCTGGTCAAGGATGGCTGGACTGCACTGCAAATCATGGCGGTGCAGTTGGAGATAGAAGATGAACAGCTACACGAGTGGCGTGAGCGTATTGCTCAGGTTCGGCTGCGTGATCAGCAGCACTTGCTGGCTCCCGGCGCCGTGGTTTCCGCTGCTGTCAATTGATTCGGGCTGCTGCTAAGTTGTTGATCAAGAAACATATAGGCATTAATTTCGCCTGCTCTGGCGGCAGTGATTCAAAAATGTCGGGGTTTTGAGACGGTTTAATTATCATTAAAAACAGTGGCTTACAAAATCTCATTTGAGACTCAATTGCAAGCGCGTCTCAAATTAGAGACAGTATGATAAATGACGTAGGATTGGTGTTTTGTCATTAATTGCTTTAAAACAATGACTTGTCGGAGTTGGCACGGTTGCTGCATTACTACTAGCGAAGTACAGCCTATCGCTAGGCTAACAGAGCCCGAGTCATCCCCCCCCCCTGACAACGGCTCAAACCCCTTACGCCGGGCTTTATGCCCGGCGTTTCTCTTTTCTGCGCCTGATTTCAAGCGCCAGCAATATCAACGCATTAGTAATATCAAGCCAATAGCACCGTCAATCAATGCCTCAGGGCCTGGGCAACGATACCCAGCTTTGTACTGAGGGGCGTTGCCATTGTTGGCTAGCGTAATGCGCCAGGCGTTCAGGCACTGCATCCCCGCTTTTTACGAGTCGGTTCAACATCAGCGCTAATTCGGTATCGGCAATCGACCATGTGCCAAACAAATGTTCAGCCCCCTCGGGTAACAGGGTTTCAGCGATAACAAACAATTTGTGCGCGGCTTTTAAGGCATCCTCACTCAAGGGCTGGGGATTGGCTGTGAGAAACACATGCTCGGTTGAGCGCTCTTGCCGTACAGGCACCAGGTCGGTACGCAGCCAGGCCTGAATCTGCCTGGCGCGCGCACGCGCTTGAGGCTCGGTGGGGTATAGCGCCACACCGGGAAAGCTTTCGTCCAGATATTCGGTAATGGCGGAAGACTCTGACAAGGCAAAACCATCATGTACCAAGGTGGGCACCTTGCGGGTCAAAGAGAGCGCGGCGTAATCCTGCTCGTACTGCTGCTTGGCCTTGAGGTTGATGGTGAGTAATTCATGAGGCAGTTTTTTTTCTTGCAAGGCCACATAGGCAAACATGGCAAACGGGCTGAGGTAATTAGCGTCTACATAGAGTTTTAAGGAGGAGGACATGATGGGCTGGGCGGGTGGTGGAATGGAGATGGCAGTCTCGCTTAAGGCCAGCTTTGACGTCAAGTGCATGCAGATGGCTGCACGGTTAGTGATGCCTACCTATTTTGCAATGCCTAAGTTGCTTGCAATCGTAAGTAGCCTGCAATCGCAAGTAGTCTGCAATCGTAAGTAAACCCCGCAATAAAAGTATGCAAGGGCTTGCAGAGGGCAGGGCTAGATGATGCATGGCGATACCAGCTTGAGAATTTAAATCCTATATTTTACAAGGTGTTAAATGATGTAAAGCCGTCGGAAGTTTGACAATGTTGTGATGGTATATGACTTGCCATAGTCAAGGCATCTTCAATCTTGATGGTGTCTCATGACCACACATATATCTGTTTCAACTGATGCTGCAATCGCTTCTCGCCGCTTCCGGCTGCCGCTTGCCGTGGTACTGCTCATCTCTGCCATGCTGGCCTGGTTGGCCTTGCGCCTGGGTTTGTGGCTCAGCTTGGGGAGTGAGCGGCCTGATGGCATGGGGCTGCTACAGCCGCTGATATTTGGCACCTGGTTTGATGCCTGGACCATGAGCTATCTTCTGGCTCCCTTATTGCTGGTGAGTGCTGTGCTGCCCAACCGCCTGCGCTTATCGCGTGTTGGCGATTGGGGGCGTCAGGGTCTGCTTTGGCTGGCTTTGGCCATACTGTTGTTTGGCATCGTTGCCGAAGTGATTTTCTGGCAAGAGTTCACCACGCGCTTCAATTTCATAGCCGTGGATTACCTGATCTATACCCATGAGGTGTTAGGCAATATCTGGGAGTCATACCCGATTCCGGCCATTCTGCTGGCGATTGCCCTGAGTGCCAGTTTGGTAACACTGCTGATCACGCGCTTGGTCAGCCTGCGAGTGCAGGCCCATCGCTGGCAGCACAGAGCCGCGCTGGTGGCGCTAGCACTGGCATTGCCATTGGCTGCCACAGGCTTTGCCAATCTCGATCAGGCTAGCAACCCAGATCATTATGCAGAGGAGTTGGCCGGGAATGGCTTGTTCTCCCTGGCTGCCGCCATGCGCCGTAACGAACTGGACTATCAAAAGTTTTATGCCACTGCCCCAGCCAATGTCTCAGCGCGCCTATTGGCGCAGGCGGGCGTGGACTGGCGTGTGAAAAACACCCCTAATCACTTGCGCAAGGTAAGCCAGGCACCAGTCCAAAACAACTATCAGCCAGAAATCAGCCTGCCGCCTGAGTTTATACGCAGGCCAAAAAACATTGTGCTGATTACCGTAGAAAGCTTATCCGCTGAATATCTGGACAGCTTTGATGGCAAGCAGGGCGGGCTGACGCCACAGCTGGATAAGCTGGCAGCACAAGGGCTCAAGTTCAGCAATATCTACGCAACAGGCACGCGCACGGTACGTGGCCTGGAAGCGCTGTCGCTGGGCACACCACCTATCCCCGGTCAGGCCATCGTGCATAGACCGGGCAATGATCATCTGGCAACGCTGGGTGAGCAAATGCGTAGTCAGGGTGTTACGCCGTATTTTATCTACGGCGGCTATGGCTACTTTGACAATATGAACAACTATTTCCGCGGTAATGATTACCGCGTGATAGATCGCACTGATTTCCCGGCACAAAGCATTGCCGCCGAGAACATCTGGGGCGTGGCAGATGAAAGCCTGTTTGCCAATACCTTGCAGACCCTGGATAAGGCGCATGCGCAAGGCCAGCCTTTTATGGCGCAAATCATGACTACCAGCAATCACAGACCATATACCTTCCCGGCAGGGCGGGTGGCAGGCAAGCAAGGTTCACGTAGCGCTGCAGTGAGTTACACCGATTACGCCATAGGTGATTTCATCCGCCAGGCGCAAAGCAAGCCCTGGTTTAACGACACCTTGTTTGTGATTGTGGCAGACCATTGCGCCTCGGTAGCAGGCAAAACCAGCTTGCCAGTGGCTAAATACCGCATTCCCCTGATTTTCTATGCGCCGCATCTACTCAAGCCTGGCGTGGTGAGCCGCATGGCTAGCCAGATTGATATCGCCCCCACGTTGATGCAAGTGATGGGCATGCCACAAACGGGTTTCTTTGGTGCTTCCATGCTGGCGGCGCAGCAGGGTGAGCCACGCGCTTTCATCAGCAATTATCAGGATTTGGGCTATTACAAACGCGATCAGCTCATTGTGCTTTCACCGCGCCGCACAGTCACCGCCTATGCCATAGACCCGCATACCTTTGAGGCTAGCCCCATCGCCGTCAATCCTGAGCTGGCCAGGGAAGCTATCGCCTATTACCAGACGGCGTCTACAGCGTTCAAATCCGGCATGTTGCGTTTCCCGCAGCCACCTGCGTTTTTGGCCCAGGGAGCAGCGCATGGACAAAGCTAGACCGCAGCTGACGATGGATAAAGCCATACCGTGGCGTCTGATGTCAGCTGGCTTGTTGATCAGTGGCATGCTGATTCTGGCGCTGGAACATTACACCTCGGTTGACCTCAGTCTGGAAGACTGGTTTTTTGATAACACCCTGCACGATTTTCCCTGGCGTAATCGCTGGTTTGCCACTGACTTTGCCCATGGCAGTGTTAAAAACCTGCTGACCTATGCTGGTGGGGCCGTGTTGACCTTGGTAGTGCTGGACTTGGTCTACAAACAGAAATGGCTGAGCGATTTCTGGCGCTATCGTTTGCAAATCATCGCCTGGGCATCGGTGCTGGTGCCTAGTGTCATCCGCGGCATTAAGCGGCTTTCACCCTTGAATTGCCCCTGGAGTGTAGATCGCTATGGCGGTGACGCACCCTATATGAAACTGTTTGCGCATGTGCCAGATGGCTGGCAGGCCGGGCATTGTTTTCCTGCAGGCCATGCCAGCACCGGGCTGTGGTTGGTGGCTTTGGCGGTCATTTTTTTACCCGCACATCCGCGTAAAGCATTTTGGGCAGGGCTGGGTGGCTTGGGGGTGGGCCTGGCTTTGGGGTGGATACAGCAAATGCGCGGGGCGCATTTTCTCAGCCATACCCTGGTGTCGGCGTGGCTGGCTTGTCTTATATTAACTTTGCTGATGTACTGCTATAAGAACAAATTGTGAGCGGATGATCACTGACTAGCGCATTGATTACAGTGAGGAAGTGGCGTGAAGCAGTATAGCAACAAAACAAATCAATAGAATATTTTGTTCTTAATAAAATAACAAAAATAACTAAAAAGAATTTTAAACTTAGTTAACCCACACTGTTTTCCGCATAAAAATCCCGGACATTGTTTAACAACATGTCTTTAAAACCCCCGTCCCACTTGAAATCCCGTGATTGCCTCCTCTTCCCCCATCTTCAAAGCAGGGGTTTATTAGTAACATGACTTAATTAAAAAACAACTTATCTGCTTGAATTGCATTATTAGTTAAATGTATTTTTACATTGCAAATTAATAAGCAAAAGATTAAAGTGTGATTAATAAGTTGTGATAAACAAAGCGCTGCGCTCAATATGCGCATGAATTACTGGCAGTAATGCAAAATTTTTGTTTGAAGCAACCAACAGTATCAAGCTTTTAATTAGCAAATTGCTCTGGGGGTAATATGCAAGCAAATAAAGTGAATGTAAAAGGCCACGCTAAGCTGACTGAACAAGCTGACGCAACCAAGGTTCAACAGGCAGAACAGCTGCAACAGTTAAATCAGCCAACCATTATGGCTGCGCAGGCACAGCCGCAAGACAACCAGGCCGAGTATGAGCGGGCTGCGGAGCAGGATACAGCGCAGCAAGATATAACTCAGCAAAATCAAACTCAGCAGGATAAGGCCCAGCAAAAGCTTAAGAAAAAGAAAAAGGCGGCTGAGCAAGATCAAACTACAACTGAAGACGCTGATGCAGCGCAAGCAGATGATGAGGCGGGTGAAGAGGCTTGTGAAGAAGCACGCGCAGAAACTACGGCTCAGCACCAGCAGCAAAACAGCAGGCATGAAAGCGATGACCTGACGCATCAGCACGGCAATACCCGCGCGGCAGTGCATGGGCCTGATGCTGAAGCGGCGGGTGCTGAAGGCACGCGTGAAGTAGTGGGTGAAAGAGCGAATACTGAAGCTGCTCTCCCCTGGGGCAGTGCGACTGCCGCCCCTACAGTAGCCACCACACCCCATGGGATATCGGGCTGGGCCTTGGCGGGCATGGCATTGGCAGGCATAGGTGCCGCAGCCGGAGTGGTGGGCGGCAGAGGATTCAGCCATAAAGACAGTGGCACCACTGTCGTTCCCCCATTGCCTGAGGTCAGCAAAACCACAATCAGCGGTGTCATCATGGCTGGCCCCGTGTTGGCCAAAGCTGGCCTGAGTGTCAACGCCTATGCGCTTGATGGCAGGCTGCTGGGTAGTGGTACTGTCAATGATGATGGTGAATATAGGTTTTGACGCACATGGGGATCTGGATACAGAGGCGCTGATGGCCTTTGTAGGTACAGCTGGCAATGCCAAGGGCTTTGTGACTACTTGGTACGACCAATCTGGCAATAACCGCAACATGACCCAGACTAATCAGCTCATGCAAGGCGTCATTGTGGATAACGGCCAGCTGGTGACACGTGCCGATGGCTCACCTGCCATCAGCTTCAACAATAATCGCAACGGCACCAATAATGACTTCATGTCAGCCCCCGGTGTTGCTGCCAGTGATTGGAAGAGTGTGATTGTCTATGCCAAGGTGCAATCTGAAGGCAGTACCAATGGTTTTTTATTCAATATCGGAGGACAGTCAAATCAGACTCGCGTGAGCGCTCATTACCCATGGGCAGGGGAGTATTTCTGGGACGTGAATGGAATAACCGGTGTCTCCCGTTTGAGAGTTTCCTCCGGCAATCTGTTAGATAGGGCGAACGATCTGGTGCTGGAAGGCCACAGTAGTAGAGCCACGGCAGGTACTGCTGCTGCCAACTACACGGACGCTACGCAAATGATCTATGAAAATGGCGTGCGCGTAGCCTCTGATAACAACTTGCCAGCAAACATCTCTATTGCATGTTCAACATCAGACGTTGCTCGTTTGGCCGATTGAAGCCATTGATATCTACGCCATTGGCATATCTATCCATCTGCAGGTTAAGGTTAACGTTGGGAAGCATATTGGCGCGTGCGCGCGCTGCATCCACTTCAGCCTGTTCCACCTCAGCCTGAGTGCGTTTGAGCAGGGGTGAAAAATACAGACTTTGCGCGATGGTGGTGCTCAGGTTCTGGTTGTCCTGGCTTGGCAAGTCAGGGATGCGCAGTGATTGGCTATTCAACATCAGCCCGGTGACCTGGGATAGTTGCGATAAGGTGGTATTGCGTCTGGCTTCGGTAGCCTTGAGGTCAGACTCGGTTTGGGAGATGCGGCTTTCGACAAAGGTGATGTCCGCCTGGCTGGAACGTCCCCCTTCAAATCGACGCAATATCATGGCGTGATATTCTTCATACCTATCCAGCGTGTTTTGAAATACCGTGATTTGCAGTGCAGCGGCTAAGTAGTTGCGCCAGAGGTTGACCAAAGACAATGCCACGCTTTGACGGGTTTCATCGATTGCCAAAGTAGCAATGGACTCTCTCACCTGCGCCTGATTGACCCCGGTGCTGAGTTTGCCGAAGGTATACAGCGGCTGGGTTAAACCTGCACTCAACACTTGACGCCCATGCTCACCGATATTGACGCTGACATTGGGGGTTGGGTAATACGCCTGCTTGGCGACGGTGATGTCGGTTTTAGCCACCATCTGGTCAAACATGCTGCGCCTGATCAAGGGGTGGTGCGCATAAGCCGCCTGCAATAACTGTTCAAAGCTTAAAGGGCCGCTGTGGTCCGCCGGAAGCAGGCCTATAGGCTGTTCAATAATGGGTTGTGGTGCAGCCAGCGGGATGAGCTGGGCTTCCTCATGGGATTGGAAATATTTGTCCAGCACTAGTTTTTGCGCTTTGGCTGGCGCTTGCCTGTTGGGTGAGAGACTGCCAAACCTGGCTGCTTGATCGGCATCTGCTTGTGCCAAGCCCGGGAAAATGCAAATAAGCAATAAAATATAAGCGGCTTTCATGCGACTCACCTTTTAGGCAAATTTAAAGTAAATTAATTATGCAATTTACTTTAAATGAAGTCAATACATGACATTAATTTAACTTATAAATTTTTAGTTAATATTTCGCCTGCATTGCCCATGCCTATTGTATTTCATTGATTAATATCAATTTTTGAAAGGTGAGCGTATTTGCATTAATTTGATAAAAAGCCTCTATTGGGAGTTGTATAAGCAAAAATGACGGGCAAGAGCCATCTATACGCAAGCTTGCGCGCTTGAATCATGCTGCAAGCGTGGCTATAAACGCTGTTGGTTTGAAACTGCGCTTATTTGGCTTTAGGCAGCCCAGACCACTCTGTGGTATAGCTCGGGCTGAGAAATGCACGGCGCATGCCCCAATCATCCCCCAGGGCTTCTGCCGCGAGCTTGATGGTGCCGCGCTTATAGCGTTGATTAATACTGTCTAGGGTAGCCATCAGACGCTGGGATTTAGGCGCGGGCGCGCTAAAGCCAAACAAATCCTGCTGCTGGCCTGCGCTTGAAACCAATTCACTCAGCATGACGCCCGCCTTGAGGTAATAGATTCCAGGCCTATAAATGCGCCGCAACACCCAGAGGGCAGCTTGGGTTAGTTGTATGCTGCAATTGGTGGGGGAGGGCAGCGCGAGAAACTGCCCGGCGTGGAAAAACGCTGCCTGATCGTGCAGACCATTATTGATAGAAACATAAATGGCACTGGTATATAAACCCTTGGCCCGCATGCGCAAAGCGGCATTACTGGCATGAAAGCTCACGGCGGCACTGAGCTCTTGCAGATCGGTCAGCCGCTTGGCGAAAGAGCGTGAAGAAATAATCTGCTTGGCATCGGGCAAATCTTCGCCCACGCTGTGCCAGGCTTCACCATTCAACTCCCTGACCGTGCGCTCAAGAATCACACCAAATTCGTCGCGCACACGCTTGGGGTCGGCCTGCTTGAGACGCCAGGCATTATGCACGCCCAGCTTATTAAGCTTGCGCTCCAGCCGTGACCCCACACCCCAGACGCAGGAAACGGGCAGGTTTTCCAGCAGTTGCTGCTGCTGTTTCATGGGCATGCTGCTGAGATCACAGACCCCATCAAAGCCTTCTACGCGCTTGGCAATATGGTTGGCGAGTTTAGCCAGAGTTTTGCTATGACCTATGCCTACCCCTATGCCCAGGCCTGTCCATTGCTGTACGGTATTCTTGATGCTGGTGCCCAGGGCGAATAAATCACCCTGTATACCAGTCAGATCGAGAAACGATTCATCAATCGAATACACCTCCACCAAAGGCGAAAATTGCCGCAATGTTGCGATAAAGCGATTGCTCATATCGGCATACAGCTCGTAATTGCTTGAGAACGCCGTTACGCCATGCTTGCGTGCCTCACGCTCCACCTCAAACCATGGACGGCACATCCATAAAGCCAGTTTTTGCTTGGCTTCCTTGTTCTGTGCAATCACGCAGCCGTCGTTGTTTGAAAGCACCACCACGGGCTTGCCGCGCAAATCTGGCCTGAACACCTGCTCACAACTGGCGTAGAAGGAGTTGGCATCGCATAAGGCATAAATAGATGGACGCGATGAAGACATGAAGTAAGGGATGAGATAGCGGTATCAAAGAATAAATCTGTTTTTTCAAAGGTTTAATTGTGATTAACACAGGATGAAACAGGCTGGACTTAAGGGAATTATACTGTACATTCGTACAGTATTGCGCAGGCTTACGCGGTGGTATGATCAGATTTCCTTATCTCCGCTAGCGGGGAATTCAGCATGTCGCGTATCAAGCTTGTGTTGCAATACTTGCTGCAATATGTGGATATTACATTCCTCGCTTTGGGCGTGGCTCCCATCATCATCATGGTGCTCATACTGCTGACTTTTTGATCAGATGAGCGCAATTCAAGCCAGTTTTTAAAACGTGCAGACAATAAAAAAGGAGCCTGTCAGGCTCCTTTTGGGTATTTCGGCTAATAAATTAGCGATTGCAAACGTACATTGTTACTTCAAAACCAAAACGCATTTCAGTCACTTCTGGCTTGGTCCACATGATAGTTTCCTTTTTGATGACGTTGTTGACGCTTCCCATAGTACGCATTCGTTTAAGCCTGCACATGCGCACGATCACCAAAGCAGGCTAAGTAAAATCATGAGGGCAGAAAGGACTTATGCTCACTCAACCTTCTCTCAACAGTACGATAGGTTCATGGCTGGCACCAGCCTGGAAGGTCAGCATGACATCTGCAGGTAATTTGGCATGCAGCAGGGCAAAAGCGATGAGCGGCTCTGCCAGTGCATAGTGCTCGCTAAAGATGCTGTGCTTTTGCTCTGGAAACTCGGTGATATGGCCTAGCGTCACTTGCCTATGCCCATGGCTATCAATGGAAAGCTCAAGAAAATAACGCGCAATGTCGCTTGCCCCATGTGTTTGATGCGCGGCCCGCTCGGCCAAGTGTCTTAACACCAGCTCATCCGTCACGGTATCTTCTTCACTACCTTCATAAAATTTGACCGAGCGTACCTTGCCCGCACCGACTGTAGGGTTGGTCATAAACATGCGAAACGCACTACAGAAGCTTTGTAATGCCTGTTGTTCATGCCCAACTTCCTGGGTGGCTTGTTTCACGGTATCTGCATCGTTGGATTGCAGCAGCTCAAACCAATGGATTACTTGATGGTTCATAGGATGCTCCTATGTTGTTGGGGGGTATTGGCGGATTGAAAAGGGAAGTGACCGCGTCAGTTTGTGAAAAGTGACACGTCACTCTACGATCAATAAATACATGATTCTAAGTAGGCCCAGGCTGAAACTTGCCAGGATGATGACTGCCAGCAATATCCATATCTCATAACCAGGCTTAATCCCCATCTGCAACATCCTCCTTTCACAGGCTGTGATCTTGCAGAAAATGATCTAATAGTCTTGATATGAGGGCTATCCCGAATCGGCTGAATTGTGTGCCAGAGAATCTTCCACAAGCAAGACGATTAAGATGAGATGGGGAGAGGAAAACTGAGGGCGATCAATCAGCAGTGCAAGCTATGCACAGCAAGAGATAGAGAACAAGAAGAAATAGAAAAGGGAGCCGATGAAGGCTCCCTTTGGGTATTTAAGATACGTTATTCAGTGAGTTCGATTAACGATTGCAAACGTACATCGTTACTTCGAAACCAAAACGCATTTCAGTCACTTCTGGCTTGGTCCACATGATAGTTTCCTTTTTGATGACGTTGTTGACGCTTCCTATATTACGCATTCACTAAAGCTTGCACATGCGCACGATCACCAAAGCGGGCTAAGTAAAATCATGAGGGAGAGCATCCCTTGCCTGCCTTATACGGGTTTGTGGATGACATAAGTCACCACGCCGAATACCACTAGGTTTTCTTCTTCTTGCAGGGTAATGGGCGCATGGGCCGGGTTCTCTGACAGCAGGCGTAGTAATGCCCCCCGACGCTGCAAGCGCTTGACCATCCACTCTCCTTCAACATCGACAATGACAATATCGCCATTGCCCGGCGTAAGCGCGCGATTGACCACCAGCAGGCTTCCAGGAAAGATGCCTGCGCCTACCATGGAATCACCCTCGGTTTCAAAAAAGAAGGTGGCGGGTGGGTTGGGGATTAACCAGTGGTTTAAATCCAGCGTGCCTTGCTCATAATCCTGTGCGGGGCTGGGGAAGTGAGTGCGGCCTGCTCTAACCTTGAGCGCAATGCGCAAGGGCAGCGACGAGAGATTCAAGGCGATATTACCTAATTGACGACATGTACTCATAAAACAATTTTACTGTACGAACGTTCAGTTGTGGTACGTTATTTCACGTTGTTAATATCCTTCTGCGCGAGATATTTTTAGTGACAAGAAATGGTTTGTCGCTGAGCTAATAACAATAATAGGGAGATTGAAATGCGAATCCTGCGTAAGCCATTTGCCCGTGCAGCGGCCAATGCCAAAGGGCACGGCGAGTGAATCGATGGCTGGATTTCCTCATGCTGATCTGCATGTTGGCCGCCATTCTGATCGTATGTCAGATTGCTTTGCCTGCGGTCTATGGGCTGAGCTGGTATTAAGCCCGCACTGTTACCGCCAGCACTTTATCTGGTGATCAACTTATCTGGTGATCAGGCTGGCTTTTATTGCGGATGCCGCAGGGGATTCAATAAAGGCTTGAGTCCATTGTGGTCCAGCTCCTGCATCAGCGCCAACAAGCGGCCTATCTCACCTGGCGGAAAGCCATTGCGCGCAAACCAGTTGAGATAATGTCCGGGCAGGTCAGCAATCAATCTGCCCTGGTATTTGCCAAAGGGCATGGTGCGTGTCACCAGCAATTCCAGATCAGCGGTCTGCATGATGTTCTCTACTATCTTCCACCGTGTTCAGCCTGAGGCTCAATCATCTGCCAGGCTGGCCATCAGCTTGATGGCATTGGCAATGTTGGTCGCTGCTATCTTGGTTGTGCAGCAAATGCCTTGTTGCGCGGCATGGGCACGTACCAAACTTAGAATTTCCTGCAATGTAGTGTCTGCCTGGCGGGTTAGGGTGTGGGCAGGCTGCAAGGCATAGCTCGCACCTGCGCTATCAATCAACCTGACGGCGCTGCGACCTTGCCATGCGGCTAAGGCCTCTTGGTTAGCCAAATACTCCAGCTCGTCAGCACCCGGGTACTGAATAATGGCAGGCCAATGAATGGTGGATGTGCTCATGCGCGTTGATGAATTTTGCTAAAGCCTAGGCTGTGTTAAGTGAAGAATAGCAGCGTCTGCAGGGATAAGTGGCTGGCCTTGCGTCCTGACTGCCGTTACTATAACGCCTCTTTCCCGGTGAGGCTGTCTGCCGGATGTTCTGAATTGTAAAACGCCCGAGGGCGAATCTGAAAGCATAGTGATGAGCAAGATTATTGTAGAAAGCAATCCCGCCAAGTCCCGCCTGGAAACCCTGGGCGTGAGCAAGTGGCCAACCTGGTCCAAGGAAGTATCAACTTTCCCCTGGGTGTTTCCTGAGCAGGAAATTGCCTACATTCTAGAAGGCGAAGTGGTGATCAAGCCTAATGATGGCAGCGCTGCTGTGACCTTCCGCAAGGGTGATCTGGTGACTTTCCCTGCTGGCCTGCGTTGCACTTGGGAAGTGAAGCAACCTTTGCACAAGCATTACCAGCTGGATGGCAGCCTGGTCGGTCGTATCTTCCGCCGCATCAAGTTGTTCTTCACTAAATAAAACTGGTTTTGACCTAAACAACACCCCATGCATTTCTTGCATGGGGTTTTTTATGGCTGAAAACCTGAGATATTCAATAGCGCTCTGGATGTGTTGGGATGAGTGCAAACTGATCATGCGCTGACTTTACTCATGACGCGGGCATAATGCCTGGGGTCGAATCCGGCGGCCAAAGGCAGGAGAATCAGCATAATCCCGGCCAGTGCACACCAGGTGGCAGTGAAGCTATGCAGATGATCACGTAGCAATCCAGCCAGCATGGGGCTGGTGCCTGCCACCAGATAACCCATGCCTTGTACCCAGGCCGTCAGCATGCCTGCCGCACGTGGCTGCTCCAGATGATCCATGCATACAATCATGGAGAGTGGAAACAGCGCACCCACGCCACAACCCGCAATCACCACGCCGGCCCACGCCAGCCAGTGCTGCCCCAAGGCCAGGCATAGCAAGCCTATGATGGCAAGCAGGATGGCGGCTATCAAACAGGGCCGTCTATCCAGCGCACGCGCGGCCAGTTGTGAAAACACCAGGCCAGAGACCACTTCTGTAGCACTCAACAGCGATAAAGCCAGGCCTGCCTGGGTTGGGCTATAGCCCAAATCGAGAAAATGCGGTGGCAACCATGCCAGCATGCATGTGAAACCTGATGTACCCAGACCAAAAAACGCCGCCAGCCGCCATGCGCGCGGCAGTTTATATATTTTTAGCGCTGGTTTTGCTTGCGGCGCGGCCATACTGCCGGGGCTGGAAAGCGGCTGCCGCGGCACCAGGCGTAAAAATAGCCATAAAGTCGGCAGAGCCAGCAGGCCCCAGCTCGCCAAAGCCCAGCCCAGGGTGCTGTGATGCAAAATCTGCGGAGCGATGGCCGCAGACAGGGCGGCCCCGCCCATAATGGCGGAAATATAAATGCCCATATAAGAGGCTGTATGGCTGGGCCAATGTTGTTTGATGATGCTGGGCATAAAAGCTTGCACCAGGGCGATGCCCAGGCCTGCCAGCAGGGCTGAGGCAATCATGAGCAGGGGTGCCTGGCTGTAAAAGCGCCACAGCGTGCCTATGGCAATCAGTAACAAAGCCGATGCCAGCAATGCTCTGGGGCTGTAGTGCCGCAGCAGCCAGTGGCTGCACAACGCACCTGCTCCCATCATGAGAATAGGCAAGCCATTGAGCAGAGATATCCAGCTGTAGTTGAGTTGCCAAAGGTTGAGCAATACATCGGTCAACGGCCCTATGGTGGCCATGACGGGCCGCAGGTTAAGCCCCACCAGAATCAGCAGTAACAGGGTGAGCAGGCGCTTCATATATTGACTTCCTTTGGTGCAGGCTCAGCATCCGGCTGTGCATCAAGATGCAGCAGCAATTGCCTTAGTCCTTGGTTCAGGGCATCACGCTGGTCTGCAGGCGGCAAGGTGAGGGCCAATTGTTGCAGATACATTTCTAGCAACGGTTCAAATAGCTGGCGCCCCTCATTGCTGATGATCACTTCCATGCTGCGCTTGTCTGCCGGGTTGGCCAGTCTTTGTATCAGGCCTTTTTGTGCCAAGGTATCCAGACGGTTGCTCATGGCGCCAGAGGTAATCAGCAGGCGTTGATACAAGGTGGTGGGGGAGAGTTTGCCGCCGTTGCGGTAAAGCGTGGCCAGCACATCAAACTCACCCTGATTAAGCCCTGCCCGCTCTATCACTGGCATGATGCGTTTTATCAGCAGGGTGGTAATGCGTAGCAATCGGGTGACCAAGGCCATATCAGCGAAATCCCGACCGGGCAGAGTGGTGTGCCAACTGGCAAGCAAGTGGTCTATATGGTCTGGCACATGCTTTGCTGCTTGGTCTGCGGCTGCGGCAACTGGATTGTCAGGTGTAAGCGCGGAAGAGGCATCTATGGGCATAATTATCTTAACGTAAAGTTAATTTATCTTGATGTTAAGATAAATCCCCACCTGCGGCAAGCTCGGGATAATTCAAAGTCACCTAGATTCCAGCAAACTTAGTTTCAGCAAACTTAGTTCAAAAGCCCTCCAGCAAAGCTCAGGCTTATCAGTCATTTCCTACAACAGCTTCAGGCCCATCCTACTGCTAAGCCCTGGGTTTTGCCCCATCATGGCTGCCGTTATGCAACAGGCAATAAACCATAAAGGATAATCATGGAACTGTTCAAGGTATGTGTGGCGTTTGATGACGGCGGGGATATCTGGCTAGGCGATGCTTTTGAAGAAGCCGATGATATCTGCCTGGCATTGGATTGGATGAGCGCACCTTGCAGTTCAGACGCTGCTTTTGCCACCAAGCCAGAAGCCGTCAAGGCCAGCGCACATAGCTTAAATAGCAAAACCAGATGTCCAGGCCGGGTGGTACGCCTACCCAAGTCCAGGCTGGAAGCCACTATCGATTCCCTGCACTATGAATATCTACTGCCAAAATCCCTACCTGCCAGCCTGCGCACTGCGCGTCACCCGGCAGAAGTGCCAGAGGGCTATAAGGTGGAATTTCTAGCGGAAAACCCCTGCCTGAAGCGTGGGGTCAGTATGCAAAGAATTGCCGCGTAACTGCGAGCATGTATTAAGGGCAAGTTGCCCATATCTTATGGCCTAGTACTGGCTTGCATCTGATGTGCGGAGCAGGGGGGGGCCGGACTCCAGTCTACAACACGGCTGCAACGCTAGAGAAAATCAGCGCGCAATCAAATTCGCTGGAAACACGCAACGCACGCACAAGCCACCATCCTCGCAATTGCTCAAGATAATATTGCCTTGATGGTGTTCAATTGCCCGCTTGGCAATGGCCAAGCCCAGGCCATAACCCATATTGCCGGGCTTGCTGGCATCGGCCACGCGATAGAAAGGCTGGAACACCTTGCCCAATTCGTTTTCTGGCAAGCCTGGTCCATGGTCCCTGACTTCCACCACTACTTCTTGCGATTCACTACGCTGTATGGAAACTTCTACCGTCTGCCCCTCGTTGTTGTACTTGAGAGCGTTACGGATAATGTTTTCAAACGCGCGGCGTAACAACTCATCATGCCCTGTCAGCAGGGTTTCCTGACCTGCCTGGAAGCTGATGCTGCTGCCCACGGCCTGGGCCTCAAAATTGGCATCCTGCACAATGCCAGCCAGCAAATCGTTGAGGTTGATCTTGTCATTGCCCTGGCTGCTGATGCCAGATTCCAGCCTGGATAGCGTCAACATCTGACCTAGTAATTCATCCAGACGCTCGGTTTCGCGCTCAATGCGCGCCAGGGCTGAGTCTAGTTTGTCCGGCTGCTGCTGCGCCAGGCCAACCGCCAGGCGCATACGCGCGACAGGTGAGCGTAGCTCATGCGATACGTCATGCAGCAACAGGCGTTGCGCATCTAGCAGGGTTTGCAGCCGCGTTGCCATATAGTCGAAATCCTGGCCCAGCTCGGTCAGCTCATCATTGCGGTTAGAAAGCTCGGGGCTGACACGGGTGTCCAGATGGCCTTCAGCCAATTTGCGGCTGGCCTTGCGCAGCAGTTTGATTGGGCGGCTGAGATATACCGCAAAGCCTGCACTGAACAGCAGGCTGGCCAATAGCGCGATAAAGATCTGCAATTCCAGGCTGTAACGCAGCGGGCCAGCGCTATTGGCGCTGGCAGCGGGAATAAACAGAATATAGTCATTGCCCTTGGCGGTACGCACTTTGCGCACGCTGCTGGGCGCAGGGTCGGTGGCGAGCGCGTCTATGGCCTTACGCAGGGTATCGGCCTGAACTTCACGGCCCAGAATATCCTGATCGTGCTGGTTGATGACCAGCACAGTGGGTGATTTGTGCCCAGGCCAGTTATCGAACAAGGCCTTGGCGCCTTCTTCATCACCATATTGCAAGGCATTGGCGGTAATACCCACCACAAAATCCGCGCGGCGGTCACGCAAAAAGCCTTCTTCAGAAGTGGGGGTGTGCTCGTTGAGATAGATGGCACCACCAACCCCGGCGACTGATACCAGCAGGGTCAGGGAAAAGCCGAGGAAAATCTTCCAGAATAATCTACCCATAGTGTGATCGTGTGCGCCTGTTTATTTGCAATCAATAGGGGGCTGAAGGGCTTGCACGCAGGCTAGCCAGCAATGAACTGATAACCCACACCACGCACGGTCTGGATAGGGGAGCGGCCATCTTCCAGCAGGCCCAGCTTTTGCCGCAGGTTGCTGACGTGTACGTCTATGCTGCGGTCATAGCGGCTTTCCGGTCTGCCCAGCGCCTGGGTGAATAAATCAGCCTTGCTGACCACGCGCCCGGCATGGCGCGCCAATACCTCCAGCAGGGCGTATTCGCTGGTGGTGATGTCCAAAGCCTCACCCTTCCACTCAATAATGCGCTCAGAAGGGTAGATGGCAATCTTGCCGACGCGGGTGATATTGCTGCTGTGCTGGCTTTGCTGCACTTCATCGCGGATCACCACACGGCGCTGAATGGCGCGCAGGCGTGCCACCAGTTCACGCGGGTTGAAGGGCTTGGAAAGGTAGTCGTCAGCACCCAGCTCCAGGCCCACGATGCGGTCTATCTCATCACCCTTGGCGGTCAGCATGATGACGGGGATTTGGCTGCTGGCGCGGATCAAACGCAGCGTGTCAAAGCCATTAAAGCGCGGCATCATGACATCGAGCACTACCAGATCAAACTCGCCTGACAATGCCAGGCTGGCGCCTTCTTCCCCATCGTGGGTAATGGTCAGGGTGAAATCCTCTGCGCCCAGATACTCTTCCATCATCTGGCACAGTTCGACATCGTCATCAATCAGCAATACGCGCAGCACGGTTTATCTTCCTCTCACTATTTCTCAGGCGCTCAGAATTTCTGAAGGCTCTGACCATTTCTCAGACTGCATTTTGCCGTAGCGACAGGCCGCAAAATGAGCATCTTACAAAGTTTTACTGACAATTACACCGCCTAAACCAAAGGCAACAAACATTTAGCACGCATTGCGCTCATATTAGTCAGGCAGCGCAATCATGCGTTTTGTCATTCGAGTTACTCAAGCAAGGAGCATTATGATGATCATGTCACGTAAATTCTGGATTTCCTCCGCCATCTTCGCATCTTCCCTGTTGGCATTGAACATTGCCGCCAGCCACGCCGAATCCGGCGACAAGCATGGTGACAAAAAATGCGATCAGGACAAAAAGCACGGTTCTTTCGAGGGCCGCCATAGTTTTTCTGATGAAAAATTTTTGCAGCACAAGCTGGGCAAGCTTAACCTCAGCACTGAGCAGCAGGCACAGGTGAAGCAGATTGTGGAGAAGCAAAAGCCAGCGTTTGCTGAAAAGCGTCAGGCAATTCACGATTCTTACAAGGCTTTGGCCAGCGCTTCCAGCAGCGATCAGTATGACGAAAAGAATGTGCAGCAACTGGCGGCAGCCCAGGCCAAGATTCAGGCTGATTTGATTGTGCTGCGCTCCAACACCTGGCATGAGGTTTATCAGGTGCTGACGCCAGAGCAAAAGCAGAAGTTATCCGAGTTTCAGTCCAAGGTCAGGGCCAGGCACGCTGATAAAGCCTGATCCAATGCCATAATAACGCACTTGATTTGAAGCAAACCGGGGCGATGCATGCCCCGGTTTTTTTATTGCCCGGTGCCTACAGGGCTAAAGCTAGTGCGCTAAAGGTTTTGCTTGAGTAACTAGTGCACGTGTTCGCGTATGGCATTCAGCACCAAAGGCTGCAAGCCACTATCGGGGTGCTCATTGATATGCTGAATAATCTGCGCACGCATCTGAGGTGCCCAGAAGCGGGTCAGGTGGCTGGCGATATCCTGCTTGGCCTGTTCCACATCGGGGTAGGAGCGGAAAAAATCGCCTATCTGGTTTGCCATTTTCACCAGGTGTTGTATGTCCATGCTCATGCCAGTTCCTTGCTTTCAGTCAGGTGTTGCAATCGTTCGGGGCAGCTATAAACCACATGTTGTTCCTTGCGCGCAAAGCCAACCAGCGTCAGGCCGCAACCCTGGGCCATGCGTATCGCCAGGCCAGTGGGGGCGGATATCGCCACCAGCATGGCAATATTGGCGCTGGCCGCTTTTTGTACCATTTCATAACTGGCACGGCTGGAGGTCAGCAAAAAGCCCTCGCGCGATAAACCTTGCTTGGCCATCGCCCCCAGCAGCTTATCCAGGGCGTTGTGCCTGCCCACATCTTCACGCACTAGTAGAATTTCACCTTCTGGGCTGACCCAGGCCGAGGCATGGGTGGCACCTGTGCGGCCTTGTAGTTGTTGATGGGCGTGCAGATTGCGTTGCGCCAGATAAATAGCCTCGGCAGCAAACACCATGTCAGGCGCGTCTATCGCTTGTGGCATGCGTATGGCTTGATCCAGGCTTTCTGAGCCGCACAACCCGCAGCCAGTGCGGCCTGTCATGCTGCGGCGGCGCTGTTTAAGGTTCTGGAACTGCTCAGTGGCAATTTCCATCTGCAATTCAATGCCATTGACGCGCTCAACGATATCAATGCCATAAAGATCAGAAGCGCTGGACAATATGCCCTCGCACAAAGAGAAGCCCAGCGCAAAATCTTCAAGGTCATCCGGCGTCGCCAGCATCACAGCATGGGAGATGCCGTTGTAAATCATAGCGATAGGGACTTCCTCGGCGACATTGTCCTCGCGCTCGCTCAAGCGCCCATGCTCGTACTTGAACACGGTAACGGTGCTGTCGGTAAGCGCGGACTCTATCAAGAAATTGGCTGGCTTCATCATGCTTTCATAGGTTTGCATACATAGGTTATACGTACATTAAGTTTTCATAGCCAGGCATATAGTCAGGCTTATTCGATATGGCTTTCGTCCTGCTGCTGCGCCAGGGCAATCTGATCCTGGCTGAATTCCTGATACTGACGCTGCCATTCGGAAAGCTGGGAAACCCGGCTGACCTCGACGGCGGTGACCTTGAATTCTGGGCAGTTGGTGGCCCAATCCGAATTGTCGGTGGTAATCACGTTGGCACCGGATTCAGGGTGGTGGAAGGTGGTATAGATCACGCCGGGTTGTACCCTTTCGGTGATATTGGCGCGCAGCACGGTATTGCCTGCGCGGCTGGTGATGCCTACCCAATCGCCATCCTTGATGCCTCTGTCCTCGGCATCCTGCGGGTGAATTTCCACCCTGTCCTCGGGGTGCCAGGCCACATTGTCGGTACGCCTGGTTTGCGCGCCCACATTGTATTGCGAGAGTATACGCCCCGTGGTGAGTATGAGCGGGTACTTGGCGTTGACTTTTTCCGAGGTGGGCACGTATTCGGTAATCATGAATCTGCCCTTGCCGCGCACAAATTCATCAATGTGCATGATAGGGGTGCCTTCTGGGTGTGCTTCGTTGCATGGCCATTGTATGCTGCCCAGTTCTTCCAGTTTTTGGTAGCTGACACCATGGAAGGTGGGGGTGAGTCTGGCAATTTCATCCATGATCTCGGATGCATGCTGATAAGGCATGGGGTAACCCAAGGCTTCGGACAACATGGCGGTGATCTGCCAGTCTTCATAGCCATTCTTGGGTGTCATCACGCGGCGCACCGGGGAAATACGGCGCTCGGCATTGGTAAAGGTGCCGCTCTTTTCCAAGAAGGAGCAACCGGGCAGGAACACATGGGCGTACATCGCGGTTTCGTTGAGGAATAGATCCTGCACGATGACGCACTCCATGGAAGCCAGCGCATGAGTGACATGCTGGGTGTTGGGGTCGGACTGGGCAATGTCTTCACCTTCGCAGTACAGCGCCTTGAAGCTACCATCAATCGCAAAGTCCAGCATATTGGGGATGCGCAGGCCAGGCTCGTTATCCAGCGGCCTGCCCCAGGCGTTTTCCAGCAATTCGCGTGTGGCATTGTCTGAGACATGCCTATAGCCGGGGAACTCATGCGGGAAGGAACCCATATCGCAGGAACCCTGTACATTGTTCTGCCCACGCAGCGGGTTAACCCCCACGCCTTCACGGCCAATATTGCCTGTGGCCATCGCCAGATTGGCAATACCCATGACCATGGTAGAACCCTGGCTATGTTCGGTGACGCCCAGGCCATAGTAAATCGCCGCATTGCCACCTGTGGCAAACAGCCGTGCTGCTGCGCGTAGATCGCTGGCAGGCACGCCTATGGCGGCTTCCATGGCTTCAGGGGAGTTTTCCGGCTGGGCAACAAACTCACTCCAGTACTGGAAGGAATCCCACTCACAACGCGCTTTAACAAAGGCTTCATCTACCAGCCCCTCAGTTACCACCACATGCGCCATGGCGGTAATCAAAGCCACATTGGTGCCTGGCTTGAGCTTGAGGTGATAATCCGCCTGCACGTGTGGGCCAGAAACCAGGTCTATCGCGCGCGGGTCGGCAATAATCAGCTTGGCGCCCTGACGCAGCCTGCGCTTCATTTGTGAGCCAAACACCGGGTGACCATCGGTAGGGTTGGCGCCTATTACCATAATGACGTCAGACTGCATCACCGAATCAAAGGTCTGCGTGCCAGCCGATTCACCCAGGGTCTGCTTGAGGCCATAGCCAGTAGGGGAGTGGCAGACGCGGGCGCAGGTATCTACATTGTTGTTGCCAAAGGCCGCGCGTACCAGCTTCTGCACCAGATAGGTTTCTTCATTGGTGCAGCGTGAAGAAGTAATGGCGCCTATGGCATTGCGCCCATGCTTGGACTGTATGCGTTGCAGCTCACTGGCGGCATATGAGATGGCTTCTTCCCACGAGACTTCCTGCCAGGCATCGTGAATGCTCTTGCGTATCATAGGCTTGGTAATGCGGTCACGGTGTGTGGCATAACCCCAGGCAAAGCGTCCCTTGACACAGGAATGCCCGTGATTGGCCCCACCATTCTTATCCGGCACCATGCGCACCACCTGCTCACCCTTCATCTCAGCGCGGAAGGAGCAACCAACGCCGCAATAAGCACAGGTGGTAATCACGCTATGCTCGGGCTGGCCGCTTTCTATCACGGTTTTTTCCATCAATGTGGCGGTAGGGCAGGCAGCGACACAAGCACCGCAAGACACACATTCAGAATCAAGGAAATTATCGAAATTACCCGCAGCGACCTTGGAATCAAAGCCTCGGCCTTCAATGGTCAAGGCAAACGTACCCTGGGTTTCTTCGCATGCACGGACACAGCGTGAGCAGACGATGCACTTGGAGGCATCAAACTGGAAATAGGGGTTGGAATTGTCTTTCTCGGCAGAGAGGTGGTTGCTGCCTTCATAGCCGTAACGCACTTCGCGCAAGCCCACCGCCCCTGCCATATCCTGCAGTTCACAATCGCCATTGGCAGAGCAGGTCAGGCAGTCCAGCGGGTGATCGGAGATATATAGCTCCATGACACCGCGACGTATATCCGCCAGCTTGGGCGTTTGCGTGTGCACCTTGAGGCCTTCATCCACAGGGGTGGTGCAGGAGGCGGGGTAACCGCGCCTGCCGTCTATCTCCACCAGGCACAAGCGGCAAGAGCCAAATGGCTCCAGGCTATCAGTGGCACAGAGCTTAGGGATGCTGATGCCTGCCTGCATGGCGGCATGCATGATTGAAGTGCCCTTGGCAACGGTGATACTGTGACCGTCAATATCCAGCGTGACTTGCTGCTCAGTGTTGCGGCTCGCTGGGGTGCCGTAGTCTGTTTGCTTGTCCATCACTTTCTCCTCTGGTTCTCACTGAAGCCAGCCCTGTTTTTTTATTCGTCAGGTGCATGGCGTTTTACTCACTTCATGCGGCGCGTTCCTTCTTGTTGACGCCAACTTCACTCAGGCCAAAATCCTGCGGAAAATGATTGAGCGCGCTTAGTACCGGGTAGGGTGTCATGCCGCCCAAGGCGCACAATGAGCCATTGAGCATGGTGTCGCTAAGGTCGCGTAGCAGGGCAATGTTTTGCACGTGATCAGTGCCTGCCATGACTTTGTCCATGACCTCTACACCTCGGGTAGAACCTATGCGGCATGGGGTACATTTGCCGCAGGATTCCACCGCGCAGAACTCCAGCGCATAACGCGCCATGTGCGCCATATCCACTGTGTCATCAAAGGCGACAATGCCGCCATGACCCAGCACCGCCCACAGCTTGCTAAAGGCTTCATAGTCCAGCGGCGTATCAAATTGGGATTCCGGCAGATAAGCCCCCAATGGGCCGCCCACTTGCACTGCCTTGATCGGTCTACCACTGGCTGAGCCGCCACCATAGTCATAAAGCAGCTCGCGCAGGGTCACCCCAAAGGCTTTTTCCACCAGGCCCGCATGTTTGAGATTGCCCGCTAATTGAATAGGCAAGGTGCCACGTGAGCGGCCCATGCCGTAATCGCGGTAATACTCACTGCCCTTGTCCATGATGATGGGCACAGTGGCCAGCGAGATCACGTTATTGATCACCGTGGGCTTGCCAAACAGGCCGGAGATTGCAGGCAGTGGCGGCTTGAAGCGCACCAGGCCACGCTTGCCTTCCAGACTTTCCAGCAGCGCGGTTTCTTCACCGCAGACATAAGCCCCGGCGGCGCGGCGTACCTCCAGATAAAAGTCATGTTTGCTGCCCAGAATGCTGCGCCCCAGGTAGCCAGCGGCATAGGCTTCCTTGATGGCCAGATTGAGCGTGGCGATAGAGTGTGGATATTCCGAGCGCACATAGATATAGCCTTGCGTGGCACCCACTGCAATGCCCGCAATGGTCATGCCCTCAATCAGCACAAAGGGGTCACCCTCCATGATCATGCGGTCAGAATAAGTGCCGGAATCGCCTTCATCGGCATTGCAGACTATGTATTTCTGCTCGGCTTGCGCCTCCATGACCGTCTTCCACTTAATACCAGTGGGGAAGGCCGCGCCGCCACGTCCGCGCAGGCCAGAATCAGTTACTTGCGCCACTATCGCTTCCGGGCTTTGGGCCAGCGTATTACGCAAACCACGGTAACCCTCATGTGCCAGATAATCGTCAAGGCTGACCGGGTCGGTAATCCCGACACGGGCAAAAGTCAGCCGCTCCTGACGCTTGAGCCAAGGCAGTTCATCGGTAAGGCCCAGATGCAGCGCATGCTGCCCACCTTCAGTAAAACCAGCGTCAAACAATGAAGCAACATCGTCAGGTTGAACCGGGCCATAGGCCACGCGGCCCTGAACTGTTAACACCTCTACCATAGGCTCCAGCCAGAACATGCCACGGGAGCCATTGCGTACCAGCTTAATGGAAATTTGACGTTGATCTGCCTCTTGCTGAATAGCGGCGGCAACCTGATTGGCACCCAGTGACAAGGCACTGGAATCGCGGGGAACGTAAATCGTGATCATGCCGCTACCTCCCTGGCTTTGGCCAGCAACTGCGAAAGTTGCTGCGGCGTAACGCGGCCATATACTTGATCATCCAGCATGATGGCGGGGGAACAGGCACAGTTGCCCAGACAGTAAACTGCTTCCAGCGTGACAGCGTTGTCAGGGCTGGTCTGGTGATAGTCTATGCCCAAGCTAGATTTGGCATGGGCTTCGAGCTGGGTGCTGCCCATGGCCTGGCAAGATTCTGCCCTGCAGATTTGCAGAATATGCCGCCCCGGCGCATGGGTGCGGAAATGGTGATAAAAACTGACTACCCCATGTACTTCCGCCACGGAGAGATTGAGCGCCTTGGCGATATCGCCGTAGCAATCTTCTGGGATATAGCCTAGATCGTCCTGAATCGCGTGCAACAATGGCAGCAAGGCACCCGCCATATGTTGATGTGTATCGATGTGCGATTTGATGCGTGCCAACTGGTCATGCATAACCTTCTCCTCGAATCCATATCTCAATATAGACACTGCTTTTTATTCTGACTTCTATAGCCACTATATACTGGAGTGTACAGTTGGGTATAGCAAAAATAAGAACAAAATGCCCGAGGGTGGGAAGTGATAAGCCACGGTTTGGAAAAGATAAATGATGAAATGATTTTCATTATCTTTCCAGCCTGCTTATTCAGTACATGCTATACCTGATAGTGAATAAGACAGCAGATTCAAGCTAGGGTTTGGCTCAGACGCGACCATGGGCTTTACTGCGCGGGTTTAATCACCTGAGTATCGGCAGCCTGAATCACCTTGCCGTGCAAATTACTGCATTGCAGGGCAGCAAGCGCTTGGCCGCTGGCAGTTTCCAGCAAAACGGAGCGCGCTTCATGCGGCTCAAACAAATATTGTTCTCCCCATTGTCGCAAAGCCACAATCAGCACAAACAAGTCTTCACCTTTGCGTGTCAGCCTGTATTCCTGATAACTGCTGCCATCGGCAGCGTCTTGTAGTTGCAAAATCTCAGCATCCAGCAGCTTACGCAGGCGGTCAGACAATATATTGCGCGCTATGCCCAGGCTGCGCTGAAAATCGCCAAACCTGCGCACGCCATCAAACGCATCACGCACAATCAGCAAACACCAGCGGTCACCCATAATCTCGGTGGCCCGTGCCACCGGGCAGGTTGAGGCAACAGAGTTCATGGCAGGTGGGAGTGGGTGATAAGAGGTGGTTGCATTTTAAAACCAGCTTCATTATGCTGCAACTGGTTTCAGTTTAAAACCAGTTTTGGAACAAGCATGGATGGTTTACCCACTCAACCAGTTAATGCGAGCCAGCCTTGTGTAAAGCAGGCGGTATCGCTTGAAAGCCACTGCCCAAAATACGTATTGGGCAAACCCTTATCATCCAATCAGGTGAGCTTGCTGGCGCTTGCCAGTGGCATGAGTGTGGCCAATATCTATTTTGCCCAGCCGCTGCTGCCTGAATTCAGTGCCGCCTTTGCAGTGACATCAGCCCAGGTTGGCCAACTTATCAGCATGGCCCAGTTGGGCAGCGTATTGGCGCTAGTCTTTCTGTTACCGCTGGGCGATCGTATGGATAGGCGCTGTTTGCTCTTGATACAAGCCCTGGCATTGGTGGTCATGCTGGTGCTGCTGGGGCTTGCCCCAAGCCTAGGCTGGGCATATGCCGCGATGTTGGGGGTGGGCTTGCTGGCCACGGCCATGACCCAGGGGCTGATCGCTTATGCCGCCAGTGTTGCCCAGCCTGCTGAGCAAGGGCAGGTGCTGGCCAAGGTGCAGGCGGGGGTGTTTCTTGGCTTGTTGCTGGCGCGCGTGGTTGCGGGCGGTGTGAGTGATATAGCAGGCTGGCGCATGGTGTATTTAAGCTCGGCGGCTTGCATGTTGCTGCTGGCTTGTCTGCTCTGGCGCAGCTTGGCTAGGGTCAATACTTCTTTGGCGGTCAATACTTCTCAGGTGACAGGCAGTTACCCACGTTTTATTGGCAGCATGCTGGCCTTGTTGTGGCGGCATAGATTGCTGCAAGTGCGCGGCATGCTGGCACTGCTGATGTTTGCCGTGTTCAATATTTTCTGGAGCGCCTTAAGCCTGGCCTTGAGTGCACCGCCTTATGCCTATAGCAACACTGCCATAGGTGCGCTGGGGCTGGTGGGCGCGATAGGGGCGCTGGCTGCCACGCAGGCTGGGCGCTGGCTGGATAAAGGCGCCCATCAGCAAGTCACCTTGATCGCCTTGCTGCTGTTGGCCATTGCCTGGTGGCCTTTGGCTTTCATGAGCTGGTCTTTAGCTGCCTTGATGTTGGGGATTATTCTGCTGGACATGGGTGGGCAAGCCTTGCATGTCAGTAATCAAAGCCTGCTGTTGCGCAGCAATGCCGAGCAACAGCAGGGCAGCATGATAGGCATGTATATGCTGTTTTATGCGTTGGGGAGTGGGCTGGGCGCTGCGGCGGGGACAGCAGTATTTGCCCATGATGGCTGGCAGGGTGTTTGCCTGCTGGGATTTAGCCTGAGTGCGCTAGCTTTGGTGTTTTGGCTTGCAACGCTGCGCGCGCTTGGTTAGCAGTGCTTATCTAGCTGGGTATAGCTAGCTGTGCTGGGGATCGCCCGCACTGCTAACAAGTTGGGGAGTTGCCAGGCTAAAGATCAAACACCTTACCCGGGTTCATGATGCCGTTGGGGTCAAACACTTTCTTCAACTCGCGCATATATTGAATTTCCACCGTGTCACGCGTGTAGTGCAAATAATCCTTCTTGGTCATGCCTACGCCGTGCTCGGCAGAAATCGAGCCATTGTATTTCTGCACCGTTTCAAACACGAACTGGTTCACCACCTTGCACTTCTCAAAGAACTCATCCTTACTCAAATCGGCAGGCTTTAAAATATTCAGGTGCAGATTGCCATCGCCGATATGACCAAACCAGCACACCTCAAAATCCGGGTAATTGGCGGCCACAATGGCGTCAATTTCGGCAATAAAGGCGGGCACATGCGTAATCAGCACCGAGATATCGTTCTTGTAAGGCGTGAACGGCGCAATGGTCTCAGAAATGCCTTCACGTAAATGCCACAGCGCCTCTGCCTGCGCCTGCGATTGGCTCATCACGCCATCCAGAATCCAGCCTTGCTCCATGCAATGCTCAAAAATCTGCATGGCATCATCCACCACGGCTTCAAAGCGGCCTTCAAATTCCAGCAACACGTAAAGTGGCGATTCCGTATCAAAAGGTCGGCTGGCATGGCCATGCGCCAGCACTTTTTCCAGGGCAATCTGATTGAAAAATTCAAAGGCGGTAAGGTCTATGCGTTGCTGGAAGGCATGCAAAATAGGCATGACAGCAGCAAAGTCTGGCACGCTCAATACCAGCACTTTCAAATCCTGCGGTTGGCGGGTGAGCTTGATTTCGGCCTCGGTGACTATGCCCAGTGTGCCTTCAGAGCCTATGAACAACTGATGCAAGGCATAGCCAGTGGCGTTCTTGATCATGCCTCTGTTCAGGTGCAGCACATCACCCTTGCCAGTCACCACGGTTAGCCCCAGCACCCATTCACGTGTCATGCCGTAGTGAATGACCTTGATGCCGCCAGCGTTGGTGCCGATATTGCCACCCATCTGGCTTGAGCCAGCTGCGGCAAAATCCACCGGGTAGTACAAACCATGCTGCTCTGCGTATTGTTGCAACTGCTCGGTTACCACACCCGCTTGTATATGCACCAGGCGGTCAGCATGCAAAAACGACAACACCTTGTTCATGCGGTCCAGGCTGATGACAATCTCGCCATTGGCAGCCACTGCACCTGCAGAGAGGCCAGTGCGGCCGCCGCTTGGTGTGACGGCCACCTGATGTTCATTCGCCAGCTTGACGATGGCCTGCACTTCTTCAGTGCTGGCGGGGAACACAATCGCCGAAGGGCGCGGCTCATAATGCTTGGTCCAGTCCACACCCCAGGTCTTGAGGCTGTCATCGTCTGTCTTGACGCGCTGCTCACCAACAATGGTGCTCAACTGTTCAAGCAGGGCAGGGGAAAGGCGGCTAGGTGCATTCATCAAACGGTTACCTGTATTTATAAACGGTTGTCAGCAGAGCGGGTGTGAAGGTCTATCAACCTTAGCTCTGCAATTTTAAGAGTGTTTGGCGGTATAAACGCACCACCATGAACCTGTATGCATTTAAGTACGAAAAGTGCAGGAACAGCCAGCTATTCTAGCAGTTTTTAATTGCAATTGATTCCTGATCAATCTTGGCGCGCCAGGGCGGCAAAATAGCGCTTTACACCCCGGTATCCCTTATTTCATAGGGGTTTAATAAGTTTGCTGGTGTGCTAGGATGACTGATTTTTTGGCCTGACTTCGGAGCTGTAATGACCCAACAACTTTCCTTGCCGAAAGACAAGATACGCTTCCTCCTGCTTGAAGGTGTGCACCAGAATGCCGTTGATGTACTCAAGGCTGCTGGTTACACCCAGATTGATTACCGTAAGACCGCGCTAGAAGGTGAAGCGCTGATTGATGCCATCAAGGATGTACATTTTCTTGGCATCCGTTCCCGCACACAGGTCACCAATGAAGTGCTGGAAGCTGCCAACAAACTCATCGCCATCGGCTGCTTCTGCATAGGCACCAACCAGGTGGATCTCGATAGCGCATTGTTGCGCGGCATTCCTGTCTTTAACGCGCCATACTCCAACACCCGCTCCGTGGCCGAGCTGGTGCTGGCACAAACCATACTGCTGCTGCGCGGCATCCCTGAGAAAAACGCCCTGGTACACCGTGGCGGCTGGACCAAATCGGCAGAAGGCTCATTTGAAGCGCGTGGCAAAACCCTGGGCATTGTCGGCTATGGCTCCATAGGCTCCCAACTCTCGGTACTGGCAGAAAGCCTGGGCATGAAAGTCATCTACTTTGACGTCATCGCCAAACTGCCGCTAGGCAATGCACGCCAGGTGGCCAGCATGGACGAACTGCTGTCGCAGGCTGATGTAGTCTCGCTGCACGTGCCTGAGCTGCCTTCCACCATGAACATGATGCGTGCTGCAGAATTTGCCAAAATGAAGCGTGGCGGCATCTTCATCAATGCCGCACGTGGCACTTGTGTGGATATCGATGCGCTGGCAGCAGCCATTGAATCCAAGCATCTGAGCGGTGCGGCGATAGACGTGTTCCCGGTTGAGCCCAAGGGTAATGATGAAGAATTCCTCTCCGCCCTGCGTCCGTTTGATAACGTCATCCTCACCCCGCACATTGGCGGCTCTACTCAAGAAGCCCAGGCCAATATCGGTATAGAGGTAGGTGAAAAATTTGTGCGTTACTCTGATGCAGGTTCTACCGTTACCGCGGTCAACTTCCCCGAAGTATCGATTCCACAACAGCCCGGCACCCACCGCCTGCTGCACATCCACCGCAACGTACCCGGTGTGCTGTCCGCGGTTAACAGCCTGTTTGCACGCAACAACATCAACATTGCGGCGCAAAGCATGCTGACCAAGGGCGATATCGGTTACATGATCATGGATGTGGAAGCCTCGGCTTCTGATGCCGCGATTGATGCCTTGCAAACCGTAGAGGGCACCTTGCGTACCCGCGTGCTGTACTAAACCTGCACCGCGTTCAACACAGCAAAAGCACACCTGCGGGTGTGCTTTTTTTTGGCCATGGTTTTGCCATTGTCAGTTTTTGTCATGGCTAGACTGCCACCGCCACCTTGGTTCCAGGCTGGCAGTTTTTCTTTGCAAAACCTTCTGCCACATCAAGTCCAAACCCCGGACATCCAGCAGATTTCCATTCAAAACAAGTCATTATTATTAGCAAATTAAAAGCAAATATATTTGTCAATAATCTCTTTTAAAAAGTAAAATTCTTCCAGTAAGCCATCGGTGATTAACCCTCTCAAGCCCGCCAGCACGCCCTCACAAGCTGGCGGGTTAGTTATGTGGCACCACTAAAGATGCAATTCAAATTGGCCCTGACAACCCAGGGTCAACCGACTGGGAGACAGTCGCGCGCCCTGATCCGATAAACCCTGCGCTAATCGGCGGGTCTAAACGGGAGGGAAAGTCAAAGGCTCCGGATCAAGTGGCGATAATGATTAATAAGTGAATGTGGCTTGGTCAACAACTGTGCAATGTGGCCGAGATATTCGTGGTTTCAATTTGCCTGATTGCAACTTAACGCCTGGCTTTAGCCGGGACGCAGGAATCGGGTCGCCTTTGCTTACGTTTCTTTTCGGCGAAGCAACAGAAAGTAAGTCGCCCGGCAAGGCGAAACAAGAACTCTCGCCATTGACAGCAGGCGTCAAGCCCATCCATCTCTCACAACAAATGCACCAAAGCCCACAGTGCTGCTGGTTTACTGCTGAATCTTGTACAGACAATGCTCGCTCAGCCAACTATCTGCATCTACCGATGGGTGTGCAAAAGTACCCGCCTCCCGCTGCATACCTATCCGTTGCATTACCCGTTCTGAGCGCAGGTTATGGATAGAGGTGAACGACACTACCTCGGTCAAATCTATGGCAGTAAACGCCAACTCCAGCGCTGCTTGCGCGCCTTCGGTGGCGTAGCCTTTGCCCCAATGAGCACTTGCCAGGCGCCAGCCTATTTCCACACAAGGCGCAAAGGGTAGCGCTGCGCTTGGGATATGCAGCCCTATCATGCCGATAAACTCGCCATTTTCCAGGGTTTCTGCCGCCCATAATCCCCAGCCTCGTTCAATGATCAATGCCTGGCAGCGTTGCGCCATGGCATCGCTTTGTTCTCGGCTAAGTGGCGCAGGGAAGTAGCGTGTTACTTCAGGGTCTGCATTCAGGGCGGCAAAGGGGGCGAGGTCGGTGGGCAGCCATGGCCGTAATTGCAGACGAGCTGTCTGAATAATGCGGGGAGAGGTGAAGGTTTTCAGTTTGTCACTCCCTGGGGTGGATGAGATGCTTTCAAGCAGTAGAGGCTGCTTATGCTGGATGTTAATGCCAGTGCATCATAGCAAGAGTCCAGGATGACTATAGCCAAATCCTGCCATCAGGTGAATTGGGGATAGCGCTTAAGTGAGGCCGACAAAACAAGCGCTTATGCGCCTGCTTGAGCAAGTGCTGAGGGAGGGTATCGTAGATCTAGCTCTTAGTGCGGGCTGGGGGCTAATGCGGTAAGGAGGCAGGCAACACCAGCAGATGGTGCTGCAGGGCGTAGAAGATGAAATCGGCATTGCTCTTGAAGTTAAGCTTTTTCAGCACGCGGCTGCGAAATACACTCACAGCACCTGTGGTGACATTCAGCTCCCGAGCCACGGTAGAGATAGGTTTACGCTGGATAAACTTGAGGAACACCTGAAACTCACGGTTGGAAAGTCGCTCATGCGGCAAAGGTTGCTCATGCGCCTTGATCACGGCTTGTAATTTGGCCGGAATCACATAACGCCCGGCACTGATTTCTTCTATGGCATTGAGTAAATCATCAACGCTGGCATGCCTATCCAGGCAACCCTTGCAACCGATGCGTATAAAGTTGGCAAGGAATTCATCTTCTTCATTATTACTTAATATCAAAACTGGCACGCGTGGGGCTATGCCGCGCAGTTGAGCCAGCAGTTCCAGGCCATCTGTCTTGGGCAGTGAAACGCTGATAATCATGAGGTTGATCTGGCGCTTGGCAAGCAGTGGCTTGATTTTGCTTTCATCCAGTGTCGGTAGTACGTGACTGATCTTGAAACGTGGTTGTTGATCCACCAGATGTTTCAGGGAGTAGTTCACTAGGTTATCTTCACTGATCAAGGCAATTTTTATCATGGCGGGGGGCGGATGAGGTGATGGTTAATGCTAACCCTCTAAGTCAACTAGTAATGTAAGACTACAATGTTTTTCGCTGTAAGAAATAATTACTCTCGCCCATCAACCCCCGCCTACACCTTTAATCTAGCTTTTGTCACCTCTCTCAGATGGTAGGAACGATCCTACAGTGATTGCAGCGCTTTGCTGATGTAGGCGTTAAAGACCATGCACTAATCTTCTCCCAAGCCCGAAAGGCCTAACTTCTGCACCATTTAAAAAATACATATAAGGAGAGATAGTCATGGCGACATTACATAACACCGCAGTTGAGCGGGACGGAGCCTGGTTGGTTGCGCCCATTTCCTGGCGCGCAATTCTGGCAGGTTTGGCAGTGGCAATTGCCCTGCAATTGGTGCTGAGCCTTTTGGGCGCGGGCATCGGTTTTAGTTTTGTTGAACCCTTGGAAGGCGCAACCCCATCAGCTCAGGCTTTTGGTATAGGGGCTTCTCTGTGGTGGTTGGTTTCCTGGGTACTGTCACTCAGCGCTGGTGCGATTGTGGCCGTGCTGTCATCCGATGAGATTACACGCTGCCGCGGTGCCTTGCTGGGAATTGTGATTTGGGCGCTGGCGACGATTGCGGGTGCTTGCGTGTTCACCAATGCGGCAGGCGGTGCCTTGAAGGCTACTGCGGGTGCTGTTGGCGTGGCAGGCAGTGGTGCTGCAGCGGGTGGTGCCTTGCTGGCTAAGCATGGTGGCCCTGACCTTGGTCTGGATGGTGTGCGTGCAGAAGCCGAAGACTTTTTGCGCAATGCCAAATCCAGCGTAGATAAAGAAGTGACTGAAAACCACCCTGGCCATGGTGCACGCGGTGCTTACTGGCATGCATTGACCCGCTACCTGAACAATACGGACGAAGCCAGCAAGGCAGTTGACCGTGATCGTGTGGTATCGGTATTGGCAGATGCTTCGGGTGTTTCCAAGGAAGAAGCCGAGGCTGAAGTTGCCAAGCTTGAGGCCGCATATGCCCAAGGCAAGGAAAAGGCCAAGCAGGCTGCCGATGCAGCTGCAGAAGCCACTGCCAAGTTCTCACTGTGGGCTACCCTGGGCTTCTTGCTCAGCCTGATTGCCGCTGTGGTAGCTGGTAGTGCCACCGCTCGCAGTGTGGCTAGAACTGCGGTTAAGAATACTTACTAAGTATCCCTATTCACTTTGTATTGAAGAATCGACCTCTAGAAAAGGAGAACCGTTATGCCTTATATCATTGCGTGGTTACTGGGTGTTCCAGTCACATTGCTGGTGCTGATCTGGCTAATTTTCTAAGCTACTGATGCAGTACCGGGCATGTTCTGATGCCCAACTCTCAAAAAACCCCAGGCTTGAGTCTGGGGTTTTTTTATAACGTAAGTTTAGCCTGTTGGCGACTAGTCCATAGCTGCCATGGGAGCGGCTGGCTGCGTGTTGTTGCTTGTTTGCAAGGAGCTAGAGAGTAAGCGGACTATCAGGTGACTCCACGGTGCTAGATCTCGCTTTTAGGCATGGGGGAGCAATAGGCGTGTGTCGGCATTTTCTGACACAAAGTCAGTCAGCTGTCCTATGGGATGGCGGGGAACCTCTGGCTATGATGACTGCACTGGGTTTGATGATGCGCTTTAGGCAAGACTTGGCGCACGAAGTTTCAAGTGATGTCATTGAAATCATCAGCCTGACCAGGACATTGCTTCACTCAAGACATTGCTGCACTAGCGTGTCAAACCGGATGGCCCTGTGCAAGATTGCTTGCATCAGGCCTTGTAAATAAGGAGACGAGGATGAATACAAAATCCCGCATGATGATCATAGCCTTGCTGCTGACAGGGGTTGCTTACAACTCGGCGGGAGCTGCCGAGCTCTGTCAGGGAGAGTTAAAGCACGCTGTGCCCGTGAATGCGGCCAACGGCAGCATGGTCAGCATCAGCCTTGAACAAGGTCAGCGTCTGAGCCTGGGAGCACAACAGTTAGCAGGCAAGCAGCTTGAAGCCAAGCAGCGCAAAAGCGCAGAGCGCTATCAAAAGCCAATTCTGATAGACAAGGGTGCTTGCCACTATAAGTTGGGCAGCTTTAAACAAACATCCATCAAGATGTAACGATCCCCCCTCCCAGGCTTGTCTGCTCGCAAGGCAGACAGGCCTGGTTCTCTCATACGGCGTGGATGATGTAATCCGCGCCCATGCAGTCAGTAGTCAGTCATATCGCAAATTGCCTTGTTTTTGCATCACCTAAATAAAACCTAAATAAAAAGGAAAAGCCATGAAAATCGCCAAATCCAAACTGTTTGCTGCTGTGGCGGCCGTGATTCTGCTTTGGGTGGTATTCACTCAGGTGCGCATGCTGGACGGCAAGGCGCTGGATACTGCCAAGGCAACCGCACTGAAATCTATCCCCAACCCTGAGACAGCCAAGATAGAAAACCTGGAGAAGATCCAGCAAGGCGATACTACGGTGGTCTGTGGTCAATATTCCATCAAGAATGAAGCTGGAGATTACCAGTCACCCAAGCCATTCTCGGTGATTGTGGAAGAGCCAGATGCGCATTTCAGCGAAGCGCCGGAAGATGTGGAAAAATATTGCGCCTTGCCAGGCAAGCGTTAATATCAGCATAGCGATAAATCAGTAGCATTTTCGCTAGCGTACAAAGATGCAAATAAGGCAGTGACAGTCTATATGACTTGCCACTGCCTTATTATTTAAGCCCAGCCATACTGAGTGCATTAAAAAACCTGCGCTAGGCAGGTTTTATTGTGAGATGAAGCACAAGAAACTTGGCTGTTAGTGATTAGTGCCTATGGGCGCAATCAAAGGCCAACGCTCATCCATATTGGCATATTCTTCAGGCGGTTCGGTAGTGACCACATAAACACGACGCTCGTCATTCAGTGTGGCAATAATGCCCTTGATGGCATGGCCTTCGGGAATGTTGATCCAGTGCGGGTTACGCTGATTATCGCGGCTTAAAAACTCATCCACAATCAGGTCTACAGGCTCAGGCTTGAGCTTGTCCCATTTGCCAGCATCCAGCGAAGATAACCTCGCCCAGCCACCCACAAAAAAGCCGCCTTCTTTTTCTTCCAGATAATTACCCCAACGCAACCACTTGATTTGGTCTTCGCTAACTCGAATAGGCAAGGCTGCTCTAGGGTGGGGGTATTCAATCTGTTTTGCGACGCCGCTCGGGTCGATAACTTTCACGCCTCTGCACATGGTGATATTCCTTGATAAGTTGTCATCATTCTATTCATATCATATGAAGAAATGATTAAATTGGTAAGCCATTTTACTCTTATCGTTTTGTAGGAATTGTCCTATACGAGTGGCGTAAAAAACCTGAACCAATTACAGGTAAATAAAGTTGTAAGACATCCACAGCATGGTAATAGCAAGCACGGTGAATTCGAAAAGATTGAGCTTGAACATAATGCCTCCTGTGCTGGTTAAACAGGTCATTAACCATACGGATTAAAACCTGATTTGATGGCAGGGTGATGAAGAATTTCCCCTGAATGTGTATGCATTATAGAAAAACCCGATTGCGCCGTTCAGGCATGCATGTCTGATTCCCCTGTAAGAATAAGCTGATAGCCTATACAACACCTCTCCGTTGCCGCGCTGCTAATTTCAAATTCACACATTGTTCCGAAATCTGGAATTTAGTAGTCAATATATTTCTCTATATTGAAACTCCAGCTTTAGGCATACTGTTCCATATCATTAGCGTCCTAATCATAACTAATCATCAAAAAGGAGTGAGCACCACAATGTCCATATCATTCAAGATGGCACCTTATTCCCAGATTGCCCGCCTCAGCATAGGCGTGCTCATGGGCTGGATGGCGAGCTGCGCCTACGCCGATGTGGCCGAAGTGCAGGCTAATTTAAACCGCCTCAAAGTACCCGAGGGCTTCAAGGTGGAGATTTACGCCGAGGTGCCAGGTGCGCGGCAAATGGCGCTGGGCACCGCAGGCACGGTGTATGTGGGTACGCGCGGCAACAAGGTGTATGCCGTGGTGGACAAGAACAAGGATCACAAGGCCGATCAGGTGGTGACCATTCTTGATGATCTCAACGTGGGTAATGGCGTGGCCATGTTTGATGGCAATCTCTATGTGGCAGAACAAAACCGCATTGCGCGTTATGCCGCACCGGATTTTGACCTTAACCTGCCGTTCAAGGATATGCGCGAAGTCATTTACGACAAATTGCCCAACAAAGCGCATCACGGCTGGCGTTATATCAGCTTTGGCCCGGACAAAAAGCTCTACGTTACGGTAGGTGCTCCCTGCAATATCTGCGATCCGCAAGGCGTGGAAGCCAGCATTCTGCGCATGAACCCTGATGGCAGCAATGTGGAAACCTTTGCCAAGGGCGTGCGCAACTCCGTGGGCCTGGATTTCCAGCCCGGCACTGGCGTGCTGCACTTTACCGATAACGGCATGGACATGATGGGCGACGATATCCCGCATGATGAACTGAACGCAGCACCCAAGGCAGGCCAGCATTTCGGTTTCCCTTATGTTGGTGGCAAGGACGCCAGCCCCAAGGAGTATCAGAACAAAAAGCCACCACAGGCGCTAACACCCCCCGTGGTTGAGTTCCAGGCGCACAGCGCCAATCTGGGCTTCAAGTTCTACACTGGCAAGCAGTTCCCCAGCCAATACCAGGGCAATGCTTTTGTGGCTCAGCACGGCTCCTGGAACCGCAGCCAGCCCGTGGGTTATCAATTGATGCGCGTGGTGTTTGACCAGCAAGGCAAGCCCAAGTCTACCGAAGTGTTTATCGATGGCTGGCTCAACGATGGTGAAGCCTGGGGTCGTCCTACTGACGTGCTGCAATTGGGCGACGGTTCGCTCTTGGTCTCTGATGATTACAGCGGCGTGATTTACCGCATCAGCTATGGCGAAAAATCCGCCAGTGCACCAGCAGCGGTGGCTAGCGCATCTGGCAGCAAGCTCAGCGGACTCAAAATGCCAGAATCCGCCATTGCGCACCCTGATGGCCGCGTGTTTGTCACCGAGATAGGTGAATTCGGCAAGGCAGGCGATGGCAAGGTGACCGTGGTCAACCGTGACGGCAGCACCAGCACCCTGGTGGACGGCCTCAATGACCCCAAGGGCATAGACCTCTACAACAACCAGCTCTACATCGCCGATGTAGACCAGGTAGTGCGCGTGGGCCTGGATGGCAGCAAAACCGTGATAGCCCAGCCTGGTGACTTCCAGCAAAAGCCCATCTTCCTCAATGACATCGAGATTGATGGCGTGGGCAATGTCTATGTATCCGACAGCGGCGATGACAACGGCAAACATGCCGCCATCTACCAGATCAGCCCCAAAGGCAAGGTCAGGCAAATCATCAATGCCAGCGCTGGCATCAAGCGTCCCAATGGCCTGCTGATGGATGGCCCCAACAAGCTATTGGTGGCCGATTTTGGTACTGGCAAACTGTTCCAGGTGACCTTCAATGCCAACGCCAACAGCAAGGCTGGTGTTACCTTGTTGAATAGTGGTTTTGGCGGTGCGGATGGCCTGGTGCGCGATAGTGATGGCTTGTTGTATGTCAGCGATTGGGCAAACGGCAAGGTTTGGCAACTGACAGAGCCACGGGCAACACCACAGTTGATTAGCGAAGGTCAGCAGTCTTCTGCGGATATTGCCTTATCTGCAGATGGCAAGTTCTTGCTGGCGCCGGATATGAAGGCAGGGGAGTTGTTGTCCTTGCCTATACGTTAAGTGATTGAGTACCAATGCCTAAACCGGGGTGTGTACCCCGGTTAGCGCATGGTGAGTACCACTGTTTCCATCCAACACGCCCGATGAATTATATCGGGCGTTTTCAATGATCTGCCACCGTCACACTAGTTTCCCGGCGTATAGCTTGGCTTGTATCACATGGTTTGTATCACATGGCTTGTACCAGTTGGCACCGCCAGCAACACTAACAAACAAGCTATCAGTCATGACAAATCTGTTTCATCCCTCAAGCTGTTTCATCACTCAAGCTTGCAAAGCAATCACAAAAGTGTACTATTCAGTTCATAAGCATACTAAACAGTTTAGTTTTTGCTGCTGGCCTAAGGAGTTTCATGCCCAAGTACTTGTATAAAATGATGTTTCCTCTGCTGATGCTGAGTGCTCTGTTTGCACCTGCCGCGCATGCAGAAGCCAAAGTAGTGGTGATGGCATTTGAACTCAATGACATGACCAATCTGGCTAACGCGCCCGAGGAGTTGCAGCGCATTGCTTTGCTTTCTAAACAATTTGAATCCAGCTTGAAGCACTTGGGTGTGAATGTCGTGCCTGCAGGTGCCCAGGTCGGCGCAGAAATAGAGAAACATTCGCCCAGTTATTTGTATGACAACGTCGGTACTGCCGTAGAGCTTAACCGTGAAACCGGGGCGGATTATCTGGTGATAGGCGTAGCCTTGAAGCCGACTTATCTATTTGTTTATCCACGTCTTATCATTGTTGATGTCCAAACCAAATCTGTGGTGATGTCTAAGGCCGCGCAACTGGAAAGCTCATGGTCAGACGAGAACACCACCATACGCACGGCTGATAAGCTGGCACAAGTAGTGAAAGATCGCCTGCAAGCACTGCAGGCTGGTGCTAACAAGTAATGTTGAGTATTGATCGCAAGGGAGATGCTGCTATGCAAACCCGCTCCATGATGGAGTTTTTGAACAGTGCCTGGCTGTTGCGCATGATAGAGCAGGCGGGCACTCAGCCAGTGCCCAAACTGCTTGCGGTTTATGCTCTGGCAGAAACCTGGTTACAGGCACCTGGGGTAAGCCAATGTTTACGTACTGAGTTGAGCGCTGCCTCTGCGCCTATTTCCTCAAATAGTCCTGAACTGCGGGCGCATCTGCTTACTTTGGCAACTGCCGCCAGATTGCAGCAGCCGGGGATGGTGGTGAGCCAGATGTTGATGCTGCTGCAAGGCGGGCTGGCAGAGGAGTTGCGCAACCCTGGCATGGGGGCTTTGTCTGCGGCGCATGATGCCGCCAAGCTGGTGATTCACCAGGCCAGGCCTTCTCTACTGACGCGCGCAGATCAAGCCATACGTCACAGCGGCTACGCGGCCGCTTGTGTCATGGTGACTATATTGACCATGCATTTCTGGCCTGGGCAGCTTTCCCACTCCAAGCCGACCAGTCTGGAGGCAGGCTATGCACAGGCTGAGCCCGTGCCCAGCATAGCGCCTGAGTTGCTGCTCAAGGCCTTTGCCCTGAGAAAAAGCCTGGAGGCAGGCACTTGCCCCAGCCCAAACTTCTTTAGCATGCCCAAAGAGCAGGTCACGGTGTATATGGATGTGGTGAATTCCAGGCTGGCCAATAACCCGGAGATGAATAACCAGCGGCTGGAGAATTTCCTCTCTTGGTATGAAGGGCAAAGAGCCTGGGAGTGCTACCCCGCCTCCCAAATCAAACAACGTTTTATTTCTAGAATATAAGGCATCAGTATGTCTTCCAGAATGCGTCATTACATACTTACCGCGGCGGGTGATCTGTTCTCGCGCCAGGGGTTTAATTCCACCAGTGTCGATAATATTGCCGCCCAGGCCCAGGTGGCCAAAGTCACGCTCTACAAGTATTTCCAATCCAAGGAATTGCTGATTATTGAATATCTGCGCGAGCAGAATGCCAAACTATGGCAAACCCTGGCGGAATCACCGCAGCAGGAGAATGCGCGGGCCGAGCTAGAGGCCATGGCACTAGGGCTGTTGGCTGTAATTGCCGACAAGGAGTTCAAGGGCTTTGCCTCGCTCAGCGCCGGGGTGGAGTTTCCCCAGCTGGATAACCCTATCAACCAGGTTTCCCAGGATTTCTCCAGACAGCTACGTGAGCAAATGGCAGCCCTGGCCAATAAAGCCGGGATCAAGCAAGCAGAAGCCTTGGCCTTGCAACTCGCATTGGTGATTGAAGGCGCTTCCATGACCGTAAGAAACCAGCAAGGCAGCGAATCGCTAGCGCATGCGCAAGCCTTGGTACAGACCTTGATCAAATCCGCTACATGAATTTTTAAATCCAGATCAGGTGTGCTGCCTGGGCTATTCGTCTGCTTAGCCCGGGCGGGCAACTGATGATGGATTTTATCTTGGCTTTCAACAAGAGCACCGCTGCGTATAAGCCGCAGCACTTAACGGAGGAGTTGCAATGAAGAAGATCGTTAGCCCAATATTCATGGCGTTAAGCTTGGCGCTGCCTGTATTAAGTGCGCAAGCGGCAGACCAGATTGAACGCATGACCGCAGACAAGATGCAATCTTACCGCGCTGCCAATATTAAATGGCAGGATGAACCCATACTGCCGAAAGGCGCCAAAAGCGCATTGATACTGGGTGACCCCGCCAAGCCAGGGGTGTTTATTGCCTGGCTCAAGTTTCCGCCTAATTATCCTATTCCTGCGCACACCCACCCGTTTACCGAGGTGATTACCGTGCTCAAGGGCAAGCTGGGCAATGGCATGGGCGAAGTGCTGGATAAAAACAGGGGCGAAACCCTCAAAGTGGGCGAAAGCTTTGTGCTGCCTGCGGGGCATGCGCATTATGTCTGGACTGAGGGAGAAGAAACCATAGTCGAGTTGATTGCCACCGGGCCTTGGGATATCAGCTATTCCAATCCCAAGGACGACCCTAGAAAGAAATAAGATGTTGCTAGCTCCTCTCGCAGGAGAGGAGCTAGCAAGTAGACCTAGTCTAAGCTACTGATTTACCAGAATCGCAAAGTGTAAATGCAACTGTGTCAGCCATGCCCTCGCACAGCTAGAACTTTGACTCAACTAGAATTAAGGCACGACTAAGGCTAATCACATGCCTATGTAATTAGGCCCACCGCCACCTTCTGGGGTACGCCAGTTGATATTCTGCAAAGGATCTTTGATGTCGCAGGTTTTGCAGTGTATGCAATTAGACGCATTGATCTGTAAGCGTGGCGTGCCTTCCTGCTGCACGATTTCATACACGCCTGCCGGGCAATAGCGTTGCTCGGGCGCATCGTATTCCGGCAAATTGACGGTGACCGGAATGCTGGCGTTCTTCAGCACCAGATGGCAAGGCTGGTCTTCCTCGTGATACACATTGGTAAGGTAAACCGAAGACAGTTTGTCGAAGCTGACCACGCCATCCGGCTTGGGGTAGTCAATCTTGGCAGCTTGGCTGACTTTTTTCAGGGTTTCGTTGTCGGCCTTGCCGTGCTTGAGGGTCCAGGGCACGTTGATGCCAAACGATGACAACCACATTTCCGTACCGGCATAAATGCTGCCCAGGATATTGCCGAATCTGGATACGGCGGGTTTGACGTTGCGCACGGCGTACAAGTCTTTCCAGATCCAAGAGTTACGCACTTTTTCAGCGTAGCTGTCCAGCGTGGCGCCTATCTGCTCCGCAGCCAAAGCCTCCACCACGGATTCTGCCGCCAGCATGCCGGATTTCATGGCATTGTGCGTGCCCTTGATGCGCGGCACGTTAACAAAGCCCGCAGCGCAACCTATCAACAAGCCGCCAGGGAAGGCCAGGCGCGGCAGGGATTGCAAGCCGCCTTCGGTAATGGCGCGTGCGCCGTAGCTCAGGCGTTTGCCATTTTCCAGCAGCGGGCGTATCGCTGGGTGGGTCTTGAAACGCTGGAATTCATCAAACGGGCTCAAGTGCGGATTGCTGTAATTGAGATGCACCACAAAGCCTATGGCCAAGGTGTTTTCCTTGAGGTGGTAAATAAAAGCACCACCACCAGTGCTGTTGTCCAGCGGCCAGCCTTGGGAGTGCAGTACCTGTCCGGGCTTGGATTGTTCGGGGCTTATTTGCCAGACTTCCTTGAAGCCTATGCCGTATTTCTGTGGCTCGGCATTGTCACGTAGCGAGAATTTCTCGGTGATATCTTTGCTGAGCGAGCCACGTGCACCTTCGGCAAACAGCGTGTAATGGGCGCGTAATTCCATGCCCAGGGCAAAGCCGGGTTTTTCATTGCCTTGCTTGTCACGGCCCATGTCACCAGTGACTACACCTTCTACCACGCCAGCCTCGCTGTAAATCACATCGGCGGCGCTGAAGCCTGGATAAATTTCCACGCCCAGGCCCTCGGCCTGCTCGCCCAGCCAGCGGCAGACATCACCCAGGCTGACGATATAGTTACCGTCATTGTTCATGAGCGGCGGCAGCAATTTATGCGGGATGGTGTAGGCCTTGTTGGGCGTCAGCATGAGGAACTGGTCATCATTGACTGGGGTGTGGAGCGGGGCGCCTTTTTCTTTCCAGTCAGGAATAAGTTCGTTGAGGGCGATGGGGTCTATGACGGCGCCAGAGAAGATATGCGCACCAACTTCAGCGCCTTTTTCCAGCACGCAGACGCTGATTTCACGTTCTTGTGCGGCAGCCAGCTGCTTGATGCGGATTGCGGCAGACAGGCCCGCAGGGCCAGCGCCAACAATCAATACGTCATAATTCATTACATCGCGTTGCATGCTAAAACCTTCAAGGAATATAGGGGATGTTGATTTCGTCACTGCGCCGCACATCGCGGGTTAGCTGACGGCAGTGCGCAAGAAACTCGCGCACGGCGGTGGTTTGGTATTTTTTCTTGTGCCAGACAAACAAAAACTGGCGCTTGAGGTCGAGTTCAGGCGTATCCAGCGCTACCAGATTGCCTCTGGCAATATCGTCCTTGAGCGCCAGGCGCGAGACGCAGCCTAGTCCAAGACCGGATTCTACCGCGCGCTTGATGGCCTCGGTATGTTCCAACACTAGTCGCACATTCAGCTGAGTGTGATGGTGACGCAGGGCGTGATCAAAGGTTTCACGCGTGCCCGAGCCATGCTCACGCAGCACCCAGTTTTCCTGCAACAGGGTTTCCAGGCTGGCGGTTTTGTGTTGCGCCAGCGGGTGCTGCGGCGGGCAGAACACGGTGAGTTCGTCTTCTATCCACGGTTCCACTTCCAGGTCGGGGTGGTGGCAATCGCCCTCAATCAAGCCCAGGTCAAGGTCATACATCGCCACCTGGCTCATGACGGTGTTGGTGTTCTGCACATGCAATTGCACCTGGCAATCGGCATGCTGCTTCATAAATGAGCCTATCATCAGCGTGGCCAAGTAGTTGCCTATGGTCAAGGTGGCACCTACTTTTAGCAAGCCAAAGGCGGATTTTCCCTGTAAAATGCTTTCAATTTCAGCGGCGCGGTCTAGCAGGGCGGCTGCCATCGGCAGCAGGCTACGGCCTAGTTCGTTGAGTTTCAGCACTTTACCCATGCGGTCAAACAGTTTGCAATCAAACTGTCGTTCCAGTTCGGCAAGTGCGGTACTGGCAGCGGATTGCGAGAGCGACAACGCTTCGGCCGCGCGTGACACATTCTCCAAACGCGCAATGGCAACAAAAACTTCCAGTTGTCTTAAGGTATGTTTCAACGGCTAGGTTTCAATGGCTTTGCTTCAGAACGAATTTGAGAATGATTCTCATATCGATGTGATAGATATGTGATATAGTGATAATTGATTTAACAGATATTTTACCGCCGATTAAAATACGCGGCAAATTATGGAGCAGGATCACAATATGAAAGTGTTAGTGGCTGTAAAACATGTGGTGGATTACAACATTAAACCGCGCGTCAAGCAGGATGGTTCTGATGTTGATATTGCTGGCGTCAAGCTCAGCATCAACCCATTTGATGAAATCGCAGTGGAAGAAGCTGTGCGTCTTAAGGAGCGCGGCGTGGCCACTGAGGTGATTGCCGTGACCATAGGCAAGACCAATAGCCAGGACAGCTTGCGTCATGCGCTGGCCATGGGCGCAGACAAAGCCATTCTGATTGAGACCGAGACTGAGCTGCAACCGCTGGGCGTAGCCAAGTTGCTGAAGTCCGTGGTCGAGCGCGAGCAGCCACAACTGATTATTCTTGGTAAGCAGGCCATTGATGATGACCTGGGCCAGACTGGCCAAATGCTGGCCGCACTGGTGAATGCCGGGCAGGGTACTTTTGCTTCCGTAATCGACATCAAGGGTGACGAAATTGAAGTCACGCGCGAAATTGATGGCGGTACTGACGTGGTAGCCCTCAAGCTGCCTGCGGTGGTTACCACAGACCTGCGCCTCAATGAGCCACGCTTTATCAAACTGCCCAACCTGATGATGGCGAAGAAAAAGCCAATTGAAACCATCAAGGCTGATGATCTGGGCATCAATTACAGCCCACGCCTCAAGCAGCTTAAGGTGGCTGACCCTGAGCCGCGCAAGCCTGGCATCAAGGTGGCGAATGTGGCTGAACTTGTCGAAAAACTACGTCTTGCGGAAGTCCTGTAATGAGCATCCTGATTCTGGCCGAACACGACGGCAAACAACTCAAGCAATCCACGCGTCAAGCCGTGACTGCGGCTGCGGCCTGGCCTCTGCCTATTCACCTGTTGGTGGTGGGTCACAATAGCGGCGAAATTGCCAAGCAAGCGGCTGAAGTGGCTGGCGTAGCCAAGGTACTGCACGCTGAAGCTGCGCATTACGAACACGCGCTGGCAGAAGATGTAGCAGCGCTGCTGTTGCAGATTGGTCGTGATTACAAGGTAATCCTCTCCGCACACACCGCCTTCAGCAAGAGCGTATTGCCACGCGTGGCAGCGCTGCTGGATGTAGGCATGGTGTCTGATGCCATCAGCATCACCGCCCCTGCCACTTATGTGCGTCCTATCTACGCAGGTAATGTGCTCTCCACCGTGGAAAGCAGCGATGCCATTCAGGTAGTGACCATACGCGCAACCTCGTTTGCCGTGCCTGCCACAGGCGGCAATGCAGAAATCGCTGCGGTTGCAGCAACTGCCTCCCCTGGCTTGAGCCGCTGGATCAAGGAAGACAAAAACGTCTCTGACCGTCCTGAACTGTCATCCGCCCGCGTGGTGGTGTCAGGTGGCCGCAGCCTGGGTGAGCGCTTTGATGAACTGCTGGAGCCATTGGCGCACAAGTTTGGCGGTGCCCTGGGCGCTACCCGTGCCTGCGTTGATGCTGGCTTTGCCCCTAACGATATTCAGGTCGGCCAGACTGGTACCATCGTCGCGCCTGAACTGTATTTCGCCATTGGTATTTCCGGCGCCATGCAGCACTTGGCAGGCATGAAGGACAGCAAGATCATTGTGGCCATCAACCATGATGAAGACGCCCCCATCTTCCAGCATGCCGATTACGGCCTGGTGGCCAACCTGTTTGATGCCGTGCCTGAGCTTACTGCCGCCTTGAACAAGTAGCATCAATCAATAACGCATCAATCTACAACGATAGAGAAGAACTAATGAGTGCATTCAATACCGAAAAAGTGCTGAGCGTCAGACACTGGAACGACAGCCTGTTCAGCTTCACTACTACCCGCAACGACGCCCTGCGTTTCGAAAACGGCCAGTTTGTCATGATAGGCCTGCAAGTCGAAGGCAAGCCCTTGATGCGCGCCTACAGTATCGCCAGCGCCAACTATGCTGAAAACCTTGAGTTCTTCAGCATCAAGGTGCCGAATGGCCCGCTGACTTCACGCCTGCAACACCTGCAAGTGGGTGACGATCTGCTGGTGAGCCGCAAGCCTACTGGCACATTGCTGCTATCCGACCTCAAGCCCGGCAAGAACCTCTACCTTTTGTCGACTGGTACTGGTCTGGCACCTTTCATCAGCCTGATTCAAGACCCTGAAACCTATGAGCGTTTCGAGAAGGTGATTCTGGTGCACGGTGTACGCCGTGTGAATGATCTGGCTTACGAAGAGTTCATCACCAAAGAACTGCCAGAGAATGAATTCTTTGGTGAGCAGGTCAAAAACCAACTGATTTACTACCCCACAGTGACCCGTGAAGAGTTCCGTTACCAAGGCCGCCTGACTGACCTCATGGAAAACGGCAAGCTCTACGCCGATATCGGCCTGCCACCGTTGAACCCTGAGACTGACCGCGCCATGTTGTGCGGTAGCCCGCAAATGCTGATTGATACCTGCAAGATTCTTGATGCCGCAGGCCTCAAGGTGTCCGAGCGTATCGGTGATGTGGGTGATTACGTGATTGAGCGTGCTTTCGCCGAGAAGTAATACTCGCTGGTAATCACACGAAAAAAGCTGGCATAGCGATATGCCAGCTTTTTTATTGTGTGAAGCCCGATCTGTATTAATGCTAGGTTTTCTTCGTGCTCAGTTTCTTTTGCACTGACTTTAGCGTGTCTAGATAAGCAAGCTCTACCTCTGAGGGCTGAGCCTCCAGAATGGTGCGATATTTTTCGTATTCTGCTTCTGCCTTGCCAAGTGCCTGCTGGTGACTGATCTTACCCGCATCTGGTAAAGCCTTACCGCCCATGGCGGCAATCAATTGCTCCAAATGTACCAGCCAATCCTGCATGTAAGTTGGCTTGTGATCCATCGCACGAAACTCCGCGGCATCGAAGTAAGCCGAAACCAGGGTGTTGAGTCGCTTGAGTTCGTCTGCATGAAGATAATTCTTGGCATTGCCAACTTCACCCTTGGTGGGATGTTTACCAGAAAATGACAATAAACCCATGAAGGGCTGTTTGCATCGGCCCGCTCGGCAATCACTTCTGCAGCTGTTTTACCGTGCGCTGCGTAATGCAGCTTGTTTTGAACGGTCTTGAAGAACACCAGGCTGGCCTCGGCCTTGGGATCATAATTCACGCTGGTAGCGTATAGATCAAGCACCTGTCGGTAGAGCACCTTTTCGCTTGAGCGAATGTCGCGGATGCGATCCAGCAGCTCTTTCCAGTAAATGCCACCGCCCAGATGCTTGAGGCGGTCATCATCCATGGTAAAACCTTTGATCAGGTACTCGCGTAGGCGCTTGGTAGCCCAGATGCGGAACTGCGTGCCTTGTTGCGATTTGACTCTATAACCGACTGAGATAATGACATCAAGGTTATAAAGATTGGTCGGTTTGGTAGAAAATTCGGAATTTCCGAATTTTCTCATTACCTCACCTGGCAGTAGTTCACCTTCCTCAAAGATGTTCTTGATGTGCTCATTTATCGTAGATTTTGCCTTGCCGAATAATTCCGCCATCTGATCTTGGGTGAGCCAAACCGTTTCTCCATCAAGACGTACTTCAATGGCAGGCGAGTCGCCGTGCTGATAAAAAACAATTTCTCCACTCGTGTTTTTATTCATGACTTATTTCCCTCCAGATCAGCCATCAGGGTAGCGATTGGCGCCTGCAATTCTGCCTGTAATGCCACCAAAAGGGTAATTCGATGTTGAGAGTTTGATCTGTCATCGCACTGGTAAGTGTTTATCTTCAGCGCTGCCGTACAGTCCACCGAGATATGCATTAATACATATCTCGCTGACTTAAATTTAAGGCACAGGATATCGTGGTGGCCCTGGCGGTGGGCGGCGGCGTTGCTGGTCTATATAGCGCATATCATCGCCAGAGAAGAACTCCTTGATCAGGAAGTCTTCCAGGCCTGCGCTATCTTCCGTGCGGGCCGATAGCACCACCACGCGGCCAAGTTGGCGTGATTCCCAGTTGAAATCACCGCTGTAGTGTCTGCGTATCAGCTCTATCATCTTGCGCACGGTGGCGCGTTGTATATCCTCGCCTGCACGCGCTTCAATCTGGAACACTTCGCGCTTGGCGGTGCTGAAGTCGTTGACCCAGCCACGGAACTCAAAGGTGGAGGTGTAGTTGCTCATGCTCATGATGCGGAACACACCACTGGCCCCTGATGACAGGTTTTTCTTGATGGTCTCGTTGCGCTTTTCTTCTTCCGACAGGCTCTTGCTGCCAGATTCACGCTGCGCGCGCTGGTTTTCCATCATGGCGGCATAGTTGCTGTCGGTGGAGCTACGGTATTCGCGCATGGCATTCATATACGAAGACATATCCGCATACTGCGAGGGATCAGGTTCTTGTGGGCGCGGCGGTGCAGGCCTAGGCGGCGTGGGTGGGCTTGGGGCTTTTTGCTCCGCTGGCTGCTGCGGCAGGGGTTTATCTTTGCCGGTAATCACGCGTGGCTCGGCCTTGGGCTGCTGGCGCGGCTTTTTGCTGGTTTTAGGCTGACTGACAGGCGGCGGGGGTGGGGCAGAGGCAGGCGGAGGTGCCATTTCCGGCTGTGGCTTTTTCTCCGGCTGGGAAAGGCTCACCACCAATTGCTTTTGGCCACCTTCTTCATCCGACTCTTCGCCTTGATCCATGGTCGGCATGATGAAGCCAAAGAACAAAATCAAATGCAGGATAAAGGAAACAATCAGCGCATACAGCGTGCGGCGGCGTATGCGGAATTCCACATAATCATCGTGCTTGAGCGAGGCTTGCCAGGGCAGCACGGGGCCAGCAGCGGGGCTGGCCAGTCTTTCCGTCAGGGACTTGTCTTCCGGGCGTAGCAAGGCCAGCAGCGCGGCATAAGCCGCGTTCAACTGGCGTAACAAGCGTGATTCAACCACGGTTTCAGGAGTCCGGAAGTCAGGCGTTGGGGGTTATTTTGGATTGAGGCGGGCCAAGGCTCGGTTGACGGCGATATACGATCCCAGCCACGCCAATACCACGGCACAAACCGTCATTCCCAGGCAGAGCTGCCAGCCCGGTAAGGCTAAGATGAAGCTGCTGCCATAAAGTTCGGCCAACTCGGCCACCGAGAGGTTAAAGATTGTAATGATGCCGTAGATGCAAAGCAGGGCAATGCCGCTGCCACCCAGGCCATACATGATGCCTGCATAGAGGAAGGGGCGGCGGATGAAACCGTTGGTAGCGCCTATCAGCTTGGCGACTTCTATTTCCTCACGCTGGGTGGCTATTTGCAGGCGTATGGTATTGCCTATCACCGCTACCAGGGCAAAGCCCAACAACAGTGAAAGTATGAGTACGGCTTTCTTACCCAGTGCCAGCAAGGCATACAGGCGTTTGGCCCAGTCAGCATCAGCCAGCACATGGCCAACCCCAGGCCATTGCTCAGCCTCATGCTGCAGTTGTGCTATTGCGGCAGGCGCGTGGTCTTTTGGCTCGAGGAAAAACGCATCCGGCAGCGGGTTTTGCTTAAGGCTGGCAGCCACATCCGGGTTGTTTTCCTGCATTTCCTGCCAGGCGGTTTCTTTGCTGACAAACTGGTGGCGCGCAATGCCGGGGTGCTGTTTGAGTTTTTTGCGTATCTCATCCAGCGCTGTGGCGTCGGCATCCAGTTTCATAAAGACGCTGATTTGCGGCTCGCTCTTGGCCTGGCCTGCCAATTGATTGAGATTGTCTATGATGACGTAGAGCACGGCAGGCAGGCAGATCGCAATGCCGATCACGCACCAGATCATTAAGGTGGAGAGCTTGTTGCGCCAGATGCGGCTCAGCAGTTGGCGCCAAACCTGTAGATGCTGGTTGATCCAATGTTTCATGCGACTAAAAGCTTTCCATGATCCAGGTGCAGCAGTTTGCCTTCAATGCGGTGTATGCCATGAGCATCGTGGGTGGCGACAATCACGGTCACGCCCACCTGGCGGAAGGCATCAAACAGATCCATGATTTCCTTGGCATAACCTTCATCCAGATTGCCCGTAGGCTCATCGGCAATCAGGATAGCGGGGCGGCTTACCACGGCGCGGGCAATGGCCAGACGTTGCTGTTCACCACCAGATAGCGTGATGGGCATGGCTTTTTCCTTGCCCAGCAGGCCTACCTTATCCAGTGCCGCACGTATGCGCTTGGCTGCTTCCAGGCCAGTGATGCCATTGATATACAAAGGCAGGGCGACGTTTTCAAAGCAATTGCGGTCGTAAAGCAGTTTGTGATCCTGAAACACCAGGCCAAACTTGCGCCGCAGATAGGGAATCATGCGGGGGCGCAGTTTGCTGACATTCTGGTTGCCTATCAGCACAGTGCCGCTGCTAGGTTTATCTATGGCCGCCATCAGTTTCAGCAAGGTGCTTTTGCCCGCGCCGGAGTGGCCAGTGACAAAAGCGAGCTCACCTGCGGCAATCTCGAAAGACACCCGTTGCAGAATTTCGTCACTGCCGGGGTAACGTTTGCTGACCTGATCAAACTGTATCATGGCGGCCTGGGCTACTCGAACAATGCATCAATGAACTCTGCGGCCTTGAAAGGTCGCAGGTCGTCTATGGTTTCACCTACGCCTATATAGCGTATGGGGATAGGCCGCGATTGGGCGATGGCTGCAATCACGCCACCCTTGGCCGTACCATCCAGCTTGGAGAGTACCAAGCCGCTGACCTTGAGCGCGTCATCAAAGGCTTTCACCTGGGTGACGGCGTTCTGGCCAGTGTTGGAGTCCAGTACCAGCAGCACCTCGTGTGGTGCGCCTGGCAGTGCCTTGTCTATTACGCGTTGTACCTTGCGGATTTCTTCCATCAGGTTGAGCTGGGTAGGCAGGCGGCCAGCGGTATCGGCCAGCACAATGTCTATGCCTTTGGCCTTGGCGGAATTCACCGCGTCGAAAATGACGGCGGCAGGGTCGCCACTTTCTTGTGCCACCACATGCACATTGTTACGCTCGCCCCAGGCCTGCAATTGCTCACGCGCTGCGGCACGGAAGGTATCGCCAGCCGCAATCAGCACAGATTTACCCTGAGCCTGGAATAGATTGGCCAGCTTGCCTATGGTGGTGGTTTTGCCTGCGCCGTTGACGCCAGCCAGCATAATGACAAAAGGCTGGCCCTTGCTGGTGTCCAGGGGTTGCTCCAGCGGGCCCAGCAATTCCAGCAGAGATTGCTTAAGTGCGCCTTTTAGCTCTTGTGTGTTGCTGAGGTTCTGGCGCTTGACGCGGGTGCGTATCTGCTCAAGCAAGGCCTGAGTGGCGGCAATGCCGGCATCCGAGGTCAGCAGTATGGTTTCCAGTTCTTCATAGACATCCTCATCTATCTTGCCGCGACCAAACAGGCTGGCCAGCTGGTTGCCCAATTGGCTGCGGGTTTTGGCCAGGCCACGCTTGAGGCGCTCGGTCCAGCTCAGGGTGGGCTTTTCCTGGGTGACAATCTGCGGCGCTGCAGGCGCTTCTGCGGTTTTAAGCTCAGGTGCTGGCACCTCGGCATGCAGTATCGCTGCTTGTTCTTGCGCTGCTTGATCTTGCACTAATTTATCCTGCGGTTCAGGAGTCGGTACAGCCTGATCTGCGGGTTTGGTCTTTTTGAAGAAATCGAACATTGCGTTGTGTGGGGTCTGCGTTATAGCGTGAATAGGCTTATTTTAAAGCAAAACCATGCGCTTGCAGCGGCTTAAATCGGGGACTTGGCAAGTTTGACGATATATCTGAAAACAGGTTTGCGATAATGACAAAATTTACTTAGCTGGCTAGGGCTGGCATTCACGCGCATCCTGGCTACAAGCCAATTGCTTGGGGCTTGCATGCGCTATGTAGCAACAGAACTTATAGTAGTATTGCCGGGTCTGAGCGATTTGCGTCAAATTGCAAGTTGCATCCAGCTCACGGGCTAGTCATTCAGGCCTGCTGCTATAATGCCGCGCTTATGCGGCTAGAGGAGAATCGCAAGGTGTTTGTCACTCACTATCAGGGACCAGCCGCCAGTCCGCATAGACTGAAAGCCATGCTGGCTACCATCATCGCTCTGGCCATAGGCCAAGTTGCACTCAAGGCCCAGGCGGCCGATACCCATGAATACAAACTTGATAACGGCCTGCGCGTCATTGTGCAGGAAGATCACCGCGCCCCGGTGGTGGTTTCCCAAGTTTGGTATCGTGCTGGCAGCATAGACGAAGTCAATGGCAAGACGGGTGTTGCCCATGTGCTGGAACACATGATGTTCAAGGGCACCAAGCAGATTAAACCCGGCCAGTTTTCGCGCCTGATTGCGGCGGCAGGCGGGCGTGAAAACGCTTTTACCGGCACCGATTACACAGCGTATTACCAGCAGCTAGAAAAATCCCAGCTGCCACTCTCCTTCAAGCTCGAAGCCGACCGTATGGCCAATCTGGAATTGACCAAGGAAGAGTTTTCCAAGGAAATCCGCGTGGTGATGGAAGAGCGGCGCTGGCGTACTGATGACAAACCTCAAGGCATGCTCAACGAGCAGTTCAATGCGATTGCCTTCCAGGCACATCCTTATGGCCGCCCCATCGTCGGCTGGATGAACGACCTCGAAAACATGACCTTTGAAGATGCACGCGAGTGGTATCACCACTGGTATACCCCCAGCAATGCCATTCTGGTGGTAGCAGGCGACGTCAAGGGTGATGAAGTCTACAAACTGGCCAAGCAGTATTTTGGCCCCATCAAGCCGCATGCCCTGCCAGCACGTAAACCTCAGCTAGAGCCACAGCAGATAGGTGAGCGTCGCACCGTGGTCAAAGTGCCTGCGGAATTGCCTTCCATACTCATGGGTTTCCATGTGCCCGTGTTGCAGGACGCAGACAAGGACTGGGAGCCGTATGCACTGGAGATACTGGCAGGGGTGCTGGATGGCAATGCCTCGGCACGCCTGAACCAGAACTTGGTACGCCAGCAGCAACTGGCGGTGGATGTTGGTGCTAGTTACGACATGATACAGCGCGGCCAGGTAGGCCTGTTTGAGCTGGAAGGTACGCCTAGCGAGGGCAAAACCGTGGCTGAGCTTGAGGCCGCTTTGCTGGAGCAGGTGGAGCGCATTAAACAGGATGGTGTAACCGAAGAGGAATTACAGCGGGTCAAGGCCCAGGTGATTGCGGCTGATGTCTACCAGCGCGATTCCGTGTTTTATCAGGCCATGCGCATAGGCCGCCTGGAAACCACGGGTTTCTCCTGGCGCACGCTGGATAGCTACCCCGCCAAGCTGTCGGCGGTGACGCCACAACAGGTGCAGGAAGTCGCGCGTAAGTATTTGATCAAGGACACGCTGAGTGTAGCCACGCTTGATCCACAGCCTATAGACCCCAATGCAAAACCTAAGGGCAAGCCTCATGAACATTAATGCAATTTTCCGGCCTGAAACGATGAACCAGGCTGCGCGCTTACTGGCCGTGGCAGCAGGTTTGGTATTTAGCCTGCAGGCGCAGGCTGGGCTCAAGATACAGCAATGGCAGACTGCCCAAGGCAGTGCGGTGTATTTCGTTGAGAATCATGATTTACCCATCATTGATATCAGCACCAACTTTGCCGCAGGCAGCGCGCGTGATGCGGACAAGCCCGGGCTTGCCGGGGTGACGCGTTATTTGATGACGCTGGGGGCCGCTGGCCTGAGCGATCAGCAGATTTCCAATGGCATTGCCGATGTGGGCGCCATCCTCGGTGGCGAACTGGATGCAGACCGTGCCGGGTTGAAACTGCGCACACTGAGCAGCGAGCGCGAGCAAAAAGCCGCGCTGGATATCTACACCAAGATATTGCACAAGCCGGATTTCCCTGAAGCTACGCTCAAGCGTGAAAAAGCCAGAATTCTTGCCGGGCTGAGAGAGGCTGCCAGCCAACCTGCCAGCATTGCCGAAAAAGCCTTGCTCAAGGCGCTGTACGGTCAGCACCCTTATGCCACTGAAGAAAATGGTGAGCCAGAAAGCGTGAATGCGCTGGTGCGTGATGACCTGCAGAAGTTTTACCAGCAATACTACACAGCCGGAAACGCCGTGATTGCCCTGATGGGCGATATGAGCAGCGAGCAGGCACATGCCATTGCCGAGCGCATTTCGGCTGGCCTGCCCGCAGGCCCTGCCGCAGCGGCTTTGCCTACAGTGCAGTACCCGACTGCCGCTGTAGAAAAGCGCTTGCCGCATCCGGCCAGCCAATCGCATATCCTGCTGGCTTACCCCGGCGTCAAGCGTGGCGATGATGACTACTTTGCGCTTTATGTTGGTAACTACATTCTGGGTGGCGGCGGCTTTGTCTCGCGCCTGACGGAAGAAGTACGCGAGAAGCGCGGCCTGGTGTATAGCGTCTACAGCTACTTTATCCCCATGCAGCAACTGGGCCAGTTCCAGATTGGTTTACAGACCAAGCGTGATCAGGCAGAAGATGCATTGAAACTGGTGCGTGAAACCCTGGCCAAGTTTATCAGCGGCGGTGTGACCGAAGCCGAGCTCAAGGCCGCCAAGCAGAATATAGTCGGCGGTTTCCCGCTGCGTATAGATAGCAATAGCAAGATACTTGATTACCTGGCAGTGATTGGATTCTACAAACTGCCGCTGACCTATCTTGATGAATTCAATGGCAAGGTTGAGGCAGTGACGGCGGCGCAGATCAAGGATGCTTTCGCCAGACGCATCAAGCCCGACAACATGGTGACGGTGGTGGTTGGTGGCAGCCAGTAACCGTGTACGCATAGGCGGCGGCGAGTGGCGTAGCCGCCTGCTGGATTTTCCTGATGTGCCGGGTTTGCGGCCCACGCCTGACCGCGTGCGCCAGACCCTGTTCAACTGGCTGGGGCAGGATATGCACGGCCGTCGCTGTCTTGATCTGTTTGCGGGCACTGGCGTGATGGGCTTTGAAGCCTTGTCACGCGGTGCGCATGAAGTGGTGCTGGTGGAAAAAGCCAGTGCTGCCGTCAAAGCCATGCAACAAAACCAGCGCCTGCTCAAGGCCGAACAGGCGCGCATACTGCAACAGGATGCCGTGCAGTTTCTCGCGGCCAACGCCCAACCCTTTGATGTGATCTTCCTGGACCCGCCTTACCAGCAAGGCTGGTTGCCCAAGCTGCTGCCGCTATTGCCAGCACATGTCGCCAAAGATGGCTATCTCTACGTCGAGGCCGAGTTTGCCTTGCTGGATGACGAGCACTGGCAGGTGCACAAGCAAGGCAAGGCAGGCAATGTTTTCTATCACCTGTTAAAATCTGCGCTTTAGAGAGTCAACGGTCAGCTTAAATAGCGCCAGTTTTTGAGCGCGTTTACCAGGCATTGTTGACTTGCGCATTGTTCAAGATAGTGACTTCAGTGCGCGCTATGCCAGCCAGGGGCTTCAATCCCGGCAGTCAGACAAGGAAAGTCTTTGAATCCATTGCATGTAGTTTACCCAGGTACATTTGACCCGCTGACACGCGGGCATGAGGATATCGTGCGCCGCGCCGCCGGGCTGTTTGGCGAAGTCATCGTGGCGGTTGCGCAAAGCACAGGCAAAAAGCCCATGTTCACGCTGGAAGAGCGTGTAGACATGGCCTCCAAGGTATTGGCCGATTGCCCCAATGTACGCGTGCTGGGTTTTTCCGGCTTGTTGATGCAGTTTGTGCGTGATCAGGGTGCCCGTGCCGTGGTGCGCGGCTTGCGTGCGGTGTCCGATTTTGAATATGAATTCCAGCTGGCAGGCATGAACCGCCAGCTATTCCCGGAAATGGAAACCATCTTCCTCACGCCAGCTGAGCAATACATGTTTGTTTCCGCCAGCCTGGTGCGTGAGATTGCCCAGCTTAATGGCGATGTCAGCAAGTTTGTCTCTCCCCTGGTGCAAGAGCGCATTGCGCTCAAGCTGGCCTAAGGCGCAGGAGAGTTAAACCATGGCCTTGATGATTACCGATGAATGCATCAACTGCGATGTTTGCGAGCCTGAATGCCCCAACGGTGCGATTTATCAGGGGGCAGAGATTTATGAAATCAACCCTAACCTATGCACCGAGTGCGTAGGGCATTTTGGCAACCCGCAATGTCAGGATGTCTGCCCGGTGGCTTGTATTCCGCATGACCCCACACGGGTGGAAAGCCATGAACAGCTTTACCAGAAATATCTGAAAATCACGCTGGTGGAAAGTTAAGTCCAAGCCCATGCTGGGCAATTGGCCTGAAACTATTCTGATCAGCACCCGCAGTTTCCATATTTTCGATTCAATCACAAGGAGTCATGATGCGTATCCTCCACACCATGTTGCGCGTAGGCGATCTGGACAAATCCCTGGCTTTTTATACCGAAGTGCTGGGCATGCAACTACTGCGTAGACACGAATACCCCGAAGGTCAGTTCACCCTGGCGTTTGTAGGCTATGGCGATGAGCATGCCGAAGCCGTGATTGAGTTGACCTATAACTGGGATACCAACAGCTATGACAAGGGCAATGCCTACGGCCATATCGCCATTGAGGTGGACGATGCCTATGCCGCCTGTGACGCCGTGCGCAAGGCTGGCGGTAATGTGGTGCGTGAAGCTGGCCCCATGAAGCACGGCACGACGGTAATTGCCTTTGTGGAAGACCCGGATGGCTACAAGGTGGAGTTCATACAAAAAGGTACTTGGGGTTAATTCCTGGGGTTTAATACCTGGCGTTAATACTCTGCCGAGGCTCTATACCAACTGCGGCTTAGACTGCCGGGGCTTTATACCAACTGCGGCTTAGATTGCCGCAGTTCTATACCAACAGCAGCTTACGCTGCTGCTGTTAGCGCCAATTGCAAACGTCTCACCCCTTCTTCAATCTCATCCATATCCAGATTGCCAAAGCCCAGCCGGAAACCAGCAATGCTGGGGCTGGCTTTGCCATCTTCCTTGCCATTCGCAAAATTGCTGGCAGGTAACAAGCCTAGTTTTTGTGCCTGGGCCTGCTGCAAAAGGGCGGGCAGGGTGTGCGCCTTTTTCAGCAATACCCAGAATGCCAGCCCACCCACAGGCATTTTGAAATCCAGATAGGGCTGCAATTGCGCATGAATCAGCCGCTCAAAATGTTGGCGGCGCTCTGAGTAAATCTTGAAAGTCTTGCGGATATGGTGGCGCAGTTCACCGCTATTGATCAGCTCTGACACCGTTTGTTCGGTCACCGAATTGCCCTGGCGGTCTATCAGCAGTATTTCCTGACTACAGCGGGCTATCAGCGCTGCTGGCGCCACCAGGTAACCCACGCGCAAGGCCGGGGCCAGCACTTTGGAAAGTGAGCCTACGTAGATCACCCGGTTGTGCTTGTCACTACTGGCCAGTGGCAGTATGGGGTGATTGGTAAAGTGGAATTCATGGTCGTAGTCATCTTCAATGATATGGAAATCATAAGTGGCAGCCAGCATCAGCAGTTTCAGGCGACGCTCGGGCGTCATGGTCACTGTGGTGGGAAACTGGTGATGCGGGGTCACATACACGGCGCGGATGCGGGTTTTGCGGCATAGAGCTTCCAGCTCATCCACCTTGAGGCCATGTTCATCGAGGCCAACACTGAGAATATGCGCACCGCAAGATTTAAAGGCATCACGCGCAGGCGGGTAGCTCAAATGTTCCACCACCACATGATCGCCAGGTTTCACCAGCACGCGTGCCGCGAGAAATATACCCATCTGGCTGCCACGCACTATGCAAATATTGTCTGTGGTGACATATAAACCCCGCTCCATATTGAGCATGTCCGAGATGGAGCGTCGCAATGCCATCATGCCCTTGGGGTCACCATAGCTCAGGCAGTGGTTTTTGCTGGCATGCAGCAGGCTGTGCCTGAAAGCGCGCGCGATGATGTTATTGGGGATCAACCTTGTGTCTGGCATGCCATCACTGAACTGTATGCTGCCAGGCGCGGCTTCTGTATAGGCCTCTAGTGCGTTGTCAGCTTGGCTAGTCAGTGCGGATTTTTCATGCAGCCCGGGCAGCGTAAGCGGCGCAGTGGCAGGCATGGGCTTGCGCGTCAAAGAAGCAGGCAGGTTGGGCGAAACAAAAGTCTGGCTGCGCACCGCAGAGGAAAGCCAGCCCTGGGCGATCAATTCATCGTAGGCCATGATCACGGTTTTGCGGTTCACCGCCAGGCTGGCCGCCAGTTGCCGCGTGCTGGGCATGGGGGCGGAAGCGCTCAGTCTGCCTGCCTGTATTTCTTCAATGATCTTTTGGACGATCTGCATGAACACGGGCAGCTTGGAGCCTGTAGCCAGTTCAAATTTGAAATCCCATAACCTCACGCGTTTCACCATTGCCTCTGCCTTTCTGCCTTTTCCCTGGATCAGTGTTTTTCCTGGATCGTGCTGGAAAACTCCCTGTTTATGCACTGTAAAGATTCATTCTGGACCATGCATTATAAATTTTCTGGCACTTATGTAGTCCAGTAACAAATTATTACAATTGGTAACACTTGAATTAATAATTATAAAAATACTTCAAAAACATATGGTTATATAAATTCTGGCTGTTGATAATGAATCGAGGAGCATGATGAATACGGTTTCCAATGATATAGAACTCGCCGATTGGCGTACCAAAGCCCTCAAGCTCGAGAGTGAAATCGAGAAGGTGATTGTGGGCCAGGATAGAGCCATACGCCTGATGACCACGGCGATTTTTGCGCGTGGCCATGTGCTGCTGGAAGGTGGGGTAGGCGTAGGCAAAACCACGCTATTGCAATCCATCGCCCGTGGCATAGGCGGGGCTTATGAGCGTATCGAGGGGACGGTGGATTTGATGCCCAACGACATCATCTACCACACCTACCTCAACTCAGAAGGCAGGCCGCAGATTGATGAAGGTCCCTTGCTGCGTGGTGGTGAAAATCTCTCTGTATTCTTCTTCAATGAAATCAACCGTGCGCGTCCGCAGGTGCATGCGCTGATGCTGCGCGTGATGGCAGAAAAACACGTGCAGGCCTTCAAGAAGGATTATCGCCTGCCGCACATGGTGGTGTTTGCCGACCGTAACCAGGTAGAAAAAAACGAGACCTTTGAAATTCCCTCTGCGGCACGTGACCGCTTCATGATGGAAATCCCCATCAATATCCCGGCCAGCCGCGAGCACCGCAAGTCCCTGATTTTTGAGACCCGCTTCCAGCACGCCGAAGCCCTCACCCAGCAGGTAGAAGACCACATTCTGGAATTCGATCAGCTCAATCAGTTCTCAGACACCATACAGCGCCATGTGCGCTCCAGCCCGGTGCTGGAAGAATATGCGCTGGATCTGTGGGAAGCCACGCAAGAACCCGCACGCTTTGGCGTAAAACTTGAGGGCGTGGAAGTCAACCGTCTGGTACAAGCGGGTGCCAGCCCACGCGGCATGGGCATGCTGATGAAAGCGGCACGGGTCAATGCCTGGCTCAATGGCCGCGATAGCCTGCTGCCTGAAGATCTGCATGCGGTGTTCCACGAGATCATTGCCCACAGACTGGTGTTCAACCCCATGTATGACGCCAAGCGCACCGCACTGGCACGTGAGTTAACCGCGCAGATCATCAACACCGTTGCGGTTCCCGGCCGTCATTGAGCGCAGCATGAGCACGATGGCCATTTCGATTCCCGATAGCACCTTCAGCTACAGCATTCCCTGGAAGTCGGATAACAGTCACCTCGGTGACCATCCCGGCAACCAGCGCGGGCTGGGGTTTGAATACAGGGGCAATCTGCCGCTGGTGGATTATCCCGATGCCAGGCGCATGGATATCAGCCGCAGCCTGCGTGATCCTTTCGAGCAGATTCAGGTGCGTACTTTCAACCAGGAAAGCCCGACGCCAGTGTATATCGTCTGCGATATGTCCAGTTCCATGCAGTTCAAGGGGCTGAAACGCAATCCTGAAGGGGAGAGCATTCGCAAGCTGGACAAGGCGGTGCAGATTGCCGCTTCCATAGGCAGTGCCGTGGCGCATGCCGGGGATGTGTATAGCCTCATAGGCTATGACGATGAGGTGCAGCAAGACACCTTGCTGCCGCTGGGCAACCGCCTGAGTGAATTGCTGGCGCAGTTAAGCCTGGTCGCGGCTAACAAAGCCCTGGGTCAAGGTAGCGAAGGTGTATTACAGGTGCCGCAATTTCTTAGCCAGAAGAAAAGCCTGGTGTTCTGGCTTTCAGATTTCCATATGCCGTTGGCCTATGTGGAAAAAACCCTGGCGGCAATGTCCATCCATCAGGTGATTCCGGTGGTGATTTGGGATGATGCCGAGATACACAAGCTGCCCAGGCTGGGTTTCAGCAATATGCTGGACCCGGAAACAGGTCTCAGCCGCACGCTGTTCTTTACGCCTGCCTTGCGGCAGCAGATAGAGGATGCCTTTGTGCAGCGCAAGCATGCCTTGCAGCAATTGTTTCTCAAGTTTGATAGTCCCGCACTGTATCTGCAGGACGACTATCACCCTGATTTGATGACCCAATATTTCGAGCAATACCTCAGCCTATGAAAAACTCAAATCCATTTATGCGCCTGCTGGGCGGCCTGCTTTGTTTGAGCTTGGCCGTGCAGGCGAATGCAGTAGAAAGCGCAACGGCCACGGCACCGCAAAATCTCGCCAAGCTCAGCGTCACTAATCCTCCACGCAGTTACGACGTGCAGATTGGTGATGTACTAACACGTCAGATTGAAATCAGCCTGCCCGCACAAGGCAATCTCGCCAAGGATAGTCTGCCGCGCAAGGGCAGCAAGCTGCAAGGCATAGAGCTGGTGAATATCAGCACCACGCAAAGGCAAGAGGGCGCTCAGCGCAAGCTCAGCTTGCAGCTGGATTACCAGGTGTTTGCCCATAGTGATAAACCCAGCGTCATGCAGTTGCCAGAACTCAGCCTGCAACTAGAGGGCAGTGAGCAAACCGTGAATGTGCCTGCCTGGCGGTTCTGGTTCTCGCCGCTGGTGGTCAGCAATGCCAGCAAGGCAGGCATCAATATGCAGCCGCAGTTTGCTGCACCGCTGGTAGATACCCGCCAGCTGCAAGCCTGGCTGTGGGCGTTTATTGCGTTGACGGTACTGGGGGCGCTGGCGTTGCTTTATATCAATGCGGAAAAACGTTGGCTGCCATTCATGGGCGGGGCGTTTGCCCAGGCACATCGCAAAATCAAGCGCCTCAAGCCTGGCCCTGAAGGCAATAAAGAAGCGTTCTACCATATGCATGCGGCTTTCAACACCTGGTACGGCGCTAACTGCTTTGCCCAGGATATAGAGCAGTTTGTGCAGCAAAACCCGCGCTTTGGCCGCTCGCGTGAGCAAATCGCACGCTTCTTTGCCTGCTCCAACGATTACCTGTTCCTAGATCAAGGGCAGGATAAAGACCAAACCATGCAAGAGCTCAAGCAGCTCAGCAAGCAGTTCCGTCATTGCGAGCGAGGTGTGGCGTGAGTTTTCAATCTCCCTGGTGGTTGCTGTTACTGCCTTTGTGCTTGCTGCCGTTCTGGCTCAAAAGCAGGCAGGGGCAATGGTATTCCTGGGTGGCTATCTTGCCGCAGGACAAAGTGTCGCGCCTGATGGAGCAAGGCCTCAAGGCTTTGGTCAGTGCCTTGCTGCTCTGTGTGCTGCTGGCGCTAGCCCACCCGCAAGGCCCAGAAAAAGTGGTGCAGCGCATAGGCAAGGGCGCGCAGACCGTGATGGTGATAGACCGTAGCGTCAGCATGGACCATCCCTTTGCGGGTGACGTCACCTCGGGCAGTGCAGCGGAGATTAAATCCACTGCTGCGCGGCGCTTGATCACCAAATTCATTGATTCCAGACCGGACGACATGATGGGGGTGGTGGGTTTTTCCAACTCGGCGTTGTATGGCATCAAAATCAGCAATAACCGCGATGCGATACACGCCGCTATCAATGCCGCCACTAGCCCTTCCATCAACCAGACCAATATCGGTTCTGGTCTGACCAAGGCGGTGACGCTGTTCGACAATATAGACAGCACAGGCTCGCGCGCCATCATTTTGCTCTCTGATGGCGCGGGCAAGCTCAGCCCACGCGTCAAGGCCACGCTGCAAACCAGCCTGAAGAAAAACAAACTGGCTTTGTACTGGATAGTGCTGCGCCAGCCTGATGACGTCAGCATCTTCTCCAAGAATGTTTATGACGAGGATAGGGTGCCCACCGCTGTGGCGCTGGATAGATATTTTCAGTCACTGGGCATCAAGTATCAGGCTTACGAGGCGGATAACCCCACTACCTTGCAAAACGCCATTCAGGACATAGGCAGCCGCGAGAACAAGACTATTCAGTACCCCATCACCATCCCCGGCCGCAATTACTCACAGGACTTTGCTGCCCTGGGCCTGATGTTGGGCGTGTTAATACTGCTGTTGAAGAATTTGAGGATTTATTCATGGAAAAACACCTGAAAATCAGAAACACCCTGGCTGGCGTGATGTTGCTGACTGGCGTGCTGGGCAGCGCTTACACCCTGCACCAACTACAGCAGGCGCAGGCAGTCAATCAGGCACTGCGCAGCGGTGGCGAGATTAGTAACGAAGACTATGCCTTGCAACGCAAGTTTGCCGAGGCCTACTTCCAGGGGGCGGCCAATAACTATAAGCATGCGGTGCAGAACTACAGCCAATTACTGGAAAGCGCAGACAAACAAGGCAAATTCAGCCAAGAAGAACGTGCGCAGATTTATTTCAATATCGGCAACAACCTGTTCCGCTCCGGGCTGATCCGCCTGGTTAACCCGGATGGTGAACTGCAAGACGAGGCCAAGTATGCCTATGCCCAGGGCATGGTGGCCTATGAGCAGGCTCTGCGCCTGGCGCCTGAGCTAAAAGCCGCCAAATTCAACCTCAGCCTGCTGCATGCGGTGATCCCGCACAACATGCAGATTGCCAAGCGTGAGCAGAGCGGCATGGAGCTTAGCAACCTGCCGATAGGATTGCCATGATGCCATTGATGAAACGCGTATCGCCGCAGAAGCTGCTACAACAATCCAGGCGCACCTGGGGCTGGGCCAAGCAGCATTATGAAAACCTCTTGCTGCTGCTGGCGCTCTCCCTGTTACTGGCTTCGCTGATTAAGCCGCAGATAATGCTCAAGCAGGAAGTGCACAACTTCCTGCTGCTGGCCGATGTGTCGCAGAGCATGAATGCGCAAGACCTCAAGCTCAACAACAAGCCCGTAAGCCGCATGGAATATACCCAGCACCTCATGAAGCGCGTGGTGGAAACCTCCAACTGCGGTACTTATATCAGCCTGGGTGCTTACTCCGCCGAGAACGTGGCCTTGCTGTTCATGCCGCTGGAAGTCTGCGCCAATTACGATGAAATTATCGATTCCATCTCACAACTGGAGTGGCGCATGGCCTGGAGCGGCAATAGCCGCATCACCTTTGGCGTCAAGGCGGCGGAAGGCGTGCTGGATTATCTGGATACCCCAGCCAAAATGCTGTTTTTCACCGATGGTGATGAAGCACCCAAGGCCAATGGCATCAACAAGCTAGATCTCAGCGATGTACGCATAGGCAAGCGCGTGGTGTTTGTGGGCATAGGTGGCAAAGATTCCGTGCCTATCCCGCGTTACAACGCTAATAACAAATGGGTGGGCTACTGGGGCATAGATTCCAAGGAAGAGGGCGGCGGTGGCGGCAATTACGCCGATGCCAGCAAAGATGACCCTGACCCAGTGGTGGCCTCGGCAGAATATGACCGCTACCTCTCCAAGCTGGATGAAGAACATCTGCAATCCTTGGCGGAGGAGATCAAGGCGCAATATATAGAAGGCAGTGATAGCGAGGAATTCCTCAACTTTGTGCAGAAGCAAACACCTGCGGCCAAGATCACTTCTATCTATTCGCTGACCTGGATTTACTACAGCCTGGCGTTTTTGAGTGTGCTGGGAATTTATTTACCCAATCTCTGGCCCAGGCGCTCGGGCAGGGGTAGTGGTTTGAAGATTAGTTAAATCGGTAGTGGAGTGTAGCTGTTGTCCTCCGTTGCATGCGGGAGGTGGCTGCTTGATATCAGCGCTGATTGCTTGCACATTGCAAGGCAAACCTCGCAAGGGGTTTGCCATTTTTTTGGCCACGCCACGCAAAAAAACTGCCCGCTCAGGAAAAATAATCTATAGGGCTACTGAGCTTACGTTTAAGCCCATCCAGGCAGCGCTTGCGCCAGCGTTGCATCTGCTCTTGGCTGATATGGTTGAGCTCAGGCTCCCATTGTGGTCTGTCGCCCTTGAGTACTGTGCCTATATGCTCCATGGCGGTCTGGGTTCTGGCGATATAAAAGGCAAAGTTGCGGAACAGGCGTTTATCCAACAAGCGCATGCCGTGGTAAATCATCCCCGGCAGGCGTGAAACGCGTAGCAGTCTATCGGCATGGCCCAGCTTGGTGATCACGCGGCCAGCCTCGTCAGCCGTGCAGTTGAAATGCGGCGCAATAAATTGCGCCATTACCTGTTTGTGCCTGAGCAGCAGTTCAGTGGGGCTATGTTCCAGCAGCGGTGCCAGGTAAGCATCCATGGCCCACTCCGCACCTATATGCGTAATCATGCTGTTTTCCAGCCACATGGCCTCGTGTGCGGGCACAAAGTGGTTATGCGCAATCACATCAATATATAAGTGGCTGGCATAGCCTATGGCAATGGCAAGCTGCTCGTCATTTTTGGCCAGGGAGATCAGCTGGTGCGCGTTTTCCCAGTAATGGGTGTGGTTGAAGCGGCGCGAGATAATGGCAAGGTCAGGCAGGCAGGCTCCGGCCATCACCAGTTGCGGAAAGCGTCTTATCGCACTTTGCAGGCGCGGGTCTAGCAGGGGCATGGCCCACAGCAGAGAGTGGGCAAAATATACATGAGTGACCAGGCCCCAGGCCTGGGCATCCAGGCTGAAACTGAGCAAGGGCGTAAGCCAGAGCAGTTTGGCTATCTTCATGGCTGCTAATGTGCAAGGCGGTCATGAATCAACTGTGGCAAATGCATGATCTTATTGTGACAATGGTGGCCGGGCAGGGGGATTTGCTATACTGCCGCGCTTATCTGTCATGCAGCAGCATTGAGGAACTCATGGAAAGTCCATACAAGGGAAAGACGGGTTTACGTCGCTTGATTAACGCCTTCGGTTATTCGGTAGATGGCATCAAGGCGGCTTACCGCAATGAGGATGCATTCCGTCAGGAAGTGCTGATGGCAGCGGTATTAATACCACTGGCCCTTTATCTGGGTGATGATGCAATCGCCCGCGCTTTGATGATAGGCAGCGTGCTGCTGGTGATCATCGTTGAATTGCTCAACTCCGCCATTGAAGCCACGGTAGATAGAATTTCCCTGGAAAACCATCAACTTGCCAAACGCGCCAAGGATATAGGCAGTGCAGCGGTGCTGATTGCCCTCATCAATATGGCCGTAGTCTGGGGCTTGCTCTTACTGAGCTAAGGCTTGCATGGCAGGCCTTGCTGGCTTGCCTGTCCTCACCATAAAGGCGCTGACAACAAACGCAAGCCCAGGCTAAACCAGCGCTCTTCATTCTGATTGCTCATGCGGTTGCCATAAGTCGTATCAATCTGCACCCGGCCCGGCACTATCCAATAGCGCACCCCTGCCTGATAAAACGGCCGTGTACGGTGATCGCCGTAAGTCTCGGCAATCAAGTCCACATTTGCCGTCAGCGGCACTTCAGAACCTACACCCCAGGTCAGGTCGGTGCGCTTGTTTTCTTTGTCGTGCAAAGCGCCCAGATTGGTATGCAGAATCAGCTTGTCACTGAAAAATGAGGCACTGATGGGCACATAGGCATAAGTGTTGCCTATCATGCTGGAATTGTTATCCAGGCGTGGGTGCTGGGCATAACCCACCACCAGACCGTAACCAACATCATTGGTCTGCAAGGGTCTGAACAACGCCTTGGCTTGCATCAGCATATCCGTGTTCTGCGAGGATTGATCCTGCCGCGTCACCGCACCACCTAGCGTCACTTCCACATTCTCTGCCGCGCTGCAGCCTGGCAGCGCCCAGAACTCACTGCTGTCACGGTTGCGCTTTACCCACGATTCCAGCTGGCAGCTTTTGGGGTCTACCACCCTGGCATCATCGGTAATCATGGGGCGCGCCGCATAGGCCGGGCTAGATACCAATATAGCCAGCAGTATCGCTGAAACTATCCCTGACAACATTCCTAACCTCAGCCCTGGCACCAATTTGCAGCCAGTGCCTGCCAATGCGGCAACAAACGAAACATATCTCTTCATGCGTAAACTTTAGCCAAAATGTGTGACGCTCCCATGTCAATTCATTGAAGCGTCATAATTGATCAGTATCTTTTCGCGTAATTATTCCTGGAGTGGAATCACGTGAAAATCCTGTTTATCTCTGATGTTTATTTTCCACGCGTTAATGGTGTCTCCACCTCAATACGCACTTTTGCCAAGCAAATGCAGGCAATGGGCCATGAAGTGCATTTGATTGCACCAGATTATGGAGTGGCCACAGAAGATGAAGCCTGGATCAAACGCATTCCGGCGCGCACCATCTATTTTGACCCCGAAGACAGACTCATGCGTTATGGCGCGGCCCTCAAGCTACTGCCAGAGCTGCGTGATGAAAACTACGATCTCATTCATATCCACACCCCGTTTGTGGCGCATTACCTGGGCCTGAAACTGGCACGCCTGCTGGATCTGCCCTGCCTGGAAACCTATCACACCTTCTTTGAAGATTATATGCACCATTATCTGCCCTGGGTACCACGGCAGATCGCGCGCAAGCTGGCCATTGGCGTTTCGCGCCGTCAGTGCAATGCCGTCAGCGCCGTCATTGCGCCTTCACACCCTATGTTAGAGGCATTGCGTGGCTATGGCGTTAAAAGCAGCGCAGAAGTTATCCCCACCGGATTGCAGGAAAAAAGCTTTGAACCCTCAGATGGTGCAGGTTTCAGGGAAAAATATGGCATTGCCGCCAACCGCCCCGTGGCCTTGTTTGTCGGCCGAGTAGCGCATGAAAAAAACATCGATTTTCTGCTGCGCATGAGCGTAGAGCTAAGACGCCAACAGCCCGATATGCTGCTGGTAGTGGCAGGTGAAGGCCCGGCGCAAAAACATCTACAGCAGTTGAGTGAACAATTGGCCCTGGGCGACAACATCAAGTTCATAGGCTATCTAGATCGCAATACCGAACTCAATGCCTGCTACCAATCTGCCGATGTGTTTGTGTTTGCCTCCAAAACCGAAACCCAGGGCTTGGTACTGCTGGAAGCCATGGCCCAGGGCACCCCGGTTGTGGCACTGGCAGAGCTGGGCACGCAGTCTATTTTGATAGAAGGCGAGGGCGCCATGATTGCCACCGAAGATGAGCGCCTGTTTGCCGCCAAGGTATTCACCTTGTTCTCTAACCCTGCCAAGCGCGAGAAACTGGGCCAGGCCGCGCGGGAATATGCCGCCAAGCGCTGGACCTCGCAAGTGCAGGCTGAGCGCATGCTGCAGTTTTACCAGCGCGTGCAAAGCCGTAGCGCCTTTCAGGCGCTGAATATGGACAAACTCACCACCAGAAACGGTTAAGCCATCCACCTGCAACCCTGGCGAGTGGCTTAAAGCCTAAGCCACGCGCCAGGTTTCTCATAGCGGCAAGGATGATTACCCCAACCCTGCTAAACCACCCCTTTTTCACCTGGCCTCACTCCCTCAACAGCAGCGCCTAAATGGCTTAAGCTAGAGGCAAGCATAAAGCGGGAGCAAGGCATGCATGTCATCGTCATGGGGGCAGGGGTCATAGGCGTTACCAGCGCCTGGTATCTGGCTGAGGCTGGGCATCAAGTCACCGTGATAGAGCGCCAGCCCCGCCCGGCACTAGAAACCAGCTTTGCCAATGCCGGGCAAATCTCCCCTGGCTATGCCAGCCCCTGGGCCGCGCCCGGCATTCCCCTCAAAGCCATTAAATGGATGCTGCGCCGTCATGCCCCACTTTTCATCAAGCCCGATGGCACCTGGCAGCAACTGCGCTGGATGTGGCAACTATTGCAACAATGCAGCCCGGCGCGTTATGAGCAAAACAAGGCGCGCATGGTCAGGCTGGCAGAGTACAGCCGTGATTGTCTCGATCAATTACGGCTGCAAACAGGCATTCACTATGAAGGCAGGCAGCAGGGCACCCTGCAAGTATTTCGCACCCAAGAGCAAATGGATAATGCCCTGCGCGATATTGAAGTGCTGCGCTACGCCCACGTGCCTTTTGAACTGCTGCCTAGAGACCTGCTGGCTAAAGCAGAGCCAGCGCTGGAAAGAGTCAAAACCCAACTGACAGGGGGCCTCTGGCTGCCGCATGATCAAACCGGGGATTGCCAGCTGTTTACCAGCCGCTTGGCGCAGATGGCAGCCCAACGCGGCGTCAGGTTTCTCTATCAGCACCACATCAAACAACTGGTAGTAGAGCAAGGGCGCTTAAGCCATTTGCTTGTGAACAGTGAGCAAGTGCCAAGTCATCACATACAAGCTGAGCGCATGCAGGCAGAGGCCTATGTCATGGCACTGGCCAGCTATTCCAGGCAAATGCTGCAAGGCGTGATTGATCTGCCAGTGTACCCGGTCAAGGGATACTCCCTTACCCTGCCGCTGCAAGATGCCAGCCTGGCACCGCAATCAACCATACTTGATGAAACCTACAAAACCGCAGTCACGCGCTTTGACCAACGCATCAGAGTAGGCGGCATGGCAGAACTGGTAGGGTTTAACCTCAGCTTAAGCCGCAGGCGCGAAGCCACCCTTAAAATGATAGTGGAAAACCTCTTCCCCGGTGCTGCCGACCTAAGCCATGCGCAAGCCTGGAGCGGCTTGCGGCCCATGACCCCTGATGGCACGCCCATAGTAGGGCACACCCAGTTCAACAACCTATACCTCAACACTGGGCACGGCACCCTGGGCTGGACCATGGCCTGTGGCTCAGGCCGCTTGCTTGCCGATCTGCTCAGTGCCCGCCAGCCAGATATCGCCTATCAAGACCTGGCGCTCAGCCGCTACCACACACCCTGAAACCTCCTGCCTGGCAGCATGAGGGTGGCAATGCAGTGGTGCTAACTATTAATGCCAATGGCGCTGCCGCGTCAGCATAAGCACGGCAAAAGATACAAGCCAGGCCTCAGCCAGCCCAAAAAACTGTCAGCCTGGCCAAAATCCCATCTCAGCCCAAGCCCATCCCAGCCCCAAACCCTTAGTTTAAAAAAAACAGCCTGATGCCCATGCGCCCCTATGCAAAGCAGGGCGGCATGCAAGGCAAATAAATGCGCGTTTTTATCTCATAACAAGTCGCCATTATAAGCAAATTAAAAGCAAATATATTTGTCAATAAGGCCCAATAAAAAGTAAAATCCTCCCAGTAATCCTCTGGTGACAAACCTCTAAAGCCCGCCAGCACGCCCTCACAAGCTGGCGGGTTTGTTTATGTATCACCACTGCACACGCAATTGAAATTGGCCCTTGTGATCTAGGGCCAGGTTCACCTCTACAATGGTGGCATAGAAAGCAGCGCCAGCTACGTTGGCGGTGAGCAACACCTGCACAGCGGCGTCAACCTCAGCAACACCAGCTTCAATGGCGGCGGCCAACACATCAGCAGCGGTGCCACCGCCCTCAACACCAGCCTCAACAGCGGTGCGCAACAAATCATCAGCAACGGTGGCAGCGTTAACGGCACCATCGTCAACAACGCCAGCGTCACCGTCAGCCAGGGCGGCCGTGCCGATAGCAGCGTCGTCAACGCAGGCGGCAAACTCTACGTCAGCAACGGAGGCTCCAGCTACAACACCATCATCAACACAGGCGGCCACGAATACATCCTCAGCGGCGGCTATGGCCCCTATGCCACCATCAACAGCGGTGGTCAGCAAACCATCAGCGCAGGCGGTCTGGATGAAGGCAGCACCATCAACAATGGCGGTGTGCAAAACGTCTATGGCCAAGCTAAAAACATCAACATCCAGGCAGGCGGCCTACAAAACATCTACAGCGGCGGCAGCGCCATCAGCGGCAGACTGGATACCCAGGGCCGCATAGACGTCATGGGCGGCACCCTCACCAGCACCTTAATCTCGGGTGGCAGCAGCATCATCAACGTCAATGGCGGCACCTTGGATAGCATCACCATCACCAACGGCGCTGGCGGTGGCAGCATCATCAACATCAACAACGCCAGCATCAAAGGCCTGCTGCAAGACAATGCCGGGGCTAACACCCTCAACATCAGCAGCAGCACCCTGAGTGCCGCCAATGTAGCCTCTGACGGCGTGGTAGGCATCACAGGTTGGCAAAGCCTCAACCTCAACCCAGGCACCCGCATGACCCTGGCAGGCGACCTCACCCTGGCCACTACCTCACAACTCATGCTGGCCTCGGCCTACCTCAACCAGAGCATCAACACCGTTACCCTGAGCACCAGCCAACTCGCCAATGCAGGCACCATCAGCATCCTGGCGGGGCAAACCCTCAACCTCATCGGCAACTACACCCAAACAGGTAGCGGCATCCTGGAGCTGGGCCTGGGCAGCAGCGATAACACCACCGTGACCACAGGTACCACCACGCCTCCAACCGTCACCACCCTAGCCGCGACCCCCACCCTCAGCAGTGGCAGACTCAACATCACAGGCAGCGCCACCCTGCAACCCGGTGCCCGCATCATCCTCAACCCCAGCACCCCAGGGCTGGAGGCCAATAGCCGCTACAACAACCTCTTCACCGCCAGCCAAGGCATCACTGGCAGCTTTAGTGAAGGCGTCTACCGTGGCCGTAAATTCAGCCTAGAAACCAATAGCACAGGCGGCATAGACCTCGTCACTGGCGACATCAGCGCCAGTAATGACGGCTTTGCCAAACTCAACGCCTTGCTAGGGGGCGGCCAGGCCCAAGCCTCCCTTAACCAAAGCCAAAGCAGCCTCAACCTCATTCGTGAGCGCATGGAACGCATGCAAGGCAGCGCCTACTACGGCACCGATGACAACAACCAAGTATGGTTCAGCCCCAGCCCTTACGCCCATATAGGCCGTAATAACGGCCAAGGTAGCGTCAGAGACTCAGCCTATGAACAAAAAGGCGGTGGTATCGCCTTTGGTATAGACAAAGCCATC